>Ga0105044_10003254_pt1 | contig 22244 bp, 19 predicted proteins | sample MAT01_FD_78092 | JGI IMG/M metagenome (GOLD analysis project Ga0105044, IMG submission 78092) | Freshwater microbial communities from Lake Fryxell liftoff mats and glacier meltwater in Antarctica - MAT-01 | ecosystem: Environmental > Aquatic > Freshwater > Ice > Liftoff microbial mat | place...
CACTGGGCTTGGGTGCAGGAGCGGGGCCGCGACGCTTGGCAGCGAGACCCTGGACCCCGTGCGCGCGCAGATCACGACGCCAGACGGCGAGATGGGACGAGTGCAGCCCTTCGCGACTAAGGACAGCACCGATCTCGCCCGGCTTCGTGCTCGCATCGGCCTCACGGACGATGCTGGCCTTGTACTCGGCGGTGAACCGGCGGCGGGTGGGACGTGCGACCACTTCAGGATCGGAGTCGGCGCCCCGAGAGGGGCGATCTCCGCTTCGCTCCGATCGCCCCCCTCGGGGCGCGCGGGCGGCGTCGATGGATTCGTTCGGCAATGGGAGGCATCCTTCAGCCCTCGACACTGAACCGGGAGGGGGAAGGTGTCTCGCTCACGTTGGCAAGGAGGGGGGGCGCGCCGCATTCGAGGTCCGCGTGCGGGTGATGACGGCACGCAGCTTGCCCTGTATCCGTCGAGCAGACGAACCGAGCGCGGGATGGCGACAACGCCGAAGTCCCCTGCGCTCCCCTCACCCCCCTTCACGACGGTAGATCACGATGCGCACACACTTCTACATTCTTCCCCTGTTGCTCCTCGCGAGCGCTTGCCAGTCCAGTTCGTACCGTTCCTACGGAGACCGTCCCACCATCGAGGAGAAGACGCTGCTCAGCGTGCCCGCCTCGGCGCGTGACGACATCAACAAGGAACGCACGACGCGCACGGAGGCTTTGGATCGCGTTGCGCTCGCCGAGCTCGAAGTCCAACGCGCCCAAGAGCGCCACTCGATCGCCAAGAAGGACATCGGCATCTCCAACGACGAACTCGAAGCGGCGGAGGATCGCCTGGAGCTCGCTCGCAAGGGCAACGAGTCCGATCGTGACGACCGCATCCAGACCGCCATCGACAGGCGTGACGGCGTGCGCGCGCGCATGCACTGGGCCCGTTGCCAGGCCCAGGTCGAAGAAGGCCGCGTGACGAAGGCGGAGGCGCAAGTCACCGTCGCGAATCGCCATGTGGCGTTGGCCGATGCGAAGGTCGAGCTGGCGAAGGCCCAAGCGGTGCGCCATCTCGACCGCGACGACTACGACTCGATCGACATCCTCGACTTCGAGCGCTCGGTGGCCGAAGAGGAAGCGGCGCTGAAGATGGCGGAGATCGACGCCAAGGCGACCGAGGAGAAGCTCGAAGTGCAACAGGAACTGCTCGAGAGCCGTGCCAAGGCGGTCCCGGCCAGCTACCGCAACTCCTGAGGGCGCCCTGACGCCCACCTCTTGCGGGAGGTGTTGCGAGGCGACCCGCGCGGGCCCGACCCCTTGTGGATCGGGTCCGCGCTTTTTCGTGTAGACCGCGGTCGTAGAGACCGATCGTCGAGACCGGTGGGGCGGTCGAACTCGACTGCGGGTGCGGATCGCGGGTTGGACGTCGAGGAGCGCCCCGGGCAGGCGGGGAGAGCGGCGTCGCAATCGGCGCACGCGAGGCCTGTGGGTCGAGTGCGGTGCCAGAGCACGGTGCCAGAGCACGGTGCACGAGCACGGTGCACGAGCACGGTGCACGAGAGTGGTGCACGAGTGCGATGCACGAGCGCGTCGAGTAGCCTGCGCGCGTGCTGAAACGAGCGCTGCCCCCCGCGATCCTTCTCCTCTCCGCCTGTACCAGCCCCGAGGCTCAGCCTCCGCCGCGCGCCGAGCCACCCGTCGCTCGAGCGCCGGAGCGCCCGAGCGGCGTCATCGATCGAAAGCCGGTGCCGCTGGCGACGACCGCAGCGCAGCCGACTGTGCCCGCGGTGGCGGAATCGGCGCACGCGGGAACGACCTCGGCCGCCGAGGGGACGCGCGTGCTGTTCCTCGCGAACTGCGCCCAGTGCCACGGCGAAAAGGGCGACGGCGAGGGCGTCACGCAGCTCGATCGCAAGGCGCGGAGCTTCCTCGACGGTGGGTTCAGCTACGGCAACACGAAGGACGCGATCCTGCGCTCGATCACGCACGGGATCCCGGGCACGCCGATGCCGGCGTTCGGGAAGGCGCTCGACGATGCGCAGCGTGTGGCGCTCGCGCAGTACGTGATCGCGTTCGGGCCGGACCAGATCGTCGTGGATGCGAGCGAGAGCGAGATGGTCGTGAAGGATCGGCCGCTGATCGTGCGCGGGAACCTGCCGTCGATCGTCGAGGGCGCGCCGGAGTGGCCGCGCGGGCTCGCGATCGGGACCCCGGACGGATTGACGTTCGAGTACCGGACGGACGACGTGCAACTGGTCGGAGTGCGCGCGGGACGGTTCGTCAACCGCACGGATTGGGGCGAGCGCGGCGGGACGGCGCTCGAGATGCTCGGGCAACTCGCTTGGTCGGCGACTCCGGAATGGAATCCGACCTATCTGACCCTCGCGCGCACGCATGAGCATCGAACCGAAGCGCTCGCGCCGCGTCACGCGCGTCTGATCGCGTCGCAAGTCGTTGGAGATCGCGCAGAGATCGAATACGCCTTGACGGCTGGAAGCGGAGCGGATCAACGCAAGGCACACGTGCGCGAGTCGTGTCGCGCATTTCGCAATCGCTGGGGAAGCGGATTCCGTGTGACGAGTTCGATTCGGGTCGAGGACGTGGGCTTCGCCGTGCAGGTCGGAGTCTATGGTCGCGGCCTGCACAGCATGCTCGTCCAAGAGAGCAGCTCCGTGCACTTGGGTTCGTCGACTTGGCCTTCGTTGGACAGGCCCTGGCTGGTCTTCTCCCACGCATGGAGAAGGGGCGAATCTCAACTCCTCTCCTTGAAGTCGAGTCCGGTCTTCGCGCTCCAACCGGGGCCGGAGCAGATCATCGACGTCGTCGTGCTGACGAACCTCACCGTGCCGATCGACGCCAAGAATGAAGAGCAGGCGACGCAGATTCTTCGGGAGTTCGAACTGTGAAGGCGCTCATCTTTGCTCTCCAAGTCGCGGTAGCGCCCGCCGACGAATCCGCTTACTACGCCGTCGATCACCTCGTCGCTCCGCCCGGTTGCGTCGCGGAAGTCGGCGGAATGGACTTCCTGCCCGACGGTCGCCTCGCGATCAGCACGCGCCGCGGACAGGTCTGGCTCGTCGAGAATGCGCTCGCACCTGATCCCAGAGCGGCGCAGTTCGAGCTCTTCGCCGAGGGGCTGTGGGAGGGCCTCGGCCTCGCCGTCGTCGACGGGAACATCGTCGTGATGCAGCGGGGCGAGCTGTCGCGACTCCTCGACACGGACGGTGACGGTCGCTGTGATCGGATCGAGAACGTCTGCAACACGTGGGGCCTCTCGGCCAACTACCACGAGTTCGGCTTCGGCCTGCCGCGCGATGCAGCCGGCAACTACTACATCTCGTTGAACCTCGGATTCGGCTCGCCGCTCTGGTGGCACGGCCAGTCGTACGAGCCCTGGCGCGGCTGGGTCTCGCAGATTTCGCCCGACGGGAAGCTCACTCCGTTCGCCAGCGGCTTTCGCTCGCCGTGCGGCATCGCGTTCAACAGCGCAGGTGATCTCTTCGTCACGGACAATCAGGGCGACTGGGTGCCGACGAGCTCGATCGCGCACGTCGAGGCAGGCCAGTTCTACGGCGCGCCCGCTTCGCTGAAGTGGACGCCCGAGTACCGCGCGTCGAACACGGAGCCGTCGGTGACGAATCCGGTCGCGACAGAGCGCACACCGCCCGCGATCTGGATCCCCTACGGCTGGTCGCGCTCGACCGGCGATCTCGCGCCGTTCCCGGGCGACGGCTCCTTCGCGCCCTTCGGTCCGGATCAGCTGGCCGTCGCGGAGATGACGAACGGCGCCGTCTTGCGCGCCGACCTCGAGAAGGTGCGCGGCAAGTACCAAGGCGCCGTCATGCCGTTCTGCAAAGGCGTGGGGTCCGCGATCCGTGCGAAGTTCGCGCCCGACGGCACCCTGTTGCTGGGCCTGACGAACCGCGGCTGGGGCGGACGTCCGCCGGGATACGGCATCGCGCGCGTCCGGCCGACCGGACGACAACCGCTCGAGGTCGCGCACGTCGCGCTGTTGCAGGACGGTTTCACCGTGTCGTTCACGCAGCCGCTCGCGGCGAACGCGCTGGCGACGCCGGAGAACGTGCTCTTGCGTCGTCACCATTACGACTGGTGGTGGGAGTACGGCTCTCCCGAACGCGATCGGCGAGTCCTGCCCGTCGATTCTGTCGTGATCGCGCCCGATCGGAAGTCGCTGACGTTGCGCGCCGCGAGCCTCGAGTGCGGCGCCGTCGCGACCGTGATCTTGCCCGAGCTCGTGTCGGCGGTAGGCGAGCCGCTTTTGCACCGCGAGTTCGCCTACACGATCAACGAGCTGCCCAATGGTCCGTGCGCGCAGCCGATCGCGCGCGTCGCGCCTCCGCCGCCGGCGCGCGAGACCTCGGACCAGGGCTGGCTGCGCCTGACGTACGGCGACGCGCATCAACTGTGGACGGGCGATGGCTGGCAGCTCGTCGACGTCGACCTCGACGCGAACGACGCGACGAAGCTCGCGACGCGCGACGGCGTGAACGCGCTCGTGAGTCCGCTGCCACCGACCGACGCGGAGTCGTTGGCGGCCGCGGTTCGGCTCGCTGGACCGCCGACTTTCACGCAACGCCTGTCCTTCGGCGACGTGCGTCTGCGCTTCGAGTTCCTCTTGCCTAAGGACGCTCGCGCGACCTTGCGTTTGATGGAGCGCTACGACGTCTTGCTCGCCGCGACGCCGGACGAGCGCGCGACCACGTTGGAGAGCTGCGGCGCGCTCCTGCCCGGACCCGGTTTCGAAGGCCAAACACCACTGAATCCGTGCTTCCGCTCGCCCGGCGAGTGGCACCAGATGGACCTGACATTTCGCGCGCCGCGCTTCGACGCGGCGGGGAAGAAGATCGCGAACGCGCGGATGGTGCGGGCTACCGTCGACGATGTGCTCCTGCACGACGAGGTCGAGTTCCCCGCGCCGAGCGCGGGCGGCGTCACCGAGGAAGTAGCCGAGGCGCCGTTCGCGTTCCGCGCGTTGCACGGCCGGCTCGCGCTCGGGAACATCCGCGCGAAGCCGACGGAACCGGACGCCACGGGCAGCGATTGGCAAGCGCTGGTGGTGGACGAGGAACTGCCGGGCTGGACGCGAGTCGGCGGCATCAGCGCGCAGGAGTCGGACGGCGAGCTGACGATCGGCGGCCAGAACGGCGTCCTCGAAACGAACCGCAAGGACTTCGGTGACACGGAGCTGGCCTTCCGCGCGAAGGTCGCTGCGGGCGGGGTCACGCGCGTTTGGCTGCGCGCGAGTCCCAGTCCGATCTCAGCCCCGGCTGCGCCCAACTCCTCGGACGGGGCGATGCCCGACGATCGGCTTTCCTACCGCGCCAACCACATCGGTTACGCGATCACGCTGAACTCCGACGCTCCGATCGCGGGGTTCATGGGCACGCTCGAAATGGGCGGAGACCGGACCTTGGCCGAGGTCGCATCGAAGCCGGCACCGTTCGCGGTGCAACTCGTCGCGCCCGAGACCTGGTGCTGGGTGCGCGCGCGCGTCAGCGAGGAGAGCGGTGGAGCGCGTGTGCGCGTGTGGTTGAACGGCGTCGAGGTCGCGAACATGCTCGACGGGTCGGCGAGCCGACCGAAGTCGGGTGCGATCGTGATCGAGCAGACGTTCGACGGCTCGCGAGCCGTGTTCCAGAACCTGCGCTGGCGTCCTGCGCGCTGAGGAGCTCGCGATGAAACTGGCGCGATTCGGTGTGATCGGTCACGAGCGTCCCGCCGTCGTGCTCGACGACGGCACGCGCCTGGATTGCAGCGCTTTCGGGCTCGACTGGGGTGCGTGGTTCTTCGAGTCGGACGGACTCCCGCGCCTCGCGGCCTGGCTCGACCAGCACGCCCAGCGCTGTCCGCGCGTCGCCGCGTCGGAACGATTCGGCCCGCCGATCGCGCGGCCGAGCAAGATCGTCGGCATCGGGCTCAACTACTCCGATCATGCGGCCGAGATGGGCGTCGCCAACCCGAAGGAGCCGGTGCTCTTCCACAAGTCCTCGTCCGCGCTGGCGGGGCCGTTCGACGACCTCGTCGTGCCGCGCAAAGCTGTGAAGCTCGACTGGGAGGTCGAGCTCGCCGTGGTCATCGGCAGGCCCGCGCGCAACGTGACGCGCGAGCGCGCGCTCGAGCACGTGTTCGGCTACACCCTGGCTTGCGACTACTCCGAGCGCGCCTGGCAAAAAGAACGCGGCGGCCAGTTCACGAAGGGCAAGAGCCACGACGGCTTCGCGCCGCTCGGGCCGTACGTGCTGACCGCGGACGAGCTCGCGGACCCGCAACACATTGGCCTGTGGCTCACGCTGAACGGCGAGACGCGCCAACGCGGTTCCACGCGCGACATGATCTTCGGCGTGGCCGAGGTGGTGAGCTACGTGAGCCAGTTCATGACGCTCTCGCCCGGAGACGTCATCACGACGGGGACGCCAGCGGGAGTCGGGCTCGGCGCGCATCCGCCGCGATTCCTGGCGGTCGGCGACGTGGTCGAGCTCGGGGCGGACGGGCTGGGGCAGCAGCGCCAGCGGATCATCGCGTAGCAGGGGGGCCGGAGCGGATGGGGGTGACTGAGACGATCGGCGCCGTGTGGGACCGGAGACGTGTCGCGTCGGCGTGCGTTTCGAATGTCGCGCACGCCATTCGATTCGGTTCGAGCGGAGACAGGATCGCCGCGTGTCCTCTCGAAGTTCTCGGGCCGAGTCCGACCCGGTGCTGGTCATGCGTCGCGGACCAGCATTACAGCGAGTGACTTCCGGACGAGGCTTCGGAGCGGGCGGCGTCGAACCCGAAGCCGGCGAGCGCGCTAAGCGTCTTTCGGGGCGTGCGAGCTACAGGCGTGAACCTGCGATCGGCTCCGCCGCTCACAGCCCCCGCTAGTGACCGCCTCCCCGCACCGCTATCGTCGTGCACGATGACGAATCGATCCGCCCTCCTCGTCGCCTTCGCACTCACCTGCGCCTCTGCGGCCTGCGTCTCCCATCCCGACCGCCCCCCCGCTCGCACGATCGCGAACTCGACTCCGCCCACACTGGCGGAGCTGGCCGCGCTCCAGGAGAGCGCGACGCGCCCAGGCCGAGAGCACAGCGCGCTCGAGCCGCTCGCCGGTGCGTGGATCACGTCGAACGTCGCGGTGGACGCGCAAGCGCGCGAGTCCGATCCCGTCGCTGGTCGCGCCGCGATCGAGTGGGTGCTCGGTGGGCGCTACCTGCGCATCGACGCGAACCTCGAGCTGCCCGGCGGCGTGCTGCACACGTGGAGCGGGTTCCTGGGCTTCGATCAGGCGCAGGAGGAGTACCAGTGGTTGATGGTCTCCGATCTGTCCACCGGGATGGGCGTCGCGCGCGGGCGCGGCGAGCTGTCGCGGGCCGGCATCCGCTTCGTGCTCGATGTCGTCGATCCGCGCTCGGGCATGCAGGTGCGCGCGACGAGCCTGCTGCGCGCGCTCGCTGCCGATCACCTCGTGCTCGACCAGATCGGCGCGGATCCGGATGGGCTCGAGCGCGTGCTGCGGCGCACGCACTACCGGCGAGCGCCGAAGGTCCCTTGAAAGCGCGTGATGGGGTGGATCGAGGCGCTCGCCGATCCCGGTCGCGCCGACGGTGATCGATCCACCTATGGCGAGCGCGCGCTTCAGGAGGTCATCACGAACTCCCGGCGCGTGACGCGCAGCGAACCCAGCACGAGCGACGCCACGACGATCGCCGTCAGCGTGAAGGTGGCCGTCGTCCCGTGCACGAATCCCGCGCCGACGAACCCTTCGACGTCGGCCCAGGTCTTCGAGCCGTCGGCGACGATGAGGCTGCGCAGATAGTGCTGCACGGTGAGCAACTGGTTGCGGCCGGGCAGGTTCGCCAAGAAGCCTTCGACCGCGAAAGCGTAGCCCAGTCCGACGACGATCGGGTTCTTGACGAAGGCGCCGAGCGCAGCGGCCAGCGCGCTGTAAGCGAGACCGCCGGCCAGTACGGCACTGGCCAGAGGGCGTGCGACGTCCGCTCCGATCTCGGGGCCTCCGCCGCGCGCGCCGGATGCGGCGACTAGGAAGAGCCACGTCGAGAGTGCGAGGAGGGCGAGCAAGACGAGCGCGATCGCGGCCCAGCGACCGAGCAACAGTGCGGCGCGCGGCATCGGCCGCGTGTAGAGGTACGTGAGCGTGCGGTCCTCGACTTCCTCGGCCACGGCCGCTGAGCCGAGGATCAGGCTCGCGAGCGGCGTCACGACCTGCACGAGCAGCAACCAACCGCCGTTCACCGCGAACTCGACCGGCTCCGGGCGGGACGAGATCTTCGTCGTGACCCACGCGAGGAGCGCGGGGACGAGCGCGAGCAGAAGCACGAGCAGCACGCGCCGCGAGCGCAGGAGTCGCGGCAGGCTCGTGACGAACATCAGCCACGACGCGGCGGCAAGGGCCCTCATCGCAGTCCTCCCACGAGGTCGTCGAACAGCGCGTCGAGGCTGGCATCGGACACGGAGAGCCCGCGCACGCCGGCGCGTTGTTCGGCCGCGATCGCCGGCAGTCGCGCTTGTAGTTCCTCGAGGCGCGAGGTCTCGACGTCGAGCAGGCCGTTCTCGCCCAGACGCACCGCGGTGACTCCGTCGAGGTCGAGCAGCGCGCGCGCGAGGCGCCGCGGGTCGCGCGCATGGATCGCCACGCGACGCGGACGTCGATCGAGCAGCGCGCGGATCTCGGGGGAAGAGCCCAGCGCCAGCACGCGGCCGCGGTGGAGGAGCACGATCGTGCGCGTGAGCTCCTCGACCTCGTGCAGGACGTGGCTCGAGACGAGGACATGCGTGCCGCCGGCGCCCAGCTCGCGCAAGAGGTCGAGCGTGTCGCGCCGTGCCAGCGGGTCGAGGCCGTTCAGCGGCTCGTCGAGCACGACGAACTCCGGAGAGTGCGCGATGGCCTGCGCGATGCGCACGCGCTGGCGCATGCCCTTGCTGAAACCCGCGACGCGTCGGTCGGCGGCCTCCACGAGCTTCACGCGTTCGAGCGCGCGCACCGCGAGGCGCCGCGCGTCGGTCTTCGTGGAGCCGGAAACGCGCAGCAGGAACTCGAGCGTCTCGCGCGCCGTCATGTCGCCCCACAAAGCGTCCTGTTGCGGCGCGAAACCGAGCCGGCGGTAGAGGCGCGCGTTCGCGAACGGCTCCTCGCCCAGCACGCGGATCGATCCGCGAGACGGGCGCAGCTCGCCCACGAGGAGCTTCAGGAAAGTCGATTTTCCGGCGCCATTCGCGCCCAGGAGGCCGACGATGCCGCCCTCGATCGAGAGCGACACGTCCGACACGCCCACGACGTCGCCGTACCAGCGACCGAGGTCGCGCGCTTCGACCGCCAGCGTCAAGCGACGGCCTCCATGCGCCGCACGCGCCACGCGATCACGGCGCACGACAGCACGAAGAGCACCGACACGGAGAGGTAGGCGTACTCCGCGTCCCAGCGCGAAGCCCGACTGGACACCGCGAACACTTCGTTCGAGATGCGCGCCCAGGACATGCCCGGGGACAGCGCGCGCCACGCAGGCTCCCGCTGGATCTTCGCCAGGAGCGAGGCGATCGCGCCCAGGGCGAACACGACGCCGAAGGTGCCCGCGAGCGCGAACGCCTTGCGCGTGGCGAGGCTCGAGACCGCCAGCACGAACGTGCTGATCGAGGTGACCCAGGCAGCGCCGAAGAGGATCGTCTTCACGACGACGGAGCCCTCGTAGCGCAGGAACGACCAGTCCGGCGACGCGAGCGCCGCCACCGTGCACACGAGGAGCGTGGGCACGATCGCACCCAGCGCTCCGAAGGTCGCGACGGTCAGGAATCGACCCAGCACGTAGCTCGTGCGCGACAAGGGGCGCGCGAAGAGCAAGAGGTGGGCGCCGTTCCTGCGGTCGTCCGCGATCAATCCGGCGCCGTACCACGCGACGAGCAGGATCGAGAAGCCCGACATCGCCAAGTGGAAGTCCACGATCAGCTTGCGCGCCGCGAGCGCTTCGCTGGCGAGGTCCTTGACCATCGTGCCGGCCATCTTCCCGATGACGCTCTCTCCGCCGAGTGCTCCGGGGGTGACGCCCTGCTCGAGCGCGTACTTCGTGTAGACGACGAACGAGAAGATGACGGCCGCGATGGCCGGCGGAGCGAGCAGCAACATCAGCGCGAGCCGCCGGCGGAAGGCGACGCGCAAGCCGCCTTTCCAGAGCGCGATTGCCGAGCGCGGGTTCTCGCGCAGCGTGCCCGTGAAGGGGCGGTAGACCTCGAGGTTCGCCTCGGCTTTCATCGTGACGTGGTTCCGATCGCGGCCTCGTCGAGCGCGCGCAGGAAGGCTTGCTGGAGCGTCGCGCGCTCCGGCTCGATCGCCACGACGCGCGCGTTCGAGCGCGCCGCGGCGGCCAGCACGGGATCCGCATCGAGCTCCGCACCGGGCAGATCCACCGAGTAGGCCGATGCTCCCGCCGATTCGTGCGCGAGTCCGGCCGCGTCGAGCTCGCGCGCGAAGGCGGCTCCGTCGCCGTGCACCTCGACGCGCACGCGCGCGCGCGCGGTGCCGACGAGCGCGTCGATGCGACCCGACGCCGCCGCGCGACCGCGCGACAAGACGACGACCGAATCGCACGTCGCCTCGACGTCGGGCAGGAGATGCGAGCACAGGATCAAGCTCTTCTTCTGCGCGTGGCCGAGGTCGTGCACGAGCGCCAGCATGTGACGCCGTCCGGTCGGATCGAGCCCATCGGTGGGCTCGTCGAGCAGGAGGAGCGGCGGGTCGTGCACGAGTGCCTGCGCCAGCTTGAGCCGCTGTTTCATGCCGGTGGACCAGCCCGCGACCTCGCGGTAGCGCGCCTCGTCGAGCCCGACGTAATCGAGCACCTCGTGAGCGCGCGTCATCGCGTCGCGCGGCACGAGGCCCGACAAGCGCGCGAGCATGCCGACGGTCTCGACGCCGCTCATGCCGGGCACGAGGCAGTCGCCCTCCGGCATGTACCCGATGGAACGGCGCAATCGCGCGCGTCCGGCGGTCGTCGTCGGATCGCACCCGGCGATGCGCGCGCTGCCGGAATCCGGGCCGATCAGCCCGAGGCAGAGCTTGAGCAACGTCGTTTTCCCCGCGCCGTTCGGCCCGAGCAGCCCCGTCGGACCAGGCGGCAGTTGGAGGGTCAACCCGTCGAGAGCGCGCACGGCGCCGTACGTCTTGACGAGGTCGTCGAGCACCAGGATCGGCGCGTTCGTACCAGCCTGATCCGCGCCGGCCTGCTTCGCACCGAGCTGCTCAGCATTGCGGTGCTGCGCATCAAGCTGCTCAGCATTGCGGTGCTGCGCATCAAGCTGATCAGCATTGCGGTGCTCAGCATCCCGCGCCGCGCTCATCGCGCCCGCCTCAGCGCGCGGCGCACGACGGCCGACGCGAGGTCGGCAGCCAGGACGAGCAGAGCGCCGAGCGCGACGAAGACGACCATCTCGTCGTAGTACTGCTTCGCGCGCGAATCCTGGATCCAATAGCCGAGCGACACGACGCCCAGCATGCCGAGCACCGTGGCCTCGCGCACGCACGTCTCGAAGCGATAGAAGAAATAGAGGAGCAAGCGATTGGCGGCCAGCGGCAGCGCGCCGAGCCACGCGATCTGCGCGCGTGTGCCGCCCGCGTTGCGCAGCGCCGCGAGCGGGCGCGGGTCGAGGTTCTCGGTCGTCTCCGCGTCGAGCTTGCCCAAGATCCCCGAGTTGTGGATCGCGAGCGCCAGGACGGCGGGCCAGGCACTCGTTCCGAACATCGCGAGGAAGAGGAACGCCCACACGTACTCGGGGATCGCCCGCAGGAGGATGAGGGCGCCGCGAACGGCGCTCGACAGGGTTGTCCATGCCAGGGCGACGGAACGGGAACGGTCGTGCAACACGCGCTCGCCGAACGGCGCCGCGGTCGCGACGTTGCGCGCCGCCAGGAACGCCAGCGCCAGCCCGCCCGCCGCCGCGAGCACGATCGCGAGGACCGAGATCGCCAGCGTGGACCCGAGCCCGCTGAGCCCGCGATCGAGCGCCAGACCCCAGGCGAACTCGAAGTACTGTGCCGCGCCCCAGTCGGTGCCGCGCAGCGCGAACGGGACTACGTCGACGGTCGCGAACCGGACCAGGTTCTCGTGGCGACGCGCCGTGAAGAGATCGTCGACGTGGATGTCGCCGCTGAGCCAGGCGTAGGCGACGAGTGCCCCGAGCGCCACGACGGAGAAGCGCAGCAGCGTGCTCCTCGGCCGCGCGCGGCGCAGCGCGTCGACGTCGATACGGGGTGCGGGCCGCGGACTCATGCCACGAACCTCCGCCGGAGGGCTCCGCTCCAGACCTCGATGGCGACCACGAGCAGGATCAGCGCGTACATGTATGTCCACACTTCGCCGTAGTGCAGGTTCTCGAACGACTGCGCGATGGCGTAGCCGAGCGTCGGGAAGCCGAAGAATCCCAGCACGGCCGCGCTGCGGACGGCGCACTCGAATCGGTAGAACGTGTACGCCGCGAGGTCGGGCCCGGCGCGCGGGACGAGGGCGAAGAAGAACACCTGCACCGGTCCCGCGCCCGCGCCGCGCAGCGCGAGCGCTGCGTCGCGCGGCGCTTCCTCGATCATCTCCGAGTAGATCTTCGCCAGCGTGCCGCCGTAGGGGATCGCGATCGCCGCGACGGCTCCACCGGTGTTGAGCCCGAACGCCGCCAGGAACAAGACGGCCCACAGCAGTTCGTGCACCGAACGCATGACGACGATCAGCACGCGCGAAACCGTCCACACGGCCGGCCCGACCGTGCGCGCGAGCGCTCGACGCAACGGGCTCGTGCCGCCGCTCGACTCGCCCGCCCACCAAGCCGAGGTGGCGAAGAATCCGAGAACGATGCCGAGGACGAGCGCGAGGCTCATGCCCGCGGCCGCGAAGACGAGCGTGCGCCGCGCGGCCGCCAGAGCTTGGATGAGGATGTGCGGCGTGCTTTCGGGGACCGGCGATTCGTAGTCGAGCGCCGGCGTCACCGCGCGCGCGAAGAACTCGCGGGCGATTCGCAGGCCCCCTTCCTGCGGTACGAGCTTGGCCAGCGGTGCGTCGAGCGTGAGCCAGGCGGCGAATCCCGCGACGACGATCGAGAGCACGACCGCGATGCGCGGCGTGACCGGGGACGGTCGCCGCGGCGCGTCAAGCGATGCGCGCGGGTTCGACACGTTCGAGGCCGTCGAGGGAGTACAGCGCCGCCAGATCGCGCGCGCCGATCGACGCGGTGGGGCCGTCGAACACGATGCGGCCACCGCGCAAGCCGACGAGACGCGGGAAGAACGTGCGCGCCAGCTCGATGTCGTGGATCGAGACCACGAGCGTGAGCCCGCGCTCGCGCGAGATGTCGGCGACGAGATCGACGAGGTCGCGCGCGCGCGCGGGATCGACGGACGACACGGGTTCGTCGAGCAACAGCGCGCTCGGTTCCTGGTACAGCGCGCGCGCCAGGGCGACGCGCTGACGCTGTCCGCCGGAAAGCGAGTCCGTGCGCTGGTAGAGCTTCTCGCCGATGCCGACGCGCTCGAGGATCGCCGCCGCGCGCTCCACGTCCGCTCCTCGCGGAAACAGCATGGCACGCACGCTCGCGGCGAAGCTCATGCGCCCGAGGCTCCCGGCGACGACGTTGGCGAGCACGCGGTAGTTCGGGATCAGCGCCAAGTCCTGGTGCACGAAACCGATGCGCGCGCGAACCGCGCGCAGTGCCGCCGCGTCGAGCGCATCGAGGCGCCGGTAGTCGACGCACACCGAACCCGTCGTGGGCGCGATCGAGGCATTCAGCAGGCGCAACAGCGTCGTCTTCCCCGCGCCGCTCGGGCCCACGAGCGCGAGAGCCTCGCCGGGGTCGACGACGAGGCTCGCTTCGGCCAGCGCCGCGCGCCCGGAGTAGACGACCCCGGCTCCGTGCAGCTCGAAAGCCGCGGAGCCCGGGCGCGCCTGTCTCCAGGCTTCGGGGTCAGCGCAGGAGACCGATGTCGACAGCGGTCTTGCGGAGGAGTTCAAAGGTCTCGTTCGTGCAGGCGACCAACCCGTCCTTCACGCGATCGAGGGCCGCGAGCATCTGGCGGTCCTCGCCCTCGATGCCGACGAGCACGGTCTGGAGTTTGTCCGTGAAGCCCGCGCCGTAGACCTCGTCGAGCTTGGGGTGCGCCGTGAAGTTGTAGTCCGCGTAGGTCGGAGTGGTCCAGATGACCGCGACCTTCTCGAGGTCGACCTTCTTCTCCTTGACCAGTCGGTCGTACACGGCGAAGTCGACGACGCCCGCGTCGAAGGTGCCGGCCTCGACCAGCGCGACCGTCTTGTCGTGGCCGCCCGAGAAACTCGGCTCCGCGCCGAAGAATTCCTTGGGGCTCTTCTTCGTGTGCTTGCGGATGTAGTGCTCGGGCATGAGGCGGCCCGACGTCGAGCTGGCCGATCCGAACGTGAACTTCTTCCCCGAGAGCGCCAGCGGGAAGTCGGCCGACTTCGCGATGCCGGTCCCCTTGTTCACGATGAAGTAGCTCTTGAACTCGAGGTCGATCTTGCCGCACGCGATCGCGCGTGCGCCCGGCACGGCGGCGCGCGCCTGGCAGCCGGTGTAACCGCCGAACCAGGCCAGCTGGACGTCGCCGTTCTTGAACGCGTCGACCGAGGCGTTGTAGTCGGCCGAGGGCACGTACTCGACCAGGATGCCGAGCTTCTCGGAGAGGTGCTTGGCGAGGGGGCGGTATTTCTCCGCCAGCTCGGTCGTGTTCTGGTTGGGGATCCCGGTGAACTTCAGGACGGGCTTCGCTTGCGCGAGGGACGCGGGCCCGATGAGCGTGAGCGCGGCCAGCGCGCAGCCGGCGGCGACAACGGAGCGACGGAGGAGATCGAGGGACACGGCATTCCTTTCATGAGCTCGTCGCCGGAACAGTCGGCGAGCGTGGAGCTTGGGAGCGGGGAGTGTGGGGTCGAATGCGCAGGGATGATAGCCAGCGAGGCTCGTCGCGGCACGGAACGCACTCGGCGGGGCCGCGGATCCAGAGCGAGGAACGGGCTGAACTCCTGGTGCGGAGGGGCCTCGGCGCTAGGATCGCGACGTGGCGTCGATCACGAGTACGGACAACGAGGAACTTCGATGGCGGATGGAGCGGATCGCATCCCGAGCGGCGACGAAGCCGCGGATCTCTCGCGTCGGCGCTTCCTGCGCGGCGCCGGCGGAGTCGCCGCGGGCGGCGTGATCGGACCCGCGCTGCTCGGCGCGGGCGGTCGCGCCACCGCGGAATCCCAGGCGGCTGCGCCAGCCGCTCCGGCCAGCGCGCCGCCGGTCGCCGAAGAACTCGGAGGCGACGTCGCCATCGAGCTCGCGATCAACGGGCAGACGCGCAAGCTGACGGTCGAGACGCGCACGACGCTGCTCGACGCGCTGCGCACGCGTATCGAACCGCCGCTGACCGGCACGAAGTCGGTGTGCGAGCGCGGCAACTGCGGGGCCTGCACGGTGCTCGTGGACGGCGAGCCGCACTACTCGTGCTTGCAACTGGCCTGCGACGTGCGCGGACGCGCGATCACGACCATCGAGGGACTGGGCACGCCCTCGGAGCTGAGCGTGCTGCAGCAGGAGTTCGTGACCCACGACGGCGCGATGTGCGGCTTCTGCACGCCCGGCTTCGTCGTCGCGATCACCGCCTGCTTGAAGAAGGATCCCAAGGCCAGCGAGGCCGACATCCGCGGCGCGTGCGCGGGCAACCTGTGTCGCTGCGGCACGCAACCGCAGATCTTCGAGGCCGCGTTGGCTGCCGGTCGACGCATGGCGGGAGGCAAGGGCTGATGGCACTCGAACCGAAGGCACTCGGACCCCTGGCGATCCGTCAGGACGCGCCCGCTCCGAAGAAGAAGAAGATCAAGACGACGAAGGTCGTGAACGGCATCGACACCGAGGTCGAGATCGAGGTCGACGACGTCGAGAGCATCGCCTGGCCTGAGCGCTCGAAGCTGCGCGTCCTCAACACGGACATCCCGCGCGTGGACGGCCCCGACAAGGTCAGCGGTGCCGCGCGCTACACACACGACGTGCGCCTGCCCGGCATGGTGTACGCGCGCTTGCTCGTGTCTCCGATGCCGCGCGCCAGGGTCGCGAACCTCGACGTCGAGGCCGCGAAGAAGGTGAAGGGCGTCGTACACGTGCTCGTCATCAAGGGCACGGAATCGGGCTTCCTCGGCGATCCGATCGCGGCGGTCTCGGCCGAGACGCTCGACGCCGCCGACGACGGGATTCGGGCTCTCGCAGCGAAGTTCGAAGCGCTGCCGTGGACCGCCGACCACGAGACGGGCATGAAGCCAGGCGCGCCGAGCGTCGGCAAGAGCGGGACGGTGTCCAAGGCCGCGACGGACGGCGACGAGGCCCAGGCGCGCGCCGCGCTCGAGGGCAGCGCGTTCCGCGTGAAGGCGACCTACCAGGTCCCGATCCAGCACCACGCGTGTCTCGAGACGCACGGCGTCGTCGTCGACTACCGCGGCGGGAGCGAAGCGACGGTCTACTGCTCGACGCAGTACGCGCACGGATTCGCGGCGAACGCGGCCGAGGAACTCGGTCTACCGGCCAACGCCGTCACCGGGATCGTCGAGCACATGGGCGGTGGATTCGGCGCGAAGTTCGGCTTGGACAAGCAGGGCCAGGTCGCGTGCCAGATCTCTAGGGAGCTGAAGCGGCCCGTGCACTTGATGCTCGGTCGGCGCGAGGAGTTCCTGATGGCGGGCAACCGCTCGGGCGGAATCCAGACGATCGAGGCGGGCTGCACCGCCGACGGGCGCATGACCAGCTTCGTCATCGACGCGTTCAAGCACGGCGGACTGCAGGCCGGGTCGCTCTCCGCGATGCCCTACTGCTACAAGCCCGAGACGCACTTCCGCTCGGTGCGATCCGTGCGCATGCACCTCGACGCCAGCCGCGCGATGCGCGCGCCGGGCTCGCCACAGGCGTCGTTCGGGATGGAGTCGATCCTCGACGAGCTGGCCTACGCGGCCGGCATCGACCTCGTGCAGTTCCGCAAGATGAACTTGCCCGAGCAAGCGGCCTGGCAACACCAGCTCGACCGCGTCGCGCAGGAGATCGGCTGGGCCGATCACCCGCACAAGACCAAGCCCGGCACCGCGCGGGGAAGCGAATGCATCGGCATCGGCTTCGGCGTGTCGGCCTGGGGCGGCGGCGGATCCGACGACTGCGAGGTCGAGGTGAGGATCGAGCGCGACGGCAGCGTCACGACCGCCTGCGGCGTGCAGGACCTCGGCACTGGCACGCGCACGTACATGGCCGCGATCACGGCCGAGGAATTCGGCCTGCCCGTCGCGGCCGTGACGGCGAAGCTCGGCAACTCGAAGCTCGGCCAGGGCGTTGGCTCGGGCGGCAGTGTGACGACCGCGTCGCTCGCGCCGGCCGTGAAGGACGCGGCCTGGAACGCGCGCACAGCGTTCGCCGCGCACTTGAGCAGCGTGATGAACCTCCAGGCCGACGGGTTCCGTTTCGAACCCGAGGGCATCCTGCACTCGGGCGCCAAGTCGCCGACGATGATGACGTGGAAGAAGGCCTGCGGCACGTTGCCGGCCGAGGGCCTGCGCGCGCAGGGTAAGTGGGTCGAGTCGCTTCAAGCGCGCGGCGTGAACTGCACGCAGGCGGCGAAGGTCTCCGTCGACCCGGGCACGGGGCGCGTGCGCGTCTTGCACATGGTCTGCATGCAAGCCGTCGGGTTGCCGCTCAACCGCCTGGCGCTGAAGAGCCAGATCCAGGGCGGCATGATCCAGGCACTCGGCTACGCGATCAGCGAAGGTCGCGTGATCGATCCCGTGCTCGGCATCCAGCTCAATGCGAGCTTCGAGGACTACAAGATGCCCCACTCGCTCGAGATCCCGCGCATGACGACCATCATCGACGACGAGGACATGCGCGGCGTGATCGGCGTCGGGGAGCCGCCGGCGATCCCGGGCGCGAGCGCCATCGCGAACGCGGTTCACAACGCCTGCGGCGCGCGCGTGCGCGAGCTGCCGCTCACGCCCGACAAGGTGCTCATGGCTCTCGGAAAGGTGGTCTGAAGTGAAGTCCTTCCGACTCGTGAACCCGACGACCCTCGACGAAGCCATCGCCATCTCCAGCGACAAGGCCGCGGGCCAAACGAAGTTCCTGGCCGGTGGTCAGGACCTCTTGACCGAGATGAAGGAGCACCTCGCCAGTCCCGACCGCGTCGTGAACCTGAAGTCGATTTCCGGGCTCGACGCGCTCGATTCGTCCAGCGGCGCGCTGAAGATCGGCGCGCTCGTGACGCTGGCCCGCATCGAACGCGATGCGACGGTGCGCGCGCACTGGACGGCGCTCTCGGAAGCCGCGGCGTCGGTGGCGAGCCCGCAGATCCGCTCGTGCGGCACGATCGGCGGCAATCTGTGCCAGCGTCCGCGCTGCTGGTACTACCGCCTCGAGGAAGCCAAGTGCCTGAAGAAGGGCGGCACCGAGTGCTTCTCGTACGGCGGGCTCAACAAATACAACGCGATCCTCGGCGGGGGACCGGTGTACATCGTGCACCCGAGCGACCTCGCGCCGGCTCTGATCGCGCTGGGCGCCGAGATCGTCTTGAGGTCGAAGTCCGGCGAGCGCCGGATGCCGCTCGAGAAGTTCTACGTGCTCCCGGCCGACGGCGACGTGACGAAGGAGACCGTGCTGCAGGACGGCGAGATCGTGACCGAGATCGTCGTGCCCAAGGCCGCGGCCGGTTCGCGTTCGACGTACGTGAAGTTCAAGGAGCGCGAGTCCTACGACTTCGCGCTGTCGGCGGTCGCCGCCTCGGTCGTGATCGAGGGCGGAGTGGTCAAGTCGGCGCGCATCTGCCTGGGTGCCGTCGCCCCGGTGCCGTGGCGCGTGGAGCGGGCGGAGAAGTTGCTCGTGGGACGCGCGCTCGACGAAACGGCGGCGCGCGCGGCGGCCGAGGCGGCGTTGCACGGGGCGGAGCCGCTGTCGCAGAACGGCTACAAGGTCCCGCTCACGAAGACCCTGGTGGAGCGGGCGCTCGCGGCGCTCGGAAAGACGTGATGAAGGACGCCGAATCCAGATCGACGGCGGGCACGGAGCCGGGTCGCGCCGTGGTGGCGCCCTTTTGCGCGCACATCCAGAGCAAGAAGGCCTACTTCCTCGGCCGTCCGCCCAACACGGAGGGCGAGCTCCTGGACGCCAGTCAGTCCTGCTGGTGCCGGCGGACGATGCAGGCGCTCGGCCCCGACGGCGATGTCGTGGATCCGGCCGATTGTCGCGCCGGCCGGATCTGCTACGAGTCGGTCCTGTAGGATGGGGGACGGGCTCCCCCGCCTCGGAGGACTGACCGTGATACCTGCAGCGCTCTTGATCCCTTTCCTTGCGCCGATGCCGGCCGAAACGATGCCGTGCACCGGCGCATACGTGGAAGCGCGCACCGCGAGCGTCTACGCCGGCGCGTGCCACTACAACGGCGAGTTCGTGACCGCCGGTCGCGAAGCGCTGTGCGCCTGGCGCATCGACTCGGGCGAGTTCGAAGGCGTGGACCTCGCCGGTGTCGAGATCGCGGCGGTGATCTCGGCCGACGCGAACCTCGACGAACGCTCGGCCGCGCGCCGCAGTGTCGTCCACATCGACTCCGCCCTGGACGCCGCGCGCGCCGCGGCGGCCGTGCGCTGGCTCCAGTCCACGCGCGCCGACATCTTGGGCACGGTCCTCGAAGTGCGTGCGGATCCGCTCCACGTCGTGATCGACGCGGACGCGTACTCCGTCAACGTGCCGGGTGCGTTCGAGCTCACCGGCACGTCGCTGCCCGACCGCGCCTGCTGTGCGATGCCGCAGAATGTCTGGTACACGCCGTTCGAGGAACTCGAGCGACCGCTCGTCGGTCTCGACGATGAGTTCGCGGTGCGTTCGCCGACCTTGGATCGCGCGTGGTCGCGCCCGGGCGAGAACGCGGCGTTCCTGGGGCGATTCGGCGTCCGCTGACGCCCACCCCATGCAGAAGCCCGTCCTCGCGGCGCTCGCCGGCGCCGGGATCCTGCTCCTCGGAGCGGGCGTCGTCTGGCTCGCGCTCACGCACGAGTCCGCGGACGGTCCGGGCCGCAAGCGCGCTCTCTCGACCGCGGCGCTGCCCGACGTGCCGGCGGAGCTCACCGCCGTGCGCCGACGCGTCGAGCTCGACGCCGGCGATTCCGAGGCCGAACTCGCCGCACGGCTGGGCCGCGGCGGACGACACGCCGGTATCGAAGCTCCGCCCCCCGACGCCTTGCGCTCGGTGCGCGGGCGCGTGCTCGACGCGCAGTCGGGCGAGCCGCTCCCGGACTTCAAGCTGAGCTTGCTCTCGCGCCGGCCGCGCAACGTCCTCGTCGTCACGGACGCGCAGGGTGAGTTCACGACCGATCGCGAGCTCGCCAGCGGCGTCGTCGCGGTGAGCCACCAGCCCGACGTCACGAACGCGCTCTACGCCGGCCGCTTCGATATCCAGCCGGGCGAGTTCCTGCTGCCGCGCGCCGGCGAGGACGCGCCGGCGTTTTGGATCGCGATTTCCGCGCGTTCCCCGCGGCGCATCTTCGAAGTGGACGTGCGCCGACCGGACGGCGCGCCGGCCGTCGATGCGACGGTGGCGTTGTCCTCCGGCCGCCGCGACGAACGCGGAGTTTTCGTGGCGGAATCGCGCGACTTCGAGATCGCCGACGCGTTCGGCCGCGCGCGCTTTGCGCTGTTCGGCGAGGAAGCGTTCCAGGACACGTACCGGCTCGAAGCCGAGCAGGGCGCAACGCTCGTCGCCGAGCCGCGCGAGTTCGATCCGCCGTTGCCGACGACGCCGGAGCGCGTCGACCTCTATCCGGGCGGCGTTTTGCGCGTGCGGGTCAAGAACGACGACGGCCGCGGCCTTCCCGGCGTTTCGTTGTGGCTCTCCACGCCCGAAGCCGGTCGTTTCTCCAGCGGACGCCGCGGCGAGACGGACGCCAGCGGTGAGTTCCTCTTCACCGGGCTGCGCGACACGTGCTGGACGGTCTCGGCCGCGCATCCCTGGACCGGAGAATCGGTCGATCGCGCCGTGGACCTCGGCGTCGGCGAGTACGCGGACGTCGATCTGCGCCTCTCCGTGGCGACCCTGCGCCTCGGTGCGCAAGGCGTCGTCGTGGACGAGAGCGGCAACCCGCTCGGCGGAGTCGTGGTGCACGTGCAAGCGCCGGGATTGCAGCCCGTCGAGCTCACGACCGATCCGGCGGGTCAGTTCCAGTACTGGGCGCATCCGACGGGCGCGCTGTTGCTCGGCTTCGGCGGCGCGTTCCTCGACGATCGCTTCGAACCGGGCGTGCTCACCGCGCCGTTCGGCGCGACCGCGATCACCGTGCGGCGTGTGGAACGGCGCGCCGAACGCCCGCTGACGATCGAGATCGTCGACGGCCGAAGCCGCGCTCCGTGCGCGCGCGCCGTCGTCTGGCTGTCGCGCCCCGAGTCCGCGGCGCTGGTCGGCACCTTCGCGATCCAGCGCTTCAGCGCGCCCAGCGGCGTGACGCTCCTGCAACTGCCGCTCGGAGACGAGACGCGCTACGCGGTGGATGCGCCGGGGTTTCTGCGCGCCGAGGGCACGCTCGGGGAGCTCGTCGAAGCCGCGGACGGCGGGCGCGCGCTGCGGGTCGAGCTGCAGCCCGGCTTCGAACGCAAGCTCGAGGTGCGCGACCGCATCACGCGCGCGCTGCTCGCCGACGCGGTGTTCTTCTCGAAGGGCGGCGTGCTCGGCGCGACGGACGCTGGCGGCCGAGCCACTTTGCGCGGCGAGGATTGGCCCGCGGGCGTGCGCGTCGAGTGCACGGGGTACGCGCCTCTCGCTTGGGATCCGCTGGCGGCGGGATGGCCCGGCACGGTGGTCTGGCTCGACCCGCTCGACGCGCGTTGAGAGTACTTGAAGTCATCGAGCCGGCGCGCTCTGGGCACCTCTTGGCGCTGCTTCCGCGGCTCGTGAAGCGAGACACGCGCACACGGTGAAGCGCGCACGGTGAAGCGCGCTCGGTGAAGCGCGATCGGTGAAGCGCGATCGGTGAAGCGCGATCGGTGAAGCGCGATCGGTGAGGCGCGATCGATGAGGCGCGCTCAGCGACGCCCGCTCGGTGCCCCGCCGGGAAGCGCGCACGGTGAAGCGCACACGGTGGAGCGCAATCGGTGAAGCGCAATCGGTGAAGCGCAATCGGTGAAGCGCAATCGGTGAAGCGCACACGGTGAAGCGCGCTCGGTGAAGCGCGCTCGTTGAGGCGCGCTCGGTGCCCCGCCGGTGGC
>Ga0105044_10003256_pt1 | contig 22243 bp, 20 predicted proteins | sample MAT01_FD_78092 | JGI IMG/M metagenome (GOLD analysis project Ga0105044, IMG submission 78092) | Freshwater microbial communities from Lake Fryxell liftoff mats and glacier meltwater in Antarctica - MAT-01 | ecosystem: Environmental > Aquatic > Freshwater > Ice > Liftoff microbial mat | place...
CGCTGCGCCTTGCCAGTGCGCTCCCAGACGATCAGGTTCACGTAGCCGGTTTCGTCTTCCAGTGTCACGAAGGTGACGCCACTGGCAGTCGCTGGCCGCTGGCGAGTGATCACGATGCCGGCCACACCGATATGCCGACCGTGCGGCACCGCTGCAAGATCACTGGCGCACAGCAGTCGCTCGCGCGCGAACTGTGGCCGCAGCAGCGCCAGCGGATGCCGGCCCAGCGTCAGGCCCACCGCACGATAGTCGGCGATCACGTCCTCGCCTTCGCTGGGCAGGGGCAGCAAGGGTGTCGGTTCGTTGCGGTCACCGCGCGGCGCCAGCACAAGCTCGCGCTCTGTGCCCGCAACGCTCCAGAACGCCTGATGCCGGTTGCCCGTGAGGCCGGCGAGCGCACTGGCGGCGGCGAGCGCCTCGAGATCACCGCGATCGAGCGCGGCGCGCGCCGCAAGATCCTGCACATCCTTGAACGGCGCCATGGCACGCGCAGCCACGAGCCGTGCAGCACCGGTCGCCGACAGCGACTGCACCATCCGCAAACCGAGACGCAGCGCCGGACCGTTGTGTTCATCTGCTGGTGCCGTGCCCGGCTCCAGCGAGCAATCGACCTCGCTGCTGCGCACATCGACCGACCGCACCTCGACACCATGGTTGCGGACGTCGCGCACCAGCTGCGACGGTGCATAGAAGCCCATCGGCTGGCTGTTGAGCAGCGCACAGGTAAAGGCCGCGGGCTCGTGGCACTTCAGCCAGCAAGAGACATAGACCAGCAAGGCGAAGCTGGCCGCATGCGATTCCGGAAAACCGTACTCACCGAAGCCCTGAATCTGGCTGAAGATCTGGCGCGCGAAATCTTCCGTGTAGCCACGCTCGAGCATGCCCTGGATCAGCCGCTGCTCGAACTGACCGAGCCCACCGCGTCGCTTCCATGCCGCCATGGCTCGCCGCAGCCGATCCGCCTCCCCGGGCGTGAAGCCCGCGGCGACGATTGCCAGCTGCATGACCTGCTCCTGGAAGATCGGCACGCCCAGGGTCCGCTGCAACACGCCTTCGACCTCGGGGCTCGGATAGCTGACGGCTTCTTCGCCGTTCCGCCGCCGCAGGTAGGGATGCACCATGCCGCCCTGGATCGGACCGGGGCGGATGATCGCGACTTCGATGACCAGATCGTAGTAATTGCGCGGCCGCAGCCGCGGCAGCATCGACATCTGCGCGCGTGATTCAATCTGGAACACACCGACCGTATCGGCGCGGCTGATCATGTCGTAGACGCGCGGATCTTCAGCAGGCACGCTGCCCATCACGAAAGGTGGCGGCGCCTCGCGCCCTGCCGCGATGGCCATGCGGGCGCGCCAGTCCGTCACGAGTGCGAGCGCCCGACGGATTGCGCTCAGTATGCCGAGCCCCAGCAGATCGACCTTCAGCAGCTTCAGGTCGTCGAGATCATCTTTGTCCCACTGAATCACCGTGCGTTCAGGCATCGCGGCGTTCTCGATCGGCACGAGCTCCTCGAGCAGGTCGCGCGCAATCACGAAACCGCCGACATGTTGTGACAGATGCCGCGGGAAGCCCAGCAACTCACGCGCCAGTGCGATCAGATTTGCGACCCGCGGATTGTCGGGATCGAAGCCAGCTTCGCGAATGCGCTCCGGGTCGATCTCGCTGGAGTGCCAGGACATTGCGCCCGAGAGTCGCTCGGTCTGCAGCGGATCGAAGCCCAGCGCCTTGCCGAGGTCGCGCAGCGCGCTGCGCGGTCGGTAGCTGATCACGGTCGCGGTCAGCGCGGCACGCTCGCGGCCGTACTTGCGGTAGACGTACTGGATGACTTCCTCACGCCGCTCGTGTTCGAAATCGATGTCGATATCCGGGGGCTCGTTGCGCTCGCGCGAGATGAAACGCTCGACCAGCATCTGCATCCGCGACGGATCAACCTCGGTGATGCCGAGGCAGAAACAGATGATCGAGTTGGCCGCCGAACCGCGCCCCTGACAAAGGATTCCCTCGGAACGTGCGAAGCCCACGATGTCGTATACCGTCAGGAAGTACGGCTCATAGGCGAGATCCGCGATCAGCGCGAGCTCATGCTCGATCTGCGTCCGCGCGGTCGCAGGCATGCCAGCGGGCCAGCGCCAGCAGGCTCCGCGCTCGACCAGCTCGCGCAACCACGATAGCGGCGTATGGCCCGCGGGGACGATCTCCCGCGGATACTCATAGCGCAGCTCATCGAGCGAGAAGCGGCATCGATCGGCAATGACGATCGTCTGCGCCAGCAGCTCGCGCGGGTACAGACGCAGCAACCTCGGGATCTCGCGCAGATAGCGCTCGCCGTTCGGCAGCAGCCTGAGCCCGGCCGCACTCAGTGGCAGGTTGGCGCGGATTGCGGTCAGCGCATCCTGCAGTCGCCGCCTTGCTCGCAGATGCATGCGCACATCGCCAGCGGCGAGCAGCGGCAGACCGCTCAGCTTTGCGAGCTGCTGCAGCACGGCGAGCTGGCGCCGCTCATGACCATCGCGCAACAGCTCAACGGCAATCGACACCGCACCCGCGAAGTGCTGCTGCAGCCAGTGTGCTGTCGGCAACATGGCTTCAGCCGAGGTGCCGGGCGCCGGGATCCACAGCAGCTGGCAGTCGGGCGCTACCAACAGGTCAGTGGCGTCGGTGCGTGCCAGTTGATAGTCACCCTTGGGTGCCGCGCGCCGGCCGCGACTGATCAGCCGGCACAACTGACCGTAGCCGCGCCGCGTCGCCGCCAGCACGACCAGCTGCAGTCCGCAATCGAGGTGAAACTGCGCCCCGATGATCAGCTTCAAACGGGGTTCGGGCAGCTCACGCAGCGCGGCATGCGCGCGTACCACACCGGCGACCGAACACTCATCGGTGATCGCAAGAGCGCTGTAGCCGAGCTGCTGTGCCCGAGCAACCAGTTCCTCAGGCTTGGAGGCGCCGCGCAGGAACGTGAAGTTCGAGATGCAGTGCAGTTCGGCATAGCGATCGGTCATTGCGTTTCAACCGAATACGCCGTGCAGGAACCAGGCGTGCGGCGCCAGCCGTTGGCGATACACCCACAGCTCGGTACCGTGACGATCGCGCGCCAGATAGTAATCGCGCGCGATGTCACGACCGTCCCACCAACCACTCTCGATGCGTTCGGGGCCCTCGAGCAGCTGCAGCCGGGAGGCATCCGGCAACGGCTGCGCCTGCTGCAGCAGCCACAGCGGCCGACGCAGGTAGCCGTCGACCGGTGGCGTGACCGCGCGCGCAGCGTCTGCTGTGGTCGCCAGCGTCGTCGCAGGTTCCCGCACGCTCCAGGCATGTTCAGGACGATGCTCGGGCACCAGGCACAGCCCGTAGACGGCGGCACTGCCAAGCCTTGCGCGCAGCCGCTCGATCAAGGCGGGCGCCTCCGGACCCTGCGCACCGCCATGCTCACCGAGCTGCCACAACGAGCTGCTCGATAACGCGAAGGGCAAGAGCTCACCAGAGCGCAGCTCGCAGCGTATGACCGGCGCCGGCAGCACCAGACGTTCCAGATGCGCGCCCAGCAGCGCCGCGAAACGCTCAGCCGACCATTCCGGCGCCGCGAGCGCCAGTCGCAGCGGCGTGAAACGCGCCGGCACCGCATCGGCACGGCGATGCCAGAAACGGCAATGCAGCGTGGTCAGCGCGCACTGGCGCTGGCGCAGGAAACGCTCGAGCTGCGCCAGCAAAGGCTGCAGGTAACGCAGGATCGTGCCGTGATCGGAGATCTCGAATGAAGGCTCGCAGCGACCCCGAAAGCGCTCCTTCGGCCTGAAGATCTGGCGCGGCTCCGGCAGCTTCCCTACGAGCCGGTCGAGCATCACGAGTTGCGAGCGACCGAAACGCTTCGCAAACCCGGCGCGCGGCAGACGCAGCAGCTCGCCCAGCGTACGCACCCCCATGCTGCCAAGCCGATCGAGCGTCACATCCGGCCAGCGCAGTGCGAGCAGTGGCAAAGGAGCAAGTCGGGCCACGAGCTGCGCTTCAGAAGTCACGCTGAACGAGCGGGCGGTGCGTGCCCCGGCAAGCGCCGCGAGCGGATTCGGTGCCACACCGATGCGCGCCGTCGCGCCCTCGGCGGCACAGCGTTGCTGCAACGCGTGCGACAGCGCCGCGAGGCCGCCGAACAGCTGCAAGCTGCCTTTGATTTCGAGCAGCACGCCATCGGGCGGCTCGAGACTGACGCGCGGCGAGAAATCGAGCGCAGCAGTCGCAACCTGGATCAGCAGCTGCTGTTCGCGGCGCAGGTCACGCGGCCGCAGCACCAGATCCGCAAGCAGTGCCAGTGCCGCCGACACCCCGAGACCGCGCTGGATACCCTGCGTGCGGGCTGCTGCGGTCATCGCGACCACCCGCTGTACGCCGCGATCGGTGTCGATCACCGCCAGCGGCGGGTCGCCCATCTTGGCAACGGCTTCGAGCAGCAGGGCCGGCAGATGCAGAGCCAGCCAGAGCTGCGCGGCATCGATGCCCGGCTGCGATTCGGGCGGCGCTGGAACAATTGGCGGAACTGGCGCGACCAGCGGCGCAGCCTGCGGCGGATGCGTTGCCGCGCGCCCTTGCCTGCCAGCATTGAGCCAGCGGGCGGACGTCACGCGGTTATTGCGTGGCATCGGTCCAGCGCAGTTCGAACGGACTGCGCAGACCGCCGCGACTCTTCAGTAGCCGCAGTCGCACACCCTGCTCGATTGGTTCAACCCACAGCCGCAGCGCCGCAGGCGACGACTCACGCGCGCTGGCGTGCTCGCAGAACAGAAAGCCCAGACCCTGGCCCCGCTCTGCTGCGAGCTGCAGGCGCCGCAGGCGGCGGGCAAGACCCCTGGAGCGTTCTGACGGCAACCAGGCGAGCGCAGCGGCACAGGCCCCGGAGCCCAGCGCCTGCTCCATTGCCCATAGAGGTTTGGAGGCACGCACCACCAGCTGCCGCTCGATCGCCACGCCCTGCTCGAGCAGTGCGGGCGCATAAGGTTCGAACGGCGGCGCAATCCAGGCAAGCCAGCGCGTGGGCACGAGCTGGCTCAGCTGCGCCAGCGTCGGCATCAGCAGGCGCAGCTCACCGACGCCCCAGCGCGGCGTCAGCAGCTCGATGCAGCCGGTGCGCGGCCAACCACCGCCCGGCAGCGCTTCATCGAGCCGCGGAAACCCCGTGCTGAGCGTAGCGCAGCGTGCAGTGCTGCGGCCGCGCCAGATGGCCGGATGCTGCAGCAGTTCGTGAAGCGCGGTGTCGGATGAAGCGGGCATCGAAGTGGCAACTGGAGTGGGGTCGGTGACGTGCGGCGCTGAGGATTGCCTTCACAGCAACTCCAGCTGAGGTTGCGTCACGGCACCGAAGCGCGGCGAGCGTGGCTGCGTGAAGAAATTCACACGCCCACAACCGCAATGACAGATGGAGCGCTGCATCTGGGGTCGTCGTGCGCGTTTCACGGGGACAAGGCCGCCCGGAGCGCCCGCAAGCAGGCGCCGTTCGATCTTTGACATTGAATTGCCTCTGGCGGTGCGCGAGTGGGTGCTACATCAATCCTGTGCCCTGCGCCTTGCCCCGGCGCAGCACGCCGACGACCACGCCTTCGATGATCATCGGCTCTTCCTTGAGATTGACCTTGATCGGTTCGAAGTCCGGGTTCTCCGGCAGCAGCCAGACAAGTGAACCTTCCTGCTTGTAGCGCTTGACGGTGACTTCGTTCTCGAGCCGCGCGACGATGATCTGCCGGTTGCGAACCTCGGACGTGCGATGCACGGCGACCAGGTCGCCATCGAGGATGCCGGCGTCTTTCATCGACATGCCGGTGACCTTCAGCAGGTAATGCGGACGCGGCGAAAAAATATCGGGATCGATGTTGAAGCGCGCCTCGATGTTCTCTTCGGCGAGGATCGGCTTGCCGGCAGCCACCCGGCCGATCAGTGGCAGGCCCATCTGCTCGCGGAGTGTGTCCTTGAGCTGGATACCACGCGAGGCGCCCGGCACGAGTGCGATGACGCCCTTGCGGGCGAGCGCACGCAGATGCTCCTCGGCAGCATTGGCGGACCTGAACCCGAGCTCCTGCGCAATTTCTGCCCGCGTGGGCGGCATGCCGGTTTCCGCAATCGCTCGCTGGATCAGTCGTAGAATTTCAGTCTGCCTGGGAGTGAGATCAGACATGGCGGTGAGTTTCCTGTGTGGGCCTTTGCGGCCGGTTGACTGTCTGCACGTACAGTAACTGTGATTTTATCCAGTCGCAAGCCCCTGGCCAATCAATTTGATGTCCTGGTCATCGGTGGCGGGCACAACGGGCTGACCTGTGCCTGTTACCTAGCCAAATCAGGCCTTAAGGTCGCAATCTTCGAGCGCCGCCCCATCATCGGCGGCGCCGCGGTCACCGAAGAATTCCACCCCGGCTTCCGCAATTCGACCGCGAGCTACACCGTCAGCCTGCTGAACCCGAAGGTCATCACTGACCTGCGCCTTGCCGAGCATGGGCTGCAGATCCTCGAGCGGCCGATGCAGAACTTCCTGCCGTTGCCCGGTGGCGACGCGCTGCGAGCCGGCCCGGAAATGTCCCGCACGCTGGCCGAGGCGGCGCGCTTCTCGCCACGTGATGCCGAACGGCTGCCGGGCTACTTCGAAATGCTCGGCCGTGCCGTCGCACTGCTGCGCTCGATGCTGCTGCAGACACCACCGACCAACCTGCGGCGTTTTCCAGATCTATGGACGGCGCTGTCGTTCGGCCGAGCGTTTCGCGCGCTGCCATTGCGCACCCAGCGCGAGATCCACGAGCTGTTCACTCGCAGCGCGGGCGAACTGCTCGACAGCTGGTTCGAGGGCGAGGCACTGAAAGCCCTGTACGGCTTCGATGCCGTCGTCGGCAATTACGCGAGCCCCTACACGCCCGGCAGCGGCTACGTGCTCCTGCACCATGCCTTCGGCGAGGTCAACGGCAAGAGCGGCATCTGGGGTCATCCGCGCGGCGGCATGGGCGCGATCACCGCGGCGATGGCTGCCGAAGCCCGCTGCCTCGGGGTACACATAGAACTCGAAGCCCCGGTGCGGCGCGTGCTGACGCAGGGCCAGCGTGTCGATGGCCGAAGCGCATCGCGACCCATTCGTCCCAAGGTCACCGGTATCGAACTCGAAGACGGACGAGTCTTCACCGCACCACAGGTTGCCGCCAACGTCGGACCGCGGCTGCTGTTCCTGCAGATGCTCGAACCCGAAGTCCTGCCGCAGGACTTTCTGGAACATCTGCAGCGCTGGCGCGTGGGCTCGGCGAGCTTCCGGATGAATGTGGCCTTGAGCGAACTGCCGCATTTCAATGGCCAGCCCGCACACGGCGAGCACCTAAGCTCGGGCATCATCATCGCGCCTTCGCTGCGCTACATGGATCGTGCGCACGCCGACGCGCGCCTGACCGGCATGTCGCGCGAGCCGATCATCGAGCTGATGATTCCATCGACCATCGACTCGACGCTCGCGCCGCCCGGCGCGCATGTGGCAAGCCTCTTCTGCCAGCACTTCGACTACCAGCTCCCCGATGGCCGCAGCTGGGACCATGCGCGTGATGCGGTCGCCGACCTGATCATCGACACGGTCACGCAGTACGCGCCCAATTTTCGCGCCAGCATTCTTGGCCGCTCGATCCTCACGCCGCTGGATCTGGAGCGGGTCTTCGGTCTCAGCGGCGGCGACATCTTTCATGGCGCACTCGGACTCGACCAGCTGTGGGCGGCACGTCCCGCGCTCGGGTTCGGCGACTACCGCACCCCGGTGCGCGGTCTGTACCTGTGCGGCTCCGGCGCGCATCCCGGCGGTGGCGTCACCGGTGCGCCGGGGCACAATGCTGCGCGTGAGATACTGCGCCATCGCCGCTGACAGGCCGAACCCTCGGGGACCAAACGAACATGGATAGTCCTGCTGCCGAAAAGACCCGCCTCGAGCGGCTGCTCGACTCGATCGAGCGACTCGGCAATCGCCTGCCCGATCCGGCGGTGCTGTTCCTGTGGCTGCTGATCGCGGTGGCGGTGCTGTCCTGGCTCGCAAGTTTTGCCAGCTTCGATGTGATCGACCCGCGCACCAAAGCGCCATTGGTCGTCGACAACCTGCTCGACGGCACGTCGCTGACCGCGTTCCTGTCGGACATGGTGCGGGTGTTCGTGACTTTCCATCCGCTCGGGGTCGTGCTGGTTGCAATGCTCGGCATCGGCGTCGCCGATCATGTCGGCTTCATCAACGCCGGATTGCGTGCGCTGCTGTCGGTGACTGCCAAGCAGGTACTGACACCGATGCTGATCCTGGTCGCGATCCTTTCGCACCTGGCCGTCGATGCCGGCTACGTGCTGGTGATTCCACTCGGCGCGGTGATCTTCTATGCCGCTGGCCGCCATCCGCTGGCGGGTATTGCCGCGGCCTTTGCCGGGGTATCCGGCGGCTTCAGCGCGACGTTCATCCCCGTCGCCCTCGATCCGCTGCTGTCGGGCCTGACGCAGCAGGCTGCGCAGCTGATCGACCCCGCAGCGATCGTCAATCCACTCAACAACTGGGGCTTCACGGCCGGCTCCTGCCTGCTGATCATCGGCGTCGGCTGGTATCTGACCGACCGCGTCATTGAACCGCGCTTGCTGCGCACCACCCGCGTCGACGGCGACATGAGCGGCATGCCGACGCTCGATGCGCTGAACGACCGCGAGCGCCGCGCCCTGCGCCGCGCGCTGCTGGCGATGCTGGCCAGCATCGCGGTGCTGGCAGCAACGGCCTGGCTGCCAACGTCAGCCTGGCGCAATGCGGCAGGTATTCTGACTGCCAGCGATGCGCCGCTGATGCGCTCGATCGTGCCGTTGATTTTCATTCTGTTCATCATTCCCGGCCTGGTCTACGGCTACAGCGCAGGCACTGTCCGCACCCATCGCGATGTCATCGAAGGCATGACCAAGGCGATGAGCGGCATGGGCTATTACATCGTGATGGCCTTCTTTGCAGCCCAGTTCATCGCCGCCTTCGGTCAGTCGAACCTCGGCGCCCTGCTCGCGCTGCAGGGGGCTGAAGGATTGAAGTCGCTGGGTCTGCCGAACCAGATCACCGTGATCGGCATGATCCTGCTGACGGCGCTCGTCAACCTGTTCATCGGCTCGGCATCGGCCAAATGGGCCTTGCTCGCACCGATCTTCGTGCCGATGCTGATGCAGCTCGGCATCTCACCCGACGTGACGCAGGCGGCGTATCGAATCGGCGATTCATCAACGAACATCATCACGCCGCTGATGCCGTACTTTCCGCTGGTCGTGGTGTTCTGCAGGCGCTACGTCAGCAACTCCGGCATCGGCACCGTGGTCGCGCTGATGGTTCCATTCTCGATTGCCTTCCTGCTGACCTGGACGATGCTGCTGATGGTCTACTGGGCCTTCGGGGTGCCACTGGGCCTGGGCGCCAGTTTCGGTTACGAATCGCCCGCCCTTTGACCCTGCCGGGTTTGCGCGTGTAAGTTCAACCGGTATCGAATCGGATCTGCACGGGGGTCAGGACCACGATATCGATCAGTCAATCTGCCATTGGCGTCGCGGCACTGTCGCTGTGCCTGGCGCTCTCCAGTGCGCTCGTCAACGCGGATTCCGACGCGCCGGTCAGCGCCTCCGACCACAAGGCTCAGGGTCCGGAAATCGCCGTTGGCGAAGGCGGCTCCATCAACATGGTCTGGATCGACGAGGATCCGAACGCTGGCCAGCATGACACGGGCGATCAAGGCCACTCGCACATGGCCACGACCAACCTGTTCTTTGCCCGTTCAACCGATGGCGGCCGGACCTTCACCACACCGGTGCAGTTCAACCGCAAGGAAGGCGATGTCTGGGGATTCACCGTCAGCACGCCGCGCCTCGCAATCGGTGCCAACGGCACGATCCACGTGTTTTATCCAGGCAACGATTGCAATTCGGCGAACGGCAAACCGCATGCGGTCGCAATGTACACGCGCTCCACGGACCAGGGCCGCAGCTTCGATCCACCGCAACGGCTGAATACGATGCCAACGTCTGACGCCAGCCACCTCGTGCATGGCGGCCTGACCCATGCGCATGTGTTTGGCACCATGGCGGTCTCGAACGATGATGGTCGCAGCTTCGGCACCGACGCCGAGCTGTTTCCGGCCGACGTCTGCCCGTGCTGTCAGCTGGTGGCCTTCGTCGACGACCGAGACCGCCTATTCGTTGGCTCGCGGCAGGTCGAGGCCGGCTACCGCGACAGCGCGATCGCGGTCTCCGCGGACGGCGGTCGCGCATTTTTGCCGCGAAACCGGCTGTCGCCGAATCGCTGGAAGATCGAAGGCTGTCCGCTGAAGCCTACGGCCGTCGCCGCATCCGGCGATCAGATCTGGGCCGCTTACTGCAGCGGCGGTGAGCCCGAACCAGGCGTGCATTTCGTCCGCTCCACTGACGGTGGCAAGACCTACCCCGTCCCGCTCCGCGTGCATCCCGAGGCGAGCGTGTCGGATGCTCCCGTACTCGCTCTCGCCGGCGACACACTGCATTTGTTCTGGCACGCCAAGACGGGTTCGAGCGGGCGCCGCATCTACACTCGCGCATCCAACAACGGCGGCGAGAGCTTCGGGCCTATACAGGAACTGCCCACGCCTGCAGGTTCGGCGCAGCTGCCCGTGGTGGCACCGCGCCCCGACGGAACCGTCCAGGTTGCCTGGCAGCAAGGTGCCGAGATCCACTCGCTGCAGTGGCCACAGGCTGCAGCGCAGGTCGCGGCCAGTGCCCGAGCGCCGCGCCCAACGCTCACCGCGACCAGATCCTGATCGTCAACCTGTGGGCAAGCTGGTGCGTGCCCTGCCTGCGCGAGGTTCCCGACCTGCTCGCATTGCAGGCCGAACTGGCGGCAAAGGGCGTGACCCTGTTGGGCGTTGGCATGGGCGAACCCGCGCAGCTCGCGTCGCTCGTCGAACCGTTTCGCTACAAACACTTCCCCGCGTTTCGCACGCTGCTGCGCGCTACCGAAACGATGCACGAGCTGGTCAGCGCAATCGATCCAGCCTGGAATGAAATCCTGCCGACCGCTTACATTCTGGGTCGCGACGGGCGCCTGCTGCAGAAGGTTCAGGGACGCAAGACGCGTGAGCAATTCGGGCAACTGCTCGAACAAGCGCTCGCCAGTTCCCCGGCAAGCCGTTAATCAGCGCGTACTGCGGTCAACCAGAATTCCTTGCGAAGCTGCAGACGATCCGCCGACCACTGCGCTGCCGCCCGCAGCGGCGCCAGTGCGGACTGCAGCAAACGCGACGACATCGGCGCCTGCCGGTGCACCAGCGCCGGATTGACGCGCACGACGCGAAACCCCTCCTGCTGCAGCAACCGACCGAGCGTTGCAGGCGTGTAATAGACGTAGTGCTCGAGGCCGCCCGCATCGGGCGCGTAAAAGCGGCTGGCCTGCGGATTGCGCAAGGCTTTTCCGTAGCGCGCGTCTGGAACGGCGATGAACAGACCACCGCGCTCGCTGAGCACACGGCGCACCTCACGCAATGCCAGACGCGGTGTCGGTGTGTGTTCGAGCGTGTGCTTTATTGTAACCAGTCCGAAACTGTGATCAGCAAAAGGCAGGCGGTCCATGACCGCGCGTTCAGCGACGAGCTTCTGCGCGCGACAGGCCTCTACTGCATATTCGCTGACATCGACTCCGGTCGCCTCGAGGCCAAGGGACTGTCCTGCGAGAAGCGTGTAGCCCAGTGAGCAACCGACGTCGAGCAACGGTCCAGGTTTCGCGTGATTCAGCACGTCCAGGATTTGGTTTCGGGACTTCGCAATGCGGCGACGCGTGCGCGCGTCGTAGACACCACCGGTGAAGTACTGCTGCTGATATATCCGCTCGACAGGCAACTCCGACAAGGCCACGCGCTTGTAGATCAAGCCGCAATCACAGCGCACCCACAACATCTGCGGGTGCGTGACCCAGACGCCAGCCTCAGTACTGGAGCAGAGCGGACAGGACTCGTTTACCAGTTCAAGCCCCGCGCCAGCAGATTCGCAAACCAACATCGGCGCAGTCTACTTCAGTCTGCGTCGACTACGGCTCGTGTTATCTTGTCGGCGTGGGCCTCGAGAATGTTCAGCGCGTCTACGAGAAGCTTGGCCAGGCCGATCCGCTCTGGGCCATCCTCACCGACGACCGCTATCGCGGCAACAGGTGGGATCCAACTGCGTTCTTCGATACGGGACGCGTTGAGATCAAAGAGGTGATGACCAGCCTCGAGAGCGAAGGCATCGTTCCCGCGGTAGGCAGCGCCCTCGACTTTGGCTGCGGCGTGGGTCGATTGACGCAGGCGCTGTGCCAGAAATTCGAGTCGGTCATTGGCGTCGATATCTCTTCCACGATGATCGAAGGCGCGAACCGCTGGAACCAGTTTGGCGAGCGCTGCCGCTACATCGTCAACACCACGCCGACAATCCCGCGGGTGGCGGACAGCTCGATCGACTTCGTCTACTCGAACATCGCGCTACAGCATTCACCGCCGCGATATCAGCGCAGCTACATCGGCGAATTCGTGCGAATGCTTCGGCCGCAGGGTGTCGCGGTTTTCCAGGTCCGCATCGGACCGCACCGCGATGAAGGATCATTGCAAGAGCGCTGGTATCGCTTCACCAGCGAGACGCTCCGCCCCGGGTGGAAGCGAATGCGGGGTCGACCTCCCGTGCAGGTCCATACGATTTCAGAACGCAACGTCGAGCAGGTCATCGCGACTGCGGGCGCCGAGATCCTCGCGGTCAGCAATGCCGACGAAGTGCCGCGGGCCAGTCGTCGAAGTTTGCGCTACGTGATCCGAAAACCATCAGCCTGACGTGTCGCGCAGGTCAGACAGCGGAGCGATTCTTCTTGCAATCCGCTGCCGGATTTGGTCAAGTTGCGCGAGCTTGCGGCGCAGTAAATCGCTGAATACGGTATACTAGCCTCAAGACAGTCCTAATAAAGTAATCGAGGATCCCCAGAATGAAGAGCACGATGCTTGTAAAAGTTGCCGCCGTTGCGGCGGTTGCTGCCCTGGCCGGTTGCACCGACCTCAAGCCGGTGCAGGCCCAGGTCGATGATCTGAAGTCCCAGGTTTCGAGCCTGCAGACCCAAGTTGCCGGCGTAAAGAGCACTGCTGACTCGGCGAGCAGCGCCGCTTCTGCTGCCTCGCAGACCGCCAGTGGCGCACAGAGCGCCGCCAACCAGGCGCTCGCTGCTGCTCAGGCCAGCCAGTCCTGCTGTGACGCGACCAACGAGAAGGTCGATCGGATGTTCCGTCGCTCAATCTCGAAGTAATTACAGATTGAAGAATGCGGGCCTGGCTCGTCCGGGCTTGCCTGAAACGCCGCGTACTCCGCGGCGTTTTTTTTGGCGGCGTTTTTTTGGGCGGCGTTTCTTTGTCGAACGCTCTAGTAGCGAATCAGCGCCGAGCCCCAGGTCAGTCCTCCGCCGAAGGCTTCGAGCAGCAGCAGCTCACCGCGCTTGATCTGACCGCTGCGGATGCCCCAGTCGAGCGCCATGGGTACCGAGGCCGCCGAGGTATTGCCGGTCTCGTGCACGGTCAGAATCACCCGCTCCATCGGCATGTTCAGTTTGCGCGCCGTGGCTTCGATGATCCGGATGTTCGCCTGATGCGGAATCAGCCAATCGATGGCCGACTGCTCGAGACCGTTCGCAGCCAGAGTCTCATCAACGATCGAACCCAGCGAACGCACCGCGATCTTGAAGATCTCGTTGCCGCTCATCCGGATATGCATCGGGATGCGGCCGTCTGCGCCAACCCCGAATCCGGCCGACACGCCGACTGGGCAATACAGCAGGTGCTGGTAAGAGCCCTCAGTATGAAGGTGAGTCGACAGCACGCCTGGCTCGTCGGCCGTTCGAAGTATGGCGGCTCCAGCGCCATCGCCAAACAGCACCGCCGTGTTCCGATCGGTCCAGTCCACGATTCGCGAAAGTGTTTCAGCGCCGACAACCAGCGCGCACTTCGCATCGCCAAGGCGAACGAACTTGTCCGCGGTGGATAGCGCAAAGATGAAGCTGCTGCATGCCGCCTCGACACTGAACGCGGCACAGCCATGAATCCCAAGCCGTGCCTGCAGCAATGCGCCGCAGTTTGGAAACACCAGATCCGGTGTCGTCGTGCCAAACACGATCAGATCGATGTCGACGGCAGCGACGCCAGCGGCATCCATTGCCTGGCGCGCAGCACGCTCGGCCAGGTCGACCGTTGTTTCACCGTCGGCGGCAATGTGACGGCGCTCGATGCCTGTGCGCTCGCGGATCCATTCGTCCGAGGTCGCGACCAGCTTCTCCAGATCCTGGTTGCTGAGGATCTTCTCCGGAAGGTAGCTGCCCGTTCCAGCGATCTGCGAATACTTCAAGCCTTTACTCCGGCCAGTGACTGGGCAATATGCCGGACCAGACCCTGCTCCACAGCTTGCGATGCAAGCCGGATCGCCTGGGCAAACGCGACGCGATCCGCGCGACCGTGACTTTTTACCACGACTCCGGTGAGCCCGACCATGACGGCCCCGTTGTACTGCCGCGCGTCAAGCGAGCGCGCGACCCGGCGCAAGACCGGCCTCGCGACGAGCCCGGCAATGCGGCTCGCAAGCCCTCGCGTGAATTCCTCGCGCAAGCGGTGCGTGACGAGTTCCGCCACGCCTTCCATCGACTTCAGCGCAACATTGCCGGTGAATCCATCGGTCACGACGACATCCACCTCGCCGGTGAAAATATCCGTCCCCTCCACGAATCCCAGATACCTGAAGCCGGCTTCGGCAGTGTTCATGCTGCCGATCAGCGCATGGGCTTGCTGCACCAGCTCGTGGCCCTTCAGCTCTTCGGTGCCGATATTGAGCAGACCCACCCGGGGAGAGTCCAGGCCGTGAACATCACGCGCCACGATTGCTCCCATCACGGCGTACTGCCGCAGCTGTTCAGCGCTTGCGCGGGTGTTGGCCCCGAGATCCAGCAGATGCGTGAATCCCGTTCGGGCCGGAACTGCAGACATGATCGGCGCGCGCTCGACTTCGGGCAGGCACTTCAGAACAAAATGCGAGATGGCGGTCAGCGCACCGGTATTGCCAGCGCTGACCGCGCCAGCCGCTCGTCCGCCGTGCACCAGGTCGAGTGCAATTCGCATCGACGATTGCTTGCGACGACGGATCGCGTCGCGGGCGCTATCGGTCATCGAAACGACTTCGCTCGCCGCTTCGATCGAATAGCGCCCTGCAAACTGGCCGGATCGCTTGCTCGCGGCGAGCTCGCTCTCGATCACCTCGGGCTGTCCTGCGAGAATCAGCTCCAGCCCCGGGTTCTGTCCGAGCGCCAGCAGTGCGCCGGCGACACACTCGGTGGGGCCGCGGTCTCCACTCATGACATCGACGGCGATGCGTGGAGCCACCAGCGACAGCGAGGTGGGTCTACTGACCGGCTTCGTCGTCGGCAGGCTTTTCGATCACGCGCTTGCCGCGATAGAAACCATCCGGCGTGATGCGATGACGGAAATGCGTCTCGCCGGACTGTGGATCGATCGACAAGGCCGGCTTTGCCAGACCATCATGCGAGCGGTGCATGCCGCGCTTGGACGGCGTTTTGCGGCTTTTCTGAACGGGCATATCAAACTCCTGTTACTGATCCTGCCGACGCAGCAGCTGCGCGAGCCCTGCAAACGGCGTTTGTTTGTCCGGCTCCGGCGGCGGCTGCGTGGCGGCAACCGGCCCCGACTCCTCGAACGCTTCCGGGCAGCTGTCAGATGCTTCGTGCCGTGGCACAAGTGGCAGACCGAGCAGCAGCTCTTCTTCAACCAGGTCACGTGGAACCACGCGACCGCCTTCAATCACGACCGCCTCGCAACCTGGCGCCAATGCATCGGCACGCTCCAGGCTCCCGACCAGCAGCACGTTCAGATCAGACTGAACCGGAACCGCAACCGGCTGCAGGCAGCGTTGGCAGACGAGCTGCGGCGCCGCCGACACACGCACCCGCGCTACTGGTGATCCGCGCTCGCGACCGAAGCTCACGCAACCCTCGGCTACACCAGACGCGCCTTCAGCCAGTGACTCGCTCAGCCGCGGGAAATGTCCGAGCGGCACACGAAACGGGTACTCGATCCGGCCGTCAGCCAGGCGATCGACGTCCTGCGGGTGCGACCAGTCCTGCGCCATGGGCCGCGTATGGTACGTCCGTGCCGCAGGCCCGTCAAAGCCTGAAGTGCCGTAAGCCCTTGTTTTTTAGGCTTCTCCATCTAGACTTCGCGGCACCATGCCGTCTGCGCTGCTGCTTGCCTCCACTTCACGCTATCGGGCCGAACTGCTGCAACGCCTCGGCTACCCGTTCGAGGCGGTCGATCCGGCGCTGGACGAGCCGCTGCTGGCCGGTGAACGCCCGGCTGTGCGCGCGCAACGATTGGCGCTGGCCAAGGCTCGCTCCGTGGCGTCGATCCGGCCCGATGCGCTCGTGATCGGCTCCGACCAGGTCTGCGCACTCGGGAACCAGGTGCTGCGAAAACCCGGCAATGCGCAGGCCAATCGCACGCAGCTGGCTGCGCTTTCGGGCCAGACCGCGGTCTTTCACACCGCAGTGGCGCTGGTCGGCATGCGGCAGGGCATCTGCATGCAGCATCGCGACGCAACGCGCTGCGTGTTCCGTACGCTCAGCAGCGGCGAGATTGCTGACTACGTCGCCGCCGAACAGGCTTTCGATTGTGCGGGGGGATTCAAATCAGAGGGCCGCGGCATCGGACTCTTCGAACGCATCGAGTCGCAAGACCCTACAGCGCTGATCGGCCTACCGTTGATTTGGCTGGCGGCGGCGCTGCGGCGCGCGCCGTGATCGTGACTCGAGCGCCGTCAGCACAGCGGATAGTTCATCGGGCAGCGGCGCATTGACGCTGAACGGCGTGCCGCGATCCGGCCAGGTGAACGACAGGCTCATGGCGTGCAGGAACATCCGCCGCAGGTTCGCCCGCTCCTTGATTTCCGCATTGAATTCCCGATCGCCATATTTGGAGTCACCCGCCACCGGATGCCCTGCATAGGCGGCATGCACGCGAATCTGATGCGTGCGGCCGGTGTCGATCGAGACCTCCATCAAGGTTGCGTAGGTGCCGAAGAACTGCACAGGCCGGAAATCGCTGATTGCCGGCTTGCCGCTCGCCTGAACCTTGACTGTCCGCTCTCCGCCGACACGCAGATCGGTCCGCAGCGGCGCTTCGATACGCTTCTTGCCGAGCTGCCAGTGACCTTTCACCAACGCCAGGTAGCGTTTCTCGAAGTCCTCGCCCTCGCGCAGCAAGCCGTGCAGCATGCGCAACACCGACGCTTTGCGGGCCACCAACAGCACGCCGCTCGTATCGCGATCGAGCCGGTGCACGAGTTCGAGCTTGTCTTTCTCGTCGGGCCGTGCCGCGCGCAAGGCCTCGATCACTCCGACCGAGATTCCGCTGCCGCCATGCACGGCAAGCCCGGCCGGCTTGTTGATCACGAGCAGCCGATCGTCTTCCTGCAGGATGCACGCGTTGACGGCCTCAACCAGTGAGCGCGGCGCGCGCGGTGCCGCCGGCGCGGCAGCGGCGTCGGGTACCGCAGCGGGCGGAGCTTCGAGCTTGACCGGGGGCAGGCGGACGTCGTCGCCTTCGGCCAAGCGCAAGTCGCCTGCCGCACGCTTGCCGTTGACGCGAACTTCGCCCTTCCTGAGGATTCGGAAAATCCGCGCGCGCGGTAGACCCGGGTACTGGCGCCCCAGAAATCGGTCGAGCCGCACCCCGACCGATTCGGCATCCACTACAACGTGGCGGGCTGGCATCGGTCACGCCCCGTAAGATATTGTTTTTCTTGTGGCTTTACCGTAATCTCCGCCAGTCGGTGTCGCGTAAGTGGCACCGCACAACTGCGTGGCCCCGGTCATCGGGGCCGCATCATAGTTGGTCACCGGTAACGTGGCCATCATAAAGTCAGGCCGACAGGCGCTGCGAAACGGCGCGCCGTTGGATGGCGGAGTTAGACGGGTTTCAGGGCGCACGCCCCCGCAGGGTGCACCACAGCGGCGTTGAGGCTTGCAGAGCCTCCCCGAGTGGACCACGGGGTCGAGCACGATCGAACGACATCCATTCCAGAATGCTCTCAATGCGCCAATCCCCTTCCTGCCGAATTCCGCCCGCACACCGCTTGCAGGGTGTTGCCGAGTCCGTGAACTAACGGGCAACCAGCGCTGAACTGTCGGCCTCTAATGGAGCAATTAGAGGCTCATGAAGAGAATGTTGGTCAATGCAACTCAGCAGGAAGAGTTGCGCGTCGCCCTCGTTGATGGGCAGAAACTTTACGACCTTTCGATCGACCTGCCTTCGCGCGAGCAGAAGAAGTCGAACATCTACAAGGGTCGCATCGCACGCATCGAACCGTCGCTGGAGGCCTGCTTCGTCGATTATGGCGCCGAACGCCACGGTTTCCTGCCGCTGAAGGAAGTCTCGCGCGAGTACTTCATGAAGCCCGCGCAGGGTGGCCGCACGAACATGCGCGAGCTGCTGCAGGAAGGCCAGGACATCGTGGTGCAGGTCGAGAAGGAAGAGCGCGGCACCAAGGGTGCTGCACTGACCACCTTCATCTCCCTTGCCGGCCGTTTCCTGGTGCTGATGCCGAACAATCCTCGCGCCGGCGGAGTCAGCCGTCGCATCGAAGGCGAAGACCGCGACCAGATGAAGGCGGTCATGGACGCATTGAACGTGCCGGACGGCATGGGGTCGATTGTCCGCACCGCAGGCGTCGGCCGCGCCGTCGAGGAACTGCAGTGGGATCTCGACAACCTCAAGGTGCAGTGGGACGAGATCGTCAAGTCTGTGCTCGCCCGCCCGTCGCCCTTCCTGGTGTATCGCGAGAGCGATCCGGTGACGCGCGCCCTGCGCGACTATCTGTCCGATGACATCGGCGAGGTGCTGATCGACGAGCAGAAAGCCTTCGACATAGCGCAGGAGTATGTCCAGCGCTTTATCCCGAATGAGCAGCAGCGGCGCCTGAAGTTCTATGACGATGTGATCCCGCTGTTCACGCGCTTCCAGATCGAAAGCCAGATCGAATCGGCCTATGCGCACAAGGTGCAACTGCCCTCGGGTGGCTCACTGGTCATCGACTTCACCGAAGCACTGGTATCGATCGACATCAATTCCGCGCGCGCCACGCGCGGCAGCGATATCGAAACGACGGCAACCAATACCAACCTCGAAGCCGCCGATGAAATCGCCCGGCAGCTGCGGATCCGCGACATCGGTGGACTTATCGTCATCGACTTCATCGACATGGACGAGCCACGCAACCAGCGCGCCGTCGAGGATCGCCTGCGCGATGCGGTCAGGATGGACCGCGCGCGGATCCAGATCGGTCGGCTGTCGCGCTTCGGAATGCTCGAGATGTCCCGCCAGCGGCTCCGGCCCTCACTGGACGACTCCAGCCACAGCGTCTGCCCCCGCTGCCAGGGCATCGGCAGCATCCGCACGGTTGAGTCGATGGCGCTGTCGATCATTCGACTGATCGGCGAGGAAGCACGCAAGGATCGGACGTCCCGAGTCATCGTCGAAGTGCCGGTGGATGTGGCGACCTACCTGATCAACGAGAAGCGTGAGTATCTGCGCACGCTCGAAGACAAGAGCGACGTCGATCTCGTGATCGTCCCCAACCTGAACATCCACTCGCCCGAGTACTCCATCCGACGCGTGCGCGCTGACGAAGCCGAGCTGCCGGAGAACCGGCGCCCCAGCCATCACCTGCCGACACCGGCACAGGTTGCCGATCCAGCCAGTACGCGCGAGAAAACCGTTGAACAGGAACCGGCTGCCGTGCCGACCTTCCTGCCGACCACCCCTGCGCCGATCATCGTGCAGCCGCCCAAGGTCGAGGCACCTGCAGTAGTCGCGCCAGCGGCGCCGCGGCCAGGTCTGCTGACACGAATCAAGCGCTACTTCGTCGGCGACCCGGTACCACAGAGCGCGGTAGCCGCCGGTACTGCGACGCTCGGGGAAGGCGCGCGCGACGGTGCGCATCGCAGCGAACGTAGCGACCGCGGTGGTCGATCCGGCCGCTCCGGGCGCGGCGGTCGGGACAGGGACAGAGATCGCGAGCGCAAGCCAGCGGAAGCCCAGCGCGCCGAGCGCGGCGACCGGCCGAAGAGCGGCGGTGACCGGGCGCGGGCCGAACGCGACCGACCCCGCGACGCTGAGGCGGCCCCACGCCGCGAATCGCCACGCGGCCGCGACCGGTCCCGTAGTCGTGACGGTGTTGCCGCCAACGGCGCCTCCAGCAACGGGTCGGCCGCTGCCTTTCCAGCGGCCGTCGCAGCAGCAGCTGTGATCACCGAGCAATCGGACGCCACAGCCCCGAACACAGCCCCGAACACAGCCACGAACGGAGGTGAAGTGGATACCGCTGCTGAAGGTGCCCGTGAGTCGAGTGGTGAGCGCCGCGGTCGCCGTGGTCGCCGCCGCGGTCGTCGCGGTGGCGCTGGTGCTGCAGCGGCCGCAGCCGCAGCTACGCCGGGCGCGCCCAGCATCGATGCGGATCAGCCCGACACGTTCACGGCACAGGATGCGGAAGTCGCACCGCCACTGAGGGAATCACGCCCGCTGCCGAGCGATCCGGCGCCCCCCTCGCGGATGAGCTGGACCGGCACTGCAGCGCCGGCAGCCGAGGCGCCCGCGTCGGTGACCGCGGAAACTGCGGCCATCGAGACCTCGCCTGCCGCCGCTCCGCCTGCCGAAGCCCCGCCTGACGACCGGCCGCTTGTTACGCCTGACGCCGAGCCCAAAAAAGTCATCTGGTCTTCGGGTCCGTCGTCGGCGGAACAGAGCTACCGGCGCGACGACTGATTGTGCTGTCGGTCTGATCGCGCAGCTGCGCGATCAGACCGAGTCCCGCGGCTTCGCAGAGATCGAGCACGGTCTCGAAACCTTCAACGCCGCCGTAATACGGGTCGGGTACTTCAAGGTGCGACGAACCCGGCAGGTACGCCAGAAACAGCTGGACCTTGTGCCGGTCCGCCACGGGTGCGCAGCGTTCGATGTCGGCAAGGTTCTGCCGATCCATCGCCAGGATCAGATCAAAGTCGGTGAAATCCCTGTCGCTAAACTGACGGGCGCGCAAGGCCGACAGATCGTAGCCGCGCGCACGCGCCGCGCGCTGCGAGCGCAGATCCGGCGGAGCGCCGCAGTGATAGTTGGCCGTGCCGGCGGAGTCGATCCGCGCAATGCCATCGAAACTCTCCCTGGCAATCAGCCCACGCAGCACGCCTTCAGCGGTCGGCGAGCGGCAGATATTGCCAAGGCAGACGAACAGGACCCGCATCGAGCTCAGCGCGCGGCGCCGCGCAAACGGCACTCCACGCCTGCCAGATCTTCAGGTGTGTTGACGTCTGGCCCCGGCTGCACTTCGGCATCGGCGACGACGATACGAACACCAGCCTCGAGGGCCCGCAGTTGTTCGAGCCGTTCCAGCTGCTCGAGCTCCGACGGCGGGCGCGCAGCGAGCATGCACAGCGTCGCGACGCGGTAGGCGTACAGGCCGAGATGGCGGCGGGCAGAATCGAAGCGGGTCTGTGAGGCGACTCCAGCTGTTGCACCGTCCCGTACCCAGGGTATCGGCGCGCGACTGAAATACAGCGCACCGCCGTCTGCAGCGGTCACGACCTTGACGACATTCGGATCCAGCAGCGCTTCCACGGATTGGATGGGCGTCGCCAACGTCGCGATGCCGGCTGACGGGTCGCGTTCCAGCATGTTCGCCACCTGTCGAATCAGCGCCGGCTCGATCAAGGGTTCATCACCCTGCACGTTGACGACGATATCCTGCGGTTCCCAGCCACGCGCACGGGCCACTTCGGCGATCCGGTCGGTGCCCGAAGCATGCCCGACCTCAGTCATGCAGACGCTGGCGCCAAAACCCGTCGCAACCGCACGGATCCGTTCGTCGTCGGTCGCGATCAGAATCTCGGCTGCACCGGCCTTGCCGGCATGCTCGAAGACCCACTGCAGCATCGGCTTGCCCGCAATCGAAACCAGCGGCTTGCCCGGAAAACGCGACGCCGCGAAACGCGCCGGGATGACGATCCGGTACATCGCCTCAACGCTCGAGCAGCGGGTCGTCCGAGGTCAGCGTGCGCGCTTCTTGCTCAAGCATTACCGGCACCTCGTCGCGGATCGGATAAGCGAGTCGGTCGATTCGGCAAACCAGCACGCCGGCCGAGCGTCGATACACGAGCGGCCCC
>Ga0105044_10003257_pt1 | contig 22242 bp, 15 predicted proteins | sample MAT01_FD_78092 | JGI IMG/M metagenome (GOLD analysis project Ga0105044, IMG submission 78092) | Freshwater microbial communities from Lake Fryxell liftoff mats and glacier meltwater in Antarctica - MAT-01 | ecosystem: Environmental > Aquatic > Freshwater > Ice > Liftoff microbial mat | place...
GCGTGGCCGCGCTCGACCTCGGTGAATACCGTGTTGATAGAATCCACCGCCGCGTAGTCGACGCTGTCGCCGAACTTGAGCCGTGACGCCATGTGCGTGAACGCGCCGGGTTGGCCGAAGTGGCAGATCGTCAGCCGACGTTCGAGGGCGAAACTCGCCGACATGATCTCACGCCAGATCGCGCGTAGAGCCTGTTCCGGCATCGGACCTTGATTGAGCGCGGCGATCTTCTTGAAGACCTCCTGCTCGCGGTGCGGCACGAACACCGCGCTGCCGCTGGTGGCCTTCGCCTGACCGATGCGCAGCGCGCACTGAGCGCGCTGCGACAGGAGCTGCACCAGATCGCGATCGATCTCATCGATGCGCGCACGTTGGACGGACAGGTCGTCAGCAGGCATCTGGGACATGCGCGGCAGCCTGCCGGCCACGTCCACGAATACCACGGGGAGGGCTTCATTTGGGAGGCTGTAATGAGAGACGAAACGAAGACGTTGCGGGTCCAGAGCCGGCTGAGGCCTGGGCGGGGCACAGCCGGGGTCGCAACAACGCGATCACCGCGTAGCGGTGAATCGGGTTGGGGCGCAAGCCGCAGCTCAGTACGAGATGGACTTGATCTTGAATTTGATGTCGCCGGCGGGTGCCTTGACCACGACGGTTTCTCCCACGGCCTTGCCGACCATGGCGTTGCCCATGGGGCTAGAGGTCAGGATCTTGTTTTCGAGTGGATCGTCCTCGCCTTCGCCGACCAGTTGCCAGTCCTCGATGCTCTTATCCTTGAGGTCCTGCAATTGGACCTTGGCGCCAAACGATACTTTGCTGGTGTCGATCTGGCTCTCGTCGACCACCACGGCCCGCGACAGCTTGCCCTTCAGGTCGGAGATGCGGGCGTTGATCATGCCCATTTCTTCACGCGCCGCGTGGTACTCGGCGTTCTCGCGCAGGTCGCCCTTCTCACGCGCGTCGGAGATCGCCTTGGCGATCGCGGGGACGCGGTTAGTGAGTTCACTCAACTCGGCCTGGATTTTCTTTTTGCCTTCAGCGGTGACCGGGATGCTGCTCATGGGACGCTCCGTGTGCGGAAAATGAAAGGACTGCGGAAGCGGAAACACAGAAAAATTCACGCAGGTCGAAGACCTGCGTATTGGGGAGCCGTTTTGGGGAAACGGCAGCAATGCTACTGGGGTTGGAGACGGCTTTTGCCGAGAGCCAAGGCCAGCGTGCGAAGCATCCCCTCCGTGGTTGGGAAGTCAACGCAAGCATCAGTGATGCTCTGGCCATAAACCAACTGGCTGCGATCAGTGGGAATATTTTGTCGGCCAGCCACCAAGTGGCTTTCGATCATCACGCCGCCGAGATGCGGAGAGCCGTCGGCCACCTGCTTTGCGAGTTCGTCGAGGACCACCCGCTGACGCGTGTGGTCCTTGCTGGCGTTGTCATGGCTGCAATCGACCATCACCCTGGGGCACAGACCGAGGGCTGCGCAGGTTTTGCCCGCATTGGCAACGTGCTCGGCGGCGTAGTTCGGTCCATGTTTACCGCCGCGTAGCACCAGATGGCCATCCGGATTGCCGGTGGTGGCGACCATACTCACGCGTCCATCGCGATTGATGCCAAGGAAGCGGTGGGCGTGACTCGCCGACAACATCGCATTGGTGGCGGTGCCCAGGCTGCCATCGGTGCCGTTCTTGAAACCGACCGGCATGCTCAGGCCCGATGCCATCTCGCGGTGCGTCTGACTCTCAGTCGTGCGCGCGCCGATGGCGGTCCAGCTGATTGAGTCCGCTAAGTATTGCGGAGTGATCGGGTCGAGCAGTTCGGTGGCCGCGGGCATGTCCATGGTCGCGAGATCAAGCAGCAGTCGGCGACCAAGTCGCAGACCAGTGGCCATGTCGTGGCTGCCATCCAGAAGCGGATCGTTGATCAGGCCCTTCCAGCCGGTGGTGGTGCGCGGCTTCTCGAAGTAAACGCGCATGACGATCTCAAGGCGATCGGCCAACTGGCGACGCAGTGGCAACAGGCGTGCGGCGTAGTCGCGCGCGGCGTCGACGTCGTGGATCGAACATGGTCCGACTACGACCAGCAGGCGCTGATCATTACCACGCAGGATGCCACGAATGGCTTGGCGTGCGGCGAGCACGGTGGCGGCCGCGACGTCGGTCATCGGCAATTCGCGGCGCAGGTCCGCAGGGGCGATCAGAGGGCTGGTGTCAGTCACGTGGAGGTCATCAGTGGGATGCATGGCGGTGGCCTTTGGCGAGGGGCTTGAAAGAGCAGGCCTAAACGAAAAACCCCCGGTCCATCAGGACCAGGGGTAGTGGGCAAGCATCGAGCTAGCCGCGTCCCTAGTCCAGGAATCGGAGGTGATAACCGGTAAACCAGAACTGTGGGCGCATGGTCGGGATCATGGGGGATTGACGGTTTACACCAGCAGGCAAACGCGCGGGCTTCCGCGGTGGTTCATCCAGCGTGGAGAATGATTCGGAAGTGTCAGCGAAGTGCAGGGCGTAAGATCATTTTCGACCGCACGCCGATCAGCCGGCCTCGGCCGGCGTGGCTTCGCGCGTGGCATTATGGAAACGTTCCCGCAGGGCTTCGACCGCCTTGGTCTCCACGGCTTTGGCCGCTTGGCAGAAAGCGTTGTACACCGCCACGCGGTCGCTGCGGCCATGGCCGATGATGGTCACGCCATCGACGCCAAGCAGGAAGCAGCCGCCGACGTTGCGCCAGTCGACGCGTTTCTTCACGCCGGCGAAGGCGGGCTTGGTCAGCAGGCCGCCGAGTTTGGTCCAGAAGCCGCGCATGATCTCTTCCTTGATGATGCGACGCAGGCCAACTTCCAGGCCTTCGCAACATTTCAGGACGATGTTTCCGGTGAATCCATCGCACACCACCACATCGACATTCGCTGAGAAGATGTCGTGGCCCTCGACGTAGCCGACCAGATTGACGTTGGTCTTACGCAACAGCTCCAGCGTCTCGCTCGTAAGTTCGGTGCCTTTGCCTTCTTCTTCGCCATTCGACAACACGCCGACTTTGGGATTCACGACCCCGTAAACTTTGGTGAGGAATGCCGCGGACATCTCGGCAAATTGCGCGAGGTGTTCGGGTTTACCGACGCTGTTGGCACCTGAGTCGCAGATCCACGAGCTACCACTCGGTTTGGGCAACGGCGTCAGGATGCCGGCGCGTTTCACCCCGGGAATGCGGCGCAGATGCAGCTGTGCGGCGGCGACGCTGCAGCCGGTATTGCCGCACAGGATCATGGCGTCTGCCTTGCCCTGCTTGACCAGCTGCGCACAGCGGTTCATCGAATCGTTCGGTTTGTCTTTGAGCGCCTGGATCTTGTCGGCCATGCCGATGACTTCAGGCGCGTGCTCGATCTCAATATTGGCAAGCGTCTGGCCTTCGGCCTTCAGGCTGGCTGCGATGTCAGGTTCACGCCCGACCAACACCACCGTGTGGGTCGGGTGTGCGCGGGCGTAATCGATGGCACCGCGCACCATGGCGCGTGGTGCATCATCACCGCCCATGGCATCCAGAGCCAACCGCATCGATCAAGCCTTGTCGGCGTCGCCCGAGCCTTTTGCGTCATCGCGGAACAGCACCTGACGGCCACGGTACATGCCGGTGCGCAGGTCGACGTGGTGCGGGCGGTGCATGCTCTTCGACTTGGAATCGATGCTCATGCCGGGGACGGTCAGAGCCTGGTGCGACTTGCGCATGCCTTTACGGGAGGGGCAGACGCGACGTTTGGGAACAGCCATGGTGACCTCTGGAAAGTGACGAGTGCGGTCCGCGAACGGACCGGGTATTCATGAAAGGCCGCGAAACCTAGGAGGGACGCCCGTGCTGTCAAGGTCGGGCGACACAAACGGAATGTTCCCAGAGGCTTCCGCGTCCTGACTTGCGTCAGGGGATGAGTGAAGAGGCTCCCGCTGCACCAGCGAGCCCCCATGTCCGAGCCCAATCCCGCACTACCTGCCGATGAAACTGTCCGGATCACTTGGGAGGTGGTGCTGACCTGGGGGTGGCCAGCTGCCTGGATCTTCGGTGGCATCGTGGTTGGTTTGGTGGTGGAGCGCGTCGTGCTCGGACGGCTCAAGGCGTGGAGCGAGAAGTCCGGCTGGGGTTACGACAGCATCCTCATCGGTGGGGTGAAAGGCCTGGCGTTCTTCTGGTGCCTGATGCTCGGGGTGTTCTTCGGTAGTCAGAGCGTCGGACTGAAAGCCGAATGGCAGGGCATGGTGTCGAAGGGGTTGGTGGTGGCGCTGATGTTCTCGCTGACGGTTGCCGTCGCGCGGGTTGCCGGTGGTTTGTTGGCGCACTCGGCCAAACGCTCGGGCGGCGGCGCGGTGGCATCGACGATCATCACCAACCTGGTCGCGGTGGTGATCTACATCCTGGGTTTCCTGGTGATCCTCGATTCGCTCGGTGTCCAGGTGACGCCAGTGTTGACAGCATTGGGTGTTGGTGGCTTGGCGGTGGCGCTCGCGCTCAAGGACACGTTGGAGAATCTCTTTGCTGGTCTGCAGTTGGTGGCGTCGAAGCAGGTTCATATCGGAGATTTCGTCCGCCTCGACAGCGGTGATGAGGGTGTGGTGAACGATCTGACGTGGCGCTACACCACCATCCGCACCTTGCCGGGCAACATCATCATCGTGCCGAACTCCAAACTCAGTTCGGCGATTGTCACCAACTTCACTTCTCCGTCGCCGTCGCAGCCCGTGGCGATTCCTGTGGGCGTGGCCTATGGAAGCGATCTGGAACTGGTCGAGCGCGTCGCCATCGAGGTCGCCACCGACATCCAGACCAGCGTGGATGGCGGTGTGCGCGAATTCCAGCCGGTGGTGCGCTTCTTCGAATTCGCCGATTCGAGCGTCAATTTCAACGTCGTCCTGCGTGCGTCGAAGTTCCAGGATCAGTTCCTAATGCGCCATGAACTGATCAAACGTCTGCACGCCCGCTTCAACGCTGAAGGCATCGAGATCCCGTTCCCGATCCGCACGGTACACCTCAAGGGTGCCTTGCCCAATCCGACGTGAACGACGATCGTTACAGCCGTCAGGTGCGTTTTGCACCAATCGGTACCCAAGGCCAAGCGCGTTTGACCAAGGCGCGCGTTGCGGTGATCGGGTGTGGTGCTCTCGGCACCGCTATTGCCGAGCAGCTCTGCCGTGCCGGCGTCGGTTTCTTGCGTCTGATCGATCGTGACTTCGTCGAGTGGAGCAACCTCCAGCGTCAGTCGTTGTTCAGTGAGGACGACGCGCGTCGTTCTGCACCCAAGGCGGTGGCGGCGGCCGAGCGCCTGCGTGCCATCAACAGCACCGGTGTCATCGAACCGTTGGTGGAGGATCTGCGCGCGGCCAACGCCGAACGGTTGCTGGCCGGCGTCGATCTGGTGCTCGACGGCTGCGACAACTTTCCGACACGGCATCTGGTCAATGAAGTCTGCTGCAAACACCGCACGCCGTGGATCTACGGCGCCTGCGTCGGTTCGTACGGTTTGTCAGTGGCGATCATCCCTGGGCGGACGCCGTGCCTGCGTTGCCTACAGGACGAACTTCCAGGTGCAGGTGAGACCCCAACCTGTGACACTGCCGGTATAATTTCTCCGGCAGTGCAGCTGGTGGCTGCGTGGCAAGTGGCCGAGGCGCTCAAGTTGCTGACCGGCGATATTGCTGCAGTGCGTCGCGAACTGTGGGCCAGCGACTTGTGGCGTGGCACCTTCCAACGCTTGCGGCTCGATCAGTGGCGCCAGCCCGGTTGCGCCGTGTGCGGCGATGCGCCGACGTATCCGCTGCTTAGTGCCGGAGATGACGCGGCGGTGGTGCTCTGCGGCCGCGATGCGGTGCAACTCCGCCGTGGTGCCGTCGAGTTGTCGGCCCTCGCTGGGCGGCTGGGACCGGCGCTGGTGCTGGCCAATGACTACCTGGTTCGTTGGCGGGATGGGGGTGCGACCGCCACCTGTTTCCGGGATGGACGGGTGATCGTGCAGGGGGTGTCCGACGCGATCGCTGCGCGGGCGCTCTGCGATCGTTGGTTGGGCTGAGTTGGGCTGACAGTCCACCTTGACCCGGCAATGGCTGGGGCTCGGCTAGTTGGGGTGGGCCATCTGCCGCATTCGCGTATCAGACACGGCACGTGTGCGTGGTTACCGGTGAACGCCTTGAGTCGCGTTCGGCGGGCGAACAATCCCTCCTCAGATCGGGGGGACCAGCCATGACATTTTTCTCGCGCCGCAGCGTATCCCAGCCGCGCGTGCCGGCACCTGCCGAGCCACTTCCGCCGGCAGTTGACCCGACACCCGCGGTCGGTCACGCGGTGAATCCGCTCAGCCGTGCGGTCCTGCCGAAAGAGCAGTTCCCGCTCCATTTCGATATGCTGATGCGCGATTTGTGGAGTCGTGGACTGTCGCCCGAGGACTTCCAGGTCATTGCCGCCGACGAGGTTCGCCTCGACGAGGACGGCATGGATGTGGAGTTCACTTTGCTGCGCACGGGAACCGACTTGGTCTCGCGCCGCCGCGTCGATGTGCGCCACGGTCGTCTGCTCAACATCCGTGATTGTTGAGTGTCGGAATAAATTCACCCGTGAGCGGTCAGCCGCTCACACGTACCACTTGTGCTCGGTGATGAGGTTAGCCACCTGGGGTGGGACGAGTGATCCGATGTCTTCCATGCGTGCCAAACGTTCGCGAATGAGTGAACTGGATATCTGCGGCAAAGCCGCGGGATGATCATCGTAGCCGCGCCGCGGGACGGGAATGATCTCAATCAGTTTCATCAGTTCTGCCCCACGATGCCAGTTCAGCAGGTCGCGTGCGGTGTCGGTGCCGCCCACCAGCAACCAATGATTGCGCGGATGTTGCCGACGCAGGTGTTCGATCAGATCGAAGGTGTAGCCACTCGCATTGTCGCGTTCGTCAGCACACAAGCGTACGAACGGCAAGGTGGCGAAGGCGGCTTCGCACAAACGCCAGCGCTGCTCCCACGGCGAGATCGCTTTTCCGTACGCGTGTTTCGCCACCGGCAACACCCACACCTCGTCAACCTGCGCCACCACGCGGGCATAACACGCGGCAAGCACGTGCCCCAGGTGCGGAGGATCGAATGAACCACCAAACAACGCGATGCGCTCAGAGGTCATGTCACGGCTGCTCGAACTGCCCAGTGGCATGGGATCCTCTTTTCCGCGCGCATTGGAAACGTTTGCGGAAGCGGTCAAGGAGAGGGGCTACTTGGCTGGTGGCTCGCTCTGTGGCGCTGCCGCAGCTGGTTTGCTTTGGCGCGCCAGCCACAGGGGGTATTCCGGCGACTTGCCAAAGCGGGCGTATTCCGCAACGGCGGCGAGGTCATCCTGGAATTCGGTTCCAAAGCGGGTCTTGATCTCATCAAGCAACTGGCCGGTCAGGGCGTGGGTGTCGGCAGTAAGCGAAATGCTGACCCTGGTCCACCAACTGTCGATCAGCTCGGGCTCACGCTCACAGGCGCGCGCCGCGGCGGCCTGGGCTGCTGTTAGATCGCCGGCTTCGAGAAATACACTGGCCCGAAGGGAATCGAGGTAGGGATCACCACCGACGATGTCATCCACGCGATTGATCGCCTGCTGCGCTTGCGGATAACGTTTGGCCAGGCGATTGGCATCGACCTGGACCAGCGACAGTGCCGGATCATTGGGGAACAAGCGTTCGATTTCTTGCAGTGAGGCTAGGTGTTCAGCCTCACCCAACTCCTGGGCGATCAGCATGCGCATCGTCGCGCCAGCGCGGGTCGTACGGAAGTTTTCCGGGAGTTTGCGCCAGCGCTCCATGGCTTCCTGGTGTTTGCCCTCGTCCATCAATTTGCGGAGTTCAGGGACCTTGCTCACGCTCTCAAGGTAGTCGTTGCCCGAACCTTGGACCAGGCGTTCCAGCGACGTACGGGTAATGCCCGCCAGCGCAGGGATGGCGACGCTGGCGATTGATCGGCTGAGAAATTCTCCCGTGGCCATGTCCTGGTAGTCCACTACGCGGATGGTCCCGGCTGGTGTGCGGACAATGAGCAGGTCGAGGTAGTTGAGCCCGTCACCCACCAGCATCCGCAGTTGTGCCCGCTGATGACCATCGACCTGACGGATACGCAACAGCCGCACCCGTCCCTTATCTCCCAACGCGGTGATCCAGCGAGCGGGGATATTGTTCGTGGTCCGTACCCCATTCACGGCTCCACTCATGAAGTTGCGCCGCTCGGCGTCGCTGAGTTGCACCTGATGGATGGCTTCGCCGAAGAGCGTCTCAAGGTCGAGCACGGCGTCGATCGGAGCACCATCCAGCGCATTGAAGGCATCGGTCACGGTCTGTGCGACCTGACGCGCCTCGTCTTCTTTGACCGGGGTGCAGGCGGCAATCGGTGACGGGACCGCGTGGCGTAGTTTCAGCAGGTTGCTGAAGTTGCCGCCTTTGAGGAAGTACAATGCACCACCGCCCAGTACGGCAGCGATAATGGCAAAAATAAGGAGGGGTTGTTTCATCGAGTGCTCCGGTGAGCACGTGGGATAACCACTCGCGTGCCCGGGTCAAAGCCCGGCAATGTTCGCCGTCGAGGCAGTGGCGTCCGTTCCCCCCGATTTTCAGGGTGGAGGTCAGCGTCTCTGCTGGCTCACCGCGCGGCTATTCGATCTCGGCGCGCGACTTCAGCACCGCCATGAAGGCTTCCTGCGGCACTTCGACGTTGCCGATCATCTTCATGCGCTTCTTGCCCTCTTTTTGCTTTTCGAGGAGTTTGCGCTTACGTGACACGTCGCCGCCGTAGCACTTGGCGGTGACGTTCTTGCCGATGCTCTTGATGGTCTCGCGCGCGACCACACGAGTGCCGATGGTGGCCTGCAAGGCGACCTCGAAGAGGTGTTTGGGAATCTCTTCCTTGAGCGCCTTGATGATCTGCCGGCCGCGGAACTCGGCGTTGGTCTTGTGGCAGATGAACGCCAGCGCGTCGCAGGGATTGTTGTGCACCAGGATGTCGACGCGCACCAGGTCGGCGACCTGGTAGCCGGTGAATTCGTAATCCATGGTGCCGTAGCCCTGGGTCACGCTCTTCAGCTTGTCGAAGAGATCGTAGATCACTTCGGCGAGCGGCATTTTGTAGGTCAGCACGCAGCGCTGGGTGCCCAGATATTCCTGCTTGAGGAACTCGCCGCGGCGATCACTCACCAACGACATCACCGAGCCGATCTTGTCTGCTGGCAGCATGAAATGGATGGTCACCAGCGGTTCTTCGATCGATTCGTAGCCATCACGCGGCAACTCGCCTGGCGTGGTGATCTCAATCGAACGCGGGATCACCGAACCGTCTTTTTCGTAGAGGGGCGCGGCGGAGGCCGCACGCAGATTGACCACGTAGGTCACGGTTGGCGCGGTCTGCACCATGTCGAGATCGTGCTCGCGCTCCAAGCGTTCCTGGCAGATCTCCATGTGCAGCATGCCAAGGAAACCGCAGCGGAAACCGTGACCGAGGGCGCCGCCCGATTCGGGCGACCAGCGGAACGACGCGTCGTTGAGGGAGAACTTTTCGACTGCTTCGCGCAACTGGTCGTAGGTGGTTTCGCCCGACGGATACAGGCCGCAATACACCATCGGCTTCATCTCGCGGAAACCCGCGAGCGGTTCCGCTTGGTTGTCTTCGAGCGTGATGGTGTCGCCGACTTTCACATCGGTGAGGGCCTTGATCGCCGCGCAGATGTAACCGACCTCGCCGGCCTCCAGGCCGTCATCAGCGGCAGTCATGCGTGGCTTCAGGCGGCCGATCTCGCTGATCTCGTACGTTTTTCCTGAGCGAATCAGGCGGATCTTGTCGCCCTTCTTGAGCCGACCGTTCTTGAGTCGCGCGTACAGGATGATGCCGCGGTAGTCGTCGTAGATCGCATCGAAGATCAGCGCCTGCGTCGGCGCCGCACGATCACCGACCGGCGAGGGGATGCGCTCCACCACCGCGGTGAGGATTTCTTGGATGCCGATGCCCTGCTTAGCGCTTGCGCGGATGGCGAAGGTGGCGTCGAGCGCGAGGGATTCCTCGATCTCGGCACACACGCGATCGGGCTGCGCGCTCGGCAGGTCGATCTTGTTGAGCGTCGGGATGACCGTCAGGTTCAGCTCACACGACAGCAGGTAGTTCGCGACGGTCTGCGCTTGGACACCTTGCGAGGCATCGACCACCAGCAGACAGCCTTCGCAGGCCTGGAGCGAGCGCGACACTTCGTAGCTGAAGTCGACGTGCCCAGGAGTGTCGATGAGGTTGAGCTGGTAGGTCAGACCGTCCTGGTGCAGGTACGACAAGCTGACGGCTTTGGCCTTGATGGTGATGCCGCGCTCGCGCTCCAGGTCCATGCTGTCGAGGACTTCGAGCTCCTTGTCCTCCTTGGCCTTCATCGCCCCGGTGGCCTGGAGCAACCGCTCCGCGAGGGTCGACTTGCCGTGATCGATGTGAGCGATGATGCAGAAGTTACGGATGAGATGCTGGGGGTGCGGCATGGGAGGGGCGAGAGCCTAGGAGGCACCCCCACAAGGCAATGCGGACATCCCCATGATTATCGGCGTCTGCGATGGGCGATGATCTGGTTTACCGCAAAGGCGCAGAGGTGAGATGCGGGCCGCAGAGCAGACAGGAAGCACATCAGCCCATCAGCGGTTCTCTGCGGCCCGCATCTCACCTCTGTAGCTCTGCGGTTGGTTGTCAGGTATTTCCAGGCTTTTACTCCCGCGCTCCGTGTTTCTTCGCCGTGGTGATCCAGCGATCGGCGAGGTGCTCCACGTCACTGCCCAGCCCGCGGGCCAGGTGCAGCGCCAGCGCCATCATCAGGCAGGAGGCTTCGCGGAGGTCATCTTTGGAGCCCCGGCTGGCGAACTCGACTTGGGCCGCTGCCTGGAGCTGGTCGTGGTGCGCCTTGGTGAAGGCCACGGGATCATCACGCAGGTGGTCGAGCGCCGGCAACATCAGGCGATCCATCCACTCCGGCGGGATGCGTGCGGCGCGTTCCTTCGGATGCGCCCGGCCCAATTCGCGCCAACCGCGCAGGGTCTTTTTGTCGCCGCTGGCGGCGAGGCCGCTTTCCAGCAGCAAGACGAAGGCCCCGTCGGCGAGTTGCTGCATCAACTCCAGGTAGGCATCCTGCGCTGCTTCGCCTGGGCCGACCGCTTGGCCGGCGAGGTAATCTTCGACGGTCATATGCGGCAGATCGACGACCTCGGCACAGCCGGCGAGGCACGGGAAAGTTTCACCGTCGTGGATGTACTCCACGTCCTTGCCGAGCAGTTTTCGCCCCAACGGGTACAGCCGGCAGGCGAGTGGTCGTCCTGGATGGACGCTGCAACCAGCGCCGGGAACAAACTGGCTGCACGCCGGCAGGCCTTTCCATCCCGGAGGGCCATCGAAGCGCAGCCGGATGCCACCGAACTCACAGTAGCGGTCACGGAAGGCGCGCGCCTCTATGCCCTTGCTGTGCGCCAGGCAGGCCAACTCCCACGGACTCAACCACACCATCTTGCCGTGGCAGCAGGTGCCAGAACGCGAACAGGTCAGCGGCAGACGGTCGTGCGCTAAAACCACGGTGACGGCGGACATTCCAAGGACGGTAGGGGTGGCGCCACAACGGCCAACCGGTGGGGGCTGTCGCTGGCTTGCGGTCGTCAGACACGCCCCAGAGCCTGTCCAGCAATCCACCTGTAAACGATTGAGGGTGTTCCCGTTGTGGGGTATCTTCAACCACCAGTGTCTGTGGTCTCCTGCGAGAAGGTGGATCCTTGTGAACGATGTCCCTGACGCTGATCCGCTGGTCAATCACCGCATTCTGGTGATCGACGACAATCCCAGCATCCATGAGGACTACCGCAAGATCCTGCTGCCGGCGCCTGGGGTGGCGGATCTGGCGGATATGGAAGCCGAACTGTTTGGCGAATCGTCGAGTCCAGCACCGCAACGTCCGGCTTTTGAACTGACCGCCGCCATGCAGGGCCAGGACGGCCACCGCTTGGCCGCAGATGCGCGGCAGGCCGGTCGGCCGTTCGCGCTCGCTTTCATCGACATGCGCATGCCGCCCGGTTGGGACGGCATGGAAACGTCGATGCGCATCCTCGCCGATGACCCGGACATTCAGATCGTCATCTGCACCGCCTACTCCGACTATTCGTGGGAGGACATGTCCCAGCGGCTGGGCGCGACCGATCGTGTACTCATCCTTAAGAAGCCCTTCGACAACGTTGAAGTCACCCAGTTGGCGATGGCGCTCTGCCGCAAGTGGTCGTTGTCGCGCCTCGCCAAGAACCGCATGGAGATTCTCGAATCGCTGGTGCAGAAACGCATCGAGGAACTTGCCGCCAGCAACAGCCGGCTTTCGACGCTGATCAAGGTCTCGCCGGTCGGCATCTTTGTGATGGACCGCGACGGCAAGGTTGCGAGTTGGAATCCGGCGGCAGAGCGCATCTTCGGCTGGAGTAGCGATGAGGTCGTGGGCCGGCAGCTACCAGCGAGCATGCCGTCGCACCTGCGGATAGTGATCCGCGCAGGAAAGGACCAGCCGCCGACGTCCGACCGCGAAGCGACCGATCTGCACGTCAAACGTAAAGATGGAGTCGGCGTCGAGGTCGCCACCTATACCGCGGTCCTGACCAATCCCGAGGGACAACCCGATGGTTTCATCGTGGTGGTGGCCGACATCACGGCGCGCAAACAGATCGAGAGCGAACTCCGTCGCGCCAAGATCGCCGCCGAAGCCGCCACCAATGCCAAGTCGGAGTTCCTGGCGACGATGAGTCATGAGATCCGTACGCCAATGAATGGCGTGATGGGGATGGCTGAGCTGCTGATGACCACGCGGCTCGACGCCGAGCAGCGCGACTATGCCCAGACCATTTACCAGTCAGGCGAGGCCTTGCTGGCGATCATCAACGACATCCTCGACTTCTCGAAGATCGAAGCCGGGATGATGAGTATCGATCCGATCCCATTCGATCTGCCAACCGCGGTCAGCGGCGTGGTCGAGCTGCTGGTTGCGCGCGCGGAGGCCAAGGGTCTGGAGCTCATCTACCGCTTCGCTCCGGAGCTGGAATCGGCACTGATCGGCGATGCCGGACGGATCCGCCAGGTGCTCACCAACCTGGTGGGCAATGCCTTGAAATTCACGCTCGAAGGGCATGTCTTCATCGAGGTGGCACCGTGTGCGCTGTCGTCCGGTGCGCCTGGAATCCGTTTTGCCATTCACGATACCGGCATCGGCATCGCGCCGGACAAGCAGCGCCTGCTGTTTGAAAAATTCACCCAGGCGGATTCCAGCACCACCCGGCAGTTTGGTGGTACCGGGCTAGGACTGGCGATCTCGAAACAGTTGGCAGAACTGATGGGCGGGCGCATCACCCTGGAAAGTCAGGTCGGCCAAGGCTCGACCTTCGCGCTCGAAATGCCGCTGGTGATCGATCCGCATCCTCCGGCAAAGGCAGTGCCGACTGCCGACCTGACCAACGTGCAGGTGCTGGTCACTGAAGGGAATCCGATCATTCGTCGGGTGATTGAGGAACAGTTGCGCAGCTGGGGCTGTGTGTCGATGGCGGCCGAGACCGGGGCGCAGGCACTGACCATCATGAAGACCCAGGGCAAGGTGGCCGCTGGTGGGTTGGTCTGCATCGTCGACGCCCATTTGTCGGATATGGATGCGTATATCCTGGGGCCGCTTCTGCATGCCGTGCCTGGATGCGCAGAAGTGCCATTGATCCTGCTGACATCGATGGGGCAGCGCGGTGACAGCAAACGCGCCGCCGAGGCCGGCTACCACGCTTACCTGACCAAGCCGGTGCAGATGTCCGATCTGCGCGATTCGCTGGCTACCCTCGTACTTGGTACCGCAGCGCCGTCCTCGCGCATGGTGACCCGGCACAGCCTGGCGGAGGCGCGTGGACACATCTCGTCCGGCTCGCGTCGGCGTATGGCGGTCCAAGCGGTGAGTCTGTTGCCAGTCCAACCCAACGTGCTGGTGGTCGAGGACAACCAAGCCAACAGCGTCATCGTGCAACGGACCTTGGAGCGCTTAGGCTGCAAAGTCACCCTGGCCACCAACGGCGCCGAGGCCGTCACGCATTGCCTGACGGAAGTCTTCGACGTGGTGTTTATGGATTTCCATCTGCCAGAGATGGATGGCGTGGCGGCCACGCGCATCATTCGCCATCGCGAAGCGGGGCGTCGCACACCGATCATGGCGATGAGTGCCAGTGTTCTGGATCAGGACCGCAAACTGTTCATGGACGCGGGCATGGATGGCGTGATCGCCAAACCAATCCGCCTGGAAGAGATTGAGGCGGCAGTGGCGAAGTGGGCGGTGGCCTGTCGGGTGATGCCGGCGGATGATGGGCGATGAATATTTCGGCCAAGATCTGGCTCAGCATCAGCGCTTTGTTGTTCGGCTACTTGGTGACCGTGACGGTCAACGCCCTGCTTGGACAATACGCCGAACAGCGGCTGAACGAGATCTCCACCACACTGTTTCCGGCGACCACCTTGAGTCGTGAGGCGGAGGTCAGCTTCAATGCCGAATTGCAGGCCTACGAATCGGCGGTGCTGACCGGTGAAAGTGAACAGATTGCCATCGCGGCAGGCCGTGGGGCGGCAGTACTCTCGGCGCTCGACCAATTGCTGGGGATGGCGGATCTGCGTGCCGACCACCGTCAGTTGCTGACCAGCGTGCGGACGACGTACGATACCTTCACGAAACCAGCGCGGACGACCTATCGGATGCTCTCGACGGGTCAGACCAGTCCAGCGCTGCAAGCGGAAGCGGCCGATCTCAATGGCCAAGCGAACCACCTTCAAGAACAGTTTAGGAAACTGGTCGCGGCTTTCACCAGTGATTTGCAACAAGAGTTGTTCGCGACGGTGACCCGCAGCATCCAGCAACGCCAGGTCAACTTGGTAGTGCTGATCGCTGCTGCCGGCATCAGTCTGACGTTGGTCTACCTCGTGATCAGCCGTTGGACCGGTCGTCTTACTGAACTGATGGGCGCCAGTGGCCGTTTGGCGCGCGGCGACTTCACCGTGCAACTGGGACGCAGCGGCAGCGACGAGATCGGCCGTCTGTCGAGTTCGTTCGTCGCCATGCAAGAAGCCATCAGCGAACGCAACGAGGATCTGCGCCGCTTCAATGAAAGCCTGGAAGAAACCGTCCGCCAACGCACCTACGAACTGTCGGAACGTAACGAGGAACTCATCCACGAGATCGAGGAACGCAAACGTGCGCAGGCTGAGGTCCAGGCCTTGCACAACCAGCTGCTTGATGCCTCGCGCCGCGCTGGCATGGCCGAAGTGGCAACCGGCGTGCTGCACAATGTCGGCAATGTGCTCAACAGCGTGAACGTCTCCGCCAATCTCATTCGCGATCAATTGCGCGAGAGCAAAGCCGGTGGTCTGTCCAAGGCGGTGGAGCTGATGCTGACCCAGGGCGAGGCCATTGGTCGCTTCATGCAGGAGGACGTGAAAGGACGACAATTGCCGGTATATCTCGGAAAACTCGCCGAACACTTGGCCAATCAGCAACGCTCCCTGAGTGAAGAAACCACGCGGCTGACAGCAAACCTCGAACACATCAAGGAAATCGTCCAGCTGCAGCAGTCCTACGGCAAGTCAGTCGGCGTCATCCAGCAGTTGCGACCACAGGACGTGATGGATGAGGCGCTGCGCCTGAATGCTGCTGGCCTGCAACGGCATACCGTCGAACTGGAGCGTCACTTCAGCGAGCTGGCGGAAATGCCGATCGATCGCCACAAAGTCCTGCAGATCCTGGTCAATCTCGTTGCCAATGCCAAACAGGCGATCGAGGAGTTCAATCCATCACGGCGCTTGATCACGGTGACGGTGGATATGGAACAACCCACCGGCTTGCGGTTCATCATCCAAGATAACGGGATCGGGATCCCGGACGAGAATCTCAAACGCATCTTCGGCCACGGCTTCACCACCAAAAAAGATGGTCATGGCTTCGGCCTGCACAGCTGCGCCAACGCCGCCAAGGAGATGAAAGGTACGCTAACGGTCAGCAGCCCTGGGATCGGTCAGGGCGCGACGTTCACCTTGACCCTGCCTGCCGGTGAGGTGACCACGGTCAGGCCGGTACTCAGCGTTTGAAGAAGATCAGATGCTGCCATGGCAGCGTTGAAACCGTGCGTTCCCAGGTAAAGCCCAGTGCTTCGAATTCTTTGCGTGCCTGATGTTCGGTCAGCTTGTGGATGGCTTTGATCGGGATGCGTTGATCCTCGCCCTTGAACTCCACCAACGCAACGCGCCCCGTCGCTGAGAGCGCCTGGCGAAGGGCAGTGAGCATCTCGACCGGGTGATCGAACTCGTGGTAGACATCGACCAGCAGCACCAGATCCACGCCGCCAGCTGGCAGCTTGGGATCGGTGATGGTGCCGAGCACCGGTTTCACATTGGCGATACCGTTCTTCTTGCCGGCGGTCATCAGCAGATCGAGCATCTCTTGTTGGATCTCGACGCCGAGCACTTCGTGCACCGATGGTGCCATGCGGAAGCTGTAGTAACCGGTGCCGCAGCCGATGTCGGCGACCACCCAGTCTTTCTTCAGTTCCAGCGCGCGTAGGACGGAAAGGGTGTCCTCCTCTTCGGCGCGCTCTGGACGTTCCAACCACGCGGCGCCTTGGTGACCCATGACCTGAGCGATCTCCCGGCCCATGAAGTAGCGGCCGATGCCATCGCGGGATTTGGGGCCGTCAGTGACGACCGGCGCGTCGCCGGCAGTGGCACTCGCGCCGATGAACAGGAAGAGCAGCAACGCGCGTCGGAGGTTGGACATGGTCGGCACCGTAGGTGGAGCGCAGTACGGCTCCAACATGCTAAGGGCAAACGAACGGCGGGCGTCTCACGGATCATCGCCCCTGATAGACCAAAGTAGGCGCGTCCAGGGAGTCACCAGCGCTCCCGCCGCCACAGGCGGCGATCCGGCGCAGCCGGATGTTCCGCGCAGCGGAACGGAGCGCGTCGTCTCACCGAAGACATGCGAGCACGCAGTGCCTTCCCGCGCCCGAGCGCGGCAGGCAGAACCAGCGACCCCGCGCCGCGCCAGCGGCGATCCTGCGCAGCAGGATGCTTCGCCCAGCGAAGCCAGGGGCTCGCGCCTTGGCCAAAAGGGGGGCAGCGGCGAAGCCGCGTTGTTGGGGGGTCGCCCCGACCCCCCAACTGGCAAACTAATACGCAAAGGCCTCAATGCGGACCTTGGGCAGCAGCGAGTCCTGCTTGGTGAGGAACCCGTCGACGCAGCGCGCGACCTCACGACCTTCCGCAATAGCCCACACGATCAGTGACTGACCACGGCGTGCGTCGCCCGCAGCGAACACGCCCGGAACAGAAGACATGCGCGTATTCGCATCGGTCTTCACGTTGCTGCGTTCATCGAGCGCGCAGCCGATCTGCTCCAGCAGGCCGTTCTTGCGCGGTCCAAGGAAGCCCATCGCCAACAGCACAAGGTCGCACTCCCAGGTCTTCTCGCTGCCGGCTTTTTCCACCGGCTTGCCGGAGGTCCAGTCGAGTTCGACGGTGGTGAGGCCGGTGACCTTGCCGTCCTTGCCGGCGAACAACTTGGTCGCCAGCGAGTAGTGCACGCTGCCGCCCTTGGAAGTCATCTCATCGACCGAGGACGAGATGCGCTTCACGCGCGCCCATTGTGGCCACGGATTGCCTGTGGTGCGCTCGTCCGGCGGGCAGGGCATCAGTTCAAAGTTGATGACGCTGGTCGCGCTCTGACGCAGACTGGTGCCGATGCAGTCGCTGCCGGTGTCGCCACCGCCGATGACGATGACTTTCTTGCCCTTGGCCCAGATCTTCAGCTTCTTCGGGTGCAGCGCGGCGATGTCGGCGTCGCCCCAGTTGGCGCGGTTCGACTGCGGCAGGAACTCCATGGCGTAGTGCACGCCGTCGAGGTCACGGCCGGGAACCGGCAGATCGCGCGGCGCTTCGGCACCGGTGGAGATCACCACCGCGTCGTAGGCGCTCTTCACCTGTTCCCAGGGAATGGTCTCGCCGACGGTGGTGTTGTAACGAAACTCGATGCCTTCCGCTGCGAGCAGATCGATACGACGCTGAACTTTTTCTTTGCGCAGCTTGTAGTGCGGGATGCCGTACATCATCAGTCCGCCGGCGCGGTCAGCCTTCTCGAACACCGTGACCTGATGGCCCGCGCGATTGAGCTGCTGAGCACAGGCGAGACCAGCGGGACCGCCGCCGATGACCGCGACCTTCTTGCCGCTGCGCACCGTCGGTGGCTCGGGCTTGATCCAGCCCATGGTGAAACCCTTGTCGACGATCGACACTTCATGCAGTTTGATCGTCACCGGCGGCTCGTTGATGCCGAGCACGCAGGAGTTCTCACACGGCGCGGGACAAACGCGGCCGGTGAATTCCGGGAAATTGTTGGTCGCGTGCAGGGCAGCGAGCGCCTCCTGCCAGCGGCCGCGGAAGATCATGTCGTTCCACTCGGGGATCAGGTTGCCGAGCGGGCAACCGGTCATGCAGAAGGGCACGCCGCAATCCATGCAGCGGCTCGACTGCGTCTTGACCTGCTCATCGCTGAGTTCCTCGATGTGCTCCTCGTGGTTCACGAGTCGTTGCTCGGCCGGCAGGTACTTTGGCGCCTGGCGGGTGTGCTTCATGAAACCTTTGGGATCGCCCATTTTTTAGTCCTTCTATCGTAGCTGTTTGAGAGGGAGCTTCGAGCTTCGAGCTGCGAGTTTTGAGTCTTCCAACTCGTAGCTCGTAGCTCGTAGCTTCCCGCTATTTCGTTGTCACTGCCTTGGGCGGACCAGCCGCCTTAGTCTTGGCAGCGCGCTCCAGCAACACGCGGCGGTATTCGTGCGGGAAGACCTTCACGAATTTCTTGCGCGACTTCTCCCAATCGCCGAGCAGCGTCTTCGCCGTCGGTGAACCGGTGAGGTCGAGGTGCTTCTGGATCAGCGCCTTGAGCGAGGCGATCTCGTCCTTGTCGATCATCTGCTCCAGTTCGATCATGCCCATGTTGCAGCGTGACTTGAATTTATGGTCGGCGTCGAGCACATAGGCGAAGCCACCGGACATGCCCGCGCCGAAGTTGCGGCCGGTCTTGCCCAGCACCACCACGATGCCGCCAGTCATGTATTCGCAGCCGTGGTCACCCACGCCTTCGACCACCGCCTTGCAGCCGGAGTTGCGTACGCCGAAGCGTTCGCCCGCCATGCCGGCGAAGAACACCTCGCCGCCGGTGGCGCCGTACATCACGGTGTTACCGACGATGGAGTTCTCATTCCAGGCGTAGGTCGCCTTGGCATCCGGATGGATGACGATGCGACCGCCCGACATGCCCTTGCCGACGTAGTCGTTGCCGTCGCCGATCAGCTTCAGGTAGATACCTTCGGTGAGGAACGCGCCGAAGCTCTGGCCCGACACCCCGGTGAAGGTGATGTCGATGGTGCCCGCGGGCAGACCTTCCTTGCCGTGCCGCTTCGCAATTTCGCCGGACAGCATGGTGCAGGCCGTGCGGTTGGAGTTGCGGATGGTGTGGGTGATCACCACCTTCTGCTTCGATTCCAGCGCCGGCTTGGCCAGTTCGATGAGCGTGCGGTCGAGCACCTTGTCGATGCCGTGGTCCTGCTTGGCGATGCAACGCGTGGCGACCTCGGGGCCGACCTTGGGTTTGGCCAGCATCTTTGAGTAGTCCAGGCCCTTCGACTTCCAGTGCTTGATCGCTTCGTTCATCTCCAGCAGTTCGGTGCGACCGACCAACTCGTCGAGCGACTTCACGCCGAGGCTGGCCATGATCTCGCGCACTTCTTCGGCGATGTAGGTGAAGAAGTTGACGACGTGCTCGGGCTTGCCGTTGAACTTCTTGCGTAGTGCCTCGTTCTGCGTCGCGACACCCACCGGGCAGGTGTCGAGGTGGCACTTGCGCATCATGATGCAGCCGGCGGTGACCAGCGCGACGGTGGCGAAGCCGAATTCTTCGGCGCCCAGGATCGCGGCGATCACCACGTCGCGCCCGGTACGCAGCAGTCCGTCGGTCTGCACTTTGATGCGGCCGCGCAGGTCGTTGAGCACCAGCGTCTGGTGGGTTTCGGCGACGCCGAGTTCCCACGGCACGCCGGCATGTTTGATCGACGACACCGGGCTGGCACCCGTACCGCCTTCGCAGCCAGAGATAGTCACCAGGTCCGCGTGCGCCTTGGCCACACCAGCGGCGACGGTGCCGACGCCGACTTCACTCACCAGCTTGACCGAGACGTTGGCCTCCGGGTTGGTGTTCTTGAGGTCGTAGATCAGCTGCGCGAGGTCTTCGATCGAGTAGATGTCGTGGTGCGGCGGTGGACTGATCAGCGTCACGCCCGGCACGCTATTTCGCAGCCAGCCGATGTACTCGTTGACCTTTTGGCCAGGTAACTGGCCGCCTTCACCGGGCTTCGCGCCCTGCGCCATCTTGATCTGGATCTCGCTGGCGTTGACCAGGTAGTGCGCGGTGACGCCGAAACGTCCTGACGCCACCTGCTTGATCGCCGAGCGGCGCAGATCGCCGTTGGCATCGGCCACGAAGCGCCGCGGGTCCTCGCCACCTTCACCGGTGTTGGAACGTCCACCGATGCGGTTCATGGCGATGGCCATGGTTTCATGTGCCTCGGTCGAGATTGAGCCGAGCGACATCGCGCCGGTGCAGAAGCGTTTGAAGATCGCCTCGACCGGTTCGATCTGATCGAGCGGGATCGCGGTCGTCGCGGTGAACTTGAACAGACCGCGCAGGGTGCAGAGGTTGGCCGCCTGGTTGTCCACCTGCTTGGTGTAACGGCGGAACGTCCCGCGATCACCGGCGCGCACCGAGTGCTGGAGCAACGCGATGACTTCCGGATTCATCAGGTGGAACTCGCCGTCGCGACGCCAGTGGTAGAAGCCGCCGCGATCAAGATCGCGATTGCTGTCCATCAGCGGGGCAAAGGCCACGCGATGACGCTGGAGCGACTCCTGCGCGATCTCCTGCACGCCAACGCCTTCGATGCGCGACTGGGTGCCAGTGAAATACTTCTTCACGAAGGGGGTTGAGAGTCCGATGGCCTCGAAGATCTGCGCCGAGCAGTAGCTCTGCAGCGTCGAAATGCCCATCTTGCTGAAGACCTTCAAGAGACCCTTGCCGATCGCCTTGATGAACTTCTTGGTGTAGTAGTAAATCGCGTCGTGTTCTTCATCCGCCGCAGCGTTGCCGTCGAGCTGCGGGAGCACGCCGGAATCAACGAGGTCCTGCAGTGAGTCGAACGCCAGGTACGGATTGATCGCGGTGGCGCCGTAGCCGACCAGCAGGGCGAAGTGATGGGTCTCGCGTGGTTCGCCGGATTCGACGATCAGCGAACACTGAGTGCGTTTGCCGGTGCGGATCAGGTGGTGGTGGATGGCGGAAACCGCCAGCAGCGCCGGAATCGGTGCGTTGTCGGCGTCGACACCGCGGTCGGACAGCACCAGCACGGTGTTGCCCTCATCAACTGCCTTGGTGGCTTCGGCGAAGAGTTCCTCAAGGCGCGCTTCGAGCGCCGTCGGGCCGCTCTTGGCCGGGAAGAGCGTCTTGAGCGTGGTGCCGCGGAAGCCTGGGACATCCGCCTGACGGAGCTGTTCCAGTTCCTCGTTCTGCAGGATCGGCTGTTCAAGCTCCAGCATCCGGCAATGGTCCGGGCCGGGCTCTAGGATGTTGCGCGCCGCGCCGACGTACTGCGTCAGCGACATCACGATCTCTTCGCGGATCGGGTCGATGGGCGGATTGGTGACCTGGGCGAAGAGCTGCTTGAAGTAGCCGTAGAGCGGGCGCGGCTGGTTTGACAACACCGCGGCGGGCGTGTCGTCACCCATGGAGCCGACGGGTTCCTGGCCATCGATTGCCATCGGTGCGAGGACGACCTTAAGATCTTCGACGGTGTAACCGAACGCCTGCTGTTGCTGGCGCACCTGATCGTGTTTCGGGCTCGGCGGCTGCGCCGGTGCCGGCAACTGGTCGAGCATGATCTTCGAACGTTCGATCCAATCCGCGTACGGATGGGCCGCGGCGAGCTCTTCCTTGATCTCCTCGTTGTCGAGGAACACGCCGCGGGCGGTGTCGACCATGATCATGCGGCCGGGGGCGAGACGCGCCTTCTTCACCGCTTTTTCTGCGGGGATGTCGAGCACGCCCATTTCCGAGGCGTAAAGGATCTCGTCATCGGTGGTGATGACGTAACGC
>Ga0105044_10003258_pt1 | contig 22238 bp, 23 predicted proteins | sample MAT01_FD_78092 | JGI IMG/M metagenome (GOLD analysis project Ga0105044, IMG submission 78092) | Freshwater microbial communities from Lake Fryxell liftoff mats and glacier meltwater in Antarctica - MAT-01 | ecosystem: Environmental > Aquatic > Freshwater > Ice > Liftoff microbial mat | place...
CGCCGCTCACCGGGCGCGCCTTCTCGCGCGGCAACAGCACCGACTACTGGATCGTCGGCCTGCTGGTCGGCGGCGTCGGCAGCCTGACCACCGCCGCCAACCTCATCACCACCATCTTCACCATGCGCTGCCCGGGTATGACCCTCGGCCGCATGCCGCTGTTCGTCTGGCTGCTGCTGGTGGTCTTCTTCCAGATGCTGTTGGCGCTGCCGCCGCTGTCGGCGGCGCAGATCATGCTGCTCTTCGACCGCTTCCTTGGCGCCCATTTCTTCAACACCCAGGGCGGCGGCGACGCGGTGCTGTGGCAGCACTTCTTCTGGATCTTCGGCCACCCCGAGGTCTACATCCTCATCCTGCCCGGCTTCGCCTGCGCCTCGGAGATCATCCCGGTGTTCTCGCGCAAGCCGATCTTCGGGTACGCGGTGATGGTCGCGGCGACCATCGCGATCGGCTTCATCAGCCTCGGCGTCTGGGCGCACCACATGTTCACCGTCGGCATGAGCACCGGCGCCAACGCCTTCTTCGTCTTCTCGACGATGCTCATCGCCGTGCCGACCGGCATCAAGATCTTCAACTGGTTGGGGACGATGTGGGGCGGCCGGATCCGCTTCGCGACGCCGATGCTGTTCTGCATCGGCTTCCTGTTCCAGTTCCTCTGCGCCGGCCTGACCGGCGTGATGCTGGCGGCGGCGCCGTTCGACTGGCAGTTGAGCGACTCCTACTTCGTCGTCGCGCACTTCCACTTCGTGCTCATCGGCGGCCTGTTGTTCACCATCTTCGCCGCCATCTACTACTGGTTCCCCAAGGTCACTGGGCGGATGCTCAGCGAGCGCGTCGGGCGCTGGCACTTCTGGCTCTTCGCCTTCGGCTTCAACCTGACGTTCCTGCCGCAGCACGTCGCGGGCGTTCTCGGCATGCCGCGTCGCATCTACACCTACGACGCCGACCGCGGCCTCGAGCTGTGGAACGCGCTCTCCACCGCCGGCGTGCCGTTCCAGATCGCCGGCGTGCTGCTGCTGGTGCTCAACATGGCCTGGGCGCTGCGCAACGGGGCGCCGGCGGGCGACGACCCGTGGGACGCCTGGACGCTGGAGTGGGCGACCACCTCGCCGCCGCCGGCCTACAACTTCGAGACCATCCCGACCGTGCGCTCGCGCCGGCCACTGTGGGATCTCAAGCATCCGGACGATCCGGACTGGAAGCACGAGTAGTGGCGGCGCACATGGCGGCACAGGCGCACGCGCACGCGCGGGAACACGGCGGGCGCGGGCGTATCGGCATGGCCTGCATGATCCTCACCGAGTCGGCGCTGTTCTCGGTCTTCGTCGCCGCCTACGTCTTCTACATTGGCAAGAGCCTGGTCGGGCCCTATCCGCGCGACGTCCTGGGCCTGCCGGTGTGGGCGACGGTGGCGCTGCTGTCGAGCAGCATCAGCGTCACGCTGGCGGTGCGCGCCCTGCGGCGCGACGCGCGCTCTGCCTTTGTGCTGTGGTGGGGCATCACCATCGCCCTCGGCGCGTTCTTCCTGGTCGCCACGGCGGTCGAATGGCGCGCGCTGATCTACGCGCATGACCTGACCATCTGGACCAACCTTTTCGGCACCACCTTCTATACCCTGGTCGGCTTCCACGCCGGCCACGTCACCATCGGCCTGCTGCTGCTCGGCCTGGTGCTGGTCTTCGCCCTCACCGGCCGCGTCCGTGCCGCGCATGCCGAGCGCGTCGAGGTGTTGTCCTGGTACTGGCACTTCGTCGACGTCGTCTGGGTCGTCGTCTTCACCGTCGTCTATGTGGTGGGGCGATGACGCCGGCCGCGATGCGACCGACGCGAACGTCCGTGCGACGCAGGGGCGGCCGGGGGCACCCATGAGCGACGACGGCCGCATCGAACTCCCCGCGCCCACCGCCTGGCCGATGGTCACCGCGCTCGGCATCGCGCTGTGCTTTGCCGGCTTGGTGACGCATGTGATGGTCAGCATGGTCGGCGTCGCCCTGATGGTCGCCGGCGTCGTCGGCTGGTTCCGCGCCGTGCTGCCGGTCGAGCAGGTCGAGCGCCTACCGCTGCGGCCGCCGGGCGAGCGGGCCCGGCCGGTGCAGCCGGCGCCGCGCGCCGTCGCGCATCTCGTCGCCGGTGAGGCGGGGCATCGCGTCCGCCTGCCGATCGAGGTGCATCCCTACGCGTCCGGCCTCGTCGGCGGTCTGGTCGGCGGCGGCGCGATGGCGGCGGTGGCCTGTCTCTACGGCCTGTTGGCGTACGGCAGCGTCTGGTATCCGATCAACCTGCTCGCAGCCGTCGCGCTGCCGGCGCTGGCGAGCGCCGACGTCGCGCAGTTGACGGCGTTCAACGGCGCCGCGTTCGCCGTTGCGGTGATCGCGCACGGCGCCATCTCCCTGTTCGTCGGCCTCGTCTACGCCACCATCTTGCCGCTCTTCCCGCGCCGCCCCGAGTTGTGGGGTGGGCTGGTCGCGCCGCTGCTGTGGAGCGGCCTGCTGTGGGCCTCGCTCGGGGTCATCAACCCGGCCCTCAACGCGCGCCTGGACTGGCGCTGGTTCATCGCCTCGCAGATCGCCTTCGGCCTCGTTGTCGGCGTCTGGGTGTCGCGCACGCAGCGCATCCGCACCATGCAGACCTGGCCGCTCGCCGCGCGCGCCGGCATCGAGGCGCCCGGCGTCTCGCCGGAGCATGACGCATGAGCGCTCGCTTCGCTGTCCTCGTCGCGCTGGCCGTCGCCGCCGCCTGCGATTCGCTGCCGGGCCGGCCGACCGAAGCCGAGCGTCCGTTGCGCCCGGCGCAGGTGGTCGATTTCGACGCGCTCTACGGCGCCAACTGTTCCGGGTGTCACGGCGCCGACGGACGCCACGGCGGCGCCCGCCCGCTCAACGACCCGCTCTATCTCGCCTTCGCCGGTGTTGCGCGGCTGACGCAGATCACCGCCGCCGGCGTCGCCGGCACGCCGATGCCCGGCTTCTCTGCCGCCGCCGGCGGCATGCTCACCGACCAGCAGATCGATATCCTCGCGACCGGCATGATGTCGCGCTGGGGCAGGCCCGGCGTCGAGCGCATCGGCCTGCCGCCGTACACGCCGCCGACGCCGGGTGACGTGACGCGCGGCGCCGCCGCCTACGGGGTCTACTGCGCCGCCTGTCATGGCGCCGACGGCGGCGGCGGAGCCAAGGGCGGCTCGGTGGTCGGCGCCTACCTCGGCCTGGTCAGCGACCAGGCCCTGCGCACCGCGGTCATCTGCGGGCGCACCGACCTCGGCATGCCCGACTGGCGCGGCGACGTCGCCGGCCGTGCCATGCGCGAGCAGGACATCGACGACGTCGTCGCCTGGCTGGTCGCGCAGCGCCCGGAGTTTCCATGAGGTTTCACACGCAGGAACGGAGAAACGGAGATGAGAAAGAGATGATTTGGGAGGTGCCACGTCGACTCCTCTGGCTGCGATGTTCCGTTGCTCCGTGTGGAGCGTTGCGGCGATGAATCCATCGCGACGTAACTTCCTGCTGGTCCTCGGCGGCGCGCTGAACGCCATTGCGGCGACGCTGCTGGCGATCCCGATCATCGGCTACCTCGGCGGCGCGCTGCGCGGTCGGTCGAAGCAGCAGGCGTGGATTCCGCTCGGCGGGCTCGATGCGTTTCCGGTTGGGCAGACGCGCCTGGCGACGTATCGCAATCCGAACAGCAAGCCGTGGGACGGCGAGACGGCGGACATTCCGTGCTGGGTGCGGCGCATCGCCGCCGATGAGTTCCAGGTCTTCGCGGTCAACTGCACCCATCTCGGCTGCCCGGTGCGCTGGTTCGCCGAGTCGAGCCTGTTCATGTGCCCGTGCCACGGTGGCGTCTACTACGCCGACGGCGCGCGCGCCTCGGGGCCGCCGCCGCGGGCGCTCTACCAGTACGAGTACAAGGTCGAGAACGGCACGCTGCTGGTGCAGGGCGGACGGCTGCCGACCCTGGCGCAGGGCGTCTGAGCGATGCGCGCGCTGCAGGGCATCGCCGTGTGGATCGACGAGCGGCTGCATCTGCGGCGGTTGTTCGAGTCCACGGCGGGTCACACCGTACCGGCCAGTTCCGGCAGCTGGTTCTACGTGTTCGGCAGCGGCACGCTGCTCTGCTTCATCATTCAGATCGTCACCGGCATCTGCCTCTCGCTCACGTACGCGCCGACCGCCGACCAGGCGTGGAACAGCCTCATCTACCTCAACTACGACCAGTACCTCGGCTGGTACCTGCGCGCCGTGCACAACTGGGGCTCCAACTTCATGGTCGCGATCATGACCCTGCACATGATCCAGGTGTTCCTGTTCGGCGCCTTCAAGTATCCGCGCGAGCTGACCTGGATCACCGGCTGCGTGCTGTTCCTGTGCGTGCTCGGCATGGCCTTCACCGGCCAGGTGCTGCGCTTCGACCAGGACGCCTACTGGGGGCTCGGCATCGGCATGGCCATCCTGGCGCGCACGCCGGTCCTCGGTGAGACGCTGGTGCAGCTCGTGCTGGGCGGTCCGATCATCGCCGGTGAAGCGCTGTCGCGCTTCTTCACCCTGCACGTCTTCGTCATCCCGGGCCTCATCATCGCCCTGATCAGCGTCCATCTGCGCCTGGTACTCGCCGCCGGCATCAACGAGTACCCGGTGCCCGGCAAGCCGGTCGACCGCGCCACCTACCGCGACGAGTACGAAGAGTTGCTGAAGACGGAGGGCGTCGCCTTCGTGCCGCACGCCATCGGCAAGGACCTGGTCTTCGCCGGCATCGTCATTCTCTCCATCCTCGCCGCCGCCGCCTGGTTCGGCCCGGCCGGTCCGAACGGGCCGCCCAATCCGACGTTGATCGAGACCAACCCGCGGCCCGACTTCTACTTCCTGCCGCTGTTCTCCGCCTTCGCCCTGCTGCCGCCATACCTGGAGACGGTGCTCATTTTGGTCGCGCCGGTGGTCGGCATTGCGCTGCTTTTCCTGGTGCCGTTTCTTTCCAACGTCGGCGAGAAGAGCGCCCGGCGCCGGCCGGTCGCCGTGCTCGGCGTCATTCTCATCATGCTCACCCTGTCGACACTGGCGTGGCTGGGAACGTACTCGCCGTGGTCGCCGGTGATGGATGCCTGGAGCGGCGCACCGACGCCGGTCGAGTTCGTCAAGGGCCGCTCGCCGCTCGAGTTGCAGGGCGCGGTGGTGCTGCAGGCCAAGCAGTGCCGCAACTGCCACAGCCTCGGCGGGCAGGGCGGCCTGCGCGGTCCGGCGCTCGACGCCGTCGCGACGCGCCTGACCCGCGAGCAACTCGTCCGTCAGGTCCTGCAGGGCGGCGGCAACATGCCCGCCTACGGCAAGAACCTCTCGCCTGCCGAGGTCAGCGCGCTGGTCGCCTTCATGTCGACGCTGCGGCCGGGCTACGAACCGCCGGCGCGCGACGCGGCGTTGTCGCGCGTCGACGCCGGCGGTGGGCCGGCCTGAGGGCGAGGCGGCACGCGCGCGTCGTCGCCGACCGCCGCGCCGTTCGGCACTTCGCCCGTTATGCCGCCAGCCTCGGCGGCGGTGCCCTCTCCGGTGTCACATGCGATCGACCTGCCTGACCCATTGGCTGAGCGCCCGGCGTGACGCGCACGCTACAGGCGCGGTGCGATCGACTCCTGTACGGATGCGATTGTCGCGTGCCGCGGCGTGCTAGGGTCGTCCGCGACCGCGTGAAGGAGATGCCCTGTGGTTCAGCTCAAGCCCCTTGATCCGATCGTCCCGATCTTTCAGCAGCTCGGCGCCGATATCTCGCCGGTGGTCCTGGTCAACATCTTCCAGGTCGCCGAGGCCGATATTCCGACACTCCTCGCGGCCTGGGAAGCGGACGCCAACTGGATGAAGCAGCAGCCCGGCTACATCTCAACGCAGCTGCACCAGGGCATCGCCGGCAGCACGGTCTTCATGAACTATGCGGTGTGGGAGTCGGTCGCCCATTTCCGGGCGGCGTTCACACATCCGGAGTTCCAGAAGGCCCTGGACCACTACCCATCGTCCGCTGTGGCATCGCCGCATCTGTTCACGCGACTCACGGTGCCCAATCTGTGCGTCGGGCCATAGCGCGGTCGGCCGAGTGGTTCGCGCGGCGGGATGGGCTGAGCCTGCGGGCCATGTTCCTGCGGGCCATGCTCCTGCGGGCCATGTTCCTGCGCGCGCTGGTCGCATTTCTCGTCCTGCCCGGAGTGGTGGCCGGCGTCGTGCCGGTGGCGTGGCTGGCGCTGACGCGGCAGACGACGCTGGTCCAGCCGTATGGCTTGCCGCCGCTCGCGGCGGGGGTGGTCGGCCTGCTGTGGTGCGTGCGCGACTTCTACGTCGCAGGTCGCGGCACGCTGGCGCCCTGGGCGCCGCCGACCGAACTCGTCATCGTTGGCGTGTATCGCCACTCGCGCAATCCCATGTACGTCGCCGTCACCCTCGTCCTGCTCGGCTGGGCGGTCGCCTTCGGCGCGCCCGGGCTGTTCGTCTATGCGGTGGCGGTGGCGATGGCGTTCCACCTGCGCGTCGTCCATGGCGAGGAGCCCTGGCTGGCGCGTACGCACGGACGCGCCTGGGAGGAGTACGCGCGGCGCGTCCCGCGCTGGGTGAGCCGCGTCTGATGGTCGCGCGCCGGCGCCCAGCCGTAGGCATCGCCGCCGGCGCGATTGACTGCCGCGCGCAGTGAGGATCAGGTGTCGCGATGACGGACCCCACCGCCTGGCCGACGAAGACCCGCGAGCTGCACAACCACCACTTCGACTCGACGATCTGGAACGACCTGCGCGTTCGCGACGACGACATCGTCATCGCCACCTACGCCAAGGCGGGGACGACCTGGATGCAGCAGATCATCGGACAGATGCTGTTCGGCGGCGATCCGGAGCTGGCGGTGGCGGAGATGTCGCCGTGGCTCGATCTGCGCGTGCCGCCGAAGGCGGAGAAGCTGCCGCTGGTCGAGGCGCAGACGCACCGCCGCTTCCTCAAGACGCATCTGCCGGTCGACGCGCTGCGCTTCTCGCCGGCGGCGAAGTACGTGTACATCGGCCGCGACGGGCGCGACGTGGTGTGGAGCATGTACAACCACCACGTCAACGCCAACGCGACCTGGTACGCGGCGCTCAATGACACGCCGGGCCGCGTCGGGCCGCCGATCGAGCCGCCGCCGGCCGACATCCGGCAGTACTGGCGCGACTGGATGGATCGCGACGGGCACCCGTTCTGGCCGTTCTGGGAGAACGTCCGCACCTGGTGGGCGATCCGTCACCTGGCCAACGTCCGCTTCGTACATTTTGCCGACCTCAAGCGCGACATGGCGGGCGAGATGCGCCGCATCGCCGCTTTTCTCGACATCGCCATCGACGCGGCGCGCTGGCCGGCGATCGTCGAGTACTGCTCCTTCGACTGGATGAAGCGCAACGCCGGCAAGACGGTGCCCGCCGGCGGCGCCTTCTGGGACGCCGGCGCCGAGGTGTTCATCAACAAGGGCGTCAACGGCCGCTGGCGCGACGTACTCGGCGCGGCGGAGTCGGAGGAGTACGAACGGCGCGCGGTGGCGGAGCTCGGCGCCGAGTGCGCCCGGTGGCTCGCCGACGGCACGGCGCCGGCACGGTAGGCGCCCGCCGATGCGCCGCGTCGCCATCGGGCTGGGCTGCGCCGCGCTGGGCTACGCCCTCAGCGGCGTGTTGGGCTACGGCGCCGTCATGCTGCTCTCAGCCAACACGCACGATCGCGAGATCGAGGCGGCGATGACCGCCGCCTTCGTCAGCGGCCCGCTCGGCGCACTGAGCGCGATCGTCGCGGCAACCCTGGCGACGCGAGACCGCGACGGCAGCGCCGCCTCCCGGCGTGCTGGGCGGCGCTAGAGAGACCATCCTCTGCGCCGGCCGACGCGGCGCGTTTCTCGCGCGCCTGCGAGCCCGGTCGGGTCGTCGGCGGGCCCGTCCCGGCCTGCCTAGACTCGCGTTCCCGTTCATGCCAGAACCGGCGGCTGTTCACCCCTGCTAATGTGATGCCGGTCGTCGAAACGTCCCTCCTTCGCTGGATCGTCCTGTGCCCGCTGGTCGGGACGATTCTCTGCATGGTCGCCGCGCAGACCAACCGCAGGCGGTTGGCGACGCTCGCCGGGCCTGGCGCGGTGCTGGCCTCGTTCGGCTGCGCGCTGGCGGCGGTGGCGCAACTCTGGCAGCTGCCGGCCGGCGCCTCACTGCTGGACCACATGTACACCTGGATCCACGCCTCGCCGTTGACGCTGGAGGCGGCCTTCCGGGTCGATCGCCTGACCAGCGAGATGATCCTCATCATCACCGGCGTCGGCTTCCTGATCCACCTCTACTCGCTCGGCTACATGCACGACGACCCGGACGTGGCGCGCTTCTTCGCCTACCTCAACCTGTTCACCGCCTCGATGCTGGTGCTGGTGCTGGGCGACTCGCTGCCGCTGCTGTTCATCGGTTGGGAGGGGGTCGGACTCTGCTCCTACCTCCTGATCGGCTTCTGGTACCTCGACGAGGCCAATGCCGACGCCGGCCGCAAGGCGTTCATCGCCAACCGCGTCGGCGACGCCGCCTTCCTGATCGGCATGTTCCTTCTCTTCTGGAGCCTCGGCCAGCTCGGCGAGCCGTCGCTCGCCTTCGCCGACATCAACCGCCTGGCGCCCAAGCTCGCTGAGTGGTCGCCGGCGGTGGTCACCGCCATCTGCCTGCTGCTGTTCATCGGCGCCACCGGCAAGTCGGCGCAGATCCCCCTGTTCGTCTGGCTGCCCGACGCCATGGCGGGTCCGACGCCGGTCTCGGCGCTGATCCACGCCGCCACCATGGTCACCGCCGGCGTTTATATGATCGCCCGCCTGTCGCCGCTCTTCGTGCTGTCGCCGCCGACGATGGAGATCATCGCCGTCATTGGCGCGGCGACGGCGTTCTTCGCCGCCACCATCGGGGTGGTGCAGCGCGACCTGAAGAAGATCCTCGCCTACTCGACCATCTCGCAGCTCGGGTACATGTTCCTCGCGCTCGGCGTCGGCGCCTTCTCGGCCGCCGTCTTCCACCTGATGACGCACGCCTTCTTCAAGGCCTGCCTGTTCCTCTGCGCCGGCAGCGTCATGCACGGGCTGCACGGCGAGTTGGACGTCTTCAAGATGGGCGGCCTGCGCAAGCAGATGCCGATCACCGCCGTGACCTTCCTGATCGCGGCGCTCGCCATCGCCGGCTTCCCCGGCTTCGCGGGGTTCTTCTCCAAGGACCTGATCCTCGAGGCCGCGTACATGAGCGGCCACACCTGGCTGTGGCTGGTCGGCATCGTCTCCGCCGGCCTCACCGCATTCTATGTGTTTCGCGCCTACTTCCTCGTCTTCGAGGGGCCCAGCCACATCGCCCCGGAGAAGCGGCACCACGTGCACGAGTCGCCCAGCACGATGACCATTCCGCTCATCGTGTTGGCGGTGCTGTCGGTGGTCGGCGGCGTCGTCGGCCTGCCGCACGGCTTCCTCTGGGGGGACCAGATCGGCCACTACCTGGAGCCGTCGCTGGCGCAACTGCCGCATGGCGGCTTGCGGCACCCGTCGACCGCGACGCTGGTCTTCCTGATCACGGTCGCCACCGGCGTCGGCCTGGGCGGCATCGGGCTCGACTACATCCTCTACGCCAAGGGGTCGGACCTGCCCGACCGCATCGCCACGCGGCTCAGCGGTCTCTACAACCTGCTGTGGAACAAGTACTGGATCGACGAGCTGTACGACGCGCTGATCATCCGGCCGTATGTGCGGCTGTCCGACTACTTCTGGAAGGTCGTCGACACCGAGCTCATCGACGGCGCCGTCAACGGCGTCGGCGAGCTGGTGCGCGCGTTTGGCGGACGCATGCGGCGGCTGCAGACCGGCAACGTCCAGGGCTACGCCCTGGCCATGCTGCTCGGCGCCCTCGGCGTCATCGCCCTGTTGGCGATCTGAGGTTCGCGCCATGCCGATCCTGTCCTTCCTGATCTTTGCGCCGATCGCCGGCGCGCTCCTCATCGGGCTGTTGCCGGCGCAGCCGTTGCAGATCCCGCGCCGCGCCGCGCTCGCCTTCTCGTTGATCCCGCTGCTGCTGGCGCTGGTCATGCTCGGTCAGTTCGAGCCCGGCGTCGGTGATCTGCAGCTGGCCGAGAAGGTCGCCTGGATTCCCACCATCGGCGTCTACTACTCGCTCGGCGTCGACGGCTTCTCGCTGTGGCTGGTGGTCCTGACGACGCTGCTGACGCCGTCGATCATCCTCGCCGCCTGGGGGGACATCGAGGACCGCTGCAAGCAGTTCATGATGCTCATCCTGGTGCTCGAGGGGATGATGCTGGGGGCGCTGCTGTCGGTGGATCTGTTCCTGTTCTTCCTCTTCTGGGAACTCATGCTGTTCCCGATGTTCTTCATCATCGGCGTCTGGGGCGGCCCGAATCGCCGCTACGCGACGATCAAGTTCGTCCTCTTCACCATGGCCGGCAGCGCGCTAATGCTGACCGGTATGCTGTACCTGGTCCTGCGTCACGCCCAGGACCACCCGATCACCTTCGACATCGTCACGCTCTACTCGGTGAATCTCACCGAGGTCGAGCAGCTGGTGCTGTTCGGCGCCTTCACCGTCGCGTTCATGATCAAGGTGCCGATGGTGCCGCTGCACACCTGGCTGCCCGACGCCCACACCGAGGCGCCGACCGGCGGCTCGGTGGATCTTGCCGGCGTGCTGTTGAAGATGGGCTGCTACGCCTTTCTACGCTTCTCGCTGCCGATGTTCCCGCACGCGGCCGAGCAGGCCTTCCCGGTGATCATGACGCTCGCCGTCATCGGCATCATCTACGGCGCCATGGTGGCGCTGCAGCAGCCGGACATGAAGCGGCTGGTGGCCTATTCCTCGGTCAGCCACATGGGCTTCATCATGCTCGGGCTATATGCCTTCAATAACGTCGGCGTCACTGGCGGCGTGCTGCAGATGATCAACCACGGCCTGTCCACCGGCGCGCTGTTCATGCTCGTCGGCTACATCTATCACCGCCGCCATACGCGCCTCATCGAGCAGTACGGCGGGCTGTGGCGCATCATGCCGGTGTTCGCGTCGCTGTTCCTGGTGGTGACGCTGTCGTCGATCGGCCTGCCCGGCACGAACGGGTTCGTCGGCGAGTTCCTGATCCTGCTCGGGGCCTTCAAGGCGCATCCGTGGGCCGGCGGCCTCGGGGTCCTCGGCGTCGTGCTCGGCGCGGCCTACATGCTGACGCTCTACAAGCAGGTGTTCTTCGGGCCGGTGAAGCACGCGGTGAACAAGACGCTCAAGGATCTCTCGCCGCGCGAGATTCTGGCGCTGGCGCCGATCGTCGTCCTGATCTTCTGGATCGGCCTCTATCCGAAGCCCTTCCTCGACCGCATCGAGCCGACCACCCAGCAACTGCTCGGCCGCCTGGCCAAGTCCGGCGCGACGCGCTGGATGGCCGACGTGCCGGCGCCGGCGCCGCCGGTCGTCGCCGCGCGCTAACCCCGAGCCGCGGGCGCGGCTTGCCCTCGCCGCTGGCGGCTGTCAGGTACGCCCGCATGGATTACGGCGACTACCAGCATCTGCGCTTCGCGCCGCGCCCCAACGGCGTCCTGCTCATCACCCTCGACCGCCCGCCCGTGAATGCGACCGACACGCGCATGCACTGGGAACTCGCCGAGGTGTGGAAGACCGTCGACGCCGACACGGCGGTGAAAGTGGCGCTGGTCACCGGCGCCGGCAAGGCGTTCTCGGCCGGCGGCGACCTCTCGCTGCTCGAGGACCTGGCCGGCAACCCGGCCGCCGCGGTGCGCACGCTGCGCGAGGCGGCCGACATCGTCTACAACATGATCAATCTCGACAAGCCGATCGTCTCGGCGATCAACGGCGTCGCCGTCGGCGCCGGGCTGGCGGTGGCGCTGATGGCCGACATCTCGGTCATCGCCGACACGGCCCGCTTCACCGACGGCCACCTGCGCCTCGGCGTCGGCGCCGGCGACCACGCGGCGATCATCTGGCCGCTGCTGTGCGGCATGGCCAAGGCGAAATACTATCTGATGACGGCGGAGTTCATCGACGGGCGCGAGGCCGAACGCATCGGGCTGGTCAGCCTGTGCGTGCCGGAGGCGGAGCTGATGGCGAAGGCGAGCGGCATCGCCGATCGCCTGGCGGCCGGCCCGCAGTCGGCGTTGCGGCTGACCAAGCGGGCGTTGAACGGTTGGCTGCGCATGGCCGGGCCGATCTTCGACACCTCGCTGGCGTATGAGATGCTGAACTTCCTCGAGCCGGACGTGCACGAAGGTCTCGCGGCGCTGAAGGAGAAGCGGGCGCCGAAGTTTCCGTCGGCGACCTGACACGCGCGGCGCGGCGGGCGAGCCGCCCACGCTCCCGGCTGGGGAACTCGACCGCGCTTCTGCTATGCCGCCCGGAATGCCCACCGACCTGACGCGCGTGCGGACCGCCCGGCTGGCGCTGAGTCGCATCGGCAGCAGCGATCTCGCCGATCTGTGTCGCATGCACCGCGACGAGCAGGTGATGGCGACGCTCGGCGGCGTGCGCTCGGACGAGGTCAGCGCCGACATCCTGGCGCAGTTGATGGCGCACTGGGACGAGCACGGCTTCGGCTACTGGATGGCGCGCGACCGCGACGGCGGCGCCTTTGGCGGCCGCGGCGGGCTGCGCCGCGTCGTCGTCGGCGGCGGGCCCGAGGTGGAGATTGGCTACGCTCTGATGGCCGATCATTGGGGGCGCGGCCTGGCGGTCGAGCTCGCCGGCGCCTGCGCGCGCATCGGCTTCGAGGCACTCGGCTGCGCCGATCTCGTCGCCTTCACCCTGCCGACCAACGCCCGTTCGCGGCGGGTTATGGATCGCCTCGGTTTCGCCTACGAACGCGACGTCATCTGGGCCGGCATGCCGCACGTTCTGTACCGGCTGTCGGCCGACGATTGGCGGCGGGCCCTGGCGGGCGCCGCCGCGCCGCCCGGCGTCTGATGCGGCGCGGTGGCGCCGACTCCAGGGCGCGTCGCTACAGCGCCAGCCGCGGGTCAAACCATTCCAGGATCGCCGCGTTCTCCTCCCGCGGGTAGGTGTGCGACAGGTCGGGGATCTCGCGGAAGACGACGTCCGCGCCGGCCCGCAGCAGGGTCTGGTGCGCCAGTCGCGCCAGGGCGATGGGAAACATCCAGTCGCGCGCGCCATGCACCAGGTAGATGCGCCGCCCGGCGGCGCGCTCGAGGTTGCCGTTCACCAGGTTGCCCGGGTGCAGGACGCCGCAGACCGGCGCCAGGGCGGTGAACGGCATGTCGGGCTGCAAGCCGCAGAGCAGGGTGTAGGTGGCGCCGTCGGACAGGCCGGTGAGGAGGATGCGGGTCGGGTCGACCTGCCAGTGCTCGGCGATGTACGCCACCATGGCGCGCAGGGCGGGCGCGTCGATATCGTCGCCGAGCATCGACCAGGTCGAGCCGAGCGAGGTGGGCGACAGCAGCAGCAGGCCGCGGCTGCGCGCCTCGGTCAGCCATGTCCAGAGGAAGTCCTCGCCGCTGCCGCTGCCGCCGTGCAGGGCGACCACCAGCGGCCAGACGCGGCCCGCATCGTAGCGTTCGGGCACGTAAAGCGCGAAGCCGCCGCGGCCGCCGGAGGGATGGCGGGCGGTGATCACGCCGGTGTGCGCGTCGGGGCGCGGCTCGGGGTCGAACTCCGCCGCGCGCGCCTGCACCGCCGCTTCGAGAAAGAAGCGACCCACCGGCGGCAGCGCCTTGCGCAGTGGGTAGAGGAGCGCCTGGGCGCGGCAGTGCTCGTGCATGGCCTGCAGCACGTTGGCGATGGCCTCCTGCGGTCCGGCCTCGGCACGGAACGCCGCCAGCGCCGCCGCCGCCGCCTCGGCCGCGACGACGAGCTGGGCGGCGAGGTCGGCGAGGCCGTCCGGCGACGGCGTGGCGCGGAACTCGGCCAGCGTCGCGTCGAGGCGCTCGGCGAGCGGCGCGACGGCGTCGCGCAGACCGGGGAGATGCGGCGGATCGAGTCGCCGACGCACCTCCTCGAAGGCGGCGACGGCATTGAGCAACGCCGGCCCCAGGGCGGAGAGCCGCTCGGCGAACTGGTGATCGGTCACCTGTGTCTCCGTTCTTCCACGCCTGCCTCCGAGCGATCGACTCGCCGGCCATCTAGCGCACCCTCGCCACAACGTCGAACTGCCCTGGCGCCGCTGCGGTCGCGCCCTCGGGGTCATCGAGGCCGGCGCAGCAGCAGCCATTGGTGCACAATGAAGAGCCCGAGGCCGACGAACGGCAGCGCCAGGTAGGCCCAGTAGGTCTGCCAGCGCGGCGGCGCCGCGGCCACGTCGAACGTCAGCGTCAGCGTCTCGCCGGCGACGCGCACGTCCACCCTCCAGGCGCCCGGTGCCGGTATCTCCAGCAGCGCCGCGTGCAGCAGCTTGTTGGTCGCCTGTGCCCGCGTCGCGTCAGCGTGCAGCACCACGTCGCCGCCGCGCATGGTCACCGCGATCGGCACGTCGAGCACCACGCCGCCGTCCGGCTGCTGCACCAGCACGCTCACATCCGCCGCACCGACGCGCAGCGGCGTCGGCGCCGTGAACACCGTCACCGTGTACGCGCCCATCCGCTCGCTGGCGCGCACGAAGCCGCCGTCCGCCCACGCCGCGGGGGCGATGCAGAGCAGCAGCAGGACGCGCGCCGCGCCGCACCGGCGCATTCCCGGTCGCATCACGCGCGCCGCACGCTGGCTCAGTGCACCATGCCGCGCATCTGCATCGGCTGGAAGACGATCCACACGCCGCTCGCCCACAGCCCGACGGCGAGCAGCGCCCACGGCGCCTGCAGCGCCAGGGCGCGGCCGGCGCGACGCTCGGCGAGGTCGAGCGCGGCACGCCAGCCGAGCATCAGCGCCAGCAGCAGGCCGGCGCCGAGCAGCAGCAGTTCGAGTCCGGTGACCCACTCGGGCGCGCGCGTCGGGCAGGCGCCGGCCCAGGCCGGCGCGCCGAGCAGCGGCGTGCCGAGATCGACGGCGACGCGCTGCAGCACTGGCGGCAGGGTGCCGATGCCGATCAGGAAGTGGAAGAGGAAGTGGGCGCTCCACATGCCGAGGCCGAGCGGCACCAGGGTCAAGGCGAAGCGGCAGGCGAGGGCGCGCGGCGCCGCGGCGACGCGGGCCAGGCGGCCGCCGAGCCAGGCGGCGGCGGCCGCCGTCGCGGCCGGCGCGACGACCAACGCCGCCACCAGCCCCAGTGTTGTCAGCAACAGCGGCGCGAGGGCGAAGCGGGCGGCGAGCACCTGCTCGCCGTCGAGGACTGGTGCCAGCATGCCGGCGGCGTTGGCGAAGGCGGCGAAGACGCAGACCAGCGCCAGCGCGGCGATGTCGGGGCGTTCCGACAAGCGGCGCAGCGACGAGCGCGGCGGATCGACGGCGAGTTCGGCGCCGGGCGCGACGGCGAGCAGGCCGACGTTGTCGTGCGGGCAGGCGCGCACGCAGTCGAGGCAGAGGGTGCAGTCGAGGTTGCCGCGCTTCTCGGGCACGAACAGCTCGAGCTCGCAGCCGCGCGCCGTGGCGTTGCCGCGGACGCAGTCGTAGGTGGTGCAGGTGCGGCAGGTGGCGGTGTCGCGGGCGCGGATCTCGAACGGCGCCACCGTCGCCTGGACGAAGTGAAACTGGCCGATTGGGCAGACGTACTTGCAGAACGCCGCGCCGCGAAAGAGGCCGTCGATCAGCGCCGCGCCGCCGATGTAGGCGAGCACGATCGCCGCCGTCGCCGCCGGCGCGTCCCACAGATCGAACGCCTCGTAGGCCCACAGGTAGACGAGCAGCAGCGCCAGGGCCAGCCACTTGCTGCGCAGCCGGCGCGGCCAGACGCGGCGCGCGCCGAGCAGGCGCTTGCCGAGCTCGCGCGGCAGCATGAACGGGCACACCATGCAGAACACGTTGCCCACCACCAGCAGCGCGACGATGACGGCGCCGCGCCAGTACGTCCACGGCAGCACCCCGGCGAGGTTCATCGGGCTCATCGCCGGGCCGAGGAGACCGTCGAGCACCACCGCCCCCGCCACCAGCAACATCCCCGCCTGCGCGACGCGGCGCGCCCGCCCCGAGCGGAGCAGCCGCCCCAACCCGGCGACGCGCAGAAGATCGAAGGTCCCCTCGCGCGCGCGCGTTCCCTCTCCAGCAGGGAGACGGCCAGGGTGAGGGGATGCGGACGCGACGGCGCTGCGCACCCCGAGCACTTCGATCACGATCGCCCCCGCCGCCACCAGATACGCCGCCGCGCCCGCCACCCACATCAGTGCCCCGGCCGCCGCCTGATCGACGAGGGCGTCGGCGCCCGCCAGCCGCGGTGCGGCGGCGTAGGCCGCATAGAGCGGCCGGCCGGCGAAGACGAACCACGCCGCCAGCACGGTATTGAAGACATCGGCGAGCAGCAGGTACGGCACCATTGCCCAGCGCGGCCAGTGCGGCCGACTCGGATACGGCTGCACCACCGGGAACCAGAACAGCAGGCCGGCCACCAAGAAGCAGGCGTGCTCGAGCTCGTGCCAGGCCGGCGCGCGCAACGCCAATTGGTAGGGGCCGGGCAGGTGCCAGACGCCGACGGCGAGGACCAGCGCACCCCAGCCGACGAGCGGGTGCACCAGTGCACGGGCGCCGGTGCGCAGGGCCGGCCAGGCGAGGAAGGGGCCGAGGCCGTCGCGCGCCAGGCCGCCGGGCAGCCCGCGCAGCAGCGGCAGCGCCGGCGCGCCGAGCCAGAGCAGCGGCGGCGCCACCATGGTGAGCAGGACGTGCTGCAGCATGTGGACCTGCAGCAGCAGCGCGGCAAAGGCATCGAGGGGCGAGGCGATGGCCAGCAGTACGATCGCCAGCCCGGCCGCGAAGGCAGCCAGCCGGGCGACGCCGAACCGCTCCGGCATCTGAGCGTGCAGCCGCCGCCAGCCGCGCGCGTAGAGCGCCGCGCTCAGGAGCGACAGGGCCAGCGGCCATGCCGGCAGCCGCCACGACGCCAGCGCCGCCTCGCCCACACCGGTCTCCACGCGCCCTCGTCGACCAATCGACCGCCGCTGTCAATGCGGCCCGCGGCGGCCCGCGGCGGCCGCCCCTGGCGGCGGCTCGCGATCGCCAGTGGGACCACCGGCACCGGTTGCCCGCCGCGCCCGCCTTCAATATCGAATCCGCACGGTGCGCGCCCCTCTCCGATCCTGGCTGATGTTGCTGCTGCTGAACGCCGCGCCGCCGTGGGCGGCGGCGAGCGATGGCGCCGTTGCCGACGACGGCGCGGCGCCGCCGCCCGCCGTGCAGCCGGCGGACGTCGAGGCGGACCTACAGTCGTGGATGCACGGCGAGACGCTGACCGGAGGGTGGTTCGGGGCGCGCCAGTACCTGCTCGACCTCGGCATCGCGCCGACGCTCAGCTACGCCGCCGACGTCCTCGCCAATCCGGTCGGCGGCCAGGTGCGCAAGCTGCGCTACTTCCAGGACATTTTCGTCGGCCTCGACTTCGACCTCGAGAAGCTCGTCGCCATTCCCGGCGCGCAGCTGCAGGTGTCGATGTCGTCGCGCGCCGGCCATGACCTGTCGCGGGACATCGGCAACGTCTTCAATGTTTCGCAGACCTGCTGCCAGCCGCAGACCCGTTTGGTCACGCTCGCCTGGCACCAGTCCCTGCTCGACGACCGACTGGACGTCCGCGTCGGCCATCTCGTCATGGGCGAGGACTTCATTACCTCGCCGTTCTATGCGCTCTTCGTCACCAGCGGCATCGACGCCAACCCGGGCAGCGTCGGGTTCAACTTCCCGTTCGCCGAGTATCCGGACTCGTCGATGGGCCTGCGCATCCGCGGCCAGCCGATCGAACCTCTGTCGCTGTCGGTGGGCGTGTACGACGGCAAGCGGAACGGCACCGGCATCCACGGCACCGACTTCGACGTCAGCTTCGACGACGGCGCGGTGATTCTCGCCGAGGTGCAATACCGCTGGGTGCGCGGCAGCGGCGCCGCGGCGCTGACCGGGCACTATACTCTCGGGGGCTCCTACGACACCGGCCGCTTCGCCCCCTTCGACGGCGGCGGGAGCGAGTACGTGCACGGCAACGGCGGGATGTATGCCGCCGTCGACCAGCAGCTGCTGTACTTCGGCGATCCCGCCGCCGGTCGCGGCCTGGTCCCGTTCGCCGCCGTCACCGGCGCGCCGGCGACGGATATCAATCAGGTGCCGTTCTTCGTCAACGGCGGCCTGGTGGTGCAGGGGCCGTGGGCGGCGCGGCCGGACGACGCCCTGCTGTTCGGGCTCGTCTTCGGTCGCTTCTCCAGCGCGCTCGACAGCGCCCCGGGCGAGCCTGCGATGACCTACGAGATGGTGCTGGAGTGGTCCTACGTCATCCAAATCACCCCGTGGCTGCACCTGCAGCCGGATCTGCAGTACGTCATCCGCCCGGGCGGTACAGGGACCATCCCGGATGCCCTGGTGGTCGGTGCGCAGCTGGCGCTGACCCTCTGAGCGTGCCGGATCAGCACAGCCGCGCCGTTACCACGGCGTCGCGCATCGCCAGCATGAGTTCCGCCAGCGCGTCGAGGGCCCGCTCCGGCCACGGCTCCTCCTGCGCCAGCGCCGACAGCGCGGTGATGACGGCGCAGTGCAGCAGATCGTCTGCCCGCGCGTGCTCGAGCGCCGCCCGCAGCACCGGGCCGGCCACCTGGATCTCGATCGTGAACAGCCCCGCGGCGTCAGCCACCATCCGGCTCGCCATGCGATCGCCCTCCCATTCTGACGATGGAGTGTTGGCAACCGGCGCACATCGTTGCCGAGGTCGACCCGACGCCGGAACCGCGTACCTCCGCGTACGGGAAAACCCTGATGACGGTAGGGAAAGTCCCAACTAACTTATGCAATTGTCGGATGTTACGCCTCATGCCTCACGATGAGGGGGAGCCCATGAGACGCCGCAGCATTTCCGACGCATCGGGTCGCTTCAACATGCAGGTCGAGGTGCACGGCACTGTCCTCGAGGGCGCCATGCACCACTCCAATGCCGAGGAGGTTCTCAAGTGCGCCGTCATCATGGCGCTCTCGGTCCTCGCCCAGGACGGCCCCTGGCCGACCGCGGCCTTGCAATCGATGAGCAGCTTCATGACCGACATGAAGACCAGCCTCATCGCCGAGCTGCACTGAACGATTCCCTCTCGGGCTGCGCGGGAACCCATCGTGAAGGGGTTTCTCGACGCTTCCACCTTGCTTCCTCGTCCCTGCGTCGCTACTTTCGCCACGACCCACCCTATGGGGGCGACCTGGCTTCGACGGAGGTTGTGCAGCGACAGTTGCGTGTACCGGGTACTTGGGGCCCGCCAAAACCCAGGCTGCGAAAAACTAAACGCAGACGATTCGTTCGCTCTGGCTGCTTAACGGTAGCTAGCGTCTGACCGGCACGCGCCCGTAGGGCCGGACCCAGACGTCATAAATTCGGGATAAGCCCCGGCTGACGCTCGTAGGTCGGGGACGAAAACTCACGAGCTGGCTGCTGCGAATCCTGCCGGTGGGAGTCAAGGCGGCGAGATCAAATCACCTGGCTACGCACGTAGACGCTGTTGTGAATCGCTTTCGGACGGGGGTTCAATTCCCCCCGCCTCCACTCCTGTAAGGGGCTGATTTCCCAGGGAAACAGCCCCTTTTCTGGGTCGCTTGGAGCCCACTTCGGGGCCCATTTTGGGCCCCGAACCCAGCAAACTGACCAGGTGTCGGCCGTGCCCGCGGCGTAGCGTGGGCATCCAAGTGCGGTAGTGTTCGAAGAGCATCTGCTCGCTGTTGCCACAAACCTGCGCCACCCAGCCCGGGTCCTCGCCGGCCGACAGCGCCAGCGTGATGAACGTGTCCCGGATGTTGTACTGGCCCCGCGCGCTCAACCCGATCATCCTTAGCGTCGGATGCCAGACGCGCTTCGCAAGCCATTCTTGGGACAGCGGGCGGCCCTCAGAATCAGTGAAGATATAGTCGCGCATGCCGATCGCCAGGCTCTCGCGTCGGCGACGTTCGAACATCTCGAAGATCGTCGGATCGTAGTCGCACACGACTTCCCGCTCTCCTGTCTTCGGAGCGGCCTCGAGACGGCCAAATCGAGGTGTCGAACGATCCGACTCGATCGGGCGGTGCTGTTCGAGCGTGTTTGGTCTGAGCCCGTCGAGACACTTGCCAAGAGCTGGGGGCTCTCCGGTCGCGGCCTGTCGAAGGCATGCCCCCTCTTCAGATCCCGGTTCCACCCCGCGGTTTCTGGGCACGGGGGCAGCACGCCCAGAAGCTGCGTCGACCACCCCTTCCCAGATTACCGCCTGGCGAAGCCGAGGGGATCATGATCCGGGTGCCGGAGTGAACTCTGACCTCATCCCGACGGATCAGCCTTCATCATCCTCCCACGCGCGTCCGCCGCGAATCGAGTGAAGATTGAAACGTTCGCCCTGGTTGTCGGACGGGTTCAGCCAGAGCATGCGCTCGAAGACAGCCGCAGCCTCGGTCATCTTGCCGAGGCGCCAAAGGCAGAGGCCGTAGCCGCCCATGCAGCGCAGGAAGGGGCGGTTGTCGATCCAGCCCCACGACAAAACGCCATCGAAGCCGGCGCCGAGCGACAGCTCGCCGATGCGCATGCCGAGCTCGTAGTGCTTGATCGCGTCCTCGGGGCGGTGATCGAACACCAGGTTCCCGAGATGGGCGTGAGCGTCGAGGCAGCGCAGGTCGGCGTCGACCAACTGCATGAGGATCTTCCGAGCACCCCCGAAGTCCCGCCGATCCTTCAAATCGTTCGACTGGATGATCGGGTCGCCATCGGGATCGTCAGGATCGTCGCCGGGCAGGACCTGCTCCATCTCGTACTCGGATCGTGGACCGCGCGCGATGATCGGCAGCGCCCATGCCGGGCGAGGATCACCCTCTTCGCCCCAGTAATTTTCGTTCGGATCCCACACGCCGTGGTCCTCGAGCCGCAGCGGTCTCAGCCCCATCGCGGGCACGTCGATCCGGATCGCGACGATCTGGCCGGAGAGGCACGGATTCTTGGCGTACGTCCAGCGTTTGCGCGGCTGCACGGTGATGATCTCGCCAGGAACGACACGCCAAAGTCCGGTGGCGCGCAGGGTGATCGGCTCGGCAGTCTCAAGAATTCGGCCGCGCGCGGCCGTTTGTTTCAGGCTCGCGACGATGAGGTTCAGCGGCTCAGGCGTCATCGGAAGTAGCCATGCCGTGCGAAGAGAAAGCGTTTTGCACGATCTGGAAACTCGCTTGCTTCGGACGGACTACTTGAAGTCCTGAAGCCAGAGAACCTGGTTGCGGATGTCTGCCTCCGACTCTCGATCCAGGCAGCGCAAGGTGCGTCAAAGCAACTCGCGAAAGGGCAGTTGATCGCAAACCAGGATGCCGTAGTGGGTTTGGCCCTTCGTACGGTACTCGCGATCGAGGAGCACGAAGTCGCGGATGTTGTGCGTGAGGAACGCCCGGCGCTGTTTGCCGGCGAAGGTCAGCTGCTCCGAATCGCTGAGTCCGCTTCGCTTCAGCTCGTCGACGTGCCGGGCATCGAAACCCCGTTGCCGAAGAGTCTCCGCGAGTAACGGTCGAACATCCTCATCAAGCAGCAGGCGAATTGCCATCCTCAACCCCCGACCGCGAGCGCACGCTGCTCTCGGTGTTGGCGGCCATATCCTGCTCTACCTCGCCCTGATGGTCATAATAGTACGATAGCGCATCGTGGACTTGTGCCAGCGTCAGGTGGCGGAATTCGGCAACCAGCTCTTCAGGGGCCATGCCCTGCCGCAAGACGTAGGTCACGACGGAGCGCACCGGAAAGTTCGTTCCCGCGATCATTGGGCTTCCCCCGCAGTACCCCTTGCGGGCCACGATGTGCGGGTGGCGCACCTTCAGCGCACTCTTCGTCATGGTCGTCCCTCCTGCCTATCTGTCATTTCGCCGGCTGATCATACCTGGACATTCGGACATTTTCGAGGATGCGCATAGGCGGTATGAGCTGGCGAATTGACATAATGACCAGTATCGGACGCGGCGGTGCCCGGGCCCCCAGCGGCCGATGCGGCTCCGACCGCGGGGCGCGCGGCCCTGACAAGGGTGCCGAGCCCGCCGGCCCAGCGGCCCTGGCGTTGCTCAGCGGGCAGCGGCCGGGGGCCGGGCGGCTCCAGCGGCAGCCCGAGGTGGGCGAGGATGCGGGCGATCACGCGCGGATCGGCGATGGTCGCCACCAGGCGCAGCCGCCCGCCGCAGTCCGGACACGCCAGGACGTCGA
>Ga0105044_10003259_pt1 | contig 22236 bp, 18 predicted proteins | sample MAT01_FD_78092 | JGI IMG/M metagenome (GOLD analysis project Ga0105044, IMG submission 78092) | Freshwater microbial communities from Lake Fryxell liftoff mats and glacier meltwater in Antarctica - MAT-01 | ecosystem: Environmental > Aquatic > Freshwater > Ice > Liftoff microbial mat | place...
TGTGTCTATAGTAGTTTTTGTTTGGAAATGCAAATCCCTGGTCCAATCCACTCGCTCTAGAAAGTGTCTGAAAAAATGTTCTAAATTGTGGGTGTTGAGCGATAAATCATCACCAAATGCTGCTATAATAAGGTATTTTGCCAACGATGTCTGACCTGATCCAAGTATTCTATTTGCAATCGTCAAAATTTCCTCAGGCTTTGGATCTCGAAATGGCATATACCTTTCTTTGCCAATAGCCAGTAAAAGAGGATGCACTCCCGAAGCATCCACTGCATGCAAATCTGTCAAACCAGGGAATTCCTGAGAAGTAAGATCTTCCACCATTTTGTGGATTAGGTACCCAAAACTGCTGTCTTCCTGCGGGGGCCTTCCCACGACGGTAAAATGCCAAATTGGATCCTTTCGGTGATATACTCTGTCTACTTTCATCACTGGAAAGTCATGGGTCAGACTGTAATATCCCAAATGGTCTCCAAATGGTCCTTCAGGTAATTTTTTATCTTTTATAATTGTACCTGTTATAACAAAGTCTGCATCAGATGAAATAAAGTGACCCTGATCATCAAAATGGTATCTGAATCTTTTTCCTCCTAACATTCCTGCAAAAGTAAGTTCACTGATTCCTTCTGGCATTGGCATGATGGCAGAAAAAGCGTGTGAAGGCAATCCACCTACAAAAACAGACGCTTTAAATGGCTCTTCACTTCTATTATACATTTCATGATGTACGCCGATTCCCCTGTGTAACTGATAATGTAATCCGATTTCTTCATTCAATTTATATTGATTTCCGGAGAGTTGGATTCTGTACATTCCAAGGTTGGACTCCATAGGATTTCTGGATCCGGGAGGTAAAGTAAATACCTGTGGAAGAGTAATGAATGCCCCGCCATCCATTGGCCAGGATTTTATCATTGGTAACTTATCAATGGTAGTTTGACCGTACATGGAAGCAACATTACCCCATGACTTCATAGGTAATGCTGTAAGCGCTGTAAATGGAGTAGTCAGATATCTCAAAGGCTGTTTTAAAATTCTGGATGGATCTGCTTTGATTTCAATCACCCTTTTGATCTTCTGCAAGGTCTTACGAAATAGAAATTCCGTTCTGTCAATGGTTCCATAAAGATTAGAAAGAGCAGGAAAAGGACTTCCTTTTATTTTTTCAAATAGAACCGCGGGGCCTTTTTTATCATATACCTGTCTGTGAATTTCTGCTATTTCCAGATTTGGATCAACTTCCTGCTTTATTCGAAGCAGCATTTTATTTTTATCCAAATCCTGAATTACATCCTGCATACTCTGATACATATATTGCAATTAATTTTATTTTACAAAATTCATATGACTATAAAATGAATATGGATGAAATCATATTTAATCATATTTTTCTCCCCAACGGTAAGTATTTACATTAATATCTGACAAATCCAGTACCCGATCTACGACAGTATCTACCAGCTCATCAATGTTTTGAGGTTTACTGTAAAACGAAGGCGTAGCAGGACATATTATTGCGCCCGCTTCAGTCAGTGAAATCATATTTTTAAGGTGAATAAGGTTGTATGGGGTCTCTCTGGGGACTATGATTAGACGCCTTCTCTCCTTCAGAATAACATCTGCTGCCCGGGTGATCAGGTCACTGGATATACCTTGTGCGATCCTTCCGATGAGTCCCATAGAACAGGGACAAATAATCATGGTACCATACTTGGCTGACCCTGAAGCAAAAGGGGCATTGAAGTCTTTTTTATCATAAAATTTGTAAGGCCATTCATTTTCGGAAAATGATCCGATTTCAATTTCCCAGTTTACTATAGCATTGTCCGACATGACAACACCCAAAATAATATCAGATCGTTCTCTGAGTTTAGTCATTATTCTTTTTGCATAAATAGAACCACTCGATCCCCCTATAGCTAATATTATTTTTCTTCTTTCCAAGATGAATATTTAATGGTTTGAACATTACAGCAGGTCAAAAGTTTTGCAAAATTAAAGTAATTTAGTTTTACATCCTAGATAACTTCAGCTACTACAAAAATACTTCCTCCTATGAAAATAAGATCATCAGCATGTGCTTTTATTTTAGCGGCTGCAAATGCTTTTCTGACACTGCTATATGAATTTCCTAATAATCCGTATTTTTCACTTTCTGTTTTTAGAAGTTCAGCATCCAGCCCTCTTGGGATATTTGCTTTTGCAAAGTAATATATCGCATTTTTTGGGAAAAACTCCAAAACCGTACTTAACTCTTTATCGTTCACAAACCCAAGAATCATATGCAACTTTTTATATTTTAAGTCCTGAATTTCATTCATAATAATTTTTAAACCTCCTTCATTGTGAGCACTATCTGCAATGATCATTGGATCAGAACCTAAAACCTGCCACCTTCCAATGTATCCAGTTTTAGATTTGAGATTAGGAAAAAAATCCTTAAGTTTATCTATGTTTATATTTATCTTTTCTGAAAGCAGTTTTAGTGCATACATTCCGGTAATAATATTTCTTTCCTGAAACGGGCCAGTCAGATCAGTTGACAGATTTTCAATCCAAGGATGTTTGTTATATACAACGGTGTATGATTTTTTAAGTTGACTAAAACCTGTTTCTATGATTTGAATATGGTCCGTTGCAAAATGAATCTGAGCAGACATTTCCTTGGCTTTATTAATAAAGATTTGTTCTAATTCTTTTTGCCTTTCACCTATTATTACAGGAATATTGTTTTTGATGATTCCTGCTTTTTCACCTGCTATTGCCGGCAAAGTATTTCCCAGCATACTTTGGTGGTCAAAACTGATATTTGTAATTACTGCAAGTAAAGGATTGATCACATTGGTGGAATCAAGTCGACCACCTAGTCCAGTTTCAATTACAGCAAAATCTACTTTCTCGTCAGCAAAATACAGAAAAGCCATGGCAACTGTCATTTCGAAGAAAGAAGGTTGAATTTCTTCCAGATCTTTGGAATATCGATTTAAAAAATCTATGATATAACTTTTTGGAATATAGAACCCGTTTATCTTAATTCGTTCTCTAAAGTCTTTGTAATGAGGAGATGTATAAACCCCAACTTTATATCCTTGTGCTTGTAATCCACCTGCTATGATATGAGTCGTTGTGCCTTTGCCGTTTGTACCCGCTATGTGTATGGTTTTTATCCTGTTTTGTGGGTTACCTGTAGATTCACAAAGTTTTATAGTGTTTGTAAGGTCTTTTTTGTATGCAGCAGATCCTAGTCTTTGATACATAGGGAGACGGTCATATATAAATTTTAGCGCCTGTTGATATGTTTTTATTTTGCTCACATTAAACTATTTAAACTAAAAAAGTCGTCCAAAATTTAATCCGGGACGACTTGTTTAGTTCCTTTGTAAATTCAAAACTATTTATAATACGGAGTCAACATCTGAATATTCCAGCCCAAATGCATCCGCCACACCCTTATAAACCACCTTGCCATTCACTACATTTAATCCAAGCTTGAGCTCATTATTTTCCTTGCAGGCTTTTTGCCAACCTTTTTCTGCGAGCTGTAAGGCATAAGGCAGAGTTGCATTTGTCAAAGCGATAGTAGATGTGTAAGGCACTGCGCCAGGCATATTTGCCACACAGTAATGTACAACTTCGTCTATAATATAAGTTGGGTTATCATGGGTGGTTGGTTTACATGTTTCTATACATCCTCCCTGATCTACAGCCACATCCACGATTACAGTTCCAGGTCTCATATCTTTTAACATCTCACGGGTAATAAGGTTAGGTGCTTTAGCCCCCGGAATCAATACTGCCCCGATGATCAAATCATGATTTTTTATCAATCTTCTGATGGTATATTCATTAGAGTACATAGTGATGACATTGGCTGGCATGACATCAGACAAATATCTTAATCTTTTGAGGCTCACATCCAGAATAGTTACCAGCGCACCAAGACCCGCTGCCATTTTTGCTGCTTGTGTTCCCACTATACCGCCCCCTAAAACCAAAACTTTTGCTGGAGGAACGCCTGGAACACCACCTAGCAATACCCCTCTTCCCTGTTGTGGTTTCTCCAGGTATTTTGCACCTTGCTGTATAGCCATTCGTCCTGCTACTTCAGACATCGGTATCAATAAAGGTAAAGACCTGTCTGCGGATTCAACCGTTTCATAGGCAAGACATACTGCATTACTTGCCAGCATTGCTCTAGTCAGTGGCTCATAAGAAGCAAAATGAAAATAAGTAAAAAGTAATTGATTTGGCTTGACAAGTTTATATTCGCTTTCTATAGGCTCTTTGACTTTTATGATCATGTCTGCAATGGAATAAACTTCTTCTATAGAAGGCAGCATGGTAGCACCGGCACTGGTATACTCTTCATCGGGAAAACCTGAACCATCACCCGCCGTAGTTTGAACGTACACTTTGTGGCCTCGGCCTACAAATTCCATCACTCCAGCAGGAGTGAGTGCTACCCGGTTTTCATTTGTTTTAATTTCTTTTGGAACTCCGATTATCATTGATAGGGTATAAGTTTGTAAATAATAAATTATGGTGCGAAAGTAGTAAGTTAATATGAAAAAATAGTTCAATTTTAATGTATAATTGCAAAATTTGAAAGTTTTTTTTAATTATGTTGATTCATTGTGCAAAAAAATGCGCCGCATCTTTGTAATAGCTGCAGCGCATTTAACATTAGCACTATTAATATATGTTGCTTACTGTGCAGGAATTCTTAAAACCTGACCAGGATAAATAAGATCAGGTGAAGTTAGCATAGGTTTGTTTGCTTCGAAAATAACAGGATATTTCATCATATCTCCATAATGATCTTTGGCAATTTTAGAAAGTGTGTCTCCTTTTTTTACTTCATAAAAAGTAGCTTCCGGTTCAGGATTTACAACGGATAATCTGTCATCAACGCTTGCAATGCCTTCTGTATTCCCAATGATAAGTACAACTTTTTCTTTGTCAGTCGTAGATTCTACCTGTCCATATACAGTTGCTGCATCATCATCAATGGCAATATCAAGATTTTCAACTTTAATACCGTGACCTAAAACTTGTGAAGCCAACATAGCAGCTCTGTTTTTATCGTTGGCTTCTTTCAGCGCATCCATTGAAGCGTTTGGTGCTGTAGTCACTTTAGTTGCATCGTTTTCTGCAGCTTTATTACCTACTAGTTTTGCACCTGCAGCCTTTAAAAATGAAAATAATCCCATAATTTTAATGATTTAGATTTAATTATTTACCAATATTGGTTTTCATTAAATTAAAGTGTTTTTTAACAATTTAAGTTCATGAGAAAGATATATTTTTTTGCTTTGCCAAGAAAAATTTTAATTTTCCGAATAAAATTTGGTTCTGAATTGACATCATTTGATTATCCTATTTTTTAAAATGTATGATAAAAATGATTAAAGCGAGATATTATTTTATTTTTTTTAATTTTATATATGGTAGATAATCAATTAATTACATTTTTTTAATAAATTTTTATTGATATGTTTTGCTCAAAATCTTATTAATTTGCCAAAAGCCTTATATTTGCGCTGTTTTTTGAAAATTATATGATATAATACAATGCAAGGAAAAGGTTTAGTAAAAGTATTTTTGGTATTGATTTCACTGGTTTGTTTACTCCAGTTTGCTTACTTCATACCAACAAACAGCGTCGAAAATAATGCGGATGCTTATGCAATGAAAATCTCAGGCAAAGGGGCTGATGGAGTTTCAAGTGCGGATTATAAAATTGCCAGAGCGAAATATCTGGATTCAGTGTCCAGTTTGGAATTATTCAGGATTCCGATGGTAAAGTCTTATTCCTACAGTGAGCTTAAAAAGCAACAACTGGCTTTGGGTTTGGACCTGAAGGGAGGGATGAGTGCTGTGCTACAGGTAGACCTTGGGGATTTTTTAAAGTCTTTGGCTGGAAGAAACAGTAATAATGCCGATTTTCAGAAAGCACTTGAAAATGCTAATGTAGCAATGAAAAGCTCGCAGTCCGATTTCATTACATTATTTGCTGATGAATACAGGAAACTTGCAGGTACTGATAAACTAGCCAGAATATTTGCCAGAAGTGAAACATTGGGTGAAATCAATGCCAATACAAGTGACGGTGATGTCACAAGGTTATTGAGAAGTAAAGCCAATGAAACTGTAAATCTTACCTATGAAAGACTCAAGCAAAGGATTGACAAACTGGGTGTTGCTCAGCCAAATGTATCATTGGATCCTAACAGAGATTTGATTTTGGTCGAGATGCCGGGTATTGATAATCCTCAAAGAGCCAGACAATTTCTTTCTGCAAGTGCAAAACTGGAATTTTGGGAAACTTTCAGATCTTCAGATCCAGGTATAGCTCAGGCGATGCAAGCTGCTGACCAGGCGGCTGGAGGAAGTGTTGTTGAATCTGACACATCATCTTTAATGCCTGTTGCAATGAAAGATTCGTTGGTGTATGACAATCTTGGGAATGTAATAGATACTGTTCAGGTAGCTGGATCAACTTCATCCCCTTCTTCCGTAACAGGTACAGGTAGCTTATTAAGCGCGCTGAAGTTGAATGGAGGTACATTGCCTCCCTCAGTAATAGGAATAGCGGATAAAAGTAAAAGGTCATTTATAACTGCCATACTTGAAAGAGAAGATTTAAAAGCACTGTTTCCAAAGAATGGTCAATTTATGTGGTCCTATAAACCTTCACAGGATGCTGATGGCAATATGACCAGCGATTATGAATTATATTTCATCAAAAAACAATCAGGAACTGATTTGGCACCTTTGGATGGAGATGTGGTTACCAGTGCTGTCCAAACACTCAATCCTGTTAACGGTGAAGTAGAAGTAAATCTTCGAATGAATGCTGCAGGAGCTAAGAAATGGGCAGAAATGACCACTAAAGCGGCCAATGAAGGCAATAGAGAAATAGCGATTGCGCTTGACGGTGAAGTAGTTTCTGCACCAAGAGTTAATGACGCCATTACACAAGGGTCTTCATCTATTTCAGGTAATTTTTCAGTGGATGAAGCCATTGACTTTGCAGGTATACTTGAAGTAGGTAAATTACCAGCGCGAACTACTATTATTCAGGAATCAAATGTCGGACCATCTCTCGGAAAGGCCAATATAGCTAAAAGTGTTAATTCCTTGCTGATTGGTTTCTTTTTGGTTATTGTGACTATGATTGCTTATTATGCCGGGGCAGGTATCATTGCGATCTTATCATTACTGCTTAACGTATTTCTGATTTTTGGTACATTATCCAGTTTTGGTACGGTATTGACTCTATCAGGTATTGCAGGTATCGTTTTGACAATAGGTATGGCAGTTGATGCCAACGTGATCATTTTTGAAAGGGTAAAAGAAGAACTTGCATCCGGGAAATCGCTCAAGCAATCTATTGTGGATGGGTATTATCATTCATATTCCGCAATAATTGATGCCAATGTGACGACGATTCTTACTGCTATGATCCTATCATATTTTGGATTAGGTCCTGTAAAAGGCTTTGCAGTTGTTTTAATTATTGGGGTCTTAAGTTCCGTTTTTACAGCCATTTTTGTATCTAGATTGTTGATTGATTGGTGGGTAGGTAGAGGAAACGATCTTTCATATTGGACTGGATTTTCCAAAGGTGCTTTCAAAAATATTAACATTGACTGGATTGGAAGAAGAAAAATTGCCTATGCAATTTCAAGTATAGTTATTGTTGCCGGTTTCATTTCGATGATGACCAGAGGATTTGATCTTGGTGTAGACTATAAAGGTGGTTATTCTTATAATATTCAGTTTGTTGGTAATGAAAACGTAAATGCAGACTTATTACGAGATGGTTTAACTGCTGATTTTGGTGCTGCTCCTGTTGTTAAGCAAGTGGATACTGAAAATACATTTAACGTAACCACATCATATCTAATATCAGAGACAGCTGAAGATACGCCTACCAAAGTATTAGCTAAATTACATGAAGGGGTCAATAAAATTGCTAAAAGCAATGTGTCATTTGAAGATTTTTCAAACAATGAAACGGGTGCGGACAAGATTCACATCATCAGTTCAGCCCAAGTAGGTCCTACAATAGCGGATGACTTGAAGAGAAGTTCTCTATACGCAGGTATTTTTGCATTGTTGGCTGTGTTTTTATATATTTTACTCAGATTTAGCAGATGGCAATACAGCGCTGGTGCAATATTAGCGGTATTCCATGATGCATTAATAGTTTTAAGTGTATTTTCATTGGGAGCGGGTTTCCTTCCTTTTTCTCTGGAAATTGATCAAGCATTCATTGCGGCTATTCTTACAGTGATTGGATACTCTATTAATGATACGGTTATCATCTTTGACAGAATCCGGGAATATTTTGGATTACATGTAAATAAAAGCAAAGATGAAGTTATTAATGACGCAATAAATAGTACCTTATCCAGAACATTAATGACAGCATTTACAACGGTGATCGTTATTCTTATACTCTTCCTTTTTGGTGGAGACAGTATAAAGGGATTTTCTTTTGCTCTGTTGGTTGGTATTGTTGTAGGTACTTATTCATCAATATTTATCGCAGCGCCGATTTTGCATGATCTTGCCTCCGATCTTCGTATAAACAAAAGGGTGTCAACTACTCCTAATAAAAAAGAAGGCAAATCTTTTACAAGGTCAGTAAAATAAAAACAAATTTATAATCATTGTATAAGTAGGGTCTGAAATTAAGTTTTCAGGCCCTTTTTCTTTTAGAATAAATCCGATGTAAGTTCTTTTGGATTTTTAGGGCAAATCTATAAATTAATGCTGTAATTATATCTCCTAATATTGTTTGAGATTATAGTTATTATTCTACTTTTTATTACTTTATACCCATTTAAGCAACAAAAGCACTATAAAATCAATTATATTGATATAACTCTCAGAAGAAATAGCATATGAAGTGGAAAATGTTATTTATTATTGTTGTCTGTATTCAGATGTCCTGCTCTTTCAGTCAGAAAATTAAAGATGGTGAAATGGCGTATGAACGTAAACAGTACGCTATAGCCGCAGCTATGCTGGAGGAAGAATATATAGCTACAAAAAATCAAGCATCAAAGGGACGTAAAGCTTATCTTTTGGGCCAATCTTACCTCAAACTACTGGAATACAGAGAGGCAAGGTCATGGTTTGAAAAGGCAGTCGGTCACGAGTATGGTGCTGAAGCATTGGGTAAATATGCGGACGCTTCAAAATCCATAGAAGAATATGATGCTGCTATAGGAGCTTATCGTGAGTTGATTACGATAACTGGTCGTAAACAGGAATTGGAACGAGAGATATTATTATGTCAACAGGCAATGGATAGCAAGTTGAAGAACTCAGAATATCAAATCGAACGTTTATTCATAAATACTACTGTATCAGATTATAGCCCGGTCATTTATGAAAATGATTTTCTGGTTTTTACATCAGAAAGGAAAGAAGCATCAGGTAAGGATACCTATAACTGGACGGGTGAACGTTTTTCTGACATTTTTATAGTACAAAAAAACGGGTCAGAAGTAAAAAGGTTTGATTCTGCCATCAACACAAGTCAAAATGAAGGAACGCCATGGTTTTCAAAAGATATGGAAACCATGTATTTTACCAGATGTTTTGGGGAAGGAGCAGGAGATGATTATTGTAGACTTATGGTGTCAAAACGGGAAAACGATGTATGGGGAGAGCCTGAAGCCTTGCCATTTATTCAGGATAAAATTAACTATGGTCAGGCAACATTGATAGAGAATGATAGCATTCTGGTTTTTTCTGCTGATATTAGTGAACTCGGGGGGCCTTTAGATTTATTTTATACTGAATTATATAGTGACGGTAGTTGGTCTGAGCCAGAACCACTGCCAGGATCTATAAATAGTAGCGGAAATGAAATGTTTCCGACCGGGGATGGTGACACATTGTATTTTTCATCTGATTATTTACCTGGTTTTGGTGGATTTGATATATTTAAGACATTTCTCAGAAGTGATAAAAGCTGGTCCATTCCTATAAATATTGGGTTTGGTATCAATTCCGGCGGAGACGAGTTTTCTTTTATTGTAGATTATCTGGCAAAACGAAAATCAACAGTACTACAACAAGGTTTTTTTACTTCGTCCAGAGTGGGGAGTGGAAAAGATGATATATTCAGATTTTTCAAAATTCGACAAGAACCTGTGCCGGTATTGGTTGAAAATGAAAAGGAAAAAGAAGCAAAAAGAGAACTATATGTTACGGTAAGAACTTTTACACCACAATATAGGATTCCAGACGATCCAAATTCTGAGATTGATGGTAAATCGCCTCTATCCGAAACATTTATAAAAATTACAGATGAAGCGGGACAAAAGGTGGCTGAAGCATATTCTGATAAAAATGGTTTTTATTTTACACAAGTTTCTGAGGGGAAAACGCTAAAAATTATTGGCGCGAGACTTGGTTATCTCAATGCTTCAAAAACAATTGATACACGCAATATTACTTTTAAAGAAAGTGAAACTTCAAAAACTATTAGTATTGAATTGGTGCTGGATAAAATTTATACGAATAAAGAAATAAATCTTAAAAATATCTATTACGATTATGATAAATGGGATATCAAAGAGGAAGCAAAACCAACCTTGGACGAACTTGTGAAATTGCTAAATGATAATCCACAAATTAACATTCAGTTATCCAGCCATACGGATTGCAGAGGCACTGATGATTATAATATAGTATTGTCTCAGAAAAGAGCGCAATCAGTGGTAGATTACCTCATTTCTAAAAATATTGAAGCAAAAAGACTGATTGCTATAGGTTATGGAGAAACTCAATTATTAGACCTTTGTGTTTGTGAAATTTGTACTGAAAACCAGCATCAAATCAACAGGAGGACTACTTTTAAAATAATTAAGAAGTAATCCGTTTAAATACCCATTTCTATCTGGATACGTAGATTGAAATTATTTTTTGTGTCATTATCCGTTGCTGTAAAACGATCTAGATTGGTCTCCAGCTGAATTTTAAAAGCATGTTCCCAAATATATTTAGTAATACCAATGGTATATTGTTTTTGATTTGGAAATATGGTTTGAATAGATTTTTCTGCCATTTGATGAGAGTACCTTCCTATTAACTCAAAGTTATTTTTAAAGAGATAACTTGTTTGAATATCAAAACCATTACCTGCAAATACCAGTACTTTATCTCCGTTGGGATTTGAAGTCACAGGATCAGAGGTATGCCTGTTCATGTAACTGCTCATCAGTGCAAATCCTCTATATTTCAACAATGCATCCAACATAAGTGATTTTAAATTTCTTGATTCAAGTAAATCATTTCCAAGTACGCCTGCTTGACGTTTTGCTTTATGGTTATAATGTAACGCACCTGAAATCATAAGTTTTGGAGATTTCTCTCTGATTTGATCCCCCTCAAAGTACACACCATCTTTAGCAAACCTACCAAATGGCATCAACTCAATTTTGGATGTATACGCCAGACCATTATCAGGTGATCTGGTGTAGTTTCTTCCATCCCCTGTAGAAATTGCTGATTTAATATTCCATGAGAATGTTTGGTCATATTCATTTATAAAATTTACGAAAAATCCAAAATCGCGATCAATATTAAACCTTGAATTATTGATACTTCTATCCGAAAGTTGCAGTGCTCCACTAGAATTTACCCTTTGCCTATTACCAGGTAGCTTAGTTTGTCCAAATCCGAAATTCCATTTTGATGAAGCTGTATAGTACACTACTGCGTCGCGAATAATATTAAGATTTTCTCCATCTTCTAATTCTCCTACATCTCCGGGAGCAAATGATAATTGTAATACATAGAGGAACTGCGGGTTACCTACAAAACCGTCAAATCGTAAACGCAATCTTCTGATTTGACCATCGAACGCATAAGGTTTATCTTCATTTTTTAAATAGGTAAACCTATTTTGTATTCTAAATCGTATGTTGAGTTGAAATATACTATCAGGTGAAGTAAGACCGACACCTTTTCCAAAATTATAGTATGGCAAATTACTGATATCCACTTGTTTGGGCTTTTGAGACAAAAGCAAGAAAGGCATTAAAATAATCAATAATAAAATTACTTTCCTTTTGATAAGATGCGAGTCTTTATAAAATCTTTTCATAATGATTAGTCTTTTAAAAGCCATTGAATACCAAATCGTAATTTTGGGTCAAATTGAGGGTGATTTAAAACATCAAAATTGTAATCTTTTCTGAAATATTGTCCAAAGTTTTCCATTATTATCATCACACGAAAGGAAGAAACCCTAGAAAGCAAGTAAAAGTTGGCAGCTGGAAAAAATGGTAGGGTAGTGGTACTTAGAATAAATTCGCCATATAAAGGTTGAAATAAAGGCCCGTCGTAGTCAGCAATCAATCTGGTGTCTATGCCGATGTTCACATCCATCACTTTATTGAACCATGTGCCAGCATAATATAATTGGTGTGTCGAGTAAAGTGATGGAGTAGGGTAGATTTTTGGATTAAGTATCTGGAAATGTAACTGATTATCCAGATGAAATGGTCCGGCTTTTACATTTTGCGCCAGTCGGATATAGGTTGCTGTAAATAGCCCGTCATATTGCACAGGTTGTGATTGATTGTTCCAGTATACAGGATTGGTTATCAATGACTGAGTAATTCCGGCACTGAATTTAATATTTGGGACAGAAATCTCGGCATTGAAAATAGTACCAACTGGTTTTACAAATGATGTATCCAAAACAATTATCTCATTTATATTGAGTTGTGTTGAATTGTATGCAGGTTCTGAGCGAAAAAGTCTTATATTTCCCTGAAGGGTAGCTATTTTTGATATATTTAAGTTTAATTTGCCTTTTAGATCAAAGTTCCCTAAATTTTTAAGCAAACCTAACTTTGCATTGGTCTCCAAAAGCAAAGATTTGTAAAAGGGGATTTTTCCATCAAATGTCGCTGTGACATCTGTTCTTTTAGAATCAGTAGGAATGTTATTTATAGTGTAATGATCTAAAATTAATCCAAGCCTTCCCTGTACACCTTTGATTCTTTCGCCGTTGATATAAAATCCATTTGAGAGCTGCGTGATATCCAGATATCGTCTTATTCCCCGAGGGTCAATGGGAATTCCTCCATAAAATGTAGAGTCATTTTTATTATTAATTTTTACATCTGAAAATCTGAAATATGATGGAATATATTTAAACTCATTTTTTAAATATATTCTCCAAGTTTTGTTGGTTGTACTATTTAATTTATAATATTGGATGAATGAAAGATTCCTTTCCTGCTGTCTAGTAGAAGCCTCGTTTAATATGACAGCTATATCTTTTTTAAATTGATCATTTAGATCTTCTGGATCGATTATACCACCTATATGTCCTTCTTCATTGGCATTATGCATAAAGATTAAAAATGCATTATATTTTTCTCCGGGACTCTTATATCTCAACCCAAAACCAAATGCGGTTGATTTAGTATCCTGACCGTTATAGAACCCTTTTTGACTGATTCTGTTATAATTGAGACTTACGGATAATCCATCACTAAAATTTCTCGAAAAATTAGCGCCTACATTGATGTTTTCCTGATTACCAAGTTGTGAAAAGTATAAATCAGCGATAGGCCTGTTTTGCTCGAAAAAGCGAAAATTTTCCAGATTTAGTTGATAGGTTTTATATTGATTATATCCGGTATTAAACCCTGTGCTTATTTTCGGGCTATAAATAAGTGGAAAAGTTGCTGATCCGAAATTTCCTGTATTGATAATTTCATGACCGCTAAGTTGCATAGTATTACGATGAAGAAATTTTGTATTGGCGAGCGAATCCTTAAGCGTATATTTTTCAAATATATTATCCGTGAGCAAATACTCATAAACAGTGGAGTCAGGGCCATCTATTACTTCGTCCGAAACAGGAGTTGGGCTGTTACTTCCCTGACCAAAGTTCGTCGGTCTTTGGGCTTGTGAGATAAAACTCAGAAGTATAAAATTTAGCAACAAAGTGTATAAGTGTAATTCCTTTTTACAAGCATTTACCTTTGGAAAGATAGAAGTTATACTCAGCATTCCTGATGTTGATTTTAAAATACTACTAGATATAACGAAATACTACAACAAAACGTTGTGCTTTCATAAATGCATTATCACGTAAATAAGGAATCTACAAAAGCTTTCCTGTTAAAAACCTGAAGTTGTTCCATACCTTCACCAACACCTATATATTTAATCGGAATTTTAAACTGATCTGAAATGCCAAGTACAACACCACCTTTTGCGCTGCCATCTAGTTTGGTAAGTGCAATCGCAGTCACATCAGTTGCTGCAGTAAAATGTTTGGCCTGCTCAATCGCATTCTGACCGGTGGTAGCATCCAAAACCAGCAGCACTTCATGTGGTGCACCCGGATATTTTTTTTCAATGGATCGTTTTATTTTTGTAAGTTCCTCCATCAATTGTGTTTTAGTATGAAGTCTACCTGCGGTATCAATGATAGCAATATTCATATCATTGTTTATGGCGTATTGTGTGGTTTCATAAGCTACTGCAGCAGGATCAGTATTCATTCCTTTTGAATAAAAATCTACTTTGCTTCTGTCAGACCAGATTTTTAGCTGATCTACTGCAGCTGCACGAAAGGTATCTCCTGCACCAAGTACAACTCGATATCCTTTCTTTTTGTATTGAAATGCAAGTTTGCCGATTGTTGTGGTCTTTCCCACGCCATTTACTCCTACTACCATCATGACATAAGGTTTTACACCGACGGGGACTTCGTAGTCTTCAATATCTTTGGTATTGTTTTCTGAAAGAATTTCAATGATAATATGTTTTAAAATATTATTGAGTTCTTCTGTATTAAGATATTTGTCTTCAGCTACTTTTTTTTCCAGTCTTTCTATTATTTTTACGGTAGTTTCAAGTCCAACATCAGAAGAAATGAGTATGTTTTCCAGATCATCAAGGAAATCTATATCCACTTTGGATTTCCCAGCGACGGCTTTGGTTATCTGTGAAAAGAAACTTTCTTTTGTCTTTTCAAGACTTTTATTCAGATCTTCTTCTTTATCTTTTGAAAAAAACTTTTTTAAAAAACTCATTATATCGATTAATTTTAGAATTATTAAATGGAGTGATTGATATATTTTTATAAAGCAGGAAAACTTATCAATTGCGATTATCAAAAAGTATTCAGACAAAAATAATTAGTTTAATAGATGTACCGGTTATATTAATAGGTAGCAAATTTTAAATCTTGCTTGGTGCTTCAGAAATTTTAAATACATTTTACTTTAAATATATTGCTTTGCAAAAATAATTCATGGCAAGTTTTTAATTTTGAATATGATGGCGATTGATTTTATCTGGTTCAAGGAATTACAAGAGATAATAATCTTTGCAAAATAAAATTTCATCGGTAAAAATAATTACGATCAGCTGATTTCTTGTATAAATACAAAAAGGGTTTTCCTTTTTAATAAAAGAAAAACCCTGTTTACTCTTGTTCAGGAAAACTAACTATTTATTTTCTTCAAAAAATTCTTTCACCTTATCCTTATGGATAATGGATTCTTTGTAAGAATATTTTCCGGTTATCGGATCTTTGATTGATTTTATCACTTTGACATGATCCCTACCCGAACCGGCATTAGCTGCCCTTTGGGCAACTCTTGCGTTTTTAGATACTTTTGCCATTATTATTTAATTTCTTTGTGAAGTGTATACTTTTTTAATACAGGATTAAATTTTTTAATCTCTAATCTATCAGGATTATTTTTTCTGTTTTTTTCAGTAACATACCTGGACATACCCGGCATACCACTGGTTTTATGTTCAGTGCATTCAAGTATTATCTGGATTCTGTTACCTTTTGCTTTCTTTGCCATGGCTATCCGTTGTTTTTACTATTTTAATTTAAATTTTTACGCCGGTATTGACACCAGAATACTTAAGTTCTTTAAGGTATGCATGTAAACCTTTTTTGTCTATGGTTCTCAAAGCACTTGAGCAAACTTTTAAAGTTACCCACTGACCTGTTTCAGGCATAAAGAATTTTTTAGTAAACAAATTTGGTAAAAACCTTCTATTTGTCTTTACATTTGAATGGGATACTTTATGACCTTTCATCGGTCTTTTACCTGTTAATTGGCAAATTCTAGACATTTTTATTTAATTTTAATATTATAATCCATAAGATAAAAAACATTTTTACCTTTTTTTATCGTATTGTGACTCCGGAAGGATTCGAACCTTCAACCGCCTGATTCGTAGTCAGGTACTCTATCCAGTTGAGCTACGGGGCCTTGGTTTGTTCTAACCTTTCTTACATATCTGTTAATCAACACTTTATAAGTGTTTTCGAAAGCATAACTTTTCTGCTTTTTCTAAATAAGCTGCAAAGATAAATGATTTATTTGTTTTTGCAAAAGAATTTTTAAAAATAAATATATAAAATATTATAATATTAAAAATATATTTAATGGAGGAGGCATTAGAACCACCCTTTTCTCTTAAACCAAATAGTTAAGCCGACAACAATTGCAATCATACATCCCCAAATAATATAATACCCTGCCGGCCACGACAACTCAGGCATATATTTAAAATTCATGCCATAAACCCCGACAATAAATGTCAGTGGAATGAAAAAGGTAGAGATTATGGTAAGAATCTTCATAATTTTATTCATCTCATGACTCATTGCGTTCAGATATATATCTTTTAAACTGAAGTTAATATCGCGGTATGTTTCCACTGTTTCCAGTATTTGTATGGTATGGTCTAAAACATCTTTAAAGTATTTTTTAGTTTTTTCTTCAATTAGGATGTGGTCAGATGAAATCAGGCGATTCAGCATATCTCTCATTGGATATATATTTTTCCTGATCTGCATGATATCTTTTTTATTATTCTGTATTTTTATCAGTACATTATTGTCAGGTTTGGAAAGTACTTCATTTTCTATTAACTCGATATAATCTCCCAATTTTTCCAGAATGTCAAAATAGATATCAACTGTGATATCAAGCAATCTGTAAAATAGATAATCAACCGATTTATTACGTATGATTGAGTTTTCTGAATTAAGTCTTTCTCTGATGATGTCAAAAGCATCACCATCTTTTTCCTGAAAGGTGATGACAATATTATCAATCATTATAATCGACATTTGTTCTTCATCAATTTCATGGTTGGTCTCATTCCAGTCGAGTGATTTGAAAGTAACAAACATGTACTTTTCTTCTTCTTCAACTTTAGGTCTCTGAAAAACATTCAGAATATCTTCCTGATATAAATAATGTACACCAAATTTATCACATATACTTCGAATTATGTGGATATCATTGAGTCCATTGATGTTAATCCATAATTTAGATTTGGTGTCCAGATTTAGTATTTCGTCTAATGATGGTTCAGAAATGATACAATTATCAGAGGAATAGTTATACACCTCAATGACAGGAGTATTATCAATGTTTTTACCGGTATATATATGAGTACCTGGGGGTAAACCTGTTTTACTTAGTCTTCTTTTTTGCTTTTTATGATGAATTTGTTTGTCATTCATGGTTTAGGGTTTTGAAGGATAAAGCGGATTTGGTTTTGGGGTTTGTATCGACCAAAGATTTATTTTTAAACCAGCTTTGGCATAGAGTGGTAATCCCAGATCATATAGACCATGGCTTATCGTCAAATCATTACTGACATCAAAATCCATCAAGTGCCGATCTACATAAGCATCCACAACGGTTAATAAATGCCCGGCGATCAACCAAATCCATGAATATTCACTCCATTTTCTGTAAAAATCTCTTTTTTGCCTTATGGCACTTACATTAGGTTGTCCGGGCTGATTGAGTGCAAATTCATATTCGCTTTGAGCCAATGAATAATTTTTTCGATTGGATATTAGCGTATAGGTAAGCCCGCCGTCTATACCTAAAGCCAAGGGCACTTTCCACCATTTTTTGTTATAAATCTGACCACCTGATGGTATAATTAGTGAGAATAAAGCAGCTTTACCTGGTTTGCCTTTAAAGAGAGAGAAAAACCCATTTTTATTAATTATTGTATCTCCCTCATTTGATGTAGTATCCGGCTGAGATACATTTTGAAAGGGGTCCTGACGTATTATCTGACTGAAAATATCTGTATTTTGAAAAAAAACAAATATAGAAATAGAAATGAAAATCCTGATCATAATCAAATAACGTTTTTGAAAGTCATTTAATTATCCTTCATCAGAATTTCAGTAATTTTATTTAATTCACCATCGGAGTTGAACAATATTGTAATGGCCCCTTTACCATTCTGATCTCTTTTTATGTCTATCTTTGTTCCCAGTAAACTTCCCAACTGATCCTTAATTTTTTTTATTTCAGGATGTATCTCAGTTTTCGGTGGTGTACTATTACTTGGTTTTATTACGACGTAGGATTTTATCAGTTGTTCTACGCCTCTTACAGACAATCCCTGATCAATCGCCTCCTTAAATATTTTTAATTGCAGCGCTATATTTTCTATTCCTGCCAGGGCTCTCGCATGCCCCATACTTATTATGCCTTCTTTTACAGATGCTTGAATTTGAGCTGGTAGTTTTAGTAATCGAACGTAATTGGTAACCGTGCTTCTATCTTTTCCAACTCTTTCTGAAAGTGCTTCATGGGTAAGATTGCACTCATCCATCAACCTTTGATACGAAATGGCTATTTCCACAGCATTGAGATCCGCCCGTTGTATATTTTCGACAAGAGCCATTTCAAGCATTTCCTGATCATTGGCTACTCTTATGTATGCTGGAATTTCTCTGATGCCTGCCATTTTGGATGCTCGGAGTCTCCTTTCCCCTGAAATCAGTTGATATTTATTTCCACCCAGTGACCTTACAGTTATGGGCTGAATTAATCCTGAAGTTTTAATAGATCTGGCCAATTCCATCAATTGTTCAGGGTCAAATTCTGTTCTTGGCTGAAAAGGGTTTACTTCTATTAACTCAGGGCTGATCAAAGCAATACTGTTGGTAAGTTCTTTTACCAATTGACTTCTTTCAGCAGGGTTATTTGTTTTTTCTATATTCGAAAGAAGTGAACGTAAACCTTTCGAAACTTCGCTTTTTTTATTCATTTATTTAGTTCTAATTTAAAACTTCGGCTTCGTTCAGTGAAATAAACTCGTTAGCAAGATTGAGGAAATTGATGGCACCCTTACTACTTGCATCATAAATGATAACAGGTAGTCCGAGTGAAGGAGCTTCACCTATTTTACTATTACGGTGTATAATTGTTTCAAATATTCTGTCAGAAATGATATGTCTTATTTCTTCAAGGACCATATTAGCCATTCTAAGTCTTTGATCGTACATGGATAACACGACGCCTTCCACCTGTAGATTAGGATTTAGCGACTGTTGTACAATATTCATCGTATTCTTTAATTTTCCAAATCCCTCCAATGAGAAAAATTCACATTGTACCGGCACGATTACACTATCTGCTGCTACTAATGCGTTCAAAGTAATCAATCCAAGAGAAGGCAGACAATCAATAAATATGTAATCGAAATCATCTTTTACCTGATCTATAAGCATTTTCATTCTAAACTCTCTGTGATCAAGATTAACCAGTTCAATCTCTGCGCCTACTAGATCTATAGATGATGGCAGCAAAAAAAGATTTGGTGTTCCAGTGGCTAAAATCCCATCATTAGGATTTGCACCGTCAACAAGACAATCATAGGTAGTTAATTTAATGTCTTTGCTTTTAATTCCTACGCCTGATGTCGCATTAGCTTGAGGATCTGCATCCACCAATAATACTTTTCTTTCCAATACCGCCAGCGCTGCTGAAAGATTGATGGCTGTTGTTGTTTTACCAACCCCTCCTTTTTGATTTGCAATAGCAATAACCTTACCCATATTTGTAATTATATATCTATACTTTGTCCGATGTCAAGAAGAATAAGTTCCTTTCCTGCATTTTTAAATTCATTAATAGCAGCTTCATGATCAATTTTAATATACCCAAATGTATCGTAATGACAACCGATGATTTTATCGCACTGTATAAATTCAGCAGCAATGACCGCATCTTCATAACCCATAGTAAAATTGTCACCTATTGGTAAAATAGCAAAATCCAGGGTAGGGCATATCATAGGTATGATTTTCATATCTAACGTCAAAGCTGTATCTCCTGCAAAATAAAAACATTTTTCTTCGTTCCAAATCACAAAACCACCTGAAGCTCCTCCATAACTGCCATCCGGTAGCATGCTCGAGTGGACAGCCTGAACATATTTTACTGTTCCAAAATCAAACTTGAACTTACCTCCAAGATTCATAGGATGTCCGTATATGCCTTTTTGTTCATACCAGGAAACTACTTCAAAGTTGGATATGATTTTAGCATTATTTTGTCGAGAAAGTGTTTCAGCATCAGCCACATGATCGCTATGACCATGCGAAAGCATAATGTAGTCAGCTTTCAGACTCGTAATTTCAATTTTGGATGCCAAAGGATTTGGGCTGATCATAGGATCAAAAATGAGATTAAATCCTTGGGTATTCAAATGAAAGCATGATTGACCGAGATAGGTAAGTTTGATCATACATAAAAAATTAAAGAATCTGCTGACGGGTTGCTAAAACCATTATTTGTAATTATATTAAAATTATGCACCATATATATTCAATGAATTATTAAGATTATAGATTAAAATTCATATCCAATTTAGGGTGAAAATTTCGTGATTTACGCTCCAATTAAGCTGCAAAGGTATGAAATTTAAGCTAATAAGAAATTATAAAATCTAATTATTTGGTAAACAATATCGTATTGTTTGGGTTTAGCAGGAATATTCATAAACATGATTACTATAATTTCTGGGACCAATCGTCCAAACAGTCGCACTAGTTTAATCGCATCTCATTGCCTTCAGGTACTTTCTGATCTTGGTGAAGATGTTCAGCTTTTAGATCTGGTTGATATTAATTTGCCCATTCTTTCTGATGAAATGTACAACGCTTCAGGCCAACATCCGTATATTAGTACTTTGCAGGACAAATACCTGATAAATTCTGATCACTGGCTTATCATTAGCCCCGAGTATAATGGTAGTTTTCCCGGCATTTTGAAATTATTTTTTGATGCTGTTTCGGTCAGGAGGTATAAAGAAACATTTTCTGGTAAGAGTGCTTCAATGATCGGCGTAGCATCTGGCAGGGCAGGAAATTTCAGAGGAATGGAACATCTAACAGGGATTTTAAATTATTTAAATGTTCTTGTCATGCCCAATAGACTTCCCGTCTCTGTCATTGATAAAAACATTTTAGAAAATGGATCAATTGAAAACACAACATCTATAACCATAAGCTCTTTTCTCGAAGAAATAATTCAATTCTATAGAAATCAACGACAGGAAAAAGTTAATATCTGATCAGTTTACATTTCCTATCTTAACCACAGTAAAGTTTACAGCGATCGTATTTCCTGGATTCACGGATATGGACTGCCGTACCGGTATTGCTTTGTAAGAAGGAGTATTGTTTGGAAAAGACGTTGATAGCCCAAGTATCACTTTTCTTATGTTTAGCATATCAGATGCAGTAATTTTAGAATCACCGTTTACATCTGCTGCAGTCAATTTATAAGATGGACTTAATAATTGCAAACCAAGAATATGTTTTTGAATGGCAACAATGTCCGATGCACTTACTTTTGTAGTATAAGCAGGACCAAAACTTTCCATTATTACTTCTGGCTCAGTCATCTCAGGAAAGTTTGCTGACGGGTATGTGAATGTGTACTGACCATCTGTATTTTTTTGAATTTCTATTTTTGGAATATTGGCATTTTTAGGCTTGATAAATAGTTTAACATGACCAGAAGGGATATCAACATTATCAGTGGTCAATTGGACATTTACTGTTGTGACAGCGGGTGTAACAGGATTTTTCGCTAAATTAATCGTTGCATCCAGTTCTTCAAAAAATACTGGATAATACAGTTTTTTATTTGGTGCAATTACTGCAAATGAAGGAGTACCATACCACGAGCCATACACTCCATTTCTGAATGGGCTTACAATTGCAGAAGCGCTACCTTCATTGCTGATACCTTTCATCGTTTGATTATATGTATTCTCAAAATTATTCACCTGCGGATTGTTATCACTTGTAAGAGTAGTAGCACTAAAAAATTCAACATCCTGATTTCCTGATCCCCATTGGATGTATTTTTGCTGCCAAAA
>Ga0105044_10003261_pt1 | contig 22233 bp, 24 predicted proteins | sample MAT01_FD_78092 | JGI IMG/M metagenome (GOLD analysis project Ga0105044, IMG submission 78092) | Freshwater microbial communities from Lake Fryxell liftoff mats and glacier meltwater in Antarctica - MAT-01 | ecosystem: Environmental > Aquatic > Freshwater > Ice > Liftoff microbial mat | place...
ACGCCATGGACTTTCATCGCCATTCCGATCACTTGGCCTGCCAGATCATAAGTCGTCTCCATTCTGTTAATTCTGTTAATTCTGTCAAAAAAACTCAGTAATTCATCAACGTCACAAACGTGTAGCGGGAGCGGTTGGTGGTGGCGGCGACGGCGGGAGCTTCGACATCCACTTGCACGCGGGAGAGGCCGGGTGAGGGCGTATTTGGGGTGCCAGAGACTTGTGCCAAAAAAATGGCGTTTGCATTTGGTCCCGAGCCGAGAAGGGATCCATTCACGTCGAAGCTGATGGTATTTGACCAACTGTTGGAGAGTGCCGTATTTGCTGGCAGAAGATTTGAGGCCACGCCGATCAGGAGATTCGTCGGAGAACCCGTGCGCAGGTCGCTGAAGATTTGCTGTGCAATGTGCGTCGCTCGCGTTTCACGCTGGCTCTCCTGCGCGGACTTCATGGCAACCGGAAAAAGCCCCATGATACCGACGAGAGCAAAGGCGATAATGCCCAAAGCGAGGACAATTTCGATTAGCGAGAAGGCTTTAACAGAATGAGATGAGGAAAGCATTCGACTACAACGTCTGAGTTTTCTCTGAAATTTTGTTAATTCTGTAAATTCTGTCAAAGCCTTCTGCGGACTGCCCTAGCTCCCGGTTGCGGTAATGTCGAGTTGCGCGCGACCGGTGTAGCGAGAGAGGGATATTTTTTCGTAGAGGCCGGAGGATTCGTTTCTCACAGGCACCTCTCGACCCCCTTCAAAGTAGCCTTCGTAGAGAAAGACGCGAAGGTCGGAAGCGGGTTCTTCGATTGCGCCGCTGGAATTAAACGCGACGAAGGGAAATCTCTCATCTTCTTGTTTGCTGCTAAGTTCGCGTTTGAGCCCTGCAAACTCTCGAGCGGACGGGATGGGCGGAACGAGAGAAGAGGCGAGTTGCTTGAATGCGACTTTCTTGGGCAGACGCGTCCATTTTTTCAGAACGACAAAAGAACGCTGCGGATCGGCCAGTTTTTCTTCTTCTGTCGCATCGCGGAACACCACAAAGGCGGCATAGCGCATGTCCTCAACGGGAAAATCGGCATCGGCAAATCCGACATAGACAATTTGCCCACTCTCGAGAGCGGCGACGCGGGCTTGCTCGAGGGTATTCATGACGATGTTGACGGCTCCGCGGCGTCCGGCTGTGCTGGAAAATCCGGAAATGGCCGGGACGAGCAGGGCCATCATAATAGCAATCACCGCAATCACGACGAGCATTTCGAGAAGACTGAAGCCGTGCGCATGCCGCAGGAAGCGCGGGCTTTGGCGGTCGCTTGTTTTCATTTCGTCACCTGTAATCCTACAGTGAAGGTGGTACGTAGTGGGAAATTGTTACGATTTCGTAACACTCGGAATAAACACTTAATGGCTATTGCTTTACCTCGACGCCATTTTAGCCTCAAAGAAGCTTGGTATGGACATTGCATTCACATTCTTAAGCATGAAGGATGCCAAGTCTAGCTTTCCGAAACGGCGACTTTGTTCGCGAGACTGCTCGCGACCAGCTTCGCGTAAAGGCCTGAGCGTGCGAGGAGTTCGTCGTGGCGACCGCGCTCGACGATGTGGCCTTGGTCGAGAACGAGAATCTGTTCGGCATGGCGCACGGTAGAGAGTCGGTGCGCAATGACGAATGAGGTTCGATCGCGCATGAGGCGATCGAGGGCTTGCTGGATGAGGAGTTCCGTGGCGTTGTCTACGCTCGCGGTGGCCTCATCAAGTATGAGGATGGGGGGATTTTTCAGCAGAGCGCGGGCAATGGAGATGCGTTGTTTCTCACCAACGCTTAGCTTGATGCCACGTTCTCCCACGGGCGAGTGGAGGCCGAGAGGCAACCGCCGCACGAAGTCGCCGGCATTTGCGGCATCGAGGGCGTTCCACATTTCTTCCTCGGTCGCATCGGCCTTGCCCACGCGAAGATTCTCAGCCGTCGTGCCGTTGAACAGGAAGCTTTCTTGAGTCACGACAGCGATATTTCCACGCAGATGGGATCGCGCGATATCGTGAATCGCAGTGCCATCAATCGAGATTTCACCACTGGAGGTTTCGTAGAATCTCACGAGGAGATTCACAAGTGTGGATTTGCCCGCTCCAGTCGGCCCAACAAGCGCCACGGTCGTTCCGCGGGGTACGTGTAGATTGATTTTGTGCAGGGTGGCAATCTCGCCAGTGTAGGAAAACGACACGTCCCGATAAGTGACCTCGCCTCGAATCGCGGGAGTCAGAGACTTCTCGGAATCGGACGATTCTGGGGCGGCATCCATAATCTCGAAGACGCGATCTCCAGCGGCACGGCCCGACTGAAAAATCTGATTCAGTTGGTGGAGGCGTCCCACGGGTTCGTAGAGATACCGGGCCGCCACAAAGAAGGCGAAAAGGACGCCGATATCCATTCGGTTGGCAAGAACTTCGCGGGCTCCGAAGCCTGCAATGAGAAGCATGCCGCAGGATGCAAGAAAGCCCATGGAAGGCTGATAAATGGCCCACGCACGCATGACCCATAGCGTCGCCTTGCGAAGCCCCTCGCTCGCGGCATCGAAGCGCACCTGCTCGGGGCCCTCGTTTGTGTAGGTCTTAATCTGCCGAATCCCAGCGATGTTATCATGCAGAAGAGAATTGAGCCCGGACGCGGCTTTACGTTGCTTGCGGTAGCGCGCGCGGGCACTGAATGTGTAGGCCGCAGCTCCGACGGCGAGAAGGGGCAGCGGGAGCAGCGCGGCGAGGGTGAGTCCGGGATTCCAGATAAGCATGAGCCCTGCCACGATGCCGATCTGCAGAACGGCAACAATGCCCTGCTCAATGCCATCAATCAGCACGCGCTCTACGCTCGTCACGTCTTCGATCAGACGCGTCATGATGTCTCCGGTCGAGCGATTGTCGAACCACGGGAGTGGGAGCTTCTGGATGTGGCCGTAGAGTTCGCTCCGCAAATCGTAGATCACTTTTTGCTCGAACGTGTTGTTAAAGTAGATGCGCAGGCAGTTCAGCAAATCCTGAGCCAAGAAAGCCGCAAATCCGATCGCTAGCAGCGGCATGAGTTTCTCTGGCTGCCCTCCTCGAATCACGTCGTCCACGATCCGTTGAGTCACGGCTGGAAAAACCACTACAAGCAGGGTGCTCAAAACTGCGGATGCCAGGGTCAGTGCCGCCAGCCATGGATAGCGACGGACGTAAGGAAGGACGCGAAGAAAAACGTGCATCGGCGACTATCGCCTGTGTCGCGATGCCTGACAATAGCGAGCGCGACGCTACGGATTCTGCGGGCGAGCTTTATCTAGGAGGGGAGCAAGTGTGGGGTCGGCAGCGAGGATGGCCTTACCCATTGCCTGGCGGCGTTCGCCTTTAGCGGTCTCGCGTTCCGGCGAGGTGGTCGCGGCTTTAAGCTTGGCATCGGCTGCAACCACGGCTGGATCGAGTTTCGCTTTCTCACGGGCAGCCATGAGGCGTTGGCGGTCGCCTTCATTGAGCGCTCCAAAGTCCCCTTTTTCCTTCTTGCTCTCTTTGCCACGCTCTTTCATGGCGTCCTTCAACACATCCGCCAAACCCGGATCGGCCTTCATCATTGCATCGCGCATGGCCCGTCGAAATTCCTCGTTCGCCTTCTGTGCTGTCGCTCGCAGGGCTTGCAGCGCAGGATCTTTAAGGGCCTTCTCGCGGGCAGTGTGGAAGCGCGCCCGCATTTCCGGAGAGAGATTTCCCATGAAGCGTTCGCGCATTTTATCGTCTCCCCAGTGCCGTTTCCCGGGAGGGGGAGATTGCAGGATAGGCTCGGTAGCACTCGGGCTTTGTGGGGTTTCTCCGATCACCGCAGACATAGATAAAACGAGGGACAACAAAGGAACGAGTGGCTTCATGGGGGATCTAACCTGCGGGGACAACAGAAGTTGCGGTCAAAATTCGGAGTGGTGGCTGGAGTCGCGGAATCACCACATGGAAGGCAGCCCCTTTACCTGGAGTGCTCTCGACAAAAACCCTGCCCCCGTGAGCCTGAACGATGTTCTTTACGATAGACAGTCCCAAGCCCGTGCCGCCCGCATCTCGAGACCGGTCTTTGTGCACGCGATAGAAACGCTCGAAAATATGGGCCTGGTCGGCGTAAGGAATACCGGGTCCGTTGTCGAGAAAAGCGATGTGAATGTCGTCGCCCTCCCTCTTCGCAGAAATGTGGATGGCCAGGTGCGCAGCATCGCCATAGCGGAGTGCATTGCCCAAGAGATTGGAATAGACCTGCTCGATCCTGCGTCCGTCAACTTGGGCGGCCCGGACGTCATCGGCCCAATCGAAAGTGATCTGAGCTCGTCGTTCCCGAATGTTTGGCTCAAGGTGCTCGAGCACGTGGGCAAGGAGTTCGCGAAGGTCTTCATTCTGAAAATTCACCCTGTGAGAGCGGTCTTCGAGCCGCGAGATGGTCAGAAGATCTTCGATGAGCAACGCAAGGCGCTGACCGTTTTTCTGCATGATTGTCAAGGAACGCGAAGCCATGGCGGAATCTTCAAGCGCGCCATCAAGCAATGTCTCCACATAGCCATTGATGATGGCCAGCGGCGTGCGAAATTCATGCGACACATTGGCAAGAAATTCCCGCCGCGTGGCCTCAAGATTACGCACGTCCGTGACATCATGAAAAACAACAAGTAGTCCGCTCGGGAGACCATGCGGTTTGGGGTCAAGTCCGGCGACGTGAACCTCTAGGTGCCGCGGCTCATACCCGCCGCGTTGGCTTGGCAAATCAAGGCTCACATTGAGGTGCTGAGGCTGGTGGAGCTCCAAAGCGCGCTCGAGTGCGGCTTGAAGTTCATGCGAGCGGAAGACATCCAGCACGGTGCGATTAAGAGGGGACGTCTGCAGCACCAGCGTGCGCGTGAGGGCCTCATTCACCAGGCGGATGCGCTGCGAGCGGTCCGCAATGAGCACGCCTTCGACCATGCTGGAGAGGATAGCGCGGAGGCTAAATCCCTCATCAATCGTTTGGCGGTCGAGTTGCTCCAGATTTTCACAAATTTTCCGCAAGTCTTGAGCTGAGCCCTCGAAGAGGCCGGCTAACTTTCGATGCGGAGTGGCGTGGTAGTTTCGCTCCGCAAGATCTCTCAGCGTTTTTCGGATTTGGCGCATCGGAAGAACGATGTGCGTGGCGAGAAGTGTGCCGATGACGCCGAGTGCTGCAAGAACCAGAATAACTTCCCAAGCAATCACTCCCCACCTCCCGCATTGAAGCGGTAGCCCTCTCCTCGGATTGTCTGAAGGCGCACGGAGTATCTGCCCAATTTCTCCCGCAGGCGGCGCATGTGGGTATCTACCGTACGAGTATCTACAGCGTTCTGGTAGCCCCACACATCACTGAGAAGAACCTCGCGAGAAAGCGTGCGGCCGCGTTTTTCCAGCATGAGGCTGAGTAGCTTAAATTCTGTCGTCGTGAGTTCGAAGCGCACACCATCCAGGCGAGCCTCGAAGTTTGATTTGTCGAGTTGAATCCCCTCGACTTCAACAAAATTTTCGCGAGGCGAAGCGCGCAATCGCCGCAGAAGCGCCTCCACCCGAAGGACGAGTTCGCGCGTGCTGAAGGGTTTCGTCACGTAGTCGTCTGCTCCGAGTTCTAGGCCTTTCACTCTCTCATGTGGTTCACCTTTTGCCGTAAGCATTAAAATAGGAATCGCAGCCGTGTTTGGATCGTTTTTTAATTCTCGGCACACTTCGTGGCCTGAGAGCCCCGGGAGCATGAGATCGAGTAGAATAATGTCCGGCCGCTCAAGCCTCGCGATCTCAAGTCCATGGTGGCCGGTATTCGCAATCAAGACTTGGAATCCTGCACGGACCAGATTGTAGCGCAGCAGGTCTACGACGTCTGCCTCATCCTCCACGACTAGAACATTGCCTTGCATAATGGCAAAGGCTCTAGCTCAGCTGGGGACGGCAGGCAAGAACGACAATGTTACAAATTGCAGTTCTAGGTTGAAAGGGGAGGCATTCGAGCCACCAGCGGGTATTCAGAAAAAACAAGAAACTGAACGCGGTGGCCCGAAGCACTACCTCAACCTATTAAATTCGACGCAAAAATTGCCCGTTCGTTCAAAAAAAATCTCTAATGCGCAAATTTATTTTCCATCACCTAGCACCACACCCACCGGACAGTGGTCGCTACCCATGACGTGTGGTTCGATGAAAGCTTCGTTGAGCTCCCCTACCAAGGATTTGCAAATGCACACATAGTCAATCCGCCAGCCGATATTCCGGATCCTAGCATGGCTCTGGTAGCTCCACCATGTGTAGTGGCCACCGTCGGGATTGAGCTTCCGAAAGGAATCCACAAGGCCCAAATCCAGAAAATTCGCAAAAGCGCCACGCTCCTCGGCCGTGAATCCGGCATTGAAAGCATTATCCTTCGGGCGAGCCAAGTCCACCGCTTGGTGTGCCACATTCATATCACCGCACACAATGACTGGCTTGTGGTTTTGGAGTCCGCGCAAAAAGCTCAGGAAGGCAGGCGTCCACTCCCGCGTGCGGTAGGCCAACCGGGTGAGTTCCCGCTGCGAGTTCGGCGTATAGACATTGACGATATACCATTTCTCAAACTCCACCGTCAGCACGCGTCCCTCGCGATCATGGTCGGGAGCCCCGATTCCCACACTCGTGGCGATCGGTCGCTCGCGCGTGAGCGTGAGGGTGCCAGAGTAGCCCGGACGCTCCGCCGAATTCCAATAGACATGGTACCCTGGAAATGCTTCTTCGACTTGCTCTGCACGGGCCTTGATCTCTTGCAGGCAGACGACATCCGCCTGAGCCGAATTGAGGTAGTCAACGAGCCCCTTGCTTAAGATGGAACGCAGGCCATTCACATTCCATGAAATGATCTTCGTAGGCATCGTCTTATTTTTTCGCTAGACCCGAGAAAACAAACTCCGCCCGCACGGCATGGTGGTCGGATGTCGTGGGGATCACGACGTGAGAATGTAAGATCAGCGCCTGATTATAAAAGATGTGATCCAGCACGAACGGCTCTCGGCGCCAGGTTGTCTCCTCGATTTGGGCGGATTGAAATCCAGCCGTATGGAATTGCTCCACGAGGCCCTCGCCCGGCGCATTAAAATCGCCGGCCAAGATGCTGGGCCCGTGAAGCTTCTTCATTTCAGCCTCGACCAGGTTCCGCTGATCGCGGTGGACATCGCTTGTCGTTCCGAGCACGAAGTAGGCTTGCAGGTGCGTATTGGCGAGATTGACTCTCACGCCCTCCCATACCGTGCTTGCGGTGAGCAGAAGGCGCTCGGAGGGACGGCGAGAGAGGCCCCCATACTCGAAGGTGATCTGGCTTGCGGGCAGAATAACTTCCGACCGATCGCGAAGCTTCGTCTTCGAAAAAATCGCGAGCCCTAAGCCAAAGGGAATCTCAAGTTCATTTTGCGGCGGATAAGCAAAGATCCCATCGTAGCCATTCAACCTCCTGCGTAGCTCCGTGAAATGGGGAGGAGGTTCCACCTGCAAGCCGCCGTCATGGCCGCATTCCACTTCTTGCAGGAAAATGACATCGGCATCCTGCGCGAGGAGAAAGGCAATCGTGTCCTGAATGCAGATGTCACAAGCCTCAGGATTTTCCTCATCCCAGAGTTGAGCATTTTGGATATTGAGTGTTAGCGCAGAATAAATCATGAATTGGCATTGCCAGCGGGTCTTGCCAATGCAAGTGCCTGCGCTGTATATCGTCTCAATACCTTTTTTGTAAATCTCGCATGTATAAACTCGTCCTCATCCGCCACGGAGAAAGCACCTGGAACAAAGAAAACCGCTTCACCGGCTGGACCGATGTCGAGCTGAGCGACAAAGGTCGCGAGGAAGCTCACGCCGCCGGGAAGCTGCTGAAGGCCGAGGGATTTGGCTTCGATGTGGCCTACGCTTCCGTTCTCAAGCGCGCACTGAATACTCTCTGGACCGTTCTGCAAGAACTCGACAGCGTCTGGATTCCCATTGAAAAAGACTGGCGCCTCAATGAGCGACACTACGGTGCATTGCAGGGCCTTAACAAAGCCGAGACAGCCGCAAAATACGGAGATGAACAAGTGCTTGTCTGGCGCAGGAGCTACGACATACCGCCTCCGCCGCTGGAAAAAAGCGACGAACGTTGGCCGGGGAACGACCCCCGCTACGCAGGCCTCAGTGAAGAAGATTTACCACTCACCGAGTGCCTCAAGGATACCGTCGCACGCTTCATGCCCCTCTGGTTGGATGAGATCGCCCCCGTCGTGAAATCCGGAAAACGCGTCATCATCGCCGCCCACGGGAATAGCCTTCGGGCTCTTGTGAAGTATCTGGACAACGTCTCGGACGACGACATCGTCAGCCTCAATATCCCCACCGGCGTGCCGCTTGTTTATGAACTGGACGCGAATCTTGTCCCGATCAAGAGCTACTATCTCGGCGACCAAGATGCCATCGCCGCTGCGATGCATGCTGTGGCCAGTCAAGGCAAGGCGAAGTAGGGCGTTTTTTTACTCGCACGCCCCGGTTTTCCGCAACACTCTCGCCGCCTCATGTCTGTTCTCATTGTTGGTTCCATCGCGCTTGATGACATTAAAACCCCCCTCGAGGAGAAGCTAAACCTCCTCGGCGGGTCGGCCTCGTATGGTGCCATCGCTGCGGCAAATTTCTCGCCGGTTAAGCTTGTCGGTATCGTTGGCGATGATTTTCCCGACGAGCACATCGCCCTCATGCAGAGTCGCCACATTGACCTCGAGGGCCTCCAGCGCGTACCTGGCGATACCTTCCGCTGGTCCGGCGAATATCTCTGGGACATGAACACGCGAGAGACACGCTCCGTCGCCCTCAATGTCTTCGAGCACTTCTCACCGACCTTGCCGGAATCCTATCGCGCGACGCCCATTGTTCTCCTAGCCAATATCGCACCCGATCTTCAACACCATGTCTTAGATCAAATTTCGCAGCCGAAGTTCGTCATCGCCGATACCATGGATCTCTGGATCAATATCGCCAAAGATTCGTTGATCCGGCTTCTCTCGCGTGTGGACATGCTCATTCTCAACGACGGCGAAGCACGCCAACTCACCGGAGAAACCAGCCTTGTGCGGGCAGGCGCATCCATTCGAAGCATGGGGCCGACCTTCGTTGCCATAAAAAAGGGCGAGCACGGATGTCTCCTTTTCGGGAAAAACGGCGACTTCTTCAGTTGCCCGGCCTATCCCCTCGAAGACATCCACGACCCGACCGGTGCAGGCGATACTTTCGCCGGCGGGCTGGCTGGCTTTCTCGCAAGCGAAGCGGAGGAAGGCGACATCACGTTTCCCCTCCTGCGCCGCGCAGTCGTCAAGGGCAGCGTTCTTGCAAGCTTCAACGTGGAGGCCTTTAGCTTAGAACGACTCAAAACGGTCACCCTCGAAGAAATCGCCTCGCGCTATGCCATGTTCCAACAGATGAGCCACTTCGAACCGGTCTGACTCGTAATCAATCCTGAAGAATCTCGTATACACCACTCATGAATCAATCTGACATCGGTCTCATAGGCCTTGCTGTTATGGGCGAGAACCTCGTTCTGAATATGGAATCGAAGGGATTTCGCGTCTCTGTTTATAACCGAACCACGAGCGTTACCGACAAGTTTGCTGCCGGCCGCGCTATGGGAAAAAACATCCTACCCTGCGCGACCTTGGAAGATTTCGTGAAATCGCTGGCACGTCCGCGTAAGGCCCAAATCATGGTCAAAGCCGGCGCGCCCGTGGATGCCGTCATCGCCCAACTCGTTCCGCTTTTGGAGCCAGGCGACATCATCATTGACGGCGGCAATTCACTTTGGACAGATACCCAACGTCGCGAGAAATCTCTCCGCGATCAAGGGATCCATTTTTTTGGCGTTGGCGTTTCCGGCGGCGAAGAGGGGGCACTCAAGGGGCCATCTATTATGCCGGGTGGTTCAGCGGAAGGGTGGAAGGCGCTCGCGCCCATCTATACGCACATTGCTGCGATGGTGGACGGCGAGCCGTGCTGCCGCCACATGGGGCCAGACGGAGCTGGGCACTACGTGAAAATGGTTCACAACGGTATCGAATACGGCGACATGCAGCTCATCTGCGAAGCCTATGCAATCCTGCAGGCCACCATTGCACCGACAGCTCAAGAATTTGCCGACATTTTTTCCGAGTGGAATCAAGGCGAACTCGATTCTTTTCTCATCGAAATTACCGCCAATATTTTTCGTCGTGTAGATCCCGAGACGGGTGGCCCCTTGGTAGATGTGATTCTTGATAAGGCCGGGCAGAAGGGCACGGGCAAGTGGACTGTGGGCCATGCCATGGAAATGGGGGTGCCGCTTTCCGTGATCGGCAGTGCCGTCGAAGCGCGGATCTTGAGTTCTATGAAAGACGAGCGCGTTGCCGCCTCGCAGATCCTCAGTGGGCCAAGCCCGGAGCCATACAGTGGCTCACGGGCGGACCTCATCGCCGCCGTGCGCGACGCCCTCTACGCGAGCAAGATTATTAGTTACGCTCAAGGTTTCGTGCAACTCGGCGCGGCTTCGGCCCTCTACGATTGGAGCCTCAATTTCGGGGACATTTCCGCCATCTGGCGTGGAGGGTGCATCATCCGGGCTCGCTTCCTCAATCACATTACAGAGGCCTATCGCACCAATCCGCAGTTGAAGAATCTGATTCTTGATCCATACTTCTCCCAGCTTCTCCACACGACGCAATCGAACTGGCGCAAGGCCTTGCAACTTGCGATCGCTCATGGCGTCGCAGCACCGGCTTTCTCTTCAGCTCTAGCCTACTACGACAGCTATCGTTCCGCCCGGCTGCCAGCGAATCTCCTGCAAGCGCAACGTGATTATTTCGGGGCTCACACCTACGAACGCGTGGATAAGCCAGCGGGCCAAGCTTTCCATACGGAGTGGTTCTAGAACGGGCGCACCCTTTGCGCGATGCCTCGCTCACTCTTTTTTGATCGTGCAGATCACCGCGTGAGTCGCGGAGTCAAAGTCGCAATAATCGCTGCGCTCCTCATCGTTTATGCCGGTCTCTGCTTCGCTATTTTTCACTCGTCGCTGAAAAGTGGCGCCGCTGTCTGGGAATATCGGAAAATTCTCTGGAGTGGTTGGCTCACGACGATTGGCATTTCCATTGCTGCTTTAGCGCTGAGTTCCATCTTTGGAATGGCCGCCGCACTCGCACGCCAATCCGCCTTTCTCCCGCTACGCTACACCGCCATACTTTATGTGGAAACGGCACGCGGCTTGCCCTTGCTCGTCCTGGTTCTTTTCGGATTTTACGGAGTCGCTCATGCCCTCGGGTGGGGTGATCGCTTGCCTGTGGGCGTTCTCATTCTCTCGCTTTTTAGCGGCGCATATATCGCAGAGATGATCCGCGCCGGTATCGAGAGCGTAGGGCGCTCCCAGTGGGATTCTGCACGCGCCATCGGACTCACCACGGTGCAGGCCTACCGCTTCGTGATTTTTCCTCAAGTCATACGGCAAATTCTGCCTCCCCTCGCAGGACAGTTTTCCTCCCTCATCAAAGATTCCTCCCTGCTCTACGTCATTGGCATTTCAGAACTCACGTTTTCCGCACAGCAAATGAGCTCTGCCACTTACAGCACATTCGAGGCCTACTTGCCCCTTGCTTTCGGCTATCTTATTCTCACTTTGCCCATCTCTCTTTGGTCAAAACACCTCGAAAATAAACTCAAGTTCGAAAGCTAAGCCGATGACTATTTCGCTAGACAGTGTCAGCAAATCCTACGGCTCACAGCTCGTGCTGAACGACGTCTCATTCTCAGCGACCTTCGACCATGCCCTTGCACTCGTGGGCCCTTCCGGTGGTGGTAAATCTACTCTACTTCGCCTCCTCGCCGGACTCGAACTCTGCACCTCAGGAAGCATTTCCGTGGATTCTACTGCCTTGCCCAACGAGGAAAAAACCCTTCGCAATTACCGCCAGCAAATCGGCACCGTCTTCCAAGCTTACAATCTCTTTCCACATCTCACTGCACTGGAAAATATTCTCCTCCCGCTCACCGTCGTGCAGAAAATGCCGCGCGCCGAAGCCCTTCACCGTGCCAATGAAGTTCTCGCGCGCTTCCAACTTCTCCCCCACAGCCACAAACAACCCGGACTCCTCAGCGGCGGACAACGCCAGCGCGTCGCCATCGCCCGCGCTCTTGTCATCCAGCCCCGGTTTTTGCTTCTCGACGAACCCACCTCCGCACTCGACCCAGAAATGACGGCTGAAGTTTTAGACGTCATTGCCGAACTCCGTCTCTCCAGCACCCCGCTTGTTCTCGTGACACACGAAATGGGATTTGCTCGCCACTCCGCCAATCTCGTCGCCTTCGTAGGCAACGGCACCATCGCCGAATGTGCCCCTGCTGAAGAGTTTTTCTCAAATCCCCAGTCGGTCGAGACCAAGAGATTTCTTCATAAAATCCTGAAATACTGAAAGGTCGCTTGACAAAGCGCCAAGAAATGCGGCATTCTCCCCACCTCACAAATTGCTGCTAAACCACCCCAATTTTCACACCACAAAATCATGAATAAAGTTGAACTCGTCGCTCACATCCAAAAAACACTCGAAGTCACCAAGGCTGATGCAGAGCGCTCCTTGAGTGCTGTCCTTGATGGCATCAAACTCGGTGTCAAAAAGACCAAAGTGGTACAACTCATCGGATTCGGCACTTTCAAAGTGGCCAGCCGCAAAGCACGCATCGGTGTGAACCCGAAGACCGGGGAAAAACTCAAAATCAAAGCATCGAAGTCAGTAAAATTTTCAGCAGGCAAAGCTTTCAAGAGCACGCTCTAGTAAGCCTCCCCTGAGCGGATTTCCCTCCCGCCCCGAGAAGCCCGCACCACCGCAAGGTGGGCGGGCTTTCTCATGTGTAAAAATATCCGCGCCGCAAACAATGCGATTGCCACGGCAAATCTCTTTGCTCTCTTTGCGTCAGAAGGTAAGGTCTCCTGCCTCATGTCGAAACGTGCTCCCGTAAAATTAGGTTCGCTCTCTCTAGGGGGGAAGGAGCTTGTATTTATTCTCGGCCCATGCGTGATCGAGAGTGCGGCGTTTGCGCGCCGCATGGCGCGAAAGCTGAAGAGCATCTGCAACTCCGAAGGAGTGGGGTTTGTGTTTAAGGCCTCGTATGACAAAGCCAATAGAACGGCCCCTACGTCCTACCGTGGAACATCTGTGAGAGAGGGTTGCCAACTCCTTGCTGAGATTGGCGCAGAGAATGCCGTGCCAGTCACAACGGATGTTCATTCTCCGCAAGAGGCAGAGATTGCGGCGGAGTTTATTGATGTTCTGCAGATCCCGGCCTTTCTATGTCGCCAGACAGATCTCATTGTCGCCGCAGCCAAATCCGGTCGTGTCGTGAATGTCAAGAAGGGCCAATTTCTCGCGCCTTGGGACATGAAAAACGTCGCGGCAAAACTCGACTCCTCGGGGTGCGAACAGTATTTCTTCACGGAACGGGGCACCACTTTTGGTTACAACAACCTCGTCGCCGACATGCGTGCTATTCCCTGGATGCAACAACTCGGCTGCCAAGTCGTCTTTGATGCGACCCATTCCGTTCAGCGTCCGGGTGGAGCTGGTGAGACGACAGGTGGCGATGGCATCCTCGCACCCGTGCTTGCACGAGCTGCGGTCGCCGCCGGTTGTGATGGCGTGTTTCTCGAGACCCATGAGAATCCCGCTAAGGCTTTGTCCGATGGGCCGAACCAGATTCCGCTCCGTGACTTGCCACGCCTTATCGCTCAACTTCGCCGCCTTCGCTCAGCCCTCGCTTAAACCATAATGAACACTGCAACCCCGTTTCGCTCGCTCGCCCTATGCATGCTCGCCTTGTCTTACCCAGCGATGGCCGAGGACTCGACCAATAAGAGCGAGGCAAAAGTGGAGGCAAAGACCGATGCCACTCAAGAATTTACCATCCCAGTGCCTGCCGGCATGCCTGTGCGGGGAATAAAAATTCCACACCGCGATGAGAAAGGGAACCTTGTTATGGTTCTCGAAGCCGATGTCGCTAAGCGGCTCGATGAACAGAACGTGGAAATGGAAAATCTGAAGATTGATGCCTTTGATGAGGATGGAAAAAAAATTCTCATCGAAATCCCGTATTCTATTTTTAATCTCGAAACCCGCATTTTAAATGGCGACACTCATGCCCTCATTCGGCGCGAGGATTTCGAGATCACCGGCGATGGCCTTACCTTTAATACCCGGACTCGACAAGGCACCGTGCGCGGCAACGTGAAAATGACCATCCTGACACCTGACACTCCGTAACAAATCTATGAAACATCTCGGCCTTACCGCACTTTTCCTAACGCTTCTCTTGCCGGGAGCTCTCGCGCAAGAGTCTCCCTCCATGTCTGCCGGTGCAGAACAAGCCCCAAGGGCGGCAACTGGTGCAGCCTTCGCGGGTATCGGGGGTGAGAGACCGAAGGATTCCAAGACCGAGATCACCGCGACCAAGGAAGCCACTTATGATAACCAAACGAGCATCGCAGAATTTGTCGGTCGCGTTATCGTAAAAGATCCGCAGTTTACGCTCACGTGTGACCGGCTCGTCGTGAGCCTCCGGAAAGACCGGAAAGGATTGGAGAAGGCGGAGGCGCAGGGCAATGTCGTAATCGTGCAAGAAAATTCCGACAGCACCGGGAAAACAACCAAGGCGATAGGTCGGGCTGGTTCGGCAACCTACATCCCAGCCACCGGCGAGATCACACTGAGAGTCTGGCCATCTGTCCAGCAGGGGATCAATAATCAGGTCGCGACAGAACAAGGAACTATCATGGTTCTCAATCGCGGAGGAAAATCGCGCACGATCGGCAGCAGCAAGACTGTCATCAGCGATACGACTGAAGCAGGAGCCGCTCAGTGATGGATAAAACGTCTTCTCTCAGTTCAGAAAAATCCGCAACGGATACGCCCATCCTTCATACCGAAGGACTCGTCAAAATCTACGGTGGTCGCTCGGTCGTGAATGGCGTGGATATCAATGTAAAAGCCGGCGAGATTGTGGGACTCCTTGGCCCGAACGGGGCCGGTAAAACGACCACTTTTTACATGATCGTAGGCCTTGTTCGGCCAAATAGTGGACGCGTATTTTTCCGGAATTCGGACGTGACAGACATGGCCATGTATCGCCGTGCCCGGCATGGAATGGGATACCTTCCACAAGAAGAATCTATCTTTCGCAAACTCACGGTAGAGGAAAATATCCTCGCGATCCTTGAGACGACGCCAGCTTCTCGCACGGAACGGAAGAATCGTTGCGAAGAACTTCTCACACGCTTTGGCATTGAGCACCTCGCCAAGAACCAAGCTCTCACGCTCTCCGGCGGCGAAAAGCGACGCCTCACCATTGCCCGGTCGCTCGTCACAAATCCTTCTCTGCTCATGTTGGATGAACCATTTAGCGGCGTGGATCCCATCGCCGTGCACGACGTGCAGCAAATCGTTCAGGATCTCCGCGCACAGGGCCTCGCCATCCTTATCACAGACCACAACGTGCGAGAGACGCTTAACATTGTTGATCGCGCCTACCTCATCTTTGAAGGCCGCGTGGAGAGCCAAGGGAATAAGGATTTCCTGCTCAACGATCCGATTAGTCGCAAGCTCTACCTCGGCGAGTCATTCCAGATGTAGCTGCTAAGGCGTAATTCCATGGGCACCACTTCTCGCACGATTCCCGCGCTCAACAAACGCGTGCAACACATTACCGTGGGGCATTTCTACGCGAACCACGCAGAGCAACTCGGAATGCATCTCGAGGGTTCGTCACGCGGCCTCAATCGTCTCATTCGTGAGCCCACCATCAATCGTCCGGGCCTGGCCCTCTGCGGCTTCTTTACCTATTTCGCCGGCAAGCGCATGCAAGTACTCGGTGCTGCGGAGCTCAGCTACCTTAAGAGTCTCAAAGCCACAGTCCTTCGAGAGAGACTTCACGATTTTTTTTCTCACAACATGCCCTGTGTCGTGGTGGCCCGGAACACGCCAATTCCCGAAGCCCTGCTTGCTGCGGCTGCGGCGTTCGATACGCCCGTCTTCCGAACAAGCATGATCACGATGAAATTCATCAACGCGGCCACGATTTCAATGGAATTTGACTTTGCGCCATCCACTTCCGAGCACGGCAGCATGGTAGATATCCTTGGCATCGGAACGCTGATCCGAGGCGCAAGTGGCATCGGAAAAAGCGAATGCGTGCTCGGCCTCATCGAGCGCGGCCACAGCATCGTAAGCGACGATGTGACCCGCTTCCGCTCGATTGAGGGCCGTGAGCTGCTCGGCATGTCAGATGAGCTCTCGCGCTACCACATGGAAGTCCGGGGAATCGGCATCATTAATATCGCCTCGATGTTTGGGGCCGGAGCCGTTCGGCCAGAAAAGCGGCTGAACTTTGTCGTCACACTCAAAGATTGGCAGGACGTCGAAGATGTAGATAGGATTGGTCTCGACCGCGCGACTTACGATATCCTTGGCATTAAGATTCCCCACGTTACATTACCTGTCCGCATGGGCCGTGACCTAGCACGGCTGGTCGAGGTAGCAGCCCTTGACCAGAAACTCAAGGACATGGGGCAAAATAGTGCCGTCGAATTTAATCAAAAACTTTTACACATGATCAGCGAACGCAGGAGCAGGTAAATGGGAATTCTCTCGAAAAAGAAAACAGCCGACGATAGCCAGCGCTTTAACGCTGTGGTGACTGTAAGCAATCGCAATGGCTTACATGCACGCCCAGCGGCTATGTTTGTGAAAATTTCCAGCCGTTATCGTGCGGAAGTTTGGGTCGAGAAGGATGGCGAACGTGTGAACGGCAAGAGCATCATGGGCCTAATGATGCTTGCCGCAGGAAAGGGTTCCAAGCTTATGGTTATCACCGAGGGCGCAGATGCTGAGAAAGCTCTCAGCGAAATCAAGAATCTCGTCGAAACGCAATTTGGCGAGGAATAAACCGCAGTCCCGCGCGGCCTATTCTCCAATTATCACGCGCGTGCCTAGCACAACCTTCTCGTAGATCATGCGCGCTATGTCGCCCGGCAGCCTCACGCACCCGTGCGAGGCGGGATAGCCCGGCAGCACACCGGTGTGCATTCCGTCGGCTCGCCAGGCCTTCGTCGTTGAATCGCCAAAGCGCATAAACCATCGCATGGGTGCGCCTTGATAAAACGTGCCGCTCGGCGCGGAGTCAATTTTTGTGCTCACACCGGAGCGCACGATTTGACCTTTTCGATTCACAAAGTTTCCGTAGATACTCGAGCGATGGTCGGCGTTTTTTTGGACGACGACAAAGGTTCCTTGAGGAGTCATGCCAGCACGTTTCCCGCTAGAAATGGGCGTATCTATCGCGATGTCATCACCGACCTTTAAGTAGGCTCTTTGTTTGGAGAGGGAGATATAGACGGAAACATTTTCCGGCGTTGCCGCCGCCAGCACGCGTGGCATAACCTTTGGCGGATCTTGCTTATTCAGAAGTTCTGTCGCTTTTTTGGGCTTTGCTTGCGGCTTTGTTAGGAACTGCTGTGCGGTAAGCATTTGGCTGCTGAGCAGCCCGCCAAAGGCGAGGGTAAGGACGAGAAATGGCCTCATAAGTCTTTCGGGCATGAGGTATGGAAATGGCGCAGTCATTCGGAAAATGAAATTCAACTCGTCATCGCTTACCTGTCGCGCCTATTTTTATCAATCTTGAAAAGACCAAAGGCGACATGGAGTGCCAGGCTGAAGCGAGGCGAGTGGGTTGGGGCTGCCGATCTGGCGCGGCTCAGGTCTATGATTATGCCTTGTCTCGTCGCCTGCTGTTTTTTCGGCATAGCCGCTACGGCAGACGACAAATTGCCACCACCGCCTCCCTTCCCGCAGTCGCAAGATGTCGCGGTGACATTTGGGGAGACCAAAGAAATCAAGCTTGTCGTCACTGGCCGCATTGTGGAGCCGCTGACGTTTCTCGTTCGGAAGCCTCCGCGCTTGGGAACCTTGAGCGAAATTCGCGCAACCTCGCGAACGACTGGGAGCGTTTTCTATTCTGCTCCGCCGAGCGGCGCGGCGACCATGGATAGTTTTTCCTTCGCCGCCAAGTCCGCGGACTCTCCCGTCTCGGCATCAGCGTCTGTGCGGCTGGCGCTAGCAGACCGTCCCGCTGAGCTCGTGGCTCCAGCGACTGTGGACTTTGGATCTGTCTTCCTTGGCGAGTCGAGTCAATCTGTCTTTGTCCTACGTAATGTTGGGGGAAGCATGGCGCGTGGAAGTCTCGAGGCTCCGGCGCCTTGGGCATTTTCGAAGGGTGGTGCTTACCGTATCAAAGCGGGTGGCTCGCAAGAAGTCGCGATCAGCTTTTCACCAGTCGAAGCGCGTGCTTACACGGGCCGGGTGGCTTTAGGAAACGAAACCCTGCTTTTACAGGGAGTCGGCACAGATCCCATTTCAGTGAGTCCCGCGCTTATTACTCTGAGTGGCCCGGAGCGTCAGCAAGGCAAGGTTAGCTTCCAACTAAAAAACGAATCACCAACAGCCCGCACCGTCGAGATCGCATGGCCACAATACTTCGAAGGATCGCGTGAAGTTCTTCTCGCTCCCCAAGCGGAGATTGGCATCACAGGTCAGCTTCGCGAGGGATTTTTGGGTGCTTCCCAAGAAGCTGTAGTTCTCAAGACGGGATCGTTTCGCACCACAATCGCCATGAACATCTTCCCGGCCCCCGCAAAGTTGAAAGTTTTGCCTGAGGGAGGATTTCACTTCGACCAATCCCATGCGTCGCCCCATAAGCTCGTGCTCTCCAATGAGGGAGGCGTTCCGGCGGCATTCCGTATTGCGGCGACCGATGGTATTACCTTTGCAATTCGAGAGAATATAAACGAAGTCGCGCCAGGCGAAACTTTGGAAATTCTTGTTTCTTTAGCACCCACCGTAGGGCAGGACTTTCAAGGGAAACTGGAAATCACTCCGCAGGATTCGGGCCCAATCAGCATACCCGTCACGGCCTCGAAATCCGTAGCAAATCCCATAAGCCGCCTTCTTAATATCCCTCCAGAAGCAGTCAATACGCCAGCCGAAACGGCCCTGTCGGATCCTCTCGCAATTGAAAAGGCACACGTGGTTCTGTCCACGGCCCACGAGGTAGAGATTCTATGGAAAGCCCCTGATGAGACAACGACCTTCCATGCCGAGCGAGGGCAACTTCTAGGTCAAGATGACGGCCCGGTTACCATGCGTTGGGTCACATGGCCCGGCGTAAAATTTCGACGACAGGAGGGGAGTATTGCCGCGCGCTTCGAGAACCTTCCCGCAGGCGCGCAGTGGATCGTGCGCTTGGTTCCCGGTGACTCCTCGGTGCTGAAGCCCTCTCCTGCATTCCGTATTCAAACAGCCGAAGGTCGCCCCTTCGCCTACACCGGATGGCTGGTAGGCGTCGCCATGCTGGCCCTCATCGGCCTCGCGTTTTTCGTCCGCCATCGTCGCCGCCAACGCTTGCTCGCCCAATACGAAAAGCGAATTGATCGCTTGGACAACGAATAGCTCGCGTGTGAAAAATCGCCGGAGGATGCAAATGACATTGCTCGAAGCGACTCATTCGACCAAGGTAGTGACCTCAGTTTACCTACTCTAAAAATATGCAACTCGGAATGATCGGCCTCGGCCGCATGGGCGCTAACATGGTGCGCAGACTCCTTCGGAATGGCCATACCTGTGTCGTCTACGATACAAAGCCTGAGGCCGTCGCCGCGCTTGTGGCAGACGGAGCTGTTGGCGCAGCAACCCTTGAGGAGTTTGTTGCAAAGCTCGAGGTTCCCAGGGCCGCATGGATCATGATTCCAGCCGCCATTACTGATAGAATTGTTCATGAACTTGCCGCCCTGCTCCAGCCAGGCGATACGATTATTGATGGGGGGAATTCGTATTTTCGAGACGATCGCCGCCGCAGTGAATCGCTTCGCCCTCAGGGCATCCATTACCTTGATTGCGGAACAAGCGGTGGAGTATGGGGGCTCGAGCGTGGGTATTGTATGATGATCGGCGGCGACAAGGACGCCGTAGATCGCCTCGACCCGATTTTTTCCACATTGGCACCCGGCAAGGGCACCATCGAGGTCACTCCGGGCCGCGAGAACCTCGGCGGCACCGCGGAAAGCGGGTATCTGCATTGCGGAGCTTCTGGCGCCGGGCACTTCGTCAAGATGGTTCACAATGGCATCGAATACGGCATAATGGCTGCCTTCGGCGAAGGCTTCGATATTTTGGCCAATGCCAACATCAGCACTAAGAAAACTGAAGTCGATGCAGAGACCGCTCCACCTATGCACCATGACCTTGATTATGATCTGAACCTTGCCGACATCTCCGAAGTGTGGCGGCGCGGGAGTGTCGTGAGTTCATGGCTCCTCGACCTCGCAGCTGCAGCCTTCGCGGACAATCCCACTTTGTCGAATTTCTCTGGGCGCGTTTCCGATTCTGGCGAAGGCCGCTGGACAATCATGGCCGCAATCGAAGAAGCAGTGGACTGCGAAGTGCTCACGTCGGCTCTTTACGCCCGGTTCCGCTCCCGCAAAGATCACACGATGGCGGAGAAAGTCTGCTCGGCCATGCGCTATCAATTCGGTGGCCACCTCGAGAAGCCGACGGGTAGCTAGTGGTTTGGTGCTGAATGTTACGAAGTGAGTAAGCCACGCCCACCCCGCATTCTTGTGCTGACTGCGAGCATGGGTGATGGGCACAACACGGCGGCCCGCAGCATTGCGGACGCTCTTATGTCTGAGCGTCCGGGTGGAGTTGAGGTTCTCGTCGCCGATCCCTACACGCGCACAAATCCCATGATCAACCGTCTTGTGCAGAGCGGCTACACCCTGGCGATCAACCGCTATCCCCGTGCGTGGAAGATTGTTTTCCAGCTTCTCAGCCGCCGCGGCGTCGTTGAGGGCATGAGTCCCTTGCTTTCAGAATTGCGGCAGGGGGTCAAAGACATCATTGAAGAATTCCAGCCCGACCTGATCGCTTCGACATATCCCGTGTTTAGCTATATCTTGGCAAAGCTACGCAAGTCGCACCCACAGATTCGCCAGCCATTCTACACGGTGGTTACGGATTCGACGTTGATCAATTCCACATGGTATCGTTGGCGAAGCGACGGATTGATCGTCTCCGACGCGCTCACCGCAGAAGCCATTTGCGAGGGAGGGGTGCCAAGCGCAGAAATTCACACACTAGGCTTTCCTGTGAGTCTTTCCTTTGAAAAACTCAGCCCCATCGCGGCCCCAACTGGCAAGCAACCTTGGAAAATTCTCTTTGTTCCTGGCGGCACTTCCGGCCGAGCGAAGGAAACGATCCAGAGCCTTGTTCGCATGAAAAATCTCACAGTCCAAGTTGTCACCGGACGTCGCAAAAAGATGTTTTCCTCATTAACGGCGGCCCATTTTCCTTCAAATGTCTCGATCTCGGGTTGGACAGACCAAATGCCAGCAATCATGGCCAGCCACCACCTATTTATCGGAAAAGCGGGAGGTGCTACCGTTCAGGAAGCCATCGCCGCGCAGCTTCCCTTTCTTGTGAGCCACATTGTTCCCGGACAAGAGGAAGGAAACATCGAACTCATCCAGCGCACAGGCATAGGTGCCCTCGCCTCGTCCTCAGCGGAAGTCGTAGGAGGACTCGTTGAGGGAGCACTTGCCAATGATGCCCAGCTTTGGAGGGCGTGGAGAAAGAACCTTGAGGCCATTCAGAAGCCCTCTGCCGCTCGGTCTATTGCTCACTTCCTGCTAGAGAAAATCCCACCAGCCGTTTAATCGTGCGGCTTGCATGCGCAGCAGGGTCGGCTATCGTCATTTTCAGATTATGCCTATTTTCTTCGCCGTTGCAGCGACTAGCCCAGATGCGCCGGCCCAAGCACCCATGGTAAACCTCTGGCAAGTGATTGTCTCTGGCGGACCCGTGATGATTCCGCTCGGCGTTCTTTCGGTTCTCGCCGTGATGCTCATGTTTATCTACCTCGTCACGATGCGGCGCGGATCCATTGTCACGGGCCGCTACATGCAAACGGCGGATGCCCTTCTGCGGAAGAAGGATTATCTCGGATTGCTGGCCATCTCGCACCGCCACAACGAAGCCGTTGCCCAAGTCGTGCAGCGCACACTCGACTTTCTCACGAAAAATCCGCGGGCAACGATGGCGGAAGCACGGGAAATCGCACAGGCTGAAGGCACGCGCATTGCCAGTTCTTTGACG
>Ga0105044_10003263_pt1 | contig 22213 bp, 27 predicted proteins | sample MAT01_FD_78092 | JGI IMG/M metagenome (GOLD analysis project Ga0105044, IMG submission 78092) | Freshwater microbial communities from Lake Fryxell liftoff mats and glacier meltwater in Antarctica - MAT-01 | ecosystem: Environmental > Aquatic > Freshwater > Ice > Liftoff microbial mat | place...
CCAGCAGGTCATCAAGATCGTCCATGACGAACTGACCGCCATGCTGGGCGATACCGCCGTGGGGATCGATCTGGAAGCGCCCGCGCCGGTCGTCATCATGATGGTCGGCCTGCAGGGTTCGGGCAAAACCACCACCACCGCCAAGATCGCGAACCGTCTGGTGAAGCGCGATCGCAAGAAGGTGCTGATGGTGTCGCTGGACGTCCAGCGTCCCGCCGCGCAGGAGCAGCTTCGCGTGCTCGGCGAACAGGCAGGGGTGTCGACGCTGCCGGTGATCGCCGGACAGATGCCGGTGGATATCGCCAAGCGCGCCGTCACGGCGGGGCGCCTGTCGGGCTATGACGTCGTGCTGTTCGATACCGCTGGCCGCTTGCACATCGACGAGCAGTTGATGGCCGAAGTCGCGGCGATCCGCGATATCGCCAAACCGCATGAAATCCTGCTGGTCGCCGATGCGCTGACCGGTCAGGATGCGGTCAATATCGCCAAGACATTTAAAGACCGTGTCGGGATTACCGGTCTGGTGCTGACCCGCATGGACGGCGATGGCCGCGGCGGCGCGGCGCTTTCGATGCGCGCGGTCACCGGCGCGCCGATCAAGCTGATCGGCATGGGTGAGAAGCTGGATGCGCTGGAGGATTTCCATCCCCAGCGCGTGGCCGGCCGTATTCTGGGCATGGGCGATATCGTGTCGCTGGTCGAGAAGGCCGGCGAGACGATCGATGCCGCCAAGGCCGAGGCGATGGCCAAGCGGATGGAGCAGGGCCAGTTCACGCTGGACGACCTCTCCGAGCAGCTGAAACAAATGCAGCGCATCGGCGGCATGAAGGGCGTGCTCGGCATGATGCCCGGCGTCGGCAAGATGAAGCAGGCGATGGAGAGCGCGAATATCGACGAGAAGGTCTTCCTGCGTCAGCAGGCGATGATCTCGTCGATGACCAAGAAAGAGCGCGCCAAGCCCGACATCATCAACGGCTCGCGCCGCAAGCGTATCGCCAAGGGCTCCGGCGTCGACGTGTCGGAACTGAACAAGCTTCTGAAAATGCACCGCCAGATGGCGGACATGATGAAGGACCTCAAGAAGGGCAAGAAAGGCGGCCTCGGCGCGCTTTTCGGCCTAGGAGGAGCAGGGGGTGGTGGCGGCATGCCGCAAATGCCGCCCGGAGGTCTCCCCGGTTTGCCGCCAGGTTTTGGGCGGAAGTGAACTTTAAAAGATCCGAGTTGAAAGGAACGACTGAATGGCTTTGAAAATTCGTCTCGCACGCGGCGGCACCAAGAAGCGCCCCGTCTATGCAATCGTTATCGCGGACTCGAAGTCGCCGCGCGACGGCCGCTTCATCGAGAAGATCGGCTTCTACAATCCGCTGCTCGCCCGCGATCACGCCGAGCGTCTCAAGTTCGACATCGACAAGGCCAAGGCCTGGATGTCGAAGGGCGCGCTGCCGACCGAGCGCGTGCACCGCTTCTTCGCCGATGCCGGCCTCGTCAAGAAGATCGTTCGCGACCGCCCGAACCAGGCGACCCCCAAGGCGAAGGCCCAGGAGCGTCTGAAGCAGGCTGCGGCTGCCGCCGCAGCTCCGGCGGAAGCCGCTTAAGAACTGAGATCGCCCGTGACCACGGACATGATCATTCTCGGTGAGATCAGCCGGCCGCACGGTGTGCGGGGTGAAGTGAAGCTTCGCAGCTTCACTGAAGACCCCTGCGCTATTGCGGCTTACGGCGTGCTCACTACCGAGCGCGGCGAGCGCGTGACGTTGAAAAACGTCCGCGCCGCGCAGGATCATGTCATTGCGCGGATCGAGGGCGTAACGGACCGTGAAGGCGCCGAGAAGCTCAAGGGCCGCAAGCTGCAGGTCGCCCGCGATGTGCTGCCTGAGCTGGACGATGACGACGAAGAGTACGCCGCCGATCTCGAAGGCCTGAAGGTCGTCGATCAAGCAGGCGTCGAAATCGGCGAAATCGTTGCGGTTCCCAATTACGGCGCCGGCGATCTCCTCGAAATCGCTTTGCCGGGGCAGAAGGCGACGCTGCTGCTGCCGTTCAGCGACGATGTGGTGGTGGAGATCGCCGAGGACGCGGTCATCATCGACGCATCGGAAGGTTCGGTCGCAGCGGCGTTCATCAAGCCGCCGTCCAAGGAAGAGATTCCGGAAGCTGCCGGCGGGGAGGAGCTGACATGAGCTGGTCAGCAACCGCCCTCACGCTGTTTCCGGAGATGTTCCCCGGCTCGCTCGGTACCTCGCTTGCGGGCAAGGCGCTGGCCAACGGCACATGGTCGTTGAAAACCGTCGACATCCGCGACTACGCCACGGACAAGCATCGCACCGTCGATGACACGCCGGCCGGCGGCGGCGCCGGCATGGTGATGCGGGTCGACGTGCTCGCCCGCGCCATCGATGCGGCGCTGGCCGATGAGCCCAAGGGCCGTCCGGTTCTCTATCTCTCGCCCCGGGGGCCGCGTTTTGCGCAGGCCTTTGCGCGCGAGCTGGTGGCGGGTCCGGGCGCGATCTTCGTCTGCGGGCGCTTTGAAGGCGTGGATGAGCGCATCTTTGCGGCGCGCGACGTGCGGGAGGTCAGCCTCGGCGATTTCGTGCTGTCGGGCGGCGAGCTTGCCTGCATGGCCGTGATGGATGCGTGCGTCCGTCTGCTGCCCGGCGTCATGGGCGCTGCGGCGAGCCATTCCGACGAGAGCTTCGAGAACGGGCTTCTTGAATATCCGCACTACACGCGGCCCCAGAGCTTTGAGGGCCTCGACATCCCGGCCGTCCTCAATGGTGGCCACCACCTCAATATCCGCGACTGGCGCCAGGCCCGCGCGGAAGAGATTACCAAAACCCGGCGTCCCGATCTCTGGACGGCTTATGCCGCTCAGCGTGACGCCAATCCCAATAAACCGGCGAAAGGACGCAAGGTATGAGCAACATCATTGCTGATCTCGAGAAAGAAGAGATGGCGAAGCTCGTTCGCAAGAGCGGCACAACGGAATTCGGCCCCGGCGATACGCTGAAGGTCAACGTGAAGGTCATCGAAGTCTCGGTCGAAGAGAAGTCGGGCAAAGTGAAGACCCGCGAGCGCGTTCAGGCGTTCGAAGGCGTCTGCCTCGCCCGCGCCGGCGCCGGCATCCACGAGAACTTCACCGTCCGCAAGCTGTCATACGGCGAAGGCGTGGAGCGCGTGTTCCCGGTTCACTCGCCGCTGATCGACTCGATCGAGGTGACACGCCGTGGCCGCGTTCGCCGCGCGAAGCTGTACTACCTCAAGGGCCGTCAGGGTAAGCGGGCGCGTATCGCCGAGCGCCAGGAAAAGCGCCCCGAGAAGCCCGCCGCCGCCTGAACGGCAGCTTCACTGCAAGGTGAGTGACGCAGGGCCCGGCCTTGCGTTACGCTCCCCCCATGCGCCCTTACGCCCTTCTGGCCGGCGCGCTGATGATCAGCGCGTCTGGCCTTGCCCTCCCGGCTTTCGCCGGAGAGCGGCCTGTTCTGGTGGAACTCTTCACCAGCCAGGGATGTTCGTCGTGCCCGCCGGCCGACGGCTTCATGAACGATCTGACCAAGCAGCCGGGCGTCGTCGCGCTGACCATGCCTGTCGATATCTGGGACTATCTCGGCTGGAAGGACAGTTTCGCGAAACGCGAATTCAGCCTGCGCCAGCAGGCCTACGCGCCGGGCCTGCCCTCGCGCTCAGTCTTCACGCCGCAAATGGTGGTCGGCGGCATTGCCGATGTGGTCGGTAGCCGCCGTGCAGAGGCGACCGGCCTGATCGCAGCGCAGGCGAACGGCGATGTGCCGGGCGCTGACGTCACGCTTACGCTGAACGGCGAGAGTGCGATTATCGAGATCCCCGAGACGCCCGCGTTGAAAGACGCCAATGCGACTGTGTGGGTCGCCCGCGTCTTGTCCGAGCGTGAAGTGAACATCGGCGACGGCGAGAACCGCGGGAAAGTCATCGTCTATTCCAACATCGTGCGCGACCTCAGCGCCGCCGGCATGTGGCATGGCGAGGCGCTGAAGCTGGAAATTCCGGCGCGCCAGAATATGGGCGAGACGTATGATCGCCTCGCCGTCTTCGTGCAGCAGGGCGAGACCGGCCCGGTGCTGGGCGTGGCGCTGATCGACGTGCCGCTCGCCGGGCCGGGGACGCCTTAAGCCTTCCGCGCCAGCGCCAGTTGCAGCTCGATATGCTTCAACTCGCGCATCAGGGCGTTGATGTGAATGATCGGCCACATCGCCATCTTGATGATCAGCGACATCAGGATCAGCGTCACAGTGGGCAGGCCCCATTGCAGCGCCGCAAGCGCATCGCCCGCCATGAAGAACTTCCACCCGGTCCAAATGCCGGCGGCGAACATCACTGTCACGACAACCATCATCAGCGCCGACATCCATCCGGTATTGCCCTGAAAGATCGAGGCGAGTTGGCGAAAATAGCCGGGCTCCTCGCCAAAACTCCGCAGCAGGTCGCGCTCCTCGCTGCGCAGGGCGTCTTCGATCATCCGGTCATGGTCACTCATCGTGCTCTCCTTCCAGCGCCGTCTTCAAGTGACGGCGCGCATGCATCAGGCGGGTTTTGACCGTCCCCACCGGGACGTCGAGGGCGACCGCCACTTCTGCGACGCTCATCTCCTCGAGATAAAACAGAGCGATTGCGGCCCCCTGCGCCGGGGGCAGCGCACGGATCGCGATCTGCAGCCGGCCCTCTCGTTCGGTGGCAGCCGGCGTTTCGCTCGCCGGTTCCGGCGGCATGTCGGCCAGCGCGCGATCGAGCACACGCCGGCGCTGGATGCCGGTCACCGCACGGGCACAGCGCCGCGACACGATCCGGTAGGCCCAGGCCGGGAAGGCCCGCACGTCGTGCAGCTTTGCGATGCTACGCGCGATTTCCTCCCAGCCCGACTGGGCGGCATCGCGCGCCATCTCGCGGTCGCCTGTCAGCCGCCAGGCATGGGCGGCCAGCCTGCCGTGCCAGCGGCGGGCCAATCGCTCGAACGCCGGGCGGTCGCCGGTCCGCGCGGCGGCGGCCAGATACTCGTCGAACAGGCGCTCAGCGCTTGGGATTTTTGCCGGTTGATGGGCCATTGTCGGATGATAGGTGCCGCACCAGGCCCCCGCGGTTCAATCGGCCGGGAAACAAATCTACTGGCTGGCGAAGAAATCTTCCGGATCGTTCACCTCCACCAACTTGCCTTTGCGCACCTCCAGAAACCGCGTTGCGGCGGCTCTGGTGAAGTGGCGGTCGTGGCTGACGAGGAGACAGGTAACCTCGCTTTCGTCGAGCTGCTCCTCCAGCGCTTCCTGCCCCTCGATATCGAGATGGTTGGTCGGCTCGTCGAGCAGATAGAAATTCGGCCCCATCAGTTTCAGCTTGAGGAAGATGAGCCGCGCCCGCTCGCCGTGGCTGAGCAAAGCGATTGGCCCGTGGATGCGGACATGGCCGAACCCGGCCTTGGCGAGCAGCGCGTTCGCCGCCTTGGCGGTGACCCCTTTCGCTTCGGTGACATAGTCGAGCAGGGTCATCTTCAGCGGCAGATCGCGCATGCGCTGATCGAAATGGACGAGGCGCACCGCCGGGTTGAAGCGGATCGCTGCCTTGCCGTCATAGTGCTCCAGCCTGGGGTCCCACGCGGCGGCGATGGCGTTCAGCAGCATGGACTTGCCCGCGCCATTGACGCCGAGGACGGCGATGCGGTCGCCCACTGCCACGGTCAGCGCCTCGACCTGGAAGAGCTTGCGCGTGCCGTCCGGGATGGTGACGTCGAGCGCGCGGAGACGCAGCGCGATTCGGGCATCCATCTCGCCTTCGTTCAGCTCCAGCTTGCGCTCGCGCGCGATATAGGCGCCGGTACGGTCGGTCTCCAGCTTCTCGATGCGCTTTTCCGTAGCCTTGCGGCGGCGGTCGAACTTGTCGTTGAAGATGCCCCAGCGCTTGTAGCGCGCCGCGACCTTTTCCAGCCGCTCGATCTCCTTGCCTTCGAGCGCCCGGCGCTGGGCGTCGGCGGCGTCGCGGCGCAGCAGCTCCTCGCGGGCGCGCATGAAGGGCGCGTTGAAGGCATGCGCGCCGTCGCTGCGCAGAAAGACGGTGCGCTCGGTGGTGCGCTCCAGAAAGGCACGGTCGTGGCTGACGACCAGAAGCGGCAGGCGCTTGCCGGCCTCCAGCCAGCTTTCAAGCGTGTTGATATTGGCGAGGTCGAGATAATTGGTCGGCTCGTCGAGGATCAGCAGATCGGGTTCCGACAGCCGCGCCGCCCCGGCGATGAGAAAGAGGCGCTGCCAGCCGCCGCTCAGCTCGCCGAAGCGCTTGTCGGCCCAGGCTGGGTCGACGCCGAAATCATCGAACAGCAAATCGACTTTCCAGTCTTCGCTGCCGTCATCGGCGATGAGCGCACGCTGGAGCACCTCGCGCACGGTGAGCGCATCGAGGCCCGCCGGCGTTTCCTGAGGCACATAGCCGATCTTGGCGCCGCGCGAGCGCACCAGCCGGCCGGAGGTCAGCTCAAGTTCGCCGGTCAGGCATTTCAGCAGGGTTGATTTGCCTGCGCCGTTCTCACCGGCCAGTGCGGTGCGCGTGCCGTCCAGTTGCAGCGAGATATTCGTGAACACGGGCGTGGCGCCGTAGTGAAAGGCGGCGTTGTCGAGGCCGAGAACGGACGGGCGTGCGGACATGGCGCGCCGGGTTTAGCGGCGCGCCTCGTTGTTTGCCAGCCGCCGGGGTTAGGGCGTGGGCTCGGGCGTTGTCTCTGGGGCCGGAAGCGGCTCCTCGCCCGGCACGTCTTCGCCCTCTTCCGGCACCGGTGTCTGGCCGGCGGCGGGCTTCTCGACCACCATCTGCTCCAGCGCCGGGGCGAGATTGGTGACGACGAAAGACGGGACCTTGTAGGCCCAGTTTCCGACCTGCGCGTTGATGGCAGCGGCCTCGTCTTTCACAGCCTGCGCGGCGGTCTCGGTGGCGCTCGCCACCATCACGACGAAGACGCCGTCGCTGCCGCCGGGCAGCAGCGTGAGTTCGAGGACAAGGCCGTCAAAGGTCGTGAACAGGATCTTGGTCGCGTCATCCATCTTGATGGCATCGGCCTTGATGACGTCGTCGAAGGTGAGACCGGCGATGGCCGACGCCGGCGTTTGCAGAACCGCGCTGTCGGCGGCGATCTTGCCGTCGGGGATGTCGTCGAGCGTGAAGTCCTTGGTTTCCGGCGTGGCGCGGCTGAGGCTGTAGGCTTTCAGCCCGCGCGGGGTGAAAGCGATCTTTGCGATGCGCGCTTGATCGAGCGTGAACAGCGTCTTATCGAGCGTCGCGCCGATGGAGGCCGGAATGGCGAGGCCGCCGCGCGCCAGATAGGTCTGATCCTCACCGGCGCGGCGCACGAACACCGTGCCTTGTGTGGTGCCGGAGGCTTTCGTTTGTACCTTGCCAGCGACCAGGGCCGCGATGACCCGCCCGCTGCCGTCGGAGATGGTGACAGCGTGGCCGTTGCCGGACTTTCCGGTGGTCAGTTGCAGCGAGCCGTGACGGGCCGGGTCGCCCGTACGGCGCTCGATGAGGCTCAGCTCCGAAAGCGAGATGATGAGGGCGCGCACGCCCTCGGGATTGGCGGGATAGTTCGAACGGTCGGCCACCGTCCATTTGCCGGCAGCATCCTTGTTCAGCGTGACGTAGACGCTCGGGCTTTCGATCTTGATCGAGGCAGCGTTGACAGCCGCATCGGCTAGGCCGGAAAACATCTTCTCGTCCATTGCCGAGGCGGAGGCGCCGGAGCGGCTGGATAGAATGGCGGCGACCGCAATGGCGGTGGCGGCGATGGCGGCCAGGATCAGCCAGAGCAGCGCGCGGCCGCGCTGGGCGTCCGCTTTGGTGACAACTCTCGCGGCGGTCATGCGCGTCTCCTTCAGGACGGGAGCGTCTGCGCGCGCGCCATGCGGTTGCGGCGCGTGACGGCGATGACGAGGGCGAAGATAATGAGCAGCAGAGGCACCAACGCGATGTTGATGAGCGCTAGGCGCGTGCCGAGGGTCTCGATACCGGAGCGCAGACCCCGCTGCACTTCGCGCAGGCGGGCGCGTGTTTCAGTCAGTTCGGCGCGGAATTTCTCGATCTCGGCCTGCTGCTCGGCGGTGAGCGCGGTGGCCTCGCCATTGGCGGCGGGCTTAGAGAGGGCCGCGAGCTTTTCCTGGGTCTCGGCGATCTTGGCGTTGAGGTCGGTCTCCTCGCGCAAGTACGTTGCGTCGGCGGCTTTGCGCATGTCGTCAACCAGCGTGAAGGGGCGGTCGCCGGTGGCGCGGGTGCGCAGCGAGATGAGATCGTTCGAGCCGAGCATGTTTTCGGCCGCCCCGGCCACGAAGGCGAGATTGTCGGCGATCGGCACCGCCATCGTCTGGTCGCCCTGCTGCTGGGGCTGTACCCAGAAGCGGTCGTCGAAGAGGTCGCTGTCGGCGACGACGATGATGTTGGCGTCGGCGGTCTCGGTGACCTGGGCCGGAATGAACGGCGGCGGCGCGCCTTCCTTGACGACGGGCGCGGGCGGCTTTTCGAAGGCCGATTTCAGCGGACCGGAGAGGCGCGCGGCGATGGTGTAACGCTCGCCGGTGGGCAGGAACTGGCGGCTCAGCTCGTCCGGGTCGGCCTGGATCGCCAGCATCTCGGCGCTGTAAAGCATCGCATCGTCAGACGAGCGGATGATCGGCGTGAATTTGGTCGTTGCGCCCTCGATGGCCGTGAAGTGCCCGGCCGAGGCGAGGTTGATGGCGCTCAGCGACCCGGTGACGAGATCGTTTTTGTCGAAATCGCTGACATTGGGATCGGCGTCGCCCTTGAGGCCGAGCCACACGGGATAGGCGACGACGGGCCTTGCCGCGTCGCCGCCATACTGCACCTTCTGCGCCCGCGCGCGGTCGAGCACGACCTCGTCCGGGTTATAGGCGACGCCCCAGGATTTGAGCAGCCAAAGATCGGACTTGTAGGTCGCGCCCTGCACCGGCTGGGCCGATTGTTCGCCCTGCAACTGACTGATCTCGGACAGCGGATCGACGAAGGCGATCACCTTGCCGCCGCGCATCACGAACTGATCGATGGCGTAGAGCGTTTCTTCGTTCAGCGCCTTGGGGTGGGCGATCAGCAGCGTATCGACATCCGAGGGGACGACCGCGAAATCCTGCTCCAGCGGCTGAAGCTGGAAGATCTGCAAGAGCTGCGAATAGATGACAAAGGGCTGTGAGGTGCCCTGCATGGCGGCGAGCAGGCCGCCCGGGCCGGTATCCAGCGGCAGGTTGGTGACGACGCCGAGCACCGGCTTTTTCGTTTCCGACAGGCGCGAGATCAGCGAGGTCAGATCGTATTCAAGGAATGCCTCGCGCTCCATCTGAAAGAACGCAACGGTCTCCTGCCCGTCGGCCATGTTGGTGGCGGAGAGGCCCATATAGATCTGCTCGCCGCTCTGGATCGGCGCGCCCTGCAGGCCGAGCGAGACGGCAGTGTCTTCCGCCTCGGTATAGGGCTGCGGGTCGATTTCCTCGACTATGAGATTGCCGCCGGCGAGCGATTTGTATTCGGCCAGCACGTCGCGGATGCGCTCGGCATAGGCGCGCACGGTCGGAAAATTCGCGGCGACATCGGACGAGAAGTAGAAGCGCAGCGTAATCGGCTCACTGAGCTTGTTCAGGATATTCCTGGTGCCCTGCGAGAGTGTGTAGAGGCCGTTATCGGTGAGATCGGCGCGGGCCGAACGGAACCAGACATTCGCAGCGGTGTTGACGCCGACGAAGATGATCGCGCCGAGCACGATGGCGAGGACGGCCGAGAGCCGGTGTTTGCGGGCGAGCAGGCCAAGGGCGTTCATCTCAGCCTGCCTTTCTCAGATCGACCAGCACGGCGGTCACGAAGAGGAAGAAGGCGATGAGCGTGCCGAAGAAGACGAGATCGCGCAGATCGATGACACCGGCCATGATCGCGTTGAAATGGGTGAGGAACGAGAAGGACGAGATCGTTCCCAACACTTCGGTGGGCAGGAACCCCGACAATGCGTCGATCACCAGCGGCGCGCCGGCAATGGTGAAGAGGAACGAGATCACCACCGAGACGACGAAGGCGATGACCTGATTGCCGGTGCCGGCCGAAACCGCCGAGCCGATGGCGAGATAGCCGCCGGCCATCAGCCACGAGCCGATGTAACTGGCGAGGATGACGCCGTTGTCGGGCGAGCCCAAAAAATTGACCGTCACCCAGATGGGGAAGGTCAGCATCAGCGCAATACCGGCGAATACCCAGGCGGCGAGAAACTTGCCGAGCACAGAGGCGGAAAGCGGAATGGGCAGCGTGAGCAGCAGTTCGATGGTGCCGCTCTTTCGCTCTTCCGCCCAGAGCCGCATCGAGATCGCGGGGATGAGGAAGAGATAGAGCCATGGGTGGAACGAGAAGAAGACGCCGAGATTGGCCTGCCCGTTTGTATAGAAGGCACCCATGTAGAAGGTGAACGAGCCCATGGCGAAGAGGAAGATCACCAGAAACACAGTGGCGAGCGGCGTCGCGAAATAGGCAGCGAGCTCGCGGAAGAATACGGCGGATACGCCCTTCAACATCTTGATCGATCCCGTCAGGCCGCAGCCGCTTGGCGCGCCGTCAACGCCCGGAAGACATCGTCCAGATGACGGGCGTCGGCGATCACCTCGCCGGGTTCGCCGTTTTCCGGCGTCGTGCGGAAGACGATGCGGCCGTCGCTGATCGGGCCGTCAGCGACGACGAGGCCGCGGTCGATGATGATCGCGCGGGTACAGATCGCTGCGACCTCTTCAAGAATATGCGTGGAAACGATGATCGCCTTTTCCGGGCTCATCTCGCGAATCAGCTCGCGCACCACATGCTTCTGGTTGGGGTCGAGGCCGTCGGTCGGCTCGTCCATCACCAGAACCGGCGGGTCGTGCAGGATCGACTGGGCGAGGCCGACGCGGCGCTTGAAGCCCTTGGAGAGCGTCTCGATCGGCTGATCGAGCACCCGGGTCAGTTCGGTGCGCTGCACGGCGATCTCGATGGCAGTCTTGGCGGCCATGCCTTTGAGGCCGCGCACGCTGGCGCAGAATGCGAGAAAGCCGCGCGGCGTCATGTCGCCATAGGCCGGTGCGCCTTCAGGAAGATAGCCGAGCCGCGTCTGCGCGGGCAGCGGATCGGACTGGACGTCATGGCCGCAAATGCGCGCCGAACCTTCACTGGGGGTCAGGAACCCGGTCAGCATTTTCATGGTGGTCGACTTGCCGGCGCCGTTGGGTCCCAGGAACCCCAGCACCTCGCCCTTGTCGACATTCAGCGTTACGCCGCGCACGGCCAATACAGGACCGAAGCTCTTCGCAAGTCCGTCGATCTCAATCATCGCCATGGGGAATGCGTCACGCCAGAATGAGATCAGCCCTTGAAGGGCCGCGTCTTTTAGCGGGGTCGCCCCTGTCGGAACAAGTGAAATGCCCGTTATTGGCAGCTGCGCTAGTGGTGGGGCGAGATCATACGCTTCATGGTGCGATAGACGCCGTAGCCGACAAGGCCCTCTAAGGCGCCGCCTGCCGTCAGCCCCGCGAGAAGTACGGCGCTCCAGGCCCAGGCGGCTACGGTGCGGTTGTCGCCGTCGCACATCTCCGTTCCGGCCACGACGCCGTTAGTGCTGCAATTGGCGATCAGCAGAACGAATGTGAGACCCGGAAGGCCGGCGGCGAAGGCTCCCGCCATGGCGGCCGTCTTCCAGTTGAGCGCGCGCCGCCGGATCAACCGCCCGAGTGCCGGTAGTCCGACCGCCAGTGCCGCCAGAAAGGCATAGGCGAATGCGACCAAAAACACGGTCAGGGAGCTTTTGTGCGTGAACCCCGTCATCAGTGCGACGCAGGCGAAGCCGGTCATTGCCGCTGCCGCAGTCAAACCGAAAAACAGGCTGATCCAGTCGATCCGCGCGTGCGGAAGCTGGTGAATGCCTGGTTCGAGAGGCGCCGAACCAGTCATCAAACCCTCAGCATCAGCCCGCCATCGACATTCAGTCCGTGCCCGGTGATGAACGCGGCCTCGTCGGAGGCGAGGAAAAGGGCGGCGCGGGCGAGGTCGATGGGCTGGCCGTGACGGCGCAGCGGGGATTTCTTGGCCCAGATCTCGGCGACGTCAGGCCGCGCCTGCCACAGCGGCCCGGTCATCCCGGTCTCGATGGCCCCGGGCAGAAGATAATTGGCAGTGATGCCGTCGCGGCCAAGCTCAAGCGCCAGCGTGCGGGTGAGGCCCGCCACGCCCGCCTTCGAGGCGCAATAGGCGGAGAGGCCAAGATCGGTGCCCTCTGCCATCACGGAGGCAACGTTGACGATGCGCCCGGCAGGGCTGTGCCGCAGATGCGGTGTCGCGGCGCGGGCGAGTTTCATCTGGGCCGTGACGTTGACCGCCATGGTGCGATCCCAGTCTTCATCGGTGATCTGGTCGATGAACTGGCGGCCCGAGACGCCGGCATTGTTCATGAGAATGTCGAGCCGCCTGAAGCGGGCGATGGCCTCGCCGACAATGCGCTCCGGCGCGCCGGGATCGATGATGGAAAGGGCGAGCGGCACGATGCCGGAGATGCCCTCATGCGCCGTGAGGATTACGCTGCCGGGCACGTCGACCGCCAGCACATGCGCGCCTTCTTCTGCAAAAAGCTGTGCCGAGGCGCGTCCGATGCCGGATGCGGCGCCGGTGACGATGGCCGCCCTGTCTTTCAGCCGCATATCTGCCTCCCCAGATGTTGTTGTGGCGGCATGAGGGGCTGGGCCTGAGCCCCGGTCAAGAAAAAGCCAAAGGGCCCGAGAAAAGCCAAACGGCCAACGGCCCGGTCAAGAAAAAGCCGGAGGGGCTTGAAGCCCGTCCGGCTTTAAAGTCGGTCGTTTAGGGGGGTATGTCTCAGGCCCGGCCCCGAACCGACCGCAGGGGGCTGGGGGGCTATAAGTGACCGGCTCAGAACCGGGCCTTTTGACAAGAATGAATATGATGGGGCCTCGCGGCGAAGACCTGGCCGAAACATGGCGAAAGCGCGGCCCTGCACGGGATGTGATGAGCGCTTCAGTTCCAAGACAAGATATTGATAGGGAAGGATAATCCTGATGTCGAAGTTCCTCAGCCTCACCGATCCGGTGTTTGCTTATGTGGGCGCGGTCAGCCATGGCGAAAGCGAGGCGCAGCGCCTCTGCCGGGCCGAAACTGCGGCGATGGGCCCGGTTTCCGGCATGCAGATCGGACCGGACCAGGGCGCGCTGATGCGCCTGCTGACCCAGCTCATGGGCGCGCGGCTCTGTCTCGAAATCGGGGTCTTCACAGGCTATAGCGCGCTCAGCGTGGCGCAGGCCCTGCCCGAGGATGGCCGGATCGATGCCTTTGACGTGTCGGAGGCGTACACCGCCAAGGCCCGCAAGTACTGGAAGCTGGCGGGCGTCGAAGACCGGGTGCTGCTGCATCTGGGGCCCGCCGCCGAAACGCTCGAAGGCTTTGTGCGTGAGGGCCGCGCCGGCATTTACGATTTCGCCTTCATCGATGCCGACAAGGCGAATTACGGCGCCTATTACGCGCTCTGCCTGGAATTGCTGCGGCCCGGCGGCCTCATCGCCATCGACAACGCGCTGTGGAGCGGCAAGGTCGCGGACAATGCTGAAACGGACGAGAACACCGCCGCCATCCGCGCGCTCAATGCGCAGATTGCTGCCGACCCACGGGTCGAGGCGGCGATGCTTACCGTCGGCGACGGGCTGATGCTGGCGCGGAAACTCTGAAGCGTCACAAAAGCTTTGTGAGACTTGCAGAGCCGCAACGCGCGGCGCATGATTTTGGTCACATGGATGATGCGACCAACATAGTCGATCTCCGCGGTACGGGGCGCCCCGTACCGCGGATGGACGATACAGGCGCGAAGGCCCCGGTTGTTGCGTTCGACCGGCGCGAACTGAATGCCATCCTCAACATCTATGGCCGCATGGTCGCCGCTGGCGATTGGCGCGATTACGCCATCGACTGGCTGCGCGACCGGGCGGTCTTTTCGATCTTCCGCCGGGCCAGCGAAATGCCGCTCTACCGGATTGAGAAAGACCCCAGGCTGCGGACCAAGCAGGGGGCCTACGCCGTGGTTGGCTCAGGCGGCCATGTGCTGAAGCGCGGGCATGATCTGAAGCAGGTGCTGCGGGTGTTCGACGCCAAGCTGATCAAGGCGGTGGAGGGTTAGCTCGCGCTCCAACCAATCCTCATGGCCGCCCTTGAGGCGGCCATCCAGACAGCCGCGCCGCCGCCGGCATGGATGGCCGGGTCAGGTCCGGCCATGAGGGAAAGAGCAACGAAAAACCCCGGATGTTTCCATCCGGGGTTTCGCATTTCAGCTTGTGGCTGCGATCAGCGGCGGTCGCCGATGAGGCGGAGCAGCATCATGAAGAGGTTGATGAAGTCGAGATAAAGGGTCAGCGCGCCCATGATCTGTTTCTTCGAGGTCATGGAGACCTCTTCGCCTTCGGCATAGCTGTTCTTGATCTTCTGCGTGTCATAGGCGGTGAGGCCCACGAAGATCACAACGCCGAGGACCGAGATCGCGAAGGCGAGCGCGCCCGACGGCCAGATCAAATTGACGACCGAGGCGATGATGAGGCCGAACAGGCCCATCATCAGGAACGAGCCAATCGCGGTGAGGTCGCGCTTCGTCGTGTAGCCGTAGAGCGACATCGCGCCGAATGTGCCGGCGGTGATGAGGAACACGCGGAAGATCGAGCCCTGCGCGTAAATCGCGAAGATCGACGAGAGCGAGGCGCCCATCACAGCCGCAAAGGCCCAGAACAGCACCTGCGCCGTGCCGGCGGAGAGCTTGTTAATGCCGAACGAGAGCACCAGCACGAAGGCGAGCGGTGCCAGCATAATCACCCACATCATCGGGCCGGTGAACAGCGTCTCGCCCAACGAGGTGAGGCCGATCTGGCCGCCCGTTTCGACGAACGAGGCGGTGAAAAGGCCGTAAGCGGCTGCTGCCGTGACCAGAAGGCCCAGCGCCATGTAGTTATAGACCCCCAGCATGTAGCTGCGGAGGCCCAGATCCATCGTCGCGTCGGCACCCATCTGGCGCGCAGGCGCCCCGTAGCCGGGCTGGCGATAGTCGGACATTTGTTGTCTCCCAAGTGTAACCGGCTGAATACCGGGCTGCGACATAATATCGCTCTCGAATGCGGCAACTTCAAGAGAAACCGGACAGACTGGATTCGTGGCCTTGCAACGGGTTAAGCACGTTGCGGATGATTAGTCTGTTCGCCGCGATCGAGATTCCCGAACTTATCCGCAGCCAGCTGGCCGGGCTGCAGTCGGTCGACGACGGCGCCTGGGACGCCAATTGGGTGCCGGAAGACAATTTCCACATCACAATCGCGTATATCGGCCAGGTCGAAGAGCCTCTGGCCGCCGATATCGATACCGAGCTGGCACGCATCCGGGCAGGCGGTTTTACGGCGCGGATCAAGGGTGTCGGGGCGTTTGGCGGGGCCAAGCCGCAAATGATGCACGCGCTGGCAGAGCCCTCGCAGCACCTGACCTACCTGCACGAAAAGGTCACGACGATCCTCCGCCGCCTCGGCGTGCAGTTAGAAAAAAGCAATCGCTATACGCCACATGTGACGCTGGCCCGCCCGCGCCATGCGCCGCTTGAGCCCGTGCAGCGCTGGATCGCCGCCAACAATCTGTTCGATTCAGGCCCGTTCCCGGTCGACCGCTTCGTGCTCTTTTCCAGCCACAAGACGGGCGAGGGCCGGCACTATGAGCCGGAGCGCGACTATAAGCTGGGGCCGGCGTTGATCTAGCCGCCCCGCTCTTCCGCGTCCGCCTGATCCTCAAGACCGTGCATCGTCTCGTCGCTGAGGCCGAAATGGTGACCGATCTCGTGCACCAGCACATGGCGGACGATCCAGCCCAGCGTCTCCTCGTGCTCGGCCCAGTAGTCGAGGATCGGGCGGCGATAGAGATGCACCGTATTGGGCAGGCGCGGCGGGCCCACGCTCTCCTGCTCGGTCAGCGCGACGCCGGTGTAAAGGCCGAGAATCTCGAACTCGCTCTCCAGTCCCATGTCGGTGACGATGGCCTCGTCGGGGAAGTCCTCAATCAGGATGACGATGTCGCCGCACATTGCGCGAAATTCGTCCGGCAGGGTCGCGAAGGCTTCAGCCGTCATCACCTCGAAATCGGCGAGAGTGGGGGCGCTCGCCTGCCGCCAATTGAGTTCAGCCGCCGACGCTGTCACGTTGTCGTTCATAACGCCAACATGGGATGAAACGACATGGCCGCCAAGCTGACCGGCGCGAAACGCGCTGCCGCTCTCAAGTCTTTGAAAGGCTGGAAGCTGGAGGACGGGCGCGATGCGATCGAGAAGACCTACATTTTCGACGACTTCATAGCCGCGTTCGGCTTCATGTCGTCTGCGGCGCTGGTCGCGCAGCAGATGGATCACCACCCGGAATGGTTCAACGTCTACAACCGCGTGGTTGTTGTGCTCAGCACGCATGACGCTGGCGGGCTGACCCAGCTCGACATCAATCTCGCCTCGGCGATGGACGCCCTCGCCAAGGGCCGTGCGAAAAAGAGCTGATTGGCATGAGCGGGCATGTGGCGATCCGCGCGCATCTCGCCGCGCTCCCCGGCGCGACGCTTTCCATCCAATGGGGCGACGATCACGTCTACAAGGTCGGGGCTAAGATGTTTGCGGTGATGCGCAAACCCGAGGCGCAACAGCAGTCGATCTCGTTCAAGGCGAGCGATGACAGCTTCCGTATCCTCACGGAGGAGGAGGGCATCATCCCCGCCCCCTACCTCCAGCGCGCCGAATGGGTGCAACTCGACCGGTTGACCCGGATGAAGCCTGGCGAACTCAAAGCCTATCTCACCCGCGCCCACGCCATCATTGCGAGCGGGCTGACCAAGAAGACGCGGGCTGAGCTAGGATTGCCCTAGGCTGCTGGCTTGTCTGCGTTGAACGCCCAGAGGTGACCGAAGGGATCGCGCACCATCCCGAAGCGGGCACCCCAGAACTGGTCCTCGGCGGGCATCACCACCTCGGCTCCGGCAGTGGCGGCCTTGGTGACCGCCGCATCGACATCGGCGGGCGCTTCCAGCCCAACGATCATGTTGAAGGTCGTACCGCCCAGCGCGATGGGGCTTTTTACATTCCCGAATTCGGGGAACTCGTCCGCCATTGAGACCGTCTGCCCGAAGACCAGGATTTCGGCGTGCATTAGTTTTTTGCCGTCTTCCGATGGCATGCGCCGGATCTCTTCCGCGCCGAACGCCGCCTTGTAGAATTCGATCGCTTCGGCCGCGCCGTCGATCGTCAGATATGCCCCAAGTGTGGTCGCCATGATGTCTCTCCTGAATGAGAACATTATGGGAACATAAGATTTCGCGGGAGTCGAGTCCTTATACCACCCAACGATAGTGGCCGGTCATCGGAAAGTCGGCGAGGCGGTCCTCCTCCTGCGCGCCACGTCCGATATTGTGCAGCATCATCGGCAGGCCCGAAGCGCCCAAAGCATCAGACACCACCGCGATATGCGGCAGGTTCGGCGGCACGGTCAGCGCGACCAGGTCGCCAGGCAGGTAATCCGTGCCTTCCACCTGTTCCATGCCGCGCCGTTCGAAGTAGCGCCGCAGGTTCGGCACGCGGCGGTGGTCGATATTCCTGTCGGTGCCGGAGAGGCCCCAGATCTTTGGGTAGTGGCTGAAATTGGCCCGCATGTCGTCGTGCACGAGGCTCTGGAGATCGGCACCCAGGGCATCGCGCAGGGCACGGATCACCACGTCGCAGCACACGCCCCGCTCGCGGGGAATGTCGCCCATCGGATAGCCGAGCTGCACATAGGCCGGATCGTAGATCGTGGTGACGCCGATCTGGGCGCGTGCCGCCTCGACCAGCGCCTGGCCGATGGTGATCTGCGTGGCGCGGGCGGCCCGCGCAAAGGGCAGGGCGCAGGCGGCGGCGAGAAAGATGCGTCGTGACAGCAAGGATGAGCCTCCAGCGTTATGCCGGAAGGCTCATCAGGAAATGCGGCAGAGCGGGGGCAGCTCTGCGGCGCTCAGGCGGCTTCTTCGGCTTCGCCTTTGTCAGCGTCGCCGTCTTCGGACTCTTCCGTTTCGGCTTCTTCGCTGTCTTCAGCCTCGTCTTCGGCCATGTCCTCGTCGCCGGATACGTCAGCAGAACCGGCATCCCCTTCGGTGGACTCGGCGTCGGTCTCTTCATCGTCCGTGGCGACGATCTCGCCGGCCAGCGCGATCTCTTCATCAGCAACGGGTAATTCTTGCTCGGTCATGGCGGTCTCTCCCTCGGGTCAGTGACGCGAGGCTAGGCGCTCAGCGCGACGGTTTGCGCGCCGCCGCGCGACGGTTAGGCGAACCCTTTGCGACACCCATCAATTGTTGCAGGAGCCCACCCCTTCCCGGCGGCGCGCCCAGGGTCTATGTGACGCCTCCCGCCATTCGCCTGCCTTTCGAGTATCCGCCATGACCCGCGCCCGCACGCTCTACGACAAGATCTGGGACGAACACCTCGTCTCCTCCGCGCCGGGCGAGCTGCCCGTCATCTACATCGACCGTCACCTCGTTCACGAGGTCACCAGCCCGCAGGCGTTCGAGGGCCTGCGCATGGCCGGACGCACGGTGCGCCACCCGGAAAAGACGCTGGCCGTGCCCGATCACAACGTCCCCACCGACAAGGCCAACCGGGCCGGCGGCATCGAGGGCATTTCGGACCCTGAATCCAAGCTGCAGGTCCAGACCCTCGCGGCCAACGCCGCCGAGTTCGGGATCGAGCATCTGGCGATGGACGATATCCGCCAGGGCATCGTCCACATTGTCGGGCCCGAGCAGGGCTTCACCCAGCCCGGCATGACCATCGTCTGCGGCGACAGCCACACCTCGACCCATGGCGCGTTCGGGGCGCTGGCCTTCGGCATCGGCACGTCGGAGGTCGAGCATGTGCTCGCCACCCAGACGCTGCGCATGCCGCAGTCGAAGAACATGCGCGTGACGGTGAGCGGTCAAACCGGTCCCGGCGTCGGCGCCAAAGACATTGCGCTCGCGATCATCGGCAAGATCGGCACCGCCGGCGGCACCGGCTACGTCATCGAATATGCCGGCGAGGCGATCCGCGCGCTCTCGGTCGAAGGCCGCATGACGCTCTGCAACATGTCGATCGAAGGCGGTGCGCGCGCCGGCCTGATCGCGCCGGACGAGAAGACCTTCGCGTACATCATGGGCCGCCCCAAGGCGCCCAAGGCCGGCGCATGGGAGCAGGCGCTGAGCTACTGGAAGACGATCTTCACCGACGAGGGCGCGCACTTCGACGCCGAGATCGGGCTCGACGCCGCCGACATCCCGCCGCTCGTCACCTGGGGTACCAGCCCGGAAGACGTCGCGCCGGTGACCGGCTATGTGCCGGACCCTGCCGATGAAACCGACCCCGGCCGCCGCGCCGCGAAGGAACGCGCGCTCGACTATATGGGCCTCAAGGCCGGCCAGAAGCTGAGCGACGTCAAGGTCGACCGCGTCTTTATCGGCTCCTGCACCAATGGCCGCATCGAGGATCTGCGCGCCGTCGCCACCATCGCCAAGGGTCGCAAGGTCGCGGCGCATGTGAGCGCGATGATCGTGCCGGGATCGGGCCTCGTGAAGGAACAGGCCGAGCGCGAAGGTCTCGATGCGATCTTCATCGAGGCGGGTTTTGACTGGCGCGAGCCGGGCTGCTCGATGTGTCTCGCAATGAACGCTGACAAACTGGCGCCTCAAGAGCGTTGCGCCTCGACCTCCAACCGCAATTTCGAAGGCCGTCAAGGCCGCGGCGGCCGCACCCATCTGGTGTCGCCCGTGATGGCGGCAGCGGCGGCGATCGTCGGCACGCTCACCGACGTGCGGGAGCTGACCTAAACGAAAAAAACTGGCCCTGTCATGGGCCGGTCGTGTTGCACCCTTTGAGCAATCTTACATCCGCCCGGCGGCGATGATCGCAACCGCGAGGGCAGCGCTCTTCTCGAGGAAGGTGACGCTGATGCTCAGCACAGCCGAATTCTTCATCACGAGGACACTGTAGCCGTTGTTCGCAACTGACAAGGTCGTCATAGCGGCCTTGTCGCCGACGCCGCGCAGGTCTTCAAACGGGAATCTCCCGTCGGACATTGATTTCCGCATGCCTTCGAACTTCTGATCGGCTGTGCCGCCGTCAAAGGCTTCCCCCTTTAACAGGGTCAGGGTGATCGAGCCGCCACCCAACTCGCTGGAATAGCTGCAGTTGGTTGTGCCCATCGTTTCGTCACCAGACCCGTACGCGACCGAAACGCTCATCCGGCGATACGCTTCGCTGACCTCTTCGGTGGTCAGCAGATCGCAGGCCTGCGACTTCACATTCTGAGCAGCGGCGGGGAAGCTGAGTGCAGCTGCTAACAGGACAATTCTGACGATACGCATATTCTCGTCCCTTCAATGCACTCCCAACCATGGATTCCGATACGTCGTTTCTCGTGGCTCTGCATGGAGACTAATTGTCGCGGTTGGGGGCAGAGTGCTAAACGCTCTCCCATCATGGACACTTTCACCCACCTCACCGCCGTCGCGGCGCCGCTTAACATGGTCAATGTCGACACCGACATGATCATTCCCAAGCAATTCCTGAAGACGATCCAGCGTTCAGGGCTCGGGCAGGCGTTGTTCGACGAAATGCGCCGGACGCCGGACGGCAAGGACGTGCCGGATTTCGTCCTCAACAAGCCGGCTTACAAGGACGCAAAAATACTCGTCTCGGGCGCCAATTTCGGCTGCGGCTCCAGCCGCGAGCATGCGCCCTGGGCGCTGCTCGATTACGGCTTTCGCTGCATCATCGCGCCGAGCTTCGCCGATATTTTCTACGGCAATTGCTTCAAGAACGGCATCCTGCCGATCGCCCTGCCGCAGGCCGAGATCGACAAGCTGATGGATGACGCCGAACGCGGCGCCAACGCCATCATCTCGGTCGATCTGGAGAAACAGGAAATCCGCGGCCCCGATGGCGGCGTCATCCATTTCGAGATCGACCCCTTCCGCAAGCAGATCCTGCTCAACGGCTGGGACGATATCGGCCTGACGCTGCGCGACGGTGGGGCGATCGACGATTACGAGCGCAAGGCGCAACTCTCGAAGCCTTGGTTGTAGACACAATGATTCCTCATGCCCGCCCTTGAGGCGGCCATCCAGCCTTTGGCGCGCGCCGTTCTGGATGGCCGGGTCAAGCCCGGCCATGAGGTTTGAAGAAAGATGCAGCCCATGACCGCGAAACTCCTCCTTCTTCCCGGCGACGGCATCGGCCCGGAGGTCACCGTTCAGGTGCGCCGGGTCATCGACTGGCTTGCCGCCAATAGATCCGTCTCGTTCGATCTCGATGAAGACCTAGTCGGCGGCATCAGCCTCGAGAAAACCGGCACCGCCATCACCGATGCGGCGATGGAGAAGGCGATGGCCGCTGACGCCGTGCTGTTCGGGGCGGTCGGCGGACCGCAATGGGACAAGAACGCCTTCGACAAAAAGCCTGAGCGCGGCCTGCTGCGCCTCAGGAAGGACATGGAGCTGTTCGCAAACCTGCGGCCTGCGCTTTGCTTCCCGGCGCTGACCGATGCCTCCAGCCTCAAGCCGGAACTCATCTCCGGCCTCGACATCATGATCGTGCGCGAGTTGACCGGCGGTGTTTATTTCGGCGAACCACGCGGCATCGAGACGTTGGCCGACGGCAGCCGCAAGGCAGTCGACACCCAGCTCTATACGACCGACGAAGTGCGCCGCATCGCGCGCGTGGCGTTTGAACTCGCCGGCAAGCGCGGCGGTTTCGTTCACTCGGCGGAAAAATCGAACGTTATGTACTCGGGCATGCTGTGGCGTGAGGAAGTGACCTTCATCCACGAGAGCGAGTTCAAGGCGATCAAGCTGCAGCACATCCTCGCCGATAACTGCGCGATGCAGCTTGTCCGCAACCCCAAGCAGTTCGACGTCATCGTCACCGACAATCTGTTCGGCGACATCCTCTCCGACGCGGCGGCCATGCTCACCGGCTCGCTCGGCATGCTGCCCTCGGCCTCGCTCGGTGCGAAGGATCCGGTTACGGGCAAGTCGCGCGCCCTCTACGAGCCGATCCACGGCAGCGCGCCGGATATCGCCGGCAAGGACGCCGCCAACCCGATCGCCGCGATCCTGTCTTTCGCAATGTGCCTGC
>Ga0105044_10003264_pt1 | contig 22212 bp, 13 predicted proteins | sample MAT01_FD_78092 | JGI IMG/M metagenome (GOLD analysis project Ga0105044, IMG submission 78092) | Freshwater microbial communities from Lake Fryxell liftoff mats and glacier meltwater in Antarctica - MAT-01 | ecosystem: Environmental > Aquatic > Freshwater > Ice > Liftoff microbial mat | place...
AGCAGAGCAATGGTAGAATAGTGCCCATGGCTTGTGTGGGTTCTCCGTTGTGTGCCTTTCAACACCCCAACGGTACCACAGAAGCCATGTTCATTCCCGGTCAGTTTTGGCGAAGGTATTGATACAAGCATTGCAAATATACTGTTACCCGTATCCGTTCAGGGCATGCGACGAGCCGGGTGCTGTATTGCGAAATGACACGCATTCAGGCATACTGCTGCTATGGACGAGCTGCAACGACCCGCTGAATTGAGTTAAGCAGCCTGGGAGGCCACCCCGTTGGAGGTGCGCCAGTTTCTCGCGCTGCTCGTCGCCAAGCTCGCGGCCGTGGAAGTGCGGCTCAACCAGACCTCGCAGAACTCGTCAAAGCCCCCCTCGTCTGACCCACCCTCCGCGCCTGCCCGTCCGGCCAAGACCCCACGCGGCAAACCCAAGACCAAAGGTGCCCAACCCGGCCATCCTGACCAGCAGCGCGACCTGCTTCCCGAAGCCAAGGTGGACACCATCATTCCACTCCGCCCGAGCAGCTGTTCCCACTGTCAGGCGGCGCTGCCCCAGAACCTAGCCCCGATTGGCCTGCCAACACGCCAGCAGGTCTTCGAGCTGCCCGAGGTCAAACCCGTTGTCACCGAGTATCAGTTCCATAGCGTCTGCTGCCCAGACTGTGGCGAGCTCGTCACCGCCTCGCGGCCCGCTGATGTCCCGCCGGGTGCGTTTGGGCCGCGGGTGGTCGCCCTGATTGCGCTGTTGCACGGGCGCTACCGCATCTCGCAGCGTGAGGTCGTCGCGCTGCTGGAGATGGTCTGGCTGCTGCCGATCAGCCTCGGCAGCGTGGCCAACCTCCAGCAAGTCGCCAGCGCGGCGCTTGCCCCGGCGATGGTCGAGGTGCAGGCGGCGATTGAGCAATCTGACTACGTTAACGCAGACGAGACCCGCTGGCGTGAGGGCACCCGCAAGCCCTGGCTGTGGGTGGCGGTCAGTGGGGTGGCAACCCTGTTTCTGCTCCAGTATGGCCGGGGCAAGAAGCAGTTGCGCGCCTTGCTGGGTGAGGCATTTGCGGGGCTGGTCAGCTCAGACCGCTTCACGGCCTACAACAGTCTCGAGACCAAGCGGCGCCAGTTGTGCTGGGCGCATCTGGTGCGCAACCTGCGGGGCCGCGCCGAGGCCGCCGGCCCGTGGCAAGCGGAAGCACGCGCATTGCTGGCGCTTGCAGAAGAACTGCTGACCGTATGGGCGCGCTTTCGCGACGGCGAGATAGACCGGGCAATGATGCAGGGCAAGCTGGAGGCAATCCAGGCAGCGATGCGGGAGCAGGTTGAGGGCTACCGGCAGCACACGAATACGCTCGGCACCCTGTGCTCGGAGTTGCACAAGCACTGGGACGCGCTCTGGACGTTTGTGGAGGTCGAGGGTGTGGAGCCGACCAACAACGCGGCCGAACGGGCGCTGCGGCCTGCCGTGCTCTGGCGCAAAGGCTGTTATGGTACGCAGAGCGAGGGCGGAAGCCGGTTCGTCGAGCGGATGTTGACCGTGAGCGCGACGTGTCAGCAGCACGACCGCCCGCTCTTGCCCTATCTGTCCGACGCCATCAGCGCGCATTGGGCTGGCCAACCCGCCCCCACGCTCTTGCCTTCCACCGTGGCCCCCTGAACGGATACTGTTACCCTTTTGCAAATAGCTAAGATTTCATTTATACTGCCAGAATGACGTTGTTACGCCCTCATAATTGCACGTTGTGTCGAAACACACGGGTAAAGCAGGTGTAATCATTTCATGATCACGCTTCGACAGAAGTTCCAGCCTCCCCTCACGCGCACAATGCTGCTTCCACGGTCGAAGCTTGACACTCTGATCGACCAAAAAATCGCCAATGGGCAATCGCTATTGATCGCTGCGCCTGCGGGCTGGGGCAAGACCACCACGCTTTCCGCCTGGGCCGCTTCCACCCGCCTTGATCGCTCGATTCATTGGTACTCGCCTGATCCAGCCGAATGCGATCCGGCAGTCTTTTTTCAATCTCTGCTCACGGCGATTGCGCCCCACACCTCCGCGTTGCACCTGGATATGCAACAGATGACGACCGCCACGGGTGCACTTGTCGACAGCGCAGAGTTTGTGCAACAGACGATCAACGCGCTTGTCCAGCACGCCCAACCGGTGGTGCTCATCCTCGATGACTTTCATGTGATCGAGCAGCAGGACGCCCAAGGCGCACAGCTATGTCTGGCCCTCGTTGAGCAGCTGGTGCTACAAACGCCGCTCCAGGTGGTGATACTCAGCCGCCAGATGTTGCGCTGCTACACCAGCCTGGTGGTACGTGATCGCCTAATAATTGTGGAGCGCCAGCAGCTGGCGTTCAGCAGCAGCGATGTGGAGGAGCTTGCCGCACTTCGCTACCAGCGCAGCCTGGAGTCAGCCCAAGCGGAGCAGCTAACCCAGTGGGCGTGCGGTTGGCCCGCAGCGATCGTGCTGGGGCTTGAACACTGGACCCGCACACAGGTGCCCCAGATGCTCGCCTTCGACGCGGTGTTGGCCAATGTTGCCGAGAGCTACCTTTACCCGTTTCTCGCCGAGCACATCTTTGAGCTCCTGCCTCCTAATCTTCAGCAGTTTCTGCTCGACACAGTCGTGCTTGAGAAGCTAAGTGTCGAGCGCTGCGATGAGCTCCGCGAGACACACGACGCTGATCACTTGCTTGAGGATCTTCGGCGACGCGGCCTGGTCGTTAGCACGTGCAACGATTGGATGCGCTCTTTCGGCTTATTTCGCTCGTTCCTGCTCAATCGCCTGAAACGTGATCCGGCGCGCCTGCAGCTGCTCACGCGGCGCGCGGCGGCGATCCATGAGCGCGCGCAGCAGCCCGATCTGGCCTTTCGGCTCTTGTTGAGTCTGCCGGACATCGCCGCCGCTGCTCAGCTGATCCGCAGCTACGGACTACAGCTCCGACAATGCGGGCAGCATCTGACCGTGCAGCACTGGCTAGGTGAGCTGCAGGCTCGGGGCGCGCTACCGATTGACCTGTATCTGGTTGCGGCGGGCGTCGCTATGGATCTAGCCGAGTGGAGCACGGTCGACGCCATGCTCTGCCTGGCGTCCGTTCACGGTGACCTGGAGACCCGGTTGGAGGCGCGGCTGCTTGAGGTGGGAGTAGCTTGTGTGCGCGACAACGCGCAGCGTGCGGAGGAGATGCTGGCTCAGATCGACTTCGCCGCGCTGCCGGCGAAGCTGCACGCGCGTGGCTTCGAGATTGCCGGGCGGGTGGCCCTGGCGAAGGGGGCGACAGTGGAGGCGATCGGCCATTTTCGCCAGAGCCTTGTACTGATGGAGCCCCACGCCAACAGCGGCGAGTCGCCGGCCCCACTCTATGATCTGCTGGGGATGGCGACGGCCATGCAGGGCGAAAGTGTGCTTGCCAGCTCGTATCTCCAGCAGGCCGATGCGATCTGGAGGGCCCTCGGCGCTACAACCCGGCGGATAAACACGCTGAATAATCTGGGCTCCCTGGCCCTCGAAGATGGGCGCCTACACGATGCGTGCGCCTGTTATTATGCGGGGCTGGAGCTGGCCGATCAGCAGCGGCGCTACAGGAGCCAGGTGCTCCTCTTGTGTGGGCTAGCGGAGGTTGCCCTGATTGAGGGACAGGGACAGCTTGCGCTCCAGCACTACGAGCGTGCGCTGCAGATCGCGCGCGAGGCGCAGCTTGCCTCGCTCCAAGTGCTTGCTTGCGCGGGCGGGCTGCGCACGGCTGCTTTGATCGACACCGCCAGCAGGCGTACCTGGCTAGAGCGACTCGACCAGCTACCGACGCCGGGAAGCCATCAGGCCCGGCTGCTGAACGGCATAGCGCGGGCTATGGCCACCGAGGAGCCCGGCGCCGCGCTCGCGATCCTGGCTGCCCTACCCGACCCCACCTATGTCGCAGGGCTGGACCGCCTCCAGCTTGGGCTGCTCCGCGCTCAGCTGACCTTTAGCGACCACGGCTGGCCCGCCGCAGCGACGGTCTGGGACGCGTTTGAGATGCTGCAGCCGCGCCGGCATCTCGACGGGCTGCTGCGCCTACAGCTCGCTCGCACGCCTGCGCTCCTGGCGGCCGTGCCGCAGAGCGCCCTGGTGAGACGGCTAGCCGAGGGCGTGGTGGCGCCTGCGGCGGCCGCAGGCGCTTGGCAGTTAGAGGCTTTGGGCGGCTTTCGGCTCACGCATGACGGCGCCACCTGCGATTCTGGCGTGCGGCCGATCGATCAGCTGCTGCTGGTACGCTTGGTTGAAGCCGGGCCGACCGGCCTGCCAGTGCTTAAGCTCTGGGGCGACGTCTGGGGCGACCGCGACTACTCGTCCGACGCGTTGCGACAGGCCCTGAGCCGGTTGCGCCGGGCAACAGAGCTGCCGGTGCAGATGCGCAACGGCCACTGTCTGCTCCGGGTCGAGTGGTCGTCGCTAAGCTACGATGTCGCGCGCTTCGAGGCGCCGTTCAGCGGGCCTGTCGAGGATCTGCGTGTCCTTGAGGTTGTCCGAGCCATGTATCGCGGGCCGTTTCTCTGCCACCTGCACTATGAGAGCGCCTGGCTGGAGTCACGCCGCGAGAGCCTGCATCGCCACGCCCTGCTGGTGGCCGAGCGCCTGGCGAGCGCGTACGAGGACGTTGATCCGCAGCAGGCGCTACAGCTGCACAGCGAGATCCTGAGCCATGATCCCTGCCGCGAGCTGGCGATAGCCGGCGCGATGCGCTGTTACGCCCAGCTCGGCCAGCGGGCACAGGCGATCGTGGTCTATCAGCAGGCGCGCCGCGCTCTGGACGCGGAGCTCGGCCTCGAACCCTCCTCGCTGATCGAGCAGCTCTACCACGACCTCATGTAGAGGCGGCGGGCGATCGTACTGCTTTGGGATGCTATAACCGCACCAGGGTGCCCGTCGACACTGCTGTCTGCGGGCATGTTGTTGTTGTCGGCCGTCTGCGCTGCCAACGGCTTTGACGGTCACAGAGCGGTCACAGAGCGCTCACAAGTCGCTGGTATACTCCCGACATAAGCACTACTTGCGCAGGCAATCAAGGAGTAGCCTTACGTGAAGACGATACGGCGAGTTGTGGGCGTGGTCATTGTTACATTCATGCTCCTCCTGGGAAGCCTTGCCCCCTTCGGCCAAGATGAGCCGACGGTTGTGCAGCCCACATCTACAGTGGCCAAATAAGCCGATGGTATTTCTGATCTGCTGTGTGGCGCTCGCACTGCTCGCTGGCCTCCGAGCGCTGCTCGGGCCGCTGCCTGTGCCCCGCCTTGGCGGATGGGCTGCGGTCGCCCTCGGCCTCGCCGCAGGCACGCAGTTGGTCGGCTTGTTCTGGGGGTTTGTAAGCGTCAGCCCCCTGCTCGGGGTTGTTTGCTGCGGCTGGTGGATGCTGCTCAACTCGCGCCTGTCGGGTGCCCGCTGGATGTTCGTCGGCCTATTGGCGAACGGCATCGCGATGATCACCCATGGTGGCGCGATGCCACTAGCTCCCGAGATCGTCGCGCAGCTGGGCCTGGGCCTCCCTGGCAATCTGGTCGCCGGAACGAAGAATGTTATCACCGCGCCGACACTCTGGCGTTGGCTTGGTGACGGGATCCCGATTCAGACCCCGTGGGCCTTGTTCGTCGCAAGCCCGGGCGACATGGTCATCCTGGCAGCTGTGGGTCGCTATCTATGCACGCGCCCCGCTCAGTTGGAGCCCAGCAGCCGCAGGCCCCTTCCCCCTTTGCCATACGGCGTGCGACAGGCGCCAGTACGCGGTATGGAAATAGATGATGGCTGTCGCTGTGACTGCCATCCCTAACTAGACGAGGAGAGACAGCCATGGAGGACGTGCGAAAGGACGGGCAGGAGCTAGACCTGAGCGATCTGCAGGTGGAGCAGCTGGATATCACGGCAGTCGGCGAGGAGATCACGCTCGACCGGATAACCCTCTGGTCGGTCGGCCACGGTATGACCGAAATTGGCGCTTCCTGTTGCTCGTGCAACTCGGGCGACGGCAGCTGCGGCGGCGTCAAGACGGCTCAGGCCTAGTTCGAACCGCGAGAGGTTCGGATCTGCCGTGCACTGCCTGTGTATGCAGTAGCTGCAGAGCCGAACTTCTCGCCTGTGGAGACAGATCGCCAACAGAGGTGTGTATGCGCCCGAAGGTTAATCCCGATCTGTTCTATATCTCGGCGCCTGATGGCGTTCACGTGCGCACGGGAGCCAAGTGGTTTGCGCTCCCCGGCGCATCCACAGCAGCCTGGCTCGACCGCCTGGTTCCGCATTTGGACGGACAGCGCACCTTGGACGAACTGCTGGCGCAGGTGCCCGAGCCGAAGCGCGCAATGGTGCAACAGCTGGTCGATCTGCTCGTGCAGCACAACTGCCTGCGCGACACAAGCGCCGACCAGCCTCACGGGCTGACGCCGCAGGAGCAGCAGCTTTACGCCGCAGAGATCGCCTTTCTCGACGCCTTCGGCTCCTCGGCAGCCCACCGCTTTGAGCGCTTTCGCACCAGTCGCGTGCTTCTGGTTGGGGCTGGCCTAACGCTGACGGCCCTGGTGCATGCCTGCCTCCGCATCGGGCTGCGGCGCGTCGCCGTGCTGACGACCGACGAGTGCTCGACAGAGAGTCGGCGCTTCGGCGACTATCTGGCGCTGTTTCGCGACCGCGACCCAGCGCAGGATCTGCTGCTGCTTGACGGCGGCGACCCCGTGGCACTGATGGCACAGTACGACGCGCTGCTGCACATCTCTGATCGCCCGATGGGCGACCGTGCGCAGCGTTTGCAGCTGGCTGGGAGGCGCCAGAACGTGCGGGTGCTACAGGCGCTGCTCGACTATGGCCAAGCCTGGATCGGCCCCGAGGGCGCAGGATGCTGGGAGTGCGCCTGGCGGCGGCTGCAAGAGCGACCGCAGGGTAGGCCCCTGCACGACGCGCCCGAGGCGCCCTCTGAGCCATTTCTGGGTCCGATCACTGCCGGCATGATCGCGAACCTGCTCTCCTTTGAGCTGTTCAGAGCCCTGGGCAAGGCGGGGCCTCCAGAGCGGAGCGAGCGGATGCTGCGGCTCGATCTTGAAACCCTGCAGACAGACGAGGCATTCTATCGGCCGCACCCAACCTGTGGCTCCTGCGGTCCGTCGGAGCCGGAGGACGAGGTACTGTTTCACGCCACTGTCAAGGCCCTGATCGCGGCGCCCGCAACAAGCGGCGAGCAGTTTCGGCGTGTCGTGGTCACCGCGATCGACCCATGGCTCGGTCTGATCCGCGACATCGACGAGCATGACTTCGAGCAACTGCCGCTCAACGTGGTCGCCGTTGATCGCGCTGATCCGACCGGCCAGGCAACGGCGGAAAGCCTGCGCGTGCTCGCCGTCGGCCCCGAACTGGGCGTCGCCCGCGAGCGGGCGGTCCGGCGGGCCCTCGAAGACTACGCCCTTGGGCTTGTGGATCGGAGTCGGCTGCTGCCCGGCGACACGGCCAATGATCAGTCGGCGATCTGGGGGCTGGATCTACAGAGTGGTGCGTCGCTCCGCGTCCCGGCGCCCGAGGTCTACCCCGCGCTGCGGTCGGCTGGTTGCGGCCAGGAGCAGCCGGGCGTCGGATCGGGTTTGTGCTGGGCCGAAGCGACCGCGCGTGCGCTTCTGGGGCACGCACGGGCCTGGGCGATCGCCGTCGGCCAGGAGCCACGGCAGAGTCTGCGCCCACTGGCGCGCGGAGACTGGACGCCGACAGCGTTGGCCGCGCGCTACAGCACGCTCGTTGACATGTTCGGTACCGAGCTGCGGATCTTCGACCTTACAGCCGAGGCTGGGCTGCCCGCCTTTGCCTTCCAGCTTGGCACCAGAACTGTGGCCTACACCGCCGATTTGGACGCCGCAGCGGCCCTGACCGACGGGCTGGAGCAAGTTGTCTGGTATCAGCAGAGCCGGGTTGCGGGGCAAGCCGAGATCGAGCCTAGGGCGGTGCCGCAGCTGCGCGGCGTGCCGACGACCGCGCCTGTGGCCCTGGAGCGGAGCCCCGCGCCAGAAGGATGGCAGGCATATCAGCAGGCGCTGCTCGCCCGCGTCGCCGCCCGTGGCTGGCGGGCGACCGCTGTCCCACTGCAGCACCAAGGGGCGCTCACCGCCGCACTGCCGCTGGTGGTCGTGGTGATGCTGACCCGCGCGAGGGAAGGGCGATGAGCGCCAGGCACTGGCAAATGATCGGCCTGTTGGGCGACGGCGTCCTGGTGCAGGCCCTGGCAACAGCGCTTGGCGCGTTCGGACGCGTCACACGGCTGAATCAGCTACCGCGTCGCGATCAGGCCCCCAGCTGGGAGTTGATGGTGGTGGCCAGGGAGCACTGGGCACCTGTCGCGGACGTCGAGGTAGACACTTACTGTCGGCGCTGGGGCATTGCCTGGCTGGGCGCCCACCCCGAGCCGGGCACGATGGTAGTGGGACCCCTGGTGCGGGGCGGCCAGCCTGGCTGTCTGGGCTGCGTGGAACGCCGTCGGCAGGCCGCCCAGGCTTTTGGCGCGTCGTTTGCGAGCCTGCGCACGCGGATCACGGCGGGCGACGCCTGCAACCTGGCACGCGCCCACGGGCCGGCGATCGAGATAGTGGTCGCCCTGGTGGCCCGGCTGCTAAACGAGGACGACAGCCCCGCCGACCCGGCGCTGCCACTGCGCTTCTATCAGTTGGTCCTGGAGACCTTGGCGATCAGGCGGCACCACTGCCTGCCGGACCCGCACTGCCCGCACTGTGGGCGGCTAGAAGAGGACCAGCCGCCGCAGCCCGTTCTAGCACCGCGCCTAAAGCTGACCTCCGGACAGTACCGGCTGCGAAACCTGCGCGCCGAGCGAGCGGCGCTCCAGGAGCGCTATGTCGATCCAGAGGCGGGCATGATTGGCGGACTCGGGCGCGACCCGAGCAGCCTGTACGCCAATGTCAGCGCGCGTATTCGGCTGCCGCTGATCGAAACGAACGAGACCGGCTTCGGTCGGACTCTCGACTATGCGACCAGCCAGGCGGCTGCCGTCGCCGAGGCACTTGAGCGTTACGGCGGCATCAGGCCCGGCGGGCGCCGCAGCGCAATTCGCGCCTCGTTCCAGCGCCTGGGCTCCACCGCCCTCGACCCGACGCGGCTCGGGCTCCACAGCCCAGAGCAATATTGCAGCCCCGGCTTCCCCTATCGCCTGTTCGACTCCGAGCGGCCCTATCTCTGGGTCTGGGGCCTCTCCCTGACCCGCCAGCAGCCATTGCTGGTGCCGCAGCGCTACGCGTACTACGGCCCCAGTGCGGCCAACGGCGATGACGAGCGGTTCGTCTATGAGACCTCGAACGGCTGTGCCCTGGGCAGCTGCCTGGAGGAGGCGGCGCTGTATGGCCTACTAGAGTTGATCGAGCGCGACGCGTTTCTGCTCACCTGGTACACCCGCCAGACAGCGCCGCGGATCGAGCTGCGGACGGCGCCGCTCCGCGCGCGCCTCATGGTCGAGCGGCTCACAGAGGTGACCGGCTACAGCGTCCACGCTTTCAACATCACTGGCGCCGAGGGCGTGCCGTGTGTGTGGGTAATAGCCGTGGACGAGGCCGCGCGCCCGGACACCCCGCGCGCCCTCTGCGCGGCCGGCGCCCACCTCGACCCGGCCCAGGCCCTGACCGGCGCCCTGCATGAGCTCGGCCCCCAGCTCTGGCGGCTGGGCGAGCGCTACCGAAGTCGGCGCGCCCACGCCCATCTGGTGGCCGCCGACGCGAGCCGGGTGGTGCAGATGGAGGATCACGCCCTGCGCTACTGCTGCCCAGAGGCCTTCGGGCAGCTCGCCTTCCTCCACCAGACGCCCGACACGCAGACGTGGGCCGAGGCCTTCGCGCGGCAGCCCTGGCCGGCGTTCGACGATCTGCGCGACGACCTGCTGGAGCTGGTCGGGCGCCTCGCCCAGGAGGAGTTGGAGGTGATAGTCGTGGATCAGACGGCCCCAGAGCATCGCGCCGGAGGCTTCAGCTGTGTGAAAGCGATTGTGCCGGGGTTGATCCCGATGACCTTCGGCCAGCAGATGCGGCGCACCCACGGCCTACCGCGGCTGCTGGAGCTGCCGGCACGCCGTGGCTACGCCTCAGACCGCCTGACGGATGGGGAACTGAACGCGGAGCCGCACCCGTTTCCGTGAGATTGCAGCTGGTAGAACGCAGATTGCAGCTTGAGCACTGTGTGCTACGGCCTACGAACGACGATCTACTTCCCAGGAGCAGCGCAATGGACTTGCAACCCCACGGGGACGCGGGCTTTCGCTACCTTTGGCAGAGCTACTACGGCCTTGCCGAGCTGCTTCACGCCGCCCAGGTCGCCCGCAAGGCGCAGCTGCCAACGGCGGCACCGGGGAAGCTGTATCAGGGCCTGCCTGTGGCAGCGCTGCCAGCCCAGCTACCCCTGGTCCTCGGCGACGCATTCGCCACCTTTCCCACCTACAGGGCCGCCCATGCGCTGTCTGTGGGCGACGCACCCCTCGACCGGGAGCGGCTCACGCAGCTGCTCTACTACACCTACGGCGTCTGCCGCCACGATGTGGGGACACAGGTCGAATGGCCGATCCACCGTGTGGTGCCCTCGGCCCGTTGCCGCTTCCCTGTGGAGCTCTATCTCTGGCTGCCGGAGGCGGGGGCAGCACCGGGCGGCTTCTATCACTACGACGGGCTGCACCATCAGCTGGTGCGCCTGCGCGACGGCGACCACACCGCCGTACTGAGCCGGGGGCTGGCCCACTCGCTCCAAGGCTGCACCGGCGCCCTACTGATCGCCACGATGTTTAACAAGACGGCCAGCTACTACTTCGACTTTGCCTACAGGCTCTGCACCCAGGAGGCGGGCGTTGTGGTTGGGAACAGCCTGCTGGTAGCTGGGGCCCTCGGCATTGTGGCCCGTGTGTGCTACGACTTCCTCGATGCGCCGATCAATAGGCTGCTTGGCCTCGACGGGGTCGAGGAGGCGGTGCTAGCGGTGGTGACGCTGCATCGCGAGCCGGACGCGGGCGCGCGGCCCATCCCGTGCGCTGCGGACGCGCTCTGCGCGGAGATCGCCCCGATCTCCCCGGCGGTGCAGGGATACGTCCCGCTGGATCGCGAGCGCTGCGCCCAATTCCTGACCCTCGACCGGCTCGCACGCCTGGAGCATACGGCGGCCTTGCCGCGGCAGGTCGCTGGGTCGCGCCCGGCTCCGTCTGCCCCGCCGACGATCAGCTTCGGCCTGCCGCCCATGCTGCCGCACGACCTAGCGGCGGCCCTACACACGCGCAGCTCGGGCGACGCTTTTTTTCAGCCGCAGGCTGTGCCGACGACACGCGACCAGGCCCTTGAGCTGGTGCGCTACGTCCTTGAGCCCGTTGACGACGATATCGGCGGCACGTTCAGCGGCCTGCGTCTGTTCGCGGTGCTGAACTCAGTCGCGGACGTGCCGCCCGGTGTGTACGAACTGGAGAGCGCCGCCGCGGGGCTGCGGCTCGTGCGGAACGGCCAGTTCGCCGAGGCACTGCGCCGCGCCCAGCCGATGATGCGCTGCGACACGGCGACCATGGTCTGCTACATTGTCGGCGAGTACGCGCCGCTGACAGCGGCCCTCGGCGAGCGGGCCTATCGGGTGCTGCAAATGCAGGCTGGCCTGATCGCCGAGCGGCTCTGCGTGCTGAGCGCTGTTTTCGGCATGGTCGCGCGCTGCAGCGACAGCTACAGCCTGGACAGTGTCCTGTCCATGTTAGGACTGAGCGAGAGCACATGGCTGCCGCTGATCCAGGTGGCAATCGGCCACGAGATACCCGGCTGCGGCGGCGCGGAGCGCTACCGCCTATTGATCCGCTTCTGAGGTGCTGCGATGACTGCTCCACGCTGCACACTTGATCCTGCCTGTATCGTCCGCATCGCCGGGATACCCCTGGGCGACCTAGAGACCCTGCGCTTCGCACAGACTAACGATCTGATCGAGATGATCGAGGAGCTCAACGTGGCTCTAGCGAGCGAAGGCCAGGCCCTCTCCGCTCTGATCTATGGGCTGATCGGCGGGCAGGAGGATGTTGCGCTACGGCGCCAGCTGATCAACGTGCGGCGCGCAGTTTTCCAGGGCGTGGCACCGAAGCCGGCCTGGCTCACCTCGCAGCTCTGGGCGGCCCTACCGCCCGAGCTGCCCGGGCGGCTACAGGCATGGATCGGGGCTGAGGCGCGGCGCCAGGCCCTGCTGGCTTGTGGGCCGGAGCTGCTGGCCGAGGATTGGCGCGCGGCGTACGGGCGGCTCCGCGAGCTGGCCGCTCGCGAGCCGTTCCAGCAGGGGTTGCTGCTAGCGAACCGCGAGCTGTTCGAGGCGATGCGTAAGTGGCGTGCCGGCGACCCGGCGACCGCGCCGGAGCGCGCGCTGATGCTCGGCCTGACTCAGTATCTTGGCCGGAGCGCCGCAAAAACTAGCCCTTACAGCAGCTTCACCAGCTTCGCCACCGCCCAGTGGGTGGAGGATGGCCCAGCTATCGTGGTGCGGGCTGAGTCATTCGCCCGCTGCAGCGCTCTGCAGCTCAACCGCTGGGTGCTGAACCAGATCGCCGGAGCCCTGCTCCACTGGCCGGAGCTGCGCCCGCATCTGCCGATGACGCTGAACTCCAGCCTCGTGTACGTTGGCGAGCAGCTGCAGTTTGTCACCTGGCGGCGCGGCGAGTCTGTTGTCCGCGTCGCCGCCTCGCCGACGGTGCGCCTGGTGGTTGTCATGATGCGGGATCTGCATACCCCCACCTACGGCGCCGTGGTGGCGACCCTGGCAGCGATCGACGGCGGCGAGCGGCACGCGGTCATCGCACACTATCTCGACCAGCTGATCGAGAGTGGGCTGCTACAGATCGATATCGGCATTCCCGAGCAGGCCAGCGACTACCTAGGCACCCTAGCCGCACGACTGCGGGCCTACACTGCTCCAGCCTTGGTGCGGATCGGCACGCTCCTGCAGACTCTCCACGTCATCCTTGCCCAGTACGCCGCAGCCGATCAGGTGACGGCGCGCCGCGCACTGCTCGATCAGGTCGAGGCCCAGCTGAAGGCGATCGACGTCGAGTGTCGCGCCCGCGGCCATGCGATCAATCTACCGACAAAGCACCTCTTCTACGAGGAGACGCTCATACCCGAGCTGGACGTGCAGCTGTCGCGCATGGCCTGGGGGGCCGCCCTGGAGGATCTTGCCCTCGTCCAGGGCCTCAGCGCCCTATTCGACCCCTGCCTGCCCGCTCGGATCGTCATCGCCGCGCGCTTTCGCGCCCGCTTCGGCAGCGGCGCGAGCGTGCCCCTCCTCGACGCCTACGTCGCGCTCCAGCCCGACGCTGCCGCGCCAGACTGGCTAGTTGGCGTCGCCAGTAGTGGGCTGGTGCCCCTAGCACAACTTGGGTTAGGGCATGAGGCTAACCTGCCGCAGCTCGCTGCTCTCCACGCGGCCCAGACCGAGCTCCTCTCTCTGCTGCGCCAGGACGACTGGGATCGGCCCATTCTACAGCTTGATCGAGCCGCCCTGGGGGCGTTCCTCGACCGGCTGCCCGCTTGGGTGGCGCCGGCAGCGACCCTGGCCTGCTACGTGCAGACGCTCCCCGGCCCGCTCAACCAGCTGGTGCTGAACGCGGTGCAGAGCGGCAAAGGCCGCAACCGCGGGCGTTGGCTGCGCATGCTGCAGCAGCGTGGGGCCGCGCCCGACGCCACCTTCGCTGCGCCCCCCGCCGCCGACGGGCCCCTGGAAGCCGACCTTGCAGGCATATTCACCTCGACCCTCAGCCTGCGCGTTTCGCCTTATGTCTACGAGATCTGCTATCCCGGCTACGTCAGTGATCGCCCCCAAGAGCAGCAGATCGCGCTCCAGGATCTGCGCGTCCTCCACGACCCGGCCGCGGGCCGACTTCGCCTGATCTCACAACGCCTGGGGCGCGAGGTGTGCCCAGTCCACCAGAGCATGCTCGGTGAGAGCTGGCTGCCCCCACTCTACCGCTTCTTGTTGCGCGCCTTCGGCTGTGGCCCGGTCGACCCATCAGCCTTGAGTCTGAGCGCCCTGGTGCGGCCCGCCCGGCTGGCACAGGTTGTCCGACCCGACCCGCGGGTGGCCCTCGGGGCGGTGATCGTCGACCGCGCCCGCTGGGTAGTGCCGGTCCACGAGCTGCCTATCCGCAGCCGCGGCGAAGACCAGTTCGCCTTTCTGCTCCGCTTCCAGCGCTGGCGCCGCGACTATGGCATCCCGTCTGTGGTCTATCTGCGGCTCCTGGGCAGCGACAAATACCGCAAGCCGCTCTTCCTAAATTTCGCCAGTGGCCTAGCCCTGCTAGCCCTAGAGCGCGCCCACAGCCGCGCCGACGGCGTGCTACTGTTTCAGGAGGCCTTGCCCGCGCCCCAGCAACTCCAGCTGTTCGACGGCGAGCACGGCTATGTCAGCGAGTATGTGATCGAGCTGAACTATCTCGGAGGCGCCTGATGAGCCGCTCACTCTGGATTAGCGCTCATCTCTACTATCACGCCGATCTCGCCGTCGTGATTCGCAGACTGGTCGGGCCACTGACCCATGAGCTACAGCAGCGAGACGCGATCAAGCGCGTGTTCTTCGTGCGCTACTGGCAGCGCGGCCCGCATCTGCGTCTGCGCCTGTTACCGGCTCGCGCTCGCGAGCGTGCCAGCGTGCAGCGCGAGCTAGAACGTTCGGTCGCCGCGTTTTTTGCACGCTACCCCGCCCCCCACGCCCTTGATCCGATCGCCTTCAGCCGCACGGCGGCGGCTCTGAGCCGCTTCGAGTACAGCGAGGAGCGCCTGGAGCCTCTGGCGCAGAACAACTCCCTTGCCTATGAGCCGTACGAGCCCGACCTCGACCGCTTTGGCGGACCGACAGCACGACTTGCCAGCGAGAAGCAGTTCGCCGATTCGAGCGCCCTCGCGATCGCCTTGATTGAGCGCGACCGGCCGATCACCCTCGGCGTCGCCCTGGCCTATCAGATCCTGGCCCTCGCCGCGTGTGACATCCCCTTGGCGCTGCTGCCAGCCATCGGCGTGCAGTTGCAGGAGAGCTACGGGCGCTCATTGGGCGTGCCCGCGGCGCGCGTCGCCGAGGTCTTCGCTGCGCGCTACGCCGCAGAGGGCGACGCCGTCGAACAGCTCATGCGCCAGCTGCTGCGGGCCGTGGTGCAGCCGGAGCGGGTGAGCCTCGACCCGCTCAGCGTGCTCTGGTCCCAGTCGATCCGACGGCTCTATCGCCGTTTACGCGCCCTCCAGCGCGACGGCCGTCTGTCGGGCAGCCCAGAAGGGCAGCAATTGCCCGACGACTCACACGCGATTGTGCTGCGCTGCCTGCATCTGCACCATAACCGGCTCGGGATCAAGCTGCTGGAGGAGGCGTACCTCGGCTTTTTGATGGCCGAGGCAGTTGGAGCGGTGCTTCCACATCTGGAGCGACCCGCACGTGTGTAAAGGAGCGCCACTATGACGATCCCACCAGCAGCTCAGCATCAACAGATACGCGTCTACTACTACGACGAGCCCCCCCTCGACCTGCTCCTCGACGCCGTCGCCCCGACCCTACGCGCCCTGCAGACGACCATCCCCGGGGCGTTCTTCGGGCTGCACTGGCTCTGCGGCCCCCATGTGCGGGTGCAGTTCCCGGTTGACGCAGCCACCCTCGACGCCACAGTACGCCCCGTGATCGAGGCGATGATCGGCGGTTTTCTCGCCGCGCGCCCGTCGACGCGAACGCTCGACAGCGCGGGCCTGCGGCCGATCTACGCTCATCTCGCCCACGAGGAGCAGATCGCCGAGCCGATCCTCCCACTGCGACCGAACAACTCGCTCCACTATCTGCCGGCCGACCGGCGCCTTGAGCTGTTCGGCGATGAGGGCGTGGCCGCTGTTGTCGAGGGCTTGCTGGCCGCCACCAACGAGCTGGCGTTCAGCCAGCTGGCGGCGATCCGCGCCGGCGCGAGCCGCCTGAGCCTAGCCTTCGACCTGATGGTGGCCACAGCCCACGCCGCGACTGGCGCCATCACCAACGGCTTTCTCTCCTACCGATCCCACGCCGAGGCGTTCATCGAGGGCTGGCCAGCGCCCGCCGAGACTAGGGCCGCCTTCGCACGTCACTACCAGGCCCACGGGCCTGCCCTCGCCCGGCGCATGCGCCTCATACTCGACGCGCTCAACGACCGCAGCGAGCTGCCCATGGTCACGGCTTGGGCCACCGCTCTGAGCCACTGCCGTGCGCAGGCCATCGCCACGCTGCGCGCGCGGGGGCCCGCGTCATTCCCGCGCGGTCGCTCCAATCTTGGGGCCGAGGAGGTGCAAGCGATTCAGGCCCGGCTTCGCCGCAGCTCGTTCCACAGTGTGCTGCAGGCCGACGCCGCACGGCGCACGGCCCTCTGGCAGAACCTGGGCTTCCAGACCTACAGGCTGCTGCTGAACGCGCAGTACCTGCACCTGAGTCGGCTGGGCGTGCGACCGTACGAGCGCTTCCTGCTCTGCCATCTGGTTGCGGAGACGGTCGAGGCGACCTTCGAGGTCTCGGCCGCCCAGCTTCTCGCTATACAGCTGGCCGACCTGCGGCTGGCCCAGAGCAGCCAGGGGGCGGGCGCATGAGCGAGCAGACAGGACAGCCCCCATCGCAGGAGATGACTAGTGCAGATCGTGGTGTGCCGCATCCACATACGGCGGCAATTGGCCATCTGCCATCTGCCAATCCGCAGTCGGCTCTAGAAAGCGCGGGGCGCAGCTACATCCCCCTGGGCAACGGCCGCAGCAAAGCGCCTATCCTCGCGCCGGCGCCCCCGCACTGGAAGCGCTACAGCAACGGCCCGCGCGTCACCTTCCAGCCCCTAGCACTTGGCACACCCCAGCCCTGGTCTGCGAGCAGGGCCGCCGTCGGCCAGCTCGTCGGGCGCAGCTATGGGCTGAGTCGGCAGCGCTGGCGGGCCGCCGAGGACGAGCGACCCCAAGCCGCAGGCCGTACGCTGCCCCTGCTCGACGCCGACACGCGTGTCCTGGCGATCGACCTGCTCCGCTCCGTGCCCTCCGGCGGCGGCTGCTTCCCCGGCGAGCTCTACCTTGTGGCAACGCAGCTCGGCGACCTCGCCGCCGGCCTTTACCACTACGACGTCGCTCACCACAGTCTCGATCTGCTGCGAGTGGGCGAGCTGCGCGGCGACGTCGCCGTCGCCCTGGCAGAGCCCACGGCGCCGATGCTCTACCTGCTGGTCAGCGCCGTCTTCTGGCGCAGCGGCTACAAGTACGGCGAGTTCAGCTACAGGCTCCACAGCCTCGATCTCGGGGCAATCATCGGGCAGGTCGGCGCTGTAGCGCGGGCGATGAGTCTGAGGCCAGGGCTCCACCTGCGCTTCGACGACAACGCCCTCGACGGGCTGCTCGGCCTCGACCCGCAGCGCGAGAGCGCCTACGCCGTGATCGCGCTGTCGCCCGACGCGGCTAGGTGCCCCGCACCGCCGTCGGCGGCGCCGCTGCCGCCGCTGCTGGCAGCAGCGGCGGTCGAAGGCGAACCGATCAGCCGCTGGCCGGCCCTGGCCAGGCTTCACGACGCCGCGCGGCGCCAGGTGCCTATAGCGGGTCGGCTAAGTCCGCTGCCCCTGGCCGTGGGCAGGCCATACCGGCTTCCTTCACCTGCCTTGCCCGCTCTTTGGAACGATAGCTCAGTGCGGCGCTCGGCGTTGACAGCCCTCCGGCGGGTCACGTTGTCCCTGGCTGATCTGGCCGCGCTGCTGCTAGTCGGCGCGTGCGGATGGACGAGCGATATCGCCGCCGAAACCGCTACAACCGTGCATACAGCGCTCTACTGCCTCGTGAACGACGTGAACGGGCTGCCGGTGGGAAGTTACGTCTATCACGCATCCACCCATACTCTGTATGGCCTGCGGGAGGGGCCGCATACAGCCGCGCTCCAGGCATCTCTGCGTGGCCCCGATCTCAACATGGCAGCGGCCAGTGTCTGCCTGATATTAGTTGGCTCGTACGAGCGCGGCTTCGCGCATTACGGCGACCGCTGGTACCGCATGCAGAATCTGGAGGCCGGCGCCTGCATCCAACAGTTACTGCTGGCGGCGCACGCCCTCGGGCTGGGCAGCCAAGTCCACTGTGGCTTTCAGGTGCCACTGTTGAATCAGCTGCTCGGGCTGCCGACGGAGCAGACCAGCCTGGCGCAGATTCTCGTGGCGGCGTCGGCGCCCAACGGCCAGACGTATGAGCAGGCGCTGTGAGGCAAGGCGTGGTCTGTCGTCTATAGAGCGACGTCCGTTGTCCGTTTAGCAACTCTACCCTTGCTCCTACCCTTAATCTGCAATCTCGCCTAGCGGCTTGGTTCACACGCAGGAGGCCTGTATGGCATCGCAAGAGTTTCGTGTCGAGGGGGCCGCACGCTACGATCTCCGCTCACCGACGCGCTGGATAGGCAGCCACGTGCTGCGCTACCCGGTGCTGCTGTTGGCGACTATCGTTGGCTATACCGTATCGAGCGCCCTATACAGTCTGACTGCCGTACTGATCGGCCAGGCATTCGACGGTATCAGTCGCGCAAACAATGCCACGCAGTTCCTGCTGAGCGTGGCCTTGGCCCTGCTGGGCGTCAAGTTCGGTCAGGGCCTGGCGAGCCTCCTGGGAACCTTTGCAATCGACATTCTGGCTCACCGTGTCGAGCGCGACGCCCGCGAGGAGCTGTTTATCAGCCTGCTCGGCAAGAGCCAGACTTTTCATCAGCGCCAGCGGGTCGGCGATGTTATGGCCCGCGCGATCAACGACATCCAGCAGCTGAACACAATGTTTAACCCCGGCGTGCGCCTGATCGCCGAGTCGACCCTGAGCGTGATCGCCCCGCTTGGCGTGATCGCCTGGCTCGCGCCTCAGCTCCTGCTCGTGCCGGTGAGCTTCCTGGTGGTCTTCACCATTACCGCCTGGTGGTACAACCGTTGGCTTGCGCCTGGGTCGATGGCGCAGCGCGTGCAGTTCGGCCAGCTGAACAGCCGCCTGGCCGAGGTGGTGAGCGGAATCGAGGTGGTGCGCCTGAGCGGCCAGGCTGCCGCTGAGCAAGCGCGCTTCGCCCAGCAGGCCCAGCGCGTGCGCGACATAGCGGTGCGCCAGGGGGCGATCCAGGCGGCCTACCTGCCCCTGCTCGCCTACGCCATCGCCTTCGGCCTGGCCTTCGTCCACGCCCTGCTGCTGCTCGGCCAAGGCGCAATCAGCGTCGGCGCCGTGATCGCCTTCATGGGCCTCTTCGCCCAGCTACGCTACGTCACTCTCATCTCAGGCCTGAGCTTCGCGCTGATTCAGTGGGGCCTGGCGGGCGCGGGGCGCGTGCTGGATCTGATCCGCACCGAGAGCGACCTCGACGAGAACCCGACCGGCTACGCCGCCCCGCTTACAGGCGAGATCGTCTTCGAGCATGTGAGCTTCGGCTACGCCGACACGCCGGTCGTACACGACATGAGCTTTCGGGTGCGCCCCGGCGAGCGGGTCGCGATCGTCGGGCAGACTGGCTCCGGCAAGACCACCGTTGGGCGCCTCGTCAACCGCACCTACGACGTGAGCGCCGGCCGCATCCTGATCGACGGCGTGGATGTGCGCCACTGGAACCTCGCCGAGCTGCGGCGGCAGATCGCCACGATCGAGCAGGATGTCTTTCTGTTCTCGCGGACTGTAGCCGAGAACATCGCCTTCGGCACCGCCGGCAAGGCGTTGCCCGCCGCGATCAAGGCGGCCGCTACGGTCGCGCAGATCCACTCGTTTATCGAGCAGCTTCCCGATGGCTACGCGACGCTGCTCGGCGAGCGCGGCGTGAATCTTTCCGGCGGCCAGCGCCAGCGGATCGCCCTTGCACGGGCCCTGCTCACCGATCCGCCTATTCTTATCGTCGACGACTCGACCAGCGCCGTCGACAGCGCCACCGAGGATCAGATCCTCCGCGCCATGGCCGGGGTGCTCCAGGGGCGTACCACGCTGATGATCACCAACAGGCTGGCGCAGATCCGCTGGGCCGACCGCATCTTGGTGCTGGAGGACGGCGCCCTTGTCGCCGAGGGCAGTCATAAGACCCTGCTCCAGACATGCCCGCAGTACTGTCGGCTCTTCGCCGGCGCCGAGCCCCTGACCGTAGCCAACCAGTCTATTGGGAGCGTCGACTGAGCCGCCATATAGGAGCAGCACCATGGGCTTCGTGCTTGATGGAATTCGCCCCGATAGCTACGACCGCACCTACAGCGATGGCGCGCTGATCCGCCGCATCGTGCCCTACTTCCGGCCGCACCGAGGCGCTGTCGCCCTGGCGGTGCTGGCGATCCTGCTGACGGCGATCACGGCGATTGCCCTGCCGGCCCTAGTGGCCTACGCTGTAGACGCTGTGCTCCAAACGCCCGGCCAGCGGCTCCTGCTCGGGATTGGCGTCGCTGTGATCGGCATAGGCTTGTTCAACTGGCTCACCAACACCTTGCAGCAATATCTGGTGGCGCGGGTCGTGGCCGATGTGGTGATGGCCGTGCGCAACGACGCGTTCGCGGCGATACTGCGCCGCGAGCAGGCCTTCTTCGACCAGCAGCTCTCGGGCAAGCTTGTGAGCCGGATCACCTCCGATACCCAGAGCTTCGGCACCGTGGTAACGCTTACCACCAACCTGCTCAGCCAGCTGCTGCTGGTCGCCATCATCACTGGCCTGCTGGTAGTGATCGAGCCGCGGCTGGCCCTGATCACCCTGGCAACAGCGCCACTGATTGTGCTGGCCGCGCTCGCCTTTCGTGCGGCGGCGCGCCGCACCTCCCAGCAGTCTCAGCGAGCCACGGCCGATGTCAACGCGACGTTTCAAGAGACTCTGAGCGGCATGAGCGTCGCGAAAAGCTTTCGCCAGGAGCAGGCGCTCTACGCCGACTTTCGCGCCACGAACCAGGTCACCTACGCCGCCAGGCTGCGCCAGGGGCTGATCTTCGACACGATCTTCCCGATCCTCGACCTCCTCACCGGGGTCGGCCTGGCGCTGGTGATTTACTTCGGCGGGCAGTATGTGCTCGCCGGGAGCATCTCGCCGGGTGCGTGGTTCTTGTTTGTGCAGAGCCTGACGGTCTTCTACTTTCCGCTCACCAGCATTGCGTCGTTCTGGAGCCAGTTCCAGCAGGGCCTCGCGGCTGGCGAGCGTATCTTCGCCCTGCTCGACACCGATCCAGTGGTGCGCCAGAGCGGCCAAGCCGCACCGCGCCTGCGCGGCGCGATCCGCTTCGAGCATGTGCGTTTCGGCTACCAGCCCCAACAGCAGGTACTCACCGACCTCTCGCTCGATATCCCGGCGGGCACCCGGCTAGCCCTGGTCGGCCACACCGGCGCCGGCAAGACCAGCATTGCCCGGCTGCTGGCGCGCTTCTACGAGTACGAGTCGGGGCGCATTCTGCTGGACGGGATCGACCTGCGCGAGCTCGATCTAGACGCTTACCGTCGCCAGGCTGGCGTAGTGCCGCAGGTGCCGTTCCTCTTCGCCGGCACGATCGCCGACAACCTGCGCTACGGCAACCCCGACGCAGGCGACGCCGAGCTCGAGGCGGCGGCCATGCGCATCGGCGACGGGGCCTGGCTGCGGGCACTGCCGAACGGTCTACAGACGGAAGTCGGCGAGCGGGGGGGGCGCCTGTCACTCGGCCAGCGCCAGCTGGTCGCCTTCTGCCGCGTGTTGCTGCAAGACCCGGCCATTCTCGTGCTCGACGAGGCCACAGCCAGCATTGACCCGTTCACCGAGACCCAGATCCAGAGCGCCCTCGATGCGGTGACTTCAGGCCGCACCAGCATCATCATCGCCCATCGCCTCGCGACGATCAAAGGCGCCGACCGGATCGTCGTCCTCGACCGGGGACGGATTGTGGAGAGCGGCGACCACGACGAGCTGCTGCGGCAGCGGGGCGCTTACGCCGAGCTCTACGCTACCTACTTCCGGCACCAGTCGCAGCAGTATATCGAGCAGGTCGGCGCCCTGTGGGACACCCCGCCGTCGGCCACTACGACTTGACGGGGCGAAGGGGGTGACACGTTGACCGTGCCAGGCGCGCAAGCGCAGCGCGCAAGCCATCAGTCTGCCGCCACCCGCCGCTCCTCATTCATGTGCAGCACGTCGCGCAGGAACTGGCCCGTGTACGATTCCTCACACATGGCGATCTGCTCGGGGGTGCCCTCGGCCACCACGAAGCCGCCGCCGTCGCCGCCCTCAGGGCCCATGTCGATCACCCAGTCGGCG
>Ga0105044_10003265_pt1 | contig 22208 bp, 11 predicted proteins | sample MAT01_FD_78092 | JGI IMG/M metagenome (GOLD analysis project Ga0105044, IMG submission 78092) | Freshwater microbial communities from Lake Fryxell liftoff mats and glacier meltwater in Antarctica - MAT-01 | ecosystem: Environmental > Aquatic > Freshwater > Ice > Liftoff microbial mat | place...
GCTGGCGACGGTGGCGGGCGTGAAGGTGTGGCCGGTCGATCCGGTGGCGGGCGCGACGGCGGTGCTGCTCATGCTGGGGCTGGACCGGCTGGGCTTCAGGACGCGGCTCGGGCGGGCGATGCGAGCGGTGAGCTTCAGTGAGCGGAATGCGGCGCTGATGGGGATTCCTGTGGACCGGGTAATCTCGATCACGTTTGTGATCGGGGCGATGCTGGCGGCGGCGGCCGGGTTCCTCTATGCACAGAAGTACCCTGGCCTGAATCAGACGGCGCATCCGGTGTGGGTGCTGCTCGGGCTGAAGGCCTTTGTCGCGGCGGTGGTCGGCGGAATCGGCAACATTCGCGGGGCGATGCTCGGTGGGCTTCTGATTGGGCTGCTGGAGTTCTTTGGCGCGGCGTACCTGTCGACGGAGCTGCGCGACGTGTACGTTTTCGGGGCGCTGATCATCGTGCTGCTGGTGCGGCCAAGCGGGATCCTGGGAAGGGCTACTGCGGAAAAGGTGTAGAAGGAACGCACTAGGCGCTGGGCACTGGGGGAGGAAGAAGACAGAGGCAGGCACTCGACGGTTCGTTTTGGTTGTTTCGTTTTCCACTGCATCGCTGCATCGCTGACTCACTGCGTCACTCTTCATTTTCGCTTTCCACTTTTCGCTTTCACATGCCCACCTTGCTTCAAACTCGTGCTCGAGACCTTGCTCCTGGGCTTGTTCCTAGTGTGGCGCGGTCGGTGTGGCCGGTAGTGGCAATCGTTGCGTTGGCGATTGTGCTGCAGTTGTTCGTGAAGCCCTGGGTTGGCGGGGTTGAGGGTGGGGACTTCTACAACAAGCTGGCGGTGGACATTCTGGTCAACGTGATGCTGGCCGTCTCGCTCACGATGGTGAACGGGTTTACGGGACAGTTCTCGATCGGGCACGCGGCGTTCATGGCGGTTGGGGCGTACACCGCCGCAGGGATCATGTACTACTCGTCGTTCCGGCTGTATGGATCGCCGGACGTGCATGGCGGGCGGCTGAGCACGATGCTCACGGGGGTTGAGGGGCCGCTGGTAACGGGTGCGGATCTTCTGTTCTTTGGCGCGCTGCTGGCGGGAGGCTTGGTGGCGGCGCTGTTTGGATATCTGGTGGGGCTGCCGAGCCTGCGGCTGCGTGGAGATTACCTCGCGATCGTGACGCTTGGATTTGGCGAGATCGTGCGGGTGCTGATCCAGAGCCAGACGCGGGACGTGCTGTACGACGCGGATGAGATCCGCGCGGCGCCGGTAGTGGGCATCGTGCAGCTCTTCGCGGCGGAGAAGTCCTTGGGCGAGGTGGGGTGGTCGGCGTGGTGGGATCAGATGCAGGGGCCGCTGTGGACGAAGCTGGGCGGGGCGCTGGGGTTCAGCGGGCTGCCGTTCTACACGAGCTACTTCTGGGTGGCGCTGATGTGCGGCGTGACGCTGCTGGTGGCGATCCGGATGAAGTACAGCAGCGCGGGTCGGGCGCTCCTCTCGATCCGCGAGGATGAGATCGCGGCGGAGGCGATGGGTGTTGACACGACCAAGTACAAGATCCGCGCGTTTGTGATCAGCGCGTTCTTCGCGGGGATTGCGGGCGGGCTGTTCGCGCACACGGTGGGCGTGCAGCTCAACGCGGGAGAGCTGGGGTTTGTGAAGAGCTTTGAAGTCATCATCATGGTGGTGCTGGGTGGGCTGGGATCGATCTCGGGCGGAGCGATCGCCGCGGCGATTCTGACGGTGTTGCCGGAGGCGCTGCGCGACTTCGAGTTGTCGGTGTTGCAGGCGCTGCTGGGCGTGTTCGTTCTGATTGCGGTTGTTGGCGGGGTGCGAGCGGCTTGGGGGCTTGTGCGCGGGCGGGGTGTGAGCCCTCGCGCCAAGCGGCTCCTGATCATCGGCACCGGTGTGAGCGTGGCGGTCTTTGTGGCGAGCTTCGTGGCACCGGCCTTCTTCGGGACGCGGTTCAACCTCGGCGATTACCGCATGATCCTGTATGCCCTGGCGCTGATCCTCATGATGATTGCGCGGCCGAAGGGGCTGCTGGGCGTGCGGGAGATCTGGGAGATTTGGAGAAGGCACTAGGGACCGGGCACTGGGCACTAGTCGGGGAAGAAGAAGGGACTGGGGGCTGGGCACTGGGCACTAGCGTTAGAAGAGACTGAAGGAACCTGGTTCGCATGGTGGACGCTCTGGACAACACGGTGAAGGCTCGCTCTTCTGAGCCTGCGCGGGAGGTGTTGCTTTCTGTTCGTGGGGTTTCGAAAAGCTTTGGTGGGCTCAAGGCGGTGCAGGACTTTGGGCTCTCGCTCGCGCGTGGGGAGTTGAATGGGCTCATCGGGCCCAATGGGGCGGGGAAGACGACGGTCTTCAATCTGCTGACGGGCGTTTACGTGCCCGATGCGGGCGAGGTGGTGCTTGCGGGTCGTTCGACGCGAGGGCTCAAGCCGAACCGAATCGCTGCGGCGGGGATGGCGCGGACGTTCCAGAACATCCGCCTCTTCGGCGAGTTGTCCGTGCTGGACAACGTGAAGCTCGGGTGCCACGTGCGGGTGACCCACTCGATGTGGGCTGGTGTCTTCCGGACTCGGTGGTCGCGCGGCGAGGAGCGCGCCATCGCGGAACGCTCGATGGAGCTGCTGAGGCTTTTCGAGCTGGATGGGCGAGCGCACGAGGAGGCGCGGAGCCTGCCGTATGGCGATCAGCGGAAGCTGGAGATCGCGCGGGCGATGGCGACGGATCCGAAGGTGCTGCTGCTTGATGAGCCCGCCGCGGGAATGAACCCTCAGGAGAAGGTGGCGCTGCGGCAACTGATCCGGCGAGTGCGAGATGAGTTCAAGGTGACGATCCTGCTGATCGAGCACGACATGGGGCTGGTGATGGACATCTGCGAGCGCATCACGGTGCTGGATTATGGACTCGTGATCGCGGAGGGAACGCCACCGGAGATCCAGCAGAACCCAAGAGTGATCGCGGCGTACCTCGGGACGGGGTGAGCAGGGAGCGAGAGAAAAAAGCGGGAAAGCGAAAGTGGGAAAGGGAGGCAGCGAGGCGGCGATGCAGTGAGAAACGAAACAACCCAAACGAACCGTCGAGTGCCTGCCTCTGTCTTCTTCTTCCCTTAGTGCCAAGTGTCCAGTGCCTGGTCCCTTTCTTGTCCTCAGGGCCCAGCCCCCGATCCCCAGTCCCCTTGGAGTCTTCCTTGCTGACTGTCACTGATCTTCAGGTGAGTTATGGTGCGATCAAGGCGCTGCATGGGGTGTCGCTGCGCGTGGAGCTTGGGGAGATTGTGACGCTGATTGGCTCGAACGGGGCCGGGAAGACGACGACGCTGCGGGCGATCTCTGGGCTGGTTCGTCCAGTATCGGGGACTGTTGTGTTCGAGGGGCGCGATCTGGGGCGGGTGCCGCCGCATGAGATTGTGCGGCTGGGTCTGGCGCAGTCGCCCGAGGGGCGTGGCATCTTCGCGAACATGACGGTGGAGGAGAATCTGGAGCTTGGTGCGTTCACCCGAAGCGACCGGGCGGGGATCGATCGAGATCGGGAGCGCGGGCTGATGCTCTTCCCGCGATTGCGCGAGCGGCTGAAGCAGTTGGCTGGTACGCTCTCGGGCGGCGAGCAGCAGATGCTGGCCATGGCGCGGGCGCTGATGGCGCGGCCTCGGCTGCTACTGCTGGATGAGCCGAGCCTTGGGCTGGCGCCACAGATCGTGCAGGTGATCTTCAAGATCATCCGCGACATCAACCAGCCGACCCAAGAGGGCCCCGGAACCACGATCCTCCTGGTGGAGCAGAACGCGCACATGGCGCTGAAGGTGGCGAATCGGGCGTACGTGCTGGAGGTTGGCAAGGTCGTGATGGAGGGTCCCGCGGCGGAACTCGCGGCGAGCGACGCGGTGCGGAAGGCGTACCTGGGGGTCGGTTGATCGGTGCGTGGAGTGGCGCTACTGGTCTGGTTGGGTGGTGGATCATCCGGGCGGAGGCGGAAGAGGATAAACTGACCGCCTTGGCGTGGTTGGGAAGATGCCCTTGACGCTGGCTTGTTCGATTGGGTCGGTTGTTCTTCTGGGGACGCACGCGTGACGACCGTTTCGCCGCCTTTCGTGTATTCGCCGTTGCCGCGGGCCTTGCCAGCTGGGTATGCCGCTGCGCCGATCTTCGCGGGCGAGGTTGGGGCCACGGTGGCGCTGTGCGTTGTGGTCCGGACAGATCGGAACGGCTCGGGCGAGTCTGTGCTGGTGCCGCTGCGCGAGACGCTTGATGGGCGGAGCGTGCTAGGGTGCCTGCGGGATCGTTCGGGTCGGGTGCTGGAGTTTGTGGAGGTGTGGTCGCAGGATCCGAGCGGGCTTTCGCGTGCGCCGGCGGCGTATCGCGAGTCGCTCTCCAACGCCGCGCTCGATGCGCGGTGGGCGGCCAAATGCAAGGCGATCGAAGAGGCGGAGTCGTTCGAGGGTGGGGGGCTGATCCGGACGGGATTTGAGGACTCAAGCCCCGGCGTGCTCTTTGTTGATTCAAAGAAGCTCGCGCCGCTCGCGGCACGCGACCAGCGCTCGGGCGGCACCTGGACGCTCTGCACGGATGAGGCGTTGCTGGCCAAGAAGGGCATGCAGCCGTACGCGACCACGCTGGCGAGGCACCTCTTCCAGCCGGAGATGGGCGAGCAGTCCGACATGCTGCCGGTGGACATGGTGGGTGGCGATCCGCGCGGACTGGGGCTGCCTTCTGAGGCTGCCGCCGTCAATGGAACTGGCGGGCTGATGATGGTGCGGCGGTATGCTCCCCTCTCGCTGGAGCAGTATCTTGACGCGGTCTCGGGTGTTGATGGTGAGGCGGGAGATCCGGAGGGTCTGCTGTCGATGATCGCCGCGGCGTCGCTGGGGTCGCGCGTGGCGGCCGGTGGCTGGCTGACGCTTGGTGCGACGGATGCACGGTCGCGGCTTGTCGAGGCTTTGCACCTGAAGTTGATGGCGCTGGCGGGTGCGGCGGCGGCGGTGCGGACGCATGTGGCATCGACCGGAACGCCCCTGCTGAACCTGACGGCGCAGTCGTTTCGCGTGATGATGGCCCGGGGCGGGGTGGCGACGCCGATGCTCTGGTCGGCCCGGCCTGTGCTGTCTGAGCCCGGCGAGGCGGTGGAGGTGTCGCTTCCGGGAACAAACTCGTCGTTCTACATGCCTTCCAAGACCGGGTCGGTCTCGATCTACGCGCCGGCTGGGATGATGCGGGCGACGTCGGGCAAGGGCTGGATGCGTCTGCGGAATGTGATCGCTGGCCAGGGTGCGGGCGGGAACGCGTCTGGCGGGGTGATCCTTGAGGGCACACTCTCAACGCAAGAGCGGCTCGCGCCGGGCAAGGGCGACCTCGTCTGGCTGCGGCTGCTGATGGGCGCCTCGCGCGTGGACCTGTACGCGACGCTGGATGCGGGCACGTCGCTTGCGGCGGGCGAGTTCCGCGTGCGGACGCTTCCGACGAAGCTGACGCCCGAGGTTGAGGCGCGTCTGCAGAGTGCGTTGGGCGTGCCGATCCCGGACGTGACGTTTGATGTGGTGCCGCAGCTCTCGACCCCGTGCGACTTGTACGCGCTGGGAGTGCTTGGAATCAGGGCGCTACTGGTTGGACCGGGCCGTCCTCTGCCGGTGGTGCTGGACGAGGTTTTGAGCCTTGCGTCGCAGGCGGCGAGAGACATTTCGAGCGGGGCGGACCTTCCGAGCCGTCTGCTGGGCGTGTTCGAGTCCGATGCGCGGTGGGGCGAGATGCTCGGTCCTCAGCACGTGGTGGCGGCGGAAAAGGGCGGCAAGCCCATCGGTGTTGATGAAGGGTTCGCGGCGATCCCGCCGCGGCTTTGGATGGGGTGCTTGGCTGGAATCATCCGATGCTTGACGGGCATCGGGCCCGATGCCCGATGCCGAGATTACGGCGATGCGCCGGCGGGTGGCGCGCACCGGGTCTTTGACGTACTTTTGGACGACCTGTACGCTGTGCTGGGTTCGTGCCGCACGCTGATCGTGTCGGACTACACGACCACGAGCGAGATTCGTTCGGTGGTGGCGGAGTGTCTCCGGTCGGCGCGCGGCTGAGTGTGGCTTGCGTGGGGATGTAGCGGGAATCGAGAACCGGGTCCGATCCACAGTCGGGCCCATAGCTGGAGAATTGGCAATGAGCACAACGACGATGGCGACAACGATGGCACGTGGGACAATGCTGGTTGCGGTGCTGGGTCTTGGCGTTGCGACGCTGGGCATCGGCGGCTGCGGCCAGCCGAAGGCCAAGACCGGCAGCTACAACCTGGTCGTCACGCCCGATGCGGGCCTCAACCGCGTTGAGGTCGATCTGGTCGGCGTGAAGACCGACGCGTTGGGCGACTGGCAGAAGGTTGACGTTGCGGACTACTTCTCCGGCAACAACGCGATGCGTCAGGGCTCGCGCTCGTTCACGAAGACGCTGACCCTCTCGGGCGCACCGCAGACGGTGGCCGTGACAGATCCGATCTGGAAGGAGTGGCAGCAGCGCCAGATCAGCCATGTCTTCATCCTTGCGGGTGGTCGTGGCGTCGCGGCGAAGAAGGAACTGCCCGTGACGACCGACGTCTGGGACGTGTCGACGATCAATGTCATTGTCAAGCAGGCCGCGATCGACGTTCCGACGCCGACCCGCGCCGCGAAGCAGCAGTAATCCTCGCCGCTCCTTGTAGAGGGGGCGTTGTTTGTCGCGGGGTAATGTCTCATGCCGGCTTTCGGGAGGTTCGTGACCGCAACGGAACTGGCCAGCAGTGGCTTGTACACGCTGTGGTCCGCGCGTCTCGCGGACGCCAAGGGTGAGGCGGCGTTCGCGATCCGGAGCTTCCGGATCGAGGACGACTTTGCTGATCCCGAAGTGCTCGAGGAGCAGGCGCGCCGTTTCATCGCGAGCGCCGAGCTGCAGCGCAAGCTGAGCGAGGCTGGCGGGACGGGCGAGTCGCGCTGGGCGAAGATCCACGAGCTCGGGAAGACCACGTCGCACGCGTACTACGTCACGGACCTCTTCCCGATCTCGGGCAAGCGGCTGATCGACGCGCGCCGGTCTCTTTCGGGCGAGCAGATCGTGGGGATTGCGCGCAGCGTGGCGGCGGGCCTGGCCGCGATGGGCGTGCGCGCGCACGGGGACTTGCGTCCCAGCAACGTCATGGTCCCCGCGCTCGAAGGGCGCGGGGCCAGGGCGCTGCTCTGTGACCCGGCGCCGGAGGAGTCGCTCTCTGATACATCCTTAGAGGAAGATCGGCGGGCGCTCGCGGGGCTTGTGGTGCAGCTGGTTACGTTCCGCGCGATTACAAAGTCGGGCGAGGTGCGCGATGGCCCGGAGTGGCAGCGGCTTGGCAAGCGCGGGCAGGCGATCCGGGCCTGGTGCGAGCGCGCGGGCACGCCGGGTGATGCGGGCAAGGCCACACTGGCCGAGCTTGATGCGGGCCTTGCCGAGTGCTTGAAGGTCGCAGAGGGCGGCGGCGGTGGTGGGTCCAAGGTCGCGATCGCGGCGGTCGCGGCGATCGTCGTGCTGGGCGGCGGCGCGTTTGTTGCTTGGCAGGTGATGAAGCCGCCGGTGGTGGTGACGCCGACCGAGCCGGAGGTAGTGCTTGAGCCGCCGGTGGCGACGCCGGAGTGGCTCGCGGCGGAGTTTGCACAGGGTGAGGACGGGGCGCGACGGATCACAAACCCCGACGCCGAGTTTGAGACAACGCTGGTTGAGAATAACGCGCGCGAGGCGGCGAAGGCGTGGACCGTGGTGGTGCAGAAGCGCGAAGCAATGCTCGCGGAGTTGGCCCCGACGCTGATTGAGGGAGTCAAGCCCGACGCCGCGGAACGCAAACGGTTGAATGATCAGGCGCGTGCCTTCGCAACGGAGGGTGGCGAGTTTCGCCGGGCGCTGGGCGCGGTCGAGGAGTACCGCAAGCGCATCATCGAGGCACGGCCGACGGATCCGCCGAGGGTTGATCGCGTGGTGCGGCTGATCGAGCGGATCGATGAGGTCGTGAAGACGGCGCGTGACTCGGTGGGGACCGAGGGGAGCCCGGAGGCAAAGGCCGCGCTGGTGAAGCTTGAGGCCGAGGCCGCGACACTGCGTGGGAAGGCCGATGAGCTCAGGACTCAGATCGAGGGTGCGGCGTGGGATCAGGCACCGGCCGGGGCGGCCCCGGACTTCCGCGATGCGACCATCAAAGAGATGAGAGCGCGCCTTGCGACGCTGCGAAGCGACGACGCGTTTGCGCCGCTCGAGAAGCTTGGCGAAGAGGTCGATCGGCAGACGAGCGCGGCGGTTGCGGCGCTGATCGAGCGGTGGCGCGGCGAGACGGCGTCGAAGTCAGAGCCACTGCAGCGCGCGTTCGCTGCCGTGATCGGTGCGCTTGGCGATAAGGCGACGTATGGGAGCGCAACGCGAGCGCACGACGGCGTGGTGGCGTGGATCGCACAGGTCGAGCAGGCGATGGCCCGCGTGACACTCGAAGGTTCGGGCCCGGGCATGGACGCGGCACGGGCCGTGCTCGACTCGCGCCGGACCGAGGCGACGGTGCGACTCGCCGCGAAGGTGGAGGCTGCGCGAGCCGCGCCAGCCACCGGCGATGCTGCCGCGACAACTGAGATTGAGGGCGAGGTGAGTGCGCTCATGGCGTGGGCCGACTCGGCTCGCGCGATTGTCGCGGCGTCTGGATCGGTCGATGGCCTGATTGCCGATGCGTACGCGTTCCAGGAAGTGCCCGCAGCGGGCCTTTCGCTCGAGGCGATTGTTGCGAAGATCAGGGGCGAGCGAGCCTTCGCGGACGTGCCAGCACTTGGTAGCGCGGCGATCGCGGCGGCGGAGCGTGTGCGTGATGCGGCCCAGGGGGCAGCGCCAGCCGCGCTCATCGAGCGGATCCGGGCACAGAGCGCAAGCATCGCGGAGATCATGCTGTCGTGGCGTGCGTTGCACACGGTCTATCCGGCCAGCGCGGCCGAGATGGCCGAGGCGCAGCGGTTGATCGCCGAGTATGTGAGGCCCGCGGTTGAGAAGGTCGCGAGTGTGCCGCGGCGGAGTGCGCTCGCGGCAGCCCTCGACGCAGCGCCCGCGCAGAGCCTTGCGCGGCTGAAGGCCGAGTGGGTCGCGCGGATCTCGGGCGATACGGCATGGACAGGGCCCGACATCGAGGCCGAGTTCGCGCAGATGCCGGTGCTGGGTGTCTCGAAGGAGGACGAGGCCGCGCTGCCGGACTTTGCACGGTTCAACCTGGCGCGATGGCGCGCCGTGGAGGAAGCGCGGGCTCTGGCAGCTCAGGCTGGAGACCAGAACGCCGCGGCGATGGAGCTTGCGAAGAAGTTCGTCGGTCCGGACGCGACTTCGCTCAGGTCGCTCGCGGGCTCGCGCGGGCTTGGGAGCGTTGAGAAGCGGCTGCAGGATGTCTCGATCGGACGAGCGTTTGATCCCAGTTCTGTGGGTCCGGGCCGGGCGACTCCGGCGTGGACTGTTGCGGAAAAGGGGAGCAATGACGAGTTCGTTGTCTACAAGGGTCCGGGCGACATGCTGGTGAGGTTCATTCGCGTCTCGGGCGCGGATGACTCGATCGCGCGGTATGTGTCGGCGTCGGAGATTTCTGTCGGGCTGTTCGAGGGTGTTCTGGGCAGGCAGCCGAGCGCGCGATGGACAACGCTCTGGACGCTGACCAGGGAGTTTGATCCGTTCGACAACGCGCCGAACTCGAACAAGCGCGACGCGCGGCGCGGACCTCGGACGTGGGCCTCGCCTCGAGGCCGCTTTGGGCCGCCTCGCGCAACCCCCGAGACTGCCCAGGGTTGGCTGACGGCCAACGGCCGCGGGACGGACGCCTGGTTCGAGGGTGTGGCGAGTGCGCCCGCCACCGGGCCCGGCGATGCGAGCCCGATGAACTACGTTTCGTCGCGCGGCGCGCTGTATGTCGCGGCGCTCATGGGCTGCCGCCTGCCGACGCAGGCGGAGTGGGAATCGGCCCAGCGCGCGGGCGGCGCAGGAGCGCAGAACCTCGCGGACGAGGCGTTCAAGCAGATGCATGATCGCGTGCTGCGAATGGCGGGCGTTGCCAATCCAACGCTGCCTTGGCCGCACGGCGACGCCCTCGGCATCGGCGTCGCGGCCGACAAGCTGGCGGCTCCGCCCACCATCGCGCCGGGCAACGACAACGTGATCTTCTTCAGGGACGTGCGGACCGACGCCAGCGCTTTCACCGACCTTGGTGGCAACGTGAGCGAGTGGGTTCTGGTTGCGGAGCCACCGCAGCAGATCTCGGCGGATCTGGAAGGCGTTCGGGGCGTGATAGCCGCCGGCGCTGCGGCGGCGATCGCCGGACCCGCCGCGATCTCGGACCCGGGCCGCACGCTCGTGCCCGCCACATCATTCACGCAGACCTACTCGGACGTTGGATTCCGACTCGCCTTCTCGGGCGAGGGTGGCGGCTCGGGGAGCCTCGCACGCCAGCTCGCCGACGCGGTTGGGCAGGTTCCCTACCTCAGCAAGAGTGCGAACTGACGCGAGCCGTCGTGGATCACTGCGACTCGACGCTGGTGAAGGCGGTGGGCTGGCTCATGCGTGCGCGTGCCTCGCGCCGTTCGGTGTTGACGCGTGCGGACACAAAGGAGCCCAGCGAGTCGGAGCGAGTGATCAGGCCCACGCCCGGATCGACATGGACGTACGCGGCCTCTTGGTGGCTGGAAGAGCACCCGCCCATGACCATGGCGGCAAAGCCAACGCCAACCAGGACAGGCCGCGCGGAGCGAGCGAACGTGTTACGGCGAGTGTCGGCGAGGGTGGTCATGGCAAAGGCTCCACGTCGAGCGGGAGAAGCCGCCGACAGGAGGAAGGTCGGATGCACAATGGGCAAATGCCAGCTGCATGGTGGCGTAAAGTTGGTTTGGCGTTTGGTGTCTGAGGGCTGTGCAAGGTGCGTGGAGTGGAGGGGGAGGGGTGTTTGGGGCGCGTGGAGTGTGTGGAATAACGGGAGCGGATCGGGCGCGGCGAGTGATTCTCGCGCTCTGAACCGGGGAGGTGGGGGTTGCCCTCGAGTTCCGAGAGTGCCCCTGGGTCGAGTGGGCGGTGCGCGGTGATTGCCGGTATGCTTCGCGGATCAGAGGAAGTTTCCTTTGGGTCGTTGCATGAGGCCTCGCGTGCAGGCGTATCGTCGGCCTTCGGGGTGCTGGTTGGCTTAGTTTGGTATCGGGGCGGTGTGTGACGTGCCGGGATGGTCCAGAGTGTTCCTGGCCTTCCCGGGTTTCGCAAGAGTTCGGTCGGCCTAGTCCGGGGGCATTTGCGTGGTGGAGCCAGGAACAGATCGTGGTCGGAAGCTCGCCGGGCTTGCTTCAAGCCTGAAGGTGACGCGCGCCCAGCTCATGGGTGCGGATGCGGAGTTGCGTTCGGAGCAGTTGCGCGATGTCGTCCAGGCGACGGTGGCGCAGCTGCCGCTCCAGGAGCGAGAGGCATTCCTCAAGGAACTGATGGACGCCTTCCCGACGTGGTCCTCGGCGGGACCGAGCGTTCCGACGGCCAATCCCGGAAAGGGCGCGGCGGACCTCAAGGACCCGACGGTCCTGGTCGGCCGGCTCGTGGATCTGGCAAAGGGAATGACGGACTCGCAGAAGGCGGCGGTCTCGAGCGTGCTCGCATCGGCTGGGCTTGCGTTGAAGGAGACGGTCGAGGTCAAGGTGCCCACGCCGGTGGCGGGGGGCGGCGGGGCGGACGTGCCGGAAGCTGTGGCGGCGGAGATCCGCAAGCTGCTGAAGCTGCCGCCGGACGCGCAAATCAATCCTGCGCGGGCCGCGGAGGCGGTGCCGCTGCTGGTGGACTTCACGCTGAGGCTTGAGCAGTGGGGCTGCAGCTACTGGCGATCAATTGCGCCCGAAGCTCGGACGCAGCTCTTCTCCGTCCTGGAAAAGGACCTTGGCAAGTTCGTGACGGGCGATGAGAAGACCACTCGTGAGACGGTCGTGGACAGTGTTCACAACCTTCGCAGCCTGGTCTCGCTGCTGATGAAGAGCGCGGGCGACGCGAGCAAGCAGTTCTCGCGCGATCACCTGGCGCGGTTCGGCGTTGCTGAGATCGAGCGGGAGGTCGGTCCCGGCACGTTCATGAAGAACCAGGCCGTCAGCGCGTGGGAACACTACAAGAAGTTGATGTCGGACATGGACGCCGCGGCGATGGAGAAGCGTCTGACGGCGGTGATCGCCAAGGACGTGGACACGGCCCTCTCGGGCGTTGTGCGCAAGCGGAAGTAGGCCGGGTGCGGGGGAGGGGCCGGGTTGGACTGGTCTGGTTGATCTGGTCGGAATCGATGGGAGCTTCGTATGTCGAGCGTTGGTCAGGTCCGCTGGCACGAAGGGCTCTTTCTCCAGCCCCACCACTTGCAAACCATGCAGCGTGAACTGCTGGACGCGTCGTGGCGTGAGCGCCGGATGACGTGGATGTTCCCGTACGGCGTCGTGGAGCTCAAGCTCTCAACGGACGCGCTGGAGAACATGCTGGTGCGGATCGACCGTCTGCGCGCCGTGATGCCCAGCGGGATCGAGATTGACATCCCCGGCAATACCGACCTTCCCGCGCTGGACATCAAGCGGGTCTTCCAGGGCTCGTCCAACTCGTTCATGATCGGCATCGCGCTGCCCCTCTGGCAGGGCGGGCGCGCCAACACCGTGGAGCCCGGGAGCGACGCGATGGCAGCTTCCGGGGCTGCTGCGCGGCGGGGCGTGCAGGCCGACGCTCTGATCAAACGCATCTACCGCGTCAATGAGCTCCAGCGGGCCGACGAGAACACGGGCGAGAATCCGCAGCCACTCATGGTGCGCCGTCTCAACGCCCGGCTCGTTGTCGAGGGCGACGACTTCAGCGATCTCGAGGTGCTGCCGCTGCTGCGCATCGTCGCGGCGGCGGAGGAGCAGACGCTGCCCCGCCCCGACCCGGATTATGTGCCGCCGTGCATGGTGATCGGTGGCTCGGCGCGGCTGCGCTTTGTGGTGCGCGACCTGACCAACTTCATCGAGGCGGCTCGCAAGGAGCACGTGGACAAGCTGACCCGCGGCGGGTTCGCGATGGAGAACCTGCGCCCGCCGCAGATGGTGATGATGATGCGTCTTCGGACGCTCTCGCGCTTCGCGGCGTCGCTTCCCACGCTGGTGGCTGGCGGCGTTGGCGGCGCGGGGACGATGGCGCCGGTGGAGGCGTACCTGCAACTGCGCGAGATGCTGGGCGAATTGGCCGCGCTGAATCCGGCGCGAGACATGTTCGACGCGCCCAAGTACGACCACGACAATCCGCTCCCGGTCTTTCTGGACCTGGACAAGAAAATCCGTGCGCTGTGCGTTGGTGAGGAGCGAGGCAACACGCTCGAGCTGCCGCTCGTCAGCGATGGCACCGCGACGGTCTCGGCGACGATGACCGAGGAGCACCTGACCAAGCCCAACGGCTACTGGCTCTGCATCAAGACGAAGATGGAGCCGAGCATGCTGGGCAAGCTGATCGAGGACCAGGACAAGTTCAAGCTGATGCCCAAGAGCATGATCAAGCTGAACATCTTCGGCGTGAAGATGGAAGAGGATCGTCACCCGCCCATGGGCTTCAAGAGCTCGACGGACCGGCACTACTTCCGGATCGACGTTGGCGCGAGCCAGAAGATGTGGGAGCGGATCACGGCGGAGAAGGCGATCTCGGTGCGCTGGTCCGAGCTTGAGCCGCTGGCGTACGAGGACATCCGGCTGGTGATGTCGTTGCCATGAGTAGTGCGCCGACGACGGCGTAGAGCCGGTCGAAGTGGTGTGGGTTGGTGGATGGAAGGCGGGGGCGAACGATGGAGCATCGGGATGAGCCTTTTAGAGATCTGTGAGCCGCTGCTGCAGTATGTGTGCCGCCTCAATCGCCTCGGGCGGCGCGGGGGCCGCCAGGACTGGGGCATCATCCGCAGCGAGATCAAGCAGATCTTCGCGGACATGAAGCAGAAGGCGGACCAGACGCCGGGCATGACCGGTCCGTACAACGAGATCGAGCCGGTGCTGGTCTTCTTCACCGACTCGATGATCCTGAACAGCAAGCTCCCCTCGGGCTGGAAGCCGATGAGCCACGAGCGCGGCGAGCTTGGCTTCGAAGAGAAGTTCTGGGATCTTCTTGAGGACACGATGCGCGACGCCAGCGAGGGCGCGACGCAGCGGTTGTCGGTCTTCTATGTGTGCATCGGTCTCGGGTTCACGGGCTTGTACACGGGCCAGCCCGACTACATCCGCCGCAAGATGCTTGAGCTGGCATCGCGCCTGCGCGGGATGGTCGATGCGGACATGTCCGCAAAGATTTGTGCCGAGGCGTACGAGAACGTGGACACGCGGAACCTGACGCTGCCTCCCCACCGCAGCCTGACGGCGGTGCTGATCGGGCTTCTGGTGATGGTCGCGGTGCTGCTCTTCGGCTACTTCAAAGTCTTCGGCGATGCGACCAAGGACATCCAGTCCTCGCTCAGCGCGACCAACGCTCGGGGCGCGGCGGAGCCGGGCCCTGGAACGTGACGGGTCGTGACTGGTCGTGACGGGCATGATCAGGCATGATCGTGCCTGGTCATGTGCGGCGGGCTGAGTCGTTGCCCATGCCGTGAGTGGATGGCGTGAGCAAGGCGGAGGGTGCCCCGGGGGGGCGTTGATTGCCGGTGTGTATTGTCCGGTGGAGAACCAGTGCTATGAACTTTCTCTCGAGCTTCTCGAACTTGCCCGGCCCCGCGAAGGTGGTTGTGCTGATTGCCAGCGGCGCGGGGATGTCGTCGATCGTGGCGGCCCTGATCCCGGGCAGCAACCCGATGTTCACGTACATCGCCATCGGGGTTGTGGCTGTAGCGGTGGCGCTGCTGCTGTGGAAGCTGACGCTCCACCTGCGCACGAAGATGAAGTCCGGCTCCTTTGCTCTGGGACTCTCGAAGTCTGCGGGGCGGTCCGTGGCGGACCCGGCCCTCAAGGCCCGCATGGACGACCTTCGCAAGAAGTTCGATGAGGGCGTTGAGATCTTCAAAAAGAACGGCAAGGACATCTACAGCCTGCCGTGGTACATGATCGTCGGCCCCAGCGCCTCAGGCAAGACCGAGGCGATCCGCCACAGCAACATCGGCTTCCCGCCTGGCCTGCAGGACTTCCTGCAGGGGACCGGCGGCACGCTGAGCATGAACTGGTGGTTCACGAACCACGCCGTCATCATCGACACGGCCGGGCGCATGTTCATGGAGGAGGGTGAGGGCACCGAGTGGAAGGAGTTCCTCAAGCTCCTCCGCAAGGACCGTCCCGACTGCCCGATGAACGGGCTGCTGCTGGTGATCTCGGTCGAGAACCTGCTGAAGGATTCGGCCGAGAAGATCGAGCAGGTCGCGGGCGTGATTGCACGCCAGCTCGACGTCATCCAGCGGACGCTCGACGTGCGTTTCCCCGTGACGGTCCTGGTCACCAAGTGCGACAAGATCACCGGCTTCCGCGACTTCTTCGAGACCCTCAACGACCCCGCGCTCCAGCACCAGATGCTGGGCTGGAGCAATCCGGCCTCCCTCGACGAGGCCTTCAAGGCCGACGCGGTTTCGACGCATCTCGAGACCGTCCGCCAGAAGCTCCTCAAGCGCCGCATGGGCCTGCTCCAGAACCCCGTCCACACCGAGGACCCAACCGCGCGCCGCACGGACCAGGTCGATGAGATGTTCGAGCTGCCCAACAACCTGGTGCGGATCGCCCCGCGCCTCAAGAGCTATCTCGAGAAGATCTTCGTTGCCGGCGAGTGGAGCCCCAAGCCCCTCTTCCTGCGAGGCATCTACTTCACGAGCTCGATGCGCGAGGGCCAGGCCCTTGACATGGCGCTCGCGCAGTCGCTGGGTGTCGACGTGGACTCGATCCCCGGCGGCAAGGAGTACAGCAAGGAGAAGGCCTATTTCCTCCGCGACACCTTCATGAGCAAGATCTTCCGCGAGAAGGGGCTCGTGACCCGCGCGACCAACGTCAACAAGCAGCTCGCCAAGCAGCGGGCGATGCTCGCCTTCGGCTCGATCGCGGCGGTGCTGATCATCGGCACCCTCGTCGCGTTCCAGTACTGGCAGTTCCAGACGACCATCGGCGCGCCCGCGCAGTTCTGGAAGAACGTCAATCTCTGGGACGCCTGGACACGCGAGCGTGCCGACCGCGCGCCCGGCGACGACCGCTGGCCCGTTGTCCGGCCCGAGGGTGACAAGTGGGTCTACAACGCGCGCTTCGGTGATGCCAACGGGTTTGCAAACCCCGGCAACCCCGCCGGCGCGATTGTCTCATCCAACGCAGGTCTGCCCGAGCTCCTGACCGAGACCGCAACCTGGGCCGGGAAGGGGATCGACCCGCCGCTGATTGCGGTGCTGGCGGTGCCGGAGAACGCGATCGAGCGGGACATGATCGGAGCGCACCGCTCGCTGACCGAGCGGCACGTCCTGATGCCGCTGCTCTCGGCTGTGCGTAATAAACTGGCCAACGAGCCCAACACCGCATGGAACGACGACGCCATCACATCGCTCGCGCAGCTCGTGCGTGTTCAGACGTTCTCGCACGGCCTGACTCCCGCGGCGGATGCTGGTCCGGGTCTGCTCGACGCGGCCAAGGGCCTCGCGTCGGGCAAGACACCTGCACCGGGCGCGCGATCTGGCACGCTGGCACTCGCGCCGATGCTGACGACGCTCCTCGGTCCCGATGAGGCACGGAAGATTCCAGCATCTGAAGTGGCTTCGCTGCAGGCCGCGGCGGACGCGGCGTATGGCGGTGCCTTCAAGAGCGATTCGCCGCTGGATCGCCTCGAAGCAAACCTGCCCGACAATACCACGAAGGTCGAGAAGGCCGTCGAGGCCATGGTTGCATCGCTCAAGAATATGGGCGCAGGTGGCGAAGCGCTCGGCCGCATTCGCGCCGTCGCCGATGCGCTCGATGAGTTCCGCAAGGCCGAGCTTGCTCTGCTCGCGCTCCCGTTTGTTCAAGCGACCGACCCGGCCGAGCGCCCCTCTGCCACCGGTGGCACGATCAAGGATCCGCAGACCGTCGCGGAGTATCGCGATCGCTTCCAGGCCGAGTTTGACAAGGCCTTCGAGCGCCTCACCGCTGCGAACGACGCCGTCGGTGCCGCGGTGCAGCGGATGGGCCCAGACATCGCGTCCAACCCCATTGAAGCCTTCGAGCGATCAGACAAGGAGCTCAGGGCTCTGGTCGCAACGGCCTTCTCGCGGCTGAGCGAGCAGTTGCCCGTGCGATCGGGATCGCTTGCATCGCAGATTCCCGGCCAGGCAACGGCTGCGGGGGGCGACGCGGGGAGCAAGGCCCTCGCCGCGATCGATTCACAGATGTCGCAAGAGCCCGCGCCGATTGCGATCCTCCGCAAGCGGCTGGATGATGAGCGTGCGGTGACGGAGCAGCAGCTCGGCGAGCAGCTCGTGGCGATGCGAGCACGATTGGGCACGACGCTTCCCATGCTGGCGATGGGCACGCTTGGCCGCGATCAGACTCGCGCGTACCAGCTCCGCTACAGCATGTACGCCGCGGCGAAGAACGCGGTCGAAGCAGCGGCCAAGCCGGTCGAGGCCGATGAGGGTGATGGATTCGCGTCGCCCGCGATTGCAATCGGTCGCGTGAATGAACGTGCGACCAAGGCCGCAGCGGAGATCGAGTCTTCCGCGACATGGACCGCGCTCCCGAGCGAGAAGTGGCTCCAGCCGGGCAACCCGCTCGAGGCAGATCGCGTGGCTGGTGCCGGGCGCGCCAAGCGGATCGTTGACCTCGCTTCGATGCGCGCGATGAACGCCGTGGTCCTCTCAGAGCTTGGACGTGATTGGCTCAAGAGCTCTGACTCAGTACGCAAGGCGGTCGCGTTGCTGGCCGAGAGCCCCGAGGCCAAGGAGCGCGTTGCTGATATGGACGAGAAGGCGCGGCAGCTGTGGGACAGCAGACGCTGGATCCATCCCGAGCTTCCCTTCGCCGGATTCGAGCCCGATAAGAGCTTCGATGCTGGCTATCACCCTGGCGCGGCCGCGGAACTTCTCGGCGCGCTCGGCGAGATCCGCCAGAAGACCCGATCAACTTCCGAGAGTGGCGGCGGTGCGATCCTGGGCTCGGTAGAGATTCGCAGCAGCGAGTCGTACCGGCGTGCCATGGACTCTGCGGACAAGTACGTGGGTGACTTCATCTCGCGCTGGCGCCGGTGGGCCGTTGAGTCAGACCCGACGGTCGAGACCTGGGAGTCGCTCGCGAAGGCGCTTGACGATACCGACGCGGCGTCGATCAACGAGGCGCTCCTGGGCCTTCGCGATCAGGCGCGGCTTGCGATCGACGCGGTCAACATCCCCTCGCTCGAGACCAGCGCGGACCGCCGCGCCACCGCGATCAGGGAGATCGATGCGGAGTACAAGGAGGTCGAGGAGGCAACGGCCAAGAACATCTTCGTTCGCTGGCGCAGCCTGAGCAAGATGAGCCCGGAGAAGGCGGCCGAGGGGCTCCGCGCCGAGATTCGTCGCGGCAAGGGCGGCGACGTTCTGCAGGAGATCGGCTCGCGCGAGTCCTACTGGAACAAGCTCCAGTTCGCGATGCTCAACGCGCTCGCAGGCGGGGCCGGCGGTGAGATCGCCCGCGCTCAGCAGCTCCTGATGAAGGATGCCAAGGCCGTGCCTCTCTTCAGGGGCGCGACCTCCAACCCCGATCTCTCGGCGGACCAGCTGCGGGCTATATCGGTCGCGATGGAGAAGGTTGGCGGCAGCACGACGGCCCAGCCTGGAGCCGCGGACATCGAGGAGGCGCTCGGCGAGGTACCCGCGCTCTTCCGCGACGACGCTCGCTCACTCTTTGGCGGCACATGGATGACCGAGTCGCGCAGGCGCTGGCTGGACAAGCTCGGCCGCGCGGTAATGGCGATGAAGGCCGAGAAGAGCTTCGAGGTCGTGATCGAGCATCCTGGAAATGACTCGGCGGATCCGCCAGCGGGCAAGCAGTTCGCGGCGTTCCGCAGCGATGGCCAGTTCCTCAAGTTCGAGGGCAAAGTTGTCGTCTTCAACCTTAACCAGTCGCCCCCGGCCGATGGCCGCCGCGCGACGGTGGTGCTCCCGGCTTCGGGGAGCGTTGAAGTCCTGTTCTACGGCACGGACCCCCTCGGCGACGCGGCACTCGCGAACCCCTCCGCAACAAACACGCTCACCGGCGCGTGGCCCTTCCTCGGTTCGGTCCTGTCGAACCCGGCAAGCAAGTCCGGCGGTGCCAAGGGGCGCTGGCTGACGCAGATTGATGGCGTTTGGCTCGCGGTGCGTGTGCCCGAGCGGCTGGACCTCGCGCAGTGGCCCGAGGCCGCGGACTGGCCAGCGAACTAGCTCGCGAGCCAGCGGGCGCGTACGCGGATGATGCTCCTCTGGCTTGTACCGTGATCGGTGATTTCGTTTGGCGCGGCGTCGGTGGACATGATCCAAACAGGCCCAAGCCGCGGGCGGCCTAGCGAGTGGAGCGATCGATGGCGAGCCCTCAGGGACGAACACTTCGTGTGCACGTGGCGGCGTTCGGGAAGCACCCCGGCTGGGACGATCACATCGAGGAGATCGGCCTCGATTGCGACGCGCTGGTGCGAGCCAAGCGCGTGCTCTACAGCGACGGCATCGCGGGCAACATCGACTCTGGCTCGTGGGAGAAGCTCGCCGACGAGCAGCGTCTGCCAACCTTTGCTCATCACTGGTACTGGAAGCTGGGCCAGGATCTGGTCGTCGGTCGGATGTGGTCCAGCCGCGACGGCAAGGGGCGCACGAAGTATCCGATGGTCGTCTGCGCCATGATCGATGGCGCGAGCCCGGCGTGGGCGATTGAGCGCATCCACCGGCGGCTGGCCGCGATCGAGGAATCATGCGTTGGAACGCAGTCGGCAGAGCTGGTGCGGCTCGCCATCGGCGAGGCACGCAGAGCGCTGGAAGACGAGGCTGCGCTGGAATCCGCGCAGCCATCAACGCCCTCACTCTCTGATGCCGAACTTCTGAAGCGTCTGGTGCAGAGCCCCGAGCTCAACATGCCGGAGCCAGCGGCCGGTTCGGAAGGTGGCGAGTCCGGGGATGGCGTGGGCCTGGTGCGGATCCTGTACGAGATGGACCGCGAGATGGGCCCGTACCTGATGCGAGTTAATCGGAAGACCACAACGTCTGGCCCGATCCATGCCCAGCACATTCGCGTGCCCAAGGGCTCCACGAACAACGCGGAGGCAGCACGAGCCTGGATGGCGTTGATGGGGCAGATGCTCGCGGCGTCGTCGCCCCTCATGCTGATCGAGCCCCGCGAGCAGCCCTTCATCGATGTGATCGTCGGTGATCCCAAGCCCGCGCAGCTCTTCTGCGTCCGCGCGGGGCTCAAGGGCCTGCCGCTGACCAGCAGCGTTCCATACACCATCGATCCCGCGTTCATGGCAACAACGCGCGCGCGCATCGCGGACTGGGTGTTGGGCAAGAGCTTCGCCGCAACGCAGGTCGCATCGCCGAGCGCGGCAGCCGGTGGCAAGAAGGTCAGCGGCAAGAAGGCGCTGATGGTAATCGGCGGGGCTGGCGTCCTCTTCTTCATCGTGCTGCTGCTGATCGTCATGTTCGGCGGCAAGGGCAAGCACGAGAGTCAGCCGGGAACGAACGACACATCATCCAAGCCCACCCAGGCCCAGCCAGCCGCGGCACCAACGCCACCAGTTCCCGCAGAGCCCGCGCCCGGATCAAACAGCGGCACGGCAAATGCCAAGCCAACGAGCACGCCCCCGCAGGCAAGCGCTTCTCCCGCACCCGCGCCGGCGAGCAACTCGACCGCGGCGAATGCGGCGCCGGTCGCCGCGAAGCCCGTTGTGCCACCCGCGCCGGCAACGCCCGTGGTGCAACCTGCTTCGCCGCCACCATCGCGCGATGCCGTGGACCCTCGCGCTGGCTGGAACAACTTCGCGGCGCGACAGGATCTTGCGTCGAAGGCCACAACGCTGGACTCGGAGTGGAAGGCAGAGGGTGCGGCGCCCGACGCCGCGATGATGCAAGTGCTCGAAGAGTCACGCAAGCGCGGCGCAGCCGCGGACCAGATGAGATTTCGCGCTGGTGAGCGCGACGCGATCGTGCAGGCGATGTCCGCTGCGGACGCAGCGACGCAGCGCGCCAAGACTGCCATTGACGCGGCGAGCGCGGCGTCGTCGGAGCGGCTGGCAAAGTGGATCGCGGCCCAGAGCCCGCCCGTCGCGGACCAGACACTCGCCGCAGCGTGGCGGCGCGGCGTCGGATCCGTCGCCCCTTCCGAAGGATGGGAGGCTGCAAGGGCGCGCATCGCGAGTGTCTCTGAGCTCGCAAGCAAGGCTGAGGCGGCACTGCGCCAGAGCAAAGAGATCGCCATTCCTTCGGCGTTGAGTGCCGCGGGCCCCGCGATCCGCTCGTTGGAGGCCGCCGCGCGCGAGCAGGCCGCGACGAGGTTCGCGTCGGGCGTTGAGGCCAAGGACGCCGGTATGGTGAGCGAGGCCGAAGCCAAGCTCAAGTCCTGGACGACGGCCGCGACCGGAGTGCTCGCCGACGCCAGCGCAATCGAGGGCTCGCTCTCGCGAGGCGCCGGTCTTGCGGAGGCGGATGAGCAAGGCATGACCGTCGCCGGGCGCCTTGATCGCGTGCGAGCGAGCGAGGCGTTCGCAACGATCGGAGCCTCACTCAGCCCGGTGATCCGAAGGGTCGAGGCACTCTCGGAAGTCGGCACGATCAATGATCCCGCCGCGCTGCTCGCGGCGCTTGAGACGGCGCGTCAGGACCAGAGCCTGGTGCGAGCGAGCGAGGTCATCACGGCGTGGGAGCGGCTTGGCGCACTCGAGTGGCCCAGAACTCCCGAGGCGCTCGCCGCCGCGGGCCTCACGCTCTCGCGTGATGTGTCGCCCGTGCTGGAGCGAGTGGAAGCACCGGCACGGCGCGAGTCGCTGCAAGCGCGGGCCGACGCAACGGCGCGCGCGATGTGGACCGGCTTCGCGAAGGGCGCAGCGCCCAACGATGCGACGTTCCAGGCCGCGCTCGATGGCCGCGACCGACTGATGATGCGGCCCGAGCACATCGCGCAGCTCCCCGAGACCCTGCGGTACAACCTCTTGCGTCGTGAGTTCGCGGGCGCGATCAAGAGTGCGGAAACGCTGGCGCCCGGCGCGCGAGTCGGAGCCCAGCAAGCCGCGGCTGCCGCGTTCGTGAGAGATGCCGGATCACTCGCTGGTCTCGCGGCGCGGCCA
>Ga0105044_10003266_pt1 | contig 22205 bp, 14 predicted proteins | sample MAT01_FD_78092 | JGI IMG/M metagenome (GOLD analysis project Ga0105044, IMG submission 78092) | Freshwater microbial communities from Lake Fryxell liftoff mats and glacier meltwater in Antarctica - MAT-01 | ecosystem: Environmental > Aquatic > Freshwater > Ice > Liftoff microbial mat | place...
CGAACACGCCTGCCCCGGTAAAGGATTCTCCGTCCTTGCTCGCCGGGCCCGGCGCTGGTGTGACCCGAGCCGACCTCGCCGCGATCTATCTTCGTTTTGAGCATGCGCTCGCCAAAAACCCGCCGCTCCCCGGCCGCGTCAAGAACATCAACGCCGCCTTTGATGAAGCCACCATGGCGTTCTTCGGTGGCGGTTACGGGAGCGCAATCGCCAAGCTCACCGAAGTCATCGGCCGGCTCGAGAACAGCGGGGGGGACGACACCCGCTCCGTCTCTCGCCGCTTTGCCGAGTCGCTCAAGGTTCGAATCGAGCCCTCCATCCTCGTCCCCGGGTCAGAAAGCAATGGCGGGCCGGTGACGATCACCGTCTCGCCCATGCACATGCTGCGGCCGCAGGATGTTGACAAACTCCCCCCCGAGGCCGCCGCCACGCGAATCGTTGCCAAAGCCTCGCTGCGCCTCGACGGCGCGCCCCTCGCCAACGGCCCCTCCGCGACCATCGCGCTCGACCCCGCCAACAAGAACGCCGTCGAGCCCACCACCGCGTCCAACCCTGAGTGGTCCAAACTCCCACCCGGCCGCTATGAAGTCGTCGTTGAGGTGCCGGGCGAGGCTCCCATCATCGCCGGCGCGTGGACCGTCATGGCGACCGCGCCCAGCGTGCTGAGCGCCAACATCGTCCGCCAACTCTCCCCGCTCCGCACCAGCGACGATGCCCAGTCCGACGCCATCAACGCCTGCCTCTCGCGCGCTCGCCTGCTGGTGGATAACCCCTCAAACCTGCGCTCTGCCGAGTTCCTCGTGAGCCCCATCGCCCTTGCCGCGCAAGTGAAGGCCGAGGCCCAGGCCCTCGCGGATCACGGCGACCCCTACCGCCTTCGCTCCGGCGACTGGTGGGTCGGCGTTCCCGGCATCGGCCGGGATGTGCCGTGCCGCTTTTACGCCCCGGCCGCGGCGTGCAAGGGTGATGCGCCCGTCCCGCTCGTTGTCTGCCTGCACGGCGCGGGCGGTGACGAGAGCATGTTCATGGACGGCTACGGCGCGGGCGAGATCAAACGCCTCGCCGATGCTCACGGCTTCATCGTCGTCTCGCCCTCGACCAACGTGGTGCAGAACGGGCCCGGTCACCTCGATGCCGTTCTTGGCGCTGCCAAACGCTGGTACTCCATTGACCCCGACCGCATTTACATCCTCGGCCACTCGATGGGCGCCAACGCCACTGCCACGCTCGCCGCACTCCGGTGCGACACCTTCGCCGCGGCTCTCTGCATGGCCGGTGGTGCCGGACGCGCGATGGAAGGCCGCGTGCCGCCGATGCTCGTGATCGCCGGCGAGTTTGACCCGATCTTTCTGCCCGGCCGCATCAAGAGCGCCGTCACCAAGGCGCGGGAGAACGGCGCCAAGATCGAACTCCGTATCGCCAAGGATTACGGCCACACCATGCTTGTGGGTGCAAAACTTGAGGAGGGCGTGGACTGGTTGCTGAGCCATACGCGAGCCCTCGCGCCCGCGCCGGAAAAGACTGGCCCGGCCATGATGGATGGGGGGTGACGGCGGAGGCCGGCAGCCGCCAAGTTGGCGGGGGGGCGGCGGGGGGCCGCAAACCGTCTCAGGTGATCGCGCGACCACCGTCTATCCGAATTACTTGCCCCGTGCAGTAGGAAGCCTCCAGCGCCAGCCACGCGACCGCCTCCGCGGCTTCGCGCGGCGTGCCGGCCCGCCCCAGCGGCACTCGGCTCAAATACTTCGCCTGCATCGCCGCGTCGGACTCATCCCCATCGGTCGGAAATGCCACCACGCCCGGCGCGACGGCGTTCACCCGCACCTTCGGCGCCAGTTCACGGGCGAGAACCAGCGTCAGTTCCAGCAGCGCGGCTTTGCTCATCGAATACGCCGCGAAGTTCGTCCGCGCCTGGCCGAGTTCACCCATGGCGTGAATGTCGCACATGGCCACGATGGCCCCGCCCATCCGGGTACCCGATGGTGACCGCAGCGGTGAAGCCGCCAACAACTTCGCCAGTGCCCGGCTGATCACCAGCGGTGCAAGGGCGTTGATCGTGAACGCCTCGTGTGCCTGCGCCGCCGTCACGCTCTTGAGCGGCGTCGCCTGATAGATCGACGCGTTGTGAACCAGCACGTCCAGCCGCGCCAGTTTTCCCAAGAGCGCACCCGCCCACGCCGCCACGCGCGCGGGCTTGTCGAGTTCCACGTGCTCAAACTGCACCGTCGCGCCCAGCGCGGCCAGGCTCTTCTCCGCCGCGGCCAGTTCAGCCCGCCCTTTGCCCGTCGGCCGTTTTCCGTGCCGATGTGTCAAGACCAGATCACACCCGCGCCGCGCCAGTTCCGCAGCGATGGCGATACCCACACGTCCCGGGCGCGTCGCGCCGGTCACTAGCGCCATCGGGCGATCGGTTTTCACAGCGCGTTCCCCGGTGGCGGATATTCATCGGGCGGCTGCTCATCCTTGGCGCGGTCATCTTTCGACGGCGGGGCTGGCGGCGTTTCCATCCGGCGGCCTGACTCCGCCCACACGTTCTTGACCAGACCCTTCTTCTCCGGTCGCACGATTTTGCTCGCCGCGAACAACCGATTCTTCACAATCGCCAGGACTACCCATGCAACCAGCAGGAGCACGATCATGCACCCGCCGAAATACAGCAGCGTTTCGTTGGCCGCGATCATCCGCGCAAACGTCCGGGCTTCGGTTGTTGAAACGGGCACAGCCCCTCCCCCACCTCCCGCGCCAGGAGGCGTCGCCGCCATCAGGCGTTCAGCCACAGCGAGCACCAAGATGGACGTGGCCAGTTTGTTCATGCCGCACGAGCCATTCGCCGCCGCCGCCGCAAGGTTGCACCCCCGCACCAACCCAGCGCCTTGTTTACCGTTTCTTGGTCCCGACGAATGAGAGCAGAAAGAGCAGCACAATAGCCCCCACCGTCGCCGTCACCAGCGAACCAATCAAAGACGTGCTCTGTAGGCCCAGCAACCCAAAGAGGAACCCGCCCAGCAGCGCACCAAGCACGCCCACAATGAGATTACCGACCAACCCAAACCCGCGACCCTTGGTCGCCAGCCCCGCCAGAAACCCGGCGAGAAGGCCGATGAGCAGAAAATAGACGATGTGCATCGCCAAGCGTAAGCGGCCGTCTGATCGGCGGATTCGCACCCAGACCGCCAACCGCGGCCGGCCACGTCAAACGCTCAGTCCTGCATCTGGCTCTCGGGCGCCCGGCCCCGTGCCGCCAGATCAGTCAAAATCGCGGGCATCCGCGCCGCAAACGCCCCGCGCGCCAGCACCGCCGTCGCCCCGCTTGCTGCCGCTCGGTTCATCAGGTCCACATGCACGTGCGGCGCGAACGCCACGACCGGCACGTTCGCTACTCCCTGCTTCATGGCTGCCATCAGCTCAAAGCACACCTCGCCGGCCTCAAGGTCCAGCAGCAACCCCGCCACATCGCAATCGCCCAGACGCGCCGTCAACATCTCAACATTCCGCACCGGTCGGCAGGCCACTCCAACGCCCTCACCAGTGCCCTTGACGCGCGTCGCCCACAGCAGGTCAGCGCAGCAGTACAGCACCACCCGAGGCCGCTCGCCAGCCCCCCCCGCCTCCCCAGCGGCTATGCCTGCCGACGAGTTGTTTGGTCTATCTCCCATAGGAATTTGCCCCTTTTGACAACCGCCGCACAAGTAGAACACAGGCAATGAAGTGGGGCCTAACGTAGTCCCCGACCCAGATTCGCAAGCGTCCGGAGCGTAGCCGTGACGTCTGGGTCCCCGGCGCGTGCCAAGCCTGTTTGGAGGCCCGTTACGCCCAACCCGTGTGCGGCTCTTCCTTGGGGGAGTGTGCCGCCCGATCGGCGAAAGTTCGTCTTTGCGATCGCTGAGGACCCTTCGAGAGCATCCATGTCTACAACGATGACCAAGAGCAAATCGAAACCCCAGAACCTGGCGGCCCTCACCGGCACGCTCAAAAGCCCCGTGCTCTCTGACGTCGGGCTCCCCCTCGACCCTGACAACCTCTATACCCAGACCGTCGACGTCATGCTCACGGCCGCGGAACTGATGGGTGTGCCCCGCGCCATCCAGCTCATTCTGGCCCAGCCCAAGAACGAGATCATGGTCCACTTCCCGGTGCGGATGGACAGCGGCGAGTTCAAGCTCTTCAAAGGCTACCGCGTGCAGCACAACAATGCCTGCGGACCATACAAGGGCGGCCTCCGATTCCACCCCCAGGTACACCTTGACGACGTCAAATCCCTCGCCCTCCTTATGACCTTCAAGACCGCCCTCACCCGTCTGCCCTTCGGCGGCGGCAAGGGCGGGGTCAAGTGCGATCCCAAGCAGCTCTCACGCGGTGAGCTCGAGCGCGTCACCCGCCGCTTCTGCGCCGCCATCAGCCACGCCATCGGTCCCGATTACGACATCCCGGCACCCGATGTGAACACCAACGCCCAGATCATGGCGTGGTTCGCCGATACTTACGACTCCCTCACCGACAGCAACCGCAGCACATGGGACGCCATGCGTGTCGTCACCGGCAAGCCCATCGAAATCGGCGGCTCGCTCGGTCGCGAAAAGGCCACCGGCCAGGGCGTGGTTGATGTGCTCGTTGAGATGCTTCCCGAAGTCGGCATTGCCATCAAGGGCATGAAGTTCAGCGTCATCGGCTACGGCAACGTCGGTTCCTGGACCGCCCGCATTCTCCACGACATGGGTGCCAAGTGCATCGCCGTCATGGATCACACCGGCGCCATCCGCAACGACGGCGGCTTCGACTGCCACGCCCTCGCGACCTATGTCACCAAGAACGGTGGCGTGGGCGGCTTTGAAAAGGGTGCTGGCTCCGGCAGTGGCGGCAAGAAGGGCAGCGGCGCGACCAAAATCTCGACCGACGAGTTCTATCAGACCGCCGTTGACGTGCTCGTTCCCGCCGCCCTTGAGCAGATGATCAAGGAAAAAGAAGCCAAGATGATCAACGCCAAGGTGATCGCTGAGGGTGCCAACGCCCCCACGACGCCCGCTGGCGACCGCATCCTCAACAACCGCGGGATTGAGGTCATCCCCGCCATTCTGGCCAACGCTGGCGGGGTCACCGTCAGCTACTTCGAGTGGGTCCAGAACAAGAGCTGCACCGTCTGGGATGAAGAGAAGGTTGACCGCGAACTCAACCGCCACATGGTGCAGGCCGCCCGCCGCACCGTGCAGGCCCGCCTCAAGTACAACTGCGACATGCGCGTCGCCGCCTACGTCGCCGCCCTTGAGCACATCAATAAGGTCTATATGACCCGCGGCATTTATCCCTGATTCGCCCTTTACGCTGTCATCCCCAGGGCCGCGCCTCAGGCGCGGCCCTTTTTCATGCCCCGCCGCCCTCGACTGCCCGAACGGCTCCACTTCCACCCCAGCCCCCACCGCCGCCCCACCGCCGCCGCCCGACCTCACCAATCGGGGCCGCCGGCAACAAATCACCATTCCCGCACGCTTCCTGTTGGCGTCCCCCCGTTGGTGCGGTCTAAACTCGGCGCATACCGCGGGCGGGCAGCCGCCCGACGGTGCGTCCCGTTCCTCGTTTTTCGCAGCCATGGAGGGCAGCGATGAGCACTGCTGGTGCTTTGGCCAATCTGCTCGAATCCACCATTGACAGCGACTTGACTATCGCGGCGCCATCGGCGCAGCCCGGCCGCCGCGCGCCCGAGAGAGGTTCTATGAAATCTGCAACCATGCCGACTCCCCGCGTCACCGCCGAGACTATGGCGACCAAGCAGCGCGATATCTCCGTCTCGGAGTTCTTCGCCAAGAACCGCCACCTGCTCGGCTTTGACAACCCGCGCAAGGCGCTGCTGACGACGGTGAAGGAAGCGGTGGACAACTCGCTCGACGCCTGCGAAGAGGCCAGCATCCTCCCCGATATCACCATCATCATTGAAGACCTTCAGCCCGAGCGCGCCTCCAGCGTCAAACAATCCAAGTACCGCATCACCGTGGTCGACAATGGGCCCGGCATCGTCCGCAAGCAGGTCGAAAACATCTTCGGCCGACTGCTCTACGGTTCCAAGTTCCATCGCCTCAAGATGTCGCGCGGCCAGCAGGGCATCGGCATCTCCGCCGCCGGCATGTACGGCCTCATCACCACCGGCAAGCCCATGGTGATCCACACCAAGCCCAAGTCCAATCTGCCCGCTCATCACATTGAGCTGGCCATGAACACCAAGACTAATCGCGCCGAAGTCACGGAGGATCGCGAGACGCAGGACTTCCCGCCCAAGCGCCTCCGCGACATCACCAAGGGCACCCGCGAAGACACGTTCCTCAGCACTTCTGACTATCAGACCGGTACGAGCGTGAGCATTGAACTTGAAGGCCGCTATCAGCGCGGCCGCGGAAGCGTCGATGAGTTCCTCGAACTCACGGCAATCGCCAACCCGCACGCCAACATCGTGTTCGTGCCCCCCAGCAAAGAAAGCGCGGCCGAAGAACAGGATGTGCCGCTGCTCAAGAAGGGTAAAAAAGACGAAGACGATAAACCCGAGGTCGACCCCAATGCCGCCCAGGCCGATCCGGCGCTCACTATCGCCGCCCCGGAAGGGCCGACCACCACCACCGAAATCGGTGGCGTCATCATCTTCCCCCGCGGCGTGAATGAACTCCCCCCCGAAACACAGGAGATTCAGCCCCACCCCAAGGGCATCGAACTCGGAATCCTGCTCCAGATGCTCAGGGACTATGAGGCCACCGAGAAGGGGACACTCTACAACTTCCTGCAGGAACGCTTCTGCCGAGTGAGCGCGACGACGGCGGGAATGTTCTGTGAGAAGATCGGCTGCACCAGCCGCACCAAGGCGGGCGACATCGATCACGCACGGGCCGAAAAGCTCTACAACGCGTTCCAGGAAGCGCGGCTGGCCCCGCCCCCCACCGACTGCCTCGCCCCCATCGGCGTGCGTCAGTTGCTGTCCGGTTTGCTCAAGGGTGTTCGGGCCGAGTTTTATGCCGCCAGCAGCCGCGAGGCCGCGGTGTATCGGGGGAGGCCGTTCCAGATCGAAGCCGCCATCGCGTTCGGCGGCGACCTTCCGGCCGATGCCTCCGGTCGCGTCATCCGCTTTGCCAACCGCGTGCCGCTGCTCTTTCAGCAGTCGGCGTGCTCGTCGATCAAGGCCGTGACCGAAATCGCCTGGCGAAACTACAACCTCCAGCAATCACGCGATTCGCTGCCCACTGGCCCACTTGTCATCATGCTCCACATGGCCAGCGTCTGGGTGCCCTTCACCAGCGAGAGCAAAGAGGCCATCGCCGATTACGACGAGATCCGCAAAGAGATGAAGCTCGCCCTCATGGAGTGCGGCCGCAAACTCGGCACGTATTTGCGCAAGCGCCAGGCCATGCGCCGACAGGCCGATCGTCGCGACGTCTTTGAGCGCTACATCGGCGAGATCAGCAAAGCCATCAACGAACTCAACGGGACTGACACCAAAAGGCTCTACGACGCCCTGCTGGTTCAGGCGCGTAAACACACGGCCATTGCCGATCAGGAACTTGACGAAGACGGCAAGCTCGTCAAAGACGATCCGGCCGAGCAGGAAGGCGTCATCATCGTCGCCTCCGCCGTACCCGGCGATGCCGCCGCGCCCGAAGTCCGCGGCGGTGGGGCCCCCCCGTTCTCGCAAACCAAGGCCGAGCGCGCCATGGTCGAGGTCGCCTCTCGTGCCAAGGTCGCTGACGAGCCCACGCTCCTGGATGTCAAGCCCGTCGGTCGCTCGGGTAGGAAAGAGAGCAAGGCCAAGCCCACTGCCGCGGCTCCCACCACGCGTGAGGCCAAACGCCAAGCCACGGTGTCGTCACTCCCTGCGCCCGCCGCGAAGCCAACGCCGGCCCCGGCGCCTCCGGCGGGCAACTTTAAGCCGAAGATGCGACTCGTGAACGGCAAGCTCGTGCCTGTGGAAGACGGGCCCAAGCTCTTCTGAGCGGGCGATACGATGTATTTATGCCACACGTCTGCATGATCGCGATGCACGGATTCCGCATTCGTCGGGCGGAGATGCTCGCGCTGGGAATGACACTGCCGGGGCTGGCGGACAGAGCAGGCGCGCTCGGAGGCCTCCCGGCGCTTGGGCTGCTCACGCTTGCCGGAATGACACCAGCGACATGGGACGTGTCGTATCACGAAGCGCCAGGCGTAGAAAGCGGTGAGCGATTTGATTAGAGCGGGCCGCCCCGGCGATTCGTTCAGCGAAATTGCAATCTGTCGTGCCCAAGTCGGCCGGGCTCTGGCGCACGATGTCTGTGCGGGTATCTCCCTCCACCTCTCACCCGCTACAAGAGAGCCGAATCGACCCCAATGCGCACCACGCCCTTGTCCTCAAAGCCCGCCAAGTCAGCCGCCGCCATCGAAGTCAAACCAGCGCCCTAATCCGCACTCCACGCCGCGCCCAACCCACCCCCGCGCCAGTCCTTTCTAAATCCGACCGCATCGAATCCATCGGCCTCCAGGCTTCCGGCTCGGCCCGACCATGGTCATCGTTCCGGGGTGTTGGACCCAGGTCATTTATTAGGCCCTATAACTATTTGTGGACATGGATGTGGATGTGGATGCGGCCTCCGATTAGCCCCCGAATCGGGGTTTTCGTTTGCACACCATCATTGGCGTGCTATGTTGCAAGTGAGTAAGGGTTCACGTCCTTGCATGTACGTGCCCACATTCGTCACTTCGAAAGGAATCGCTCGTATGAAACTCCTCGTCATCGCGGCCCTCGTGTCCGCCGCAGCCAGCACCGCTGCCCTTGCGCAGCCCTCGTCGAACAGCATCAACTTCGACAGCATGTCCCTGGGCAATCCCCCGGGCGTAGGCGGACCCGACATCCGCGTTCCCGGCGACAGCAACTGGTACAACCCGTCGAACAGCTCCACCCAGCAGGCCGTCACCGCCGGTGTCGGTCGCTTCGGCACCAATGGCCTTGTCGTCGGCAACAACGGCTCAGGCAACGATGGCGTCATCGACAACCTCCGCACGCCACGCCTCCTGACCAACGCAGGCGAGAGCGTCGGGCCGGTCAACTCGACCAACAACCTCTTCCAGTGGTCGCTTTGGTTCCGCACCGTACCGACCAGCAATCCGAATGGCACCTTCCGCTTCCGCGTCGAGTCCTACGGGCCCGACCGCACGACGTTCCTCGGCTTCCAGCAGGATGGCTCAGGTAACCTCATTGCCCGCGCCTTCGGCATGAATTCCAGCGCCAACTTTGTCAGCCAGGACATCACCGGCCTGAACTGGGGCGACTGGTACCGCGTGACAGGCGCGCTCACGTTTGCCGATGGCGCAGCCAACGACTCGATCAGCTATTCCATCTTTACCAGCGCCAACGTTCTGGTCGGTTCTGCCACCACGCCGTCGTGGGAAGAAGGTGCTCGCCAACTCGGTTATAACGGTGGCAACATCTTCGGCGTCGATGCGCTCCAGTTCCACAGCCGCGGTGGCTCTGCTGGCGATCACGCCATTGTCGATGACATCAGCTATGCCGCCCTCACCATTCCCCTCCCCCCCGCCGCTTGGGCTGGTATCGGCTCGCTCGCGGGCGTTGCTGCCTTCGGCATGATCCGTCGCCGCAAGCTCGCGGCTGAGTGATTTGAACCGGCAGTCTCTTGGGCATGGTCCGCCGCCGCCGCCCCTGAAAGAATACCGCGTTGACAATCTCGGGGGTCGAATGCGTCCGCATTCGACCTCCTTGTGTTTTTGGGACGCTCCTGTGGCGGTGGAAGGTCCTCTGATCAGGCCGATTAGCTGACTCAATCACAGCAATCTTGGCACGGCGTCCGTTGCATGTTGAACTGCTTGTTCGACGCGGACGGGCTCGTACGCTTTCCGTGCGTGCAGGGCCACCCCCGCCTCACCACGTGACACACCCGCCGTCGCGGGGCGAATCTTCGACACGGGCGGGCAGACAATGGCCAACTTCGTTGGTCCCCGCCGGGGGGGGGCGCGAGCCGCCGCGGGGGGATTCGACACCACTTTCACCCGCGTACGATGTTTGTGCGGGTTAGATAGTTCTCATTCCAAAGAGCGAAGTCGCTCCCTTGAACCTCCATGCGCACCACGAAAATGTCTTCTCCTCAACAGCACCCAAAGCCCGCCAAATTTGCCTCGGCGGTGGAAGTGAAACCGGTCGCGGCGGACGCGAATGGCAAAGTGAATAAGTTGACCGCGGGCGGGCCGAGCGGCGTGATTGAGACGGCCAGTCCGACGGCGAACGCGGCGGAGATTGCGGCCTCTGCTCGCTCCGTTGCCGGCGCGAGCCTTGGCGCGGCTTCTGGCGTGGGTGTTGGCGCGCCGATGGGCACGCGGGCAGACCGCGACAAATCCATCCGCGTCCGCGGCGCCCGCGAGCACAACCTCAAAAACCTCTCGGTCGATATCCCCCGCGACAAGCTCGTCGTCATCACCGGCCTCTCCGGCTCTGGCAAGTCTTCGCTCGCGTTTGACACCATCTTCGCCGAAGGCCAGCGCAAGTACATGGAATCGCTGTCGGCCTATGCCCGCCAGTTCCTCGATCAGCTCAAAAAGCCCGACGTCGAAGACATCCAGGGCCTGCCCCCCACCATCGCCATCGAGCAGCGCTCCAGCGGCCACAACCCCCGCTCAACAGTCGCCACCAGCACCGAGATCTACGACTATCTCCGCCTGCTCTTCGCTCGTTGCGGCAAGCCCACCTGCTGGCACGTGACGAAGGCCAAGAAAGACGGCACCGTCCTCGAGCGTTGCGGCAAGCCCGTTACCGCCACGCCCGCTTCACAAATCGTCGATGCTGTATTCGCGTGGCCCGCTGGCACCCGCCTCATGGTCCTCGCCCCCGTCATCCGCGGCGTGAAGGGTTTTCACAAAGATGTGCTCGAAGACCTGCAGTCGCAAGGCTGGTCGCGCGTTCGAGTCAATGGTGCACTCCTCGACATCCGCGAGGTGCTCAAAAAGACCGGCGAGAACCCGATGGAACTTGGCCGGCACGAGAAGCACAATCTCGAAGCCGTCATCGACCGCATCGCCATCGCGCCCGATGCCCGCCAGCGTCTCGCCGAGTCGATCGAAGCCGCCCTCAAACTCACCAAGGGCACCGTCGTCATCGCCCGCGAAGAGGGCTCGGGCGACAAGGCCACGTGGTCCGACCACGTCTTCTCCGACCGCTTCTCCTGCGCCATCCACCCCGCCAGCGCCCTCGAAGAACTCGAGCCGCGTCTTTTCTCCTTCAACTCCCCCTTCGGCGCCTGCAAGCCCTGCAGCGGCCTCGGCACGCTCATGGAGTTTGACGAATCGCTCGTCATTCCCAACCCGGCCCTCTCGATGGCCGACGGTGCCATCGCCGCCTGGTGCAAGAACGGCCCCGTTCGCGCCTGGTTCAACCGCCGCCTCAAGCGTTTCTGCAAAGACTTCCGCTGCGACTTCGAGCAGCCCGTCAGCACGCTCGACAAAGACCTCTACCGCATGCTCCTCCACGGCACCACCGCCGCGGACAAATCCAAGTACGGCGCCAAGTTCGAAGGCGTCATCCCCAACATCATGGCGTGGTGGGGCTCGACTGAGAACGAAAGCGTTAAAGAGTGGCTCAGCGGCTTCATGAGCCAGACGCCCTGCCGCACTTGCCTGGGCGACCGCCTCCGCATCGAAGCCCTCGCCGTCTTTCTCGAATCGTCTGAAACCGTTCCCGACTACATCCTCACGGCCCGCAAGGCCCACGGTCTCACGACCAACGCCCACAAACTCAACATCGCCGACTTCACCCGCCTCAACATCGCCGAAGCTCGCCGCGTCATCGACGGCCTGCAACTCTCCAAGGAACAACTGCAAATCGCCGAGCCGATTTTCCGCGAAGTCAAATCACGCCTCGGCTTCCTCGCCAGCGTCGGCCTTGAGTATCTCTCGCTCGACCGCAAAACCGCCACCCTCTCCGGCGGTGAGGCACAGCGCATCCGTCTCGCCACCCAGGTCGGCAGTGGCCTTGTCGGCGCGTGCTACGTGCTCGATGAACCCACCATTGGCCTCCACCAGCGCGACAACGACCGCCTCATCGCCACCCTCCGCCACCTCACCGATATCGGCAACACCGTCATCGTCGTCGAGCACGACGAAGACATGATCCGCCACGCCGACCACGTTCTTGACATCGGCCCCGGCCCCGGCGTCCACGGCGGCCGTGTCGTCTCCCAGGGCACCCCGGCAGAAATCGAAGCCGACCGCAACTCCCTCACCGGCAACTATCTCTCCGGCCGCGTCCGTGTCGAGCTCCCCGCCAAGCGCCGCCCCGTGAGCGAGAAGAAAGCCATCACGATCAAGGGCGCTGCCGAGAACAACCTCAAGAGTGTGGACGTCTCCATTCCCTTGGGCGGTGTCGTCTGCATTACCGGCGTCTCCGGCTCCGGCAAGTCCACACTCGTCAACGACATCCTCCTCCTTGCCGCCAAGAAGGCCCTCCTCGGCTCACGCGTCAAGCCCGGCAAGCACACCAAGATCGTCGGCCTCAACCACGTTGACCGCATCATCGAGGTTGACCAATCCCCCATCGGCCGCACGCCACGCTCCAATCCCGCGACCTACACCGGCTTCTTCGACGATGTCCGTCGTGTCTTCGCCCAAACCAAAGAAGCCAAGATCCGCGGCTACGAGCCCGGCCGCTTCTCCTTCAATGTCAAAGGCGGTCGCTGCGAAGCCTGCCAGGGTCAGGGTGTCAAGAAGGTCGAAATGCACTTCCTCCCCGACGTCTTCGTCGAGTGCGAGGTCTGCCGCGGTGCGCGCTACAACCGCGAAACCCTCGAAGTGCAGTACCGTGGCCGCTCCATCTCCGACGTGCTCAATATGACCATCGAAGAGGGCCTCGCCTTCTTTGAGAGCCATCCCAAAATCCGCCGCTTCTTGCAGTGCCTGCACGATGTCGGTCTCGACTATATCAAACTCGGCCAGCCCAGCACGCAGCTCTCGGGCGGCGAAGCCCAGCGCGTCAAACTCGCCACCGAACTCGCCAAGGGCGGGCCCGACTTCGCGCCCGCCATCGGCGAGGGTGCCAAAGCCAAGCCCCGCGACTTTGACGACAAAGACGAGGACAGCGACGACGTTTCCCTCGCCGGCCTCCGCGCCATCGCTCCCGGCGCCCGCACGCTCTACATCCTCGACGAACCCACCACCGGCCTGCACTTTGAGGACATCCGCAAACTCCTCACCGTTCTCCAGCGTCTGGCCGACAGCGGCAACACCCTTGTCATCATCGAGCACAATCTCGATGTCATCAAGTGCGCCGACTGGATCGTGGATCTTGGCCCCGAGGGCGGCGACGGCGGCGGCCGTATTGTCGCCACGGGCACGCCCGAGCAAGTCGCCAAGACCGAGGGCAGCTTCACCGGCAAATATCTCCGAACCGTGCTCAACCGCAAGTGAGCGGCTTTCCCCGCCCGCCCCGCCCATACGCTTGCTCGATTCCCTCCGTCGCAAAGGTGCCCAGTGGTCTGCCCGTTCTGCTCCGCCAATGACGATAAAGTCCTCGATAGCCGCGCCAGCGACGGCGGCGCGGTCATTCGTCGCCGTCGCCAGTGCCTCAAGTGCTCGCGCCGGTTCACCACCTACGAGCGCGTCGAAGAAACCAGCCGCGTCATGGTCATCAAGCGCGACGGCACCCGCTCCCCGTTCAGCCGCGACAACATCCTCCGCGGCATTAACGCCGCCTGCGGCAAGCGTCCCATCAGTGCCGACATCCGCCGCGGCATCGTCGAAGAAGTCGAAGAACAGGTTCACCGCGAGTTTGAGAAAGAAGTTCCCTCGCGCGTTGTCGGTGAACTCGTCTGCACCAAGCTGCGCGACATCGACGAGGTGGCCTACATCCGCTTCGCCAGCGAATACCACCGCTTCAAAGACCTTGGCGAGGTCGTCAAAGAAATCCACGAGATGAATAACCGCGTCAAAGACGTGAAAGACCAGCGACGGCTCTTTGAAGACCCCGGCTGATCTTCTGACCCTTCCCCATGCTGGCCCCGATCCCACGATGGTCATTCTCACCCGCACAGTCCGCTTCTGCATCAACCCGCCCCAGCCGGGCGTCGATCCCGCATCGCCCGTCTCCGGCTCCAACGGTTACGCCAGCATCCCCGCCATGCGCGGCCTTGGCCGCCACTACGAGCTCGACGTCCGCTGTCGCGGCATGGCCGACCCGCTCACCGGCTACTTCATCAACATCAAAGAAATCGACGCCGCCGTCCGCCAGCACGCTCTGGGCATAATCGCCGCTGCGTGTGCTCGAGCCGATGCCGGCGACACCTCCGTCCGCGAATCCGCCGTGCTCGCGTCCGTCCTCACCGCCGTCAATACCGGCCTCGCCAACCGCGTCGCCAGCATCCTCTGGCGACTCAGCCCGTTCTACAGCGTGGAGATGCACATGAACCAGCCGGCCGTCGCCGTCCTTCGCCAGCGCTTCGAGATCGCCGCCGCCCACCGCCTCCATATCCCCTCCCTCAGCGCCGACGAGAACCGCCGCATCTTCGGCAAGTGCAACAACCCCAGCGGCCACGGCCACAACTATGTCATTGAACCCGCCGTCGCCGTCCCCGCTTCTGCCCAAATACCCTTCACCCTCGCCGATCTCGAGCACGCCGTCAACGATGCCATCATCAAGCCCTTTGATCACACCCACCTCAACATCGATACCCCAGAGTTCGCCGACGGCCGCGGCGTGAACCCCTCCGTCGAGAACATCTCCCGTGCGTTCTTTGAACTGCTGGCCCCCCGCATCGCGAGCGCCAACGCCGGCGCGGTCCTCCAACACGTCACGGTCTGGGAAACCGAGAAGACCAGCAGCACGTACCCGGGTTGATGTACGACCAAGGACACAACGATTGTGGAAACAGCAATCGTGGGTCAACCACCCCATCCAAGGCCAATCTTTGCAATCAAACCGTCTGGTTGGTCTTGACGACCGTCCAGCCGGACGGTACGCTTGGATGTGAAACCCACACGCCCTGCAGGCACCCGACAAGTGGGCCGCTCAATCCCCAGCACGCTCGCGCATCCGGCCCGCCGTTCGCGCGCCACGCCCACCGCTGCTGCACCCTCACCTTCCGGCCGCCCCGCCGCACGCTCACGCGCCGTCCTCAATCAGGACGTCCTCCTTGACGCCGCCGAATCCTTCATCCTCCGCGAGAGCATCGGTCGCCTCACCCTCGATAGCGTCGCCGCCGAAGCCGGTGCCAGCAAGGGCGGGCTCCTCCACCACTTCCCCTCCAAAGAGGCCCTCATCGAGGCCATGGTGGCCCGCATCGTTCGCAACTGGCAAAGCGACGTGCTCGCCGCCATTGAAGCCGAACCCGTCTCTCCCGGCCGCGTCCCCCGCGCCATTGTCAAAATGTCCCTCGGCGAGACCGACGACTGGAAAGAGGACTGCCGCCGCTCCAGCGTTGTGCTTATCGCCGCCCTTGTCGAACGCCGCGGCCTTGTGCAGCCCATGCGCACCTTCCACCGCCAACTTATGGACATGGTCGCCAGCGACGGCCTCCCCGCCGGTGTCGGCGAGGCCGTTCTCCTCGCCGTGGACGGCCTCTGGTTCAAATGGATCTTCGGGCTCGAAGAGCTTACCGGCAAACGCACCGCCGCTCTCCGCGACGTGCTCAACGGCTTGATCGAATGCTCCGCTAACCGCGCCGCTGGCACAGCCGCAGCCAAATCTCCTGCCTCGAAGCGAAGGACCTCACAATGAAGCGAAGCAGATTTCTAACTGGATTGTCACTTGTCGTCTGCCTGGGACTGATCGGCAGCGGGTTGGCATGGTGGAAGATGCGCGCCATCAAGGCCGCCGCCAGCACACCGGCCTTTGAGCCCTCCGAAAGCGTGCAGGTTGTCACCACCGGCACCACCCAGTGGCAGCCCACGGCGCGACTCCTCGGCTCAGTCTTCGCGCTCCAGTCGATCATGCTCAGCAATGAAATCGCGGGCGTGGTGAACACGAGCAACCTCAATCCCGGCGCCGTGGTCGAGAAAGACGCCCTGCTCCTGAGGCTCGATTCTGAACAGGAGAAGGCCGACCTCGCCGCCGCCCGCGCCACTGTTGAAACTTCTCAGGCTGGCGTACTCATGGTCGCCGCCCAGACCAAGGAAGCCCAGGCGATGCTCAAGCTCGCCCAGAGCGAGCAGGAACGCTACGTCGAAGCCGTTGCCGCCAAGGCCGCCGCCCCCAGCCTGCTCGACAAAGCCAGCGCCGAAACCGAACGCGCCCTCGCCATGATCGCCCAGATGGACGCCATGGCCAAACGCGCCGAGGCCGAGCTCGCCCAATCCCGCGCCAAGGTCCGCCAGCTCGAGGTCCTCATCGAGAAGAAAACCATCAAGGCCCCCTTCAAGGCCCGCATCGGCATCGGTAATGTATACGCCGGTCAGTACCTCGCCGAAGGAACCAACGTCATCAACCTCGAGGGCATCTCCGAGGACATTTATCTCGACTTCGCCATTCCCCAGGATCAGGCGTCGCGCGTCAGCATCGGCGAGACTTTCCCCGCCAAATCTTCCGCCTTCGGCAACCGCGAAGTGTCCATCAAGGTTGTGGCGCTTGATGCCGCCGTTGACCGCTCCACCCGCAACGTCCGCGTTCGCGCCCTCGTCCCCGGCGGCGGAGCGTTCCTGCGCCCCGGCACCTATGTCGAAGTCGAGGTCCCGCTCGCCCCGCCTTCAGATTTCATCGCCGTGCCCATCACCGCCGTTCGCCGCGCCTCCTTCGGCGACCACGTCTTCGTCATCGCTAAAGACGAAGCAAGCGGCCAAACCCGCGCCAAGCAGCGCTTCATCAAGCTCGGCCCCACCGTCGGCGACAACATCGTCGTGCTCGAAGGCCTCAAAGTCGGAGAGCAGATCGCCGCCGCCGGTTCGTTCAAACTCCGCGAGAACGCCCTCGTGCAGCTCGGCCCCCCGCCCGACGCCCCCGGTGCCGCTCCCGGCGCGCCACCCAACAAAGCCGCCGATGCCGACAAGCACTGATCGCAATCCTGACTCGCCCCACAGTTTCGGCCGCCACCCCCACTCCCGCCTCGCCCCGCCCCCATCGAGAACCCGATGCGTTCATTCACCGACCTTTTCATCAAGAAGCCCGTCCTCGCCATCGTGGTGAATCTGGTCATTCTCGCCATCGGTTGGCGCGCCATCGGCGGCCTGCCCGTTCGCCAATACCCCCGCATCGAGTCCAGCTCGATCGTCATCACCACCGCCTATATCGGCGCGGGCGCCGAAACTGTCCGCGGCTTCATCACAAGCCCCATCGAGCGCGCCGTCTCGGCTATCGACGGCATCGACTATATCGAAAGCGCCAGCACCGCCGGCGTTTCTGTCGTCACCGTTCACCTGCGCCTCAACCACAGCAGCAACGACGCCCTCGCCGAAATCAGCGCCCGCCTGAACCAAGTCCGCAGCGAACTCCCCCGCGAGTCCGAGGCTCCTTCGGTCAACATCGTCCGCACCGATAAGCCCTACGCCACCTTCTACGTCAGCTACACCAGCACGCTGATGAACCTCACTCAGCTCAACGACTACCTCGTGCGCGAGGTCCAACCGCAGCTCCAGAGCATCGCGGGAGTCCAGCGTGTGGGAGTCGAGGGCGAGCGTCAGCTCGCCATGCGCATCTGGATCGATAGCGAAAAGCTCACCCGCCTCGATGTCACCCCCCTCGAAGTTCAAGCCGCACTCCAGCGCAACAACTTCCTCGCCGCCGTCGGCCGCACCAAGGGCACATCGACCCAGATCGATCTTCTCACCGACACCGATATGCACACCGTGGCGGACTTTGAGCAGCTCGTGGTCCGCGAAAAAGCCGGCACCATCGTCCGCATCCGCGACGTCGCCCGCGTCGAGCTCGGCAGCGAAGAACCCACCGGCCAGACCGGCTTCAACGGCATCCCGTCGATCTACCTATCCGTCTGGCCCCTCCCCAGCGCCAACGAGCTCGACGTCGCGGCGCTCCTGAAAGCCAAGCTCGCCGAGATCAACCCCGCCCTCCCCGCCGGTGTCGATATGAAGCTCGCCTACGACGGCACCTACTACATGGAGAATGCCCTCAAAGAGATCACCAAGACTCTCGGCGAGACGGTCCTCATTGTCAGCATCGTCGTCTTCCTTTTCATGGGCAGCATCCGCACCGTGCTCGTGCCGCTCATCGCCATGCCCATCTCGCTCGTGGGTGCGTGCATCTTCATGCTGCTGATGGACTTCTCCCTCAACCTCCTCACTATCCTCGCCATCGTGCTCGCCGTCGGTCTGGTGGTTGACGACGCCATCGTCATGGTCGAGAACGTCGAGCGCCACATCCGCGAGGGCAAGGGCAAAATCGAGGCCGCCCTCATCGGCGCTCGCGAGCTCTTCGCCCCAGTCATCGCCATGACCATCACCCTTGCCGCCGTTTATGCCCCCATCGGCTTCCAGGGCGGCCTCACCGGCGTTCTCTTCCGCGAGTTCGCGTTCACGCTCGCCGCCGCCGTCGTCGTCTCCGGCATCGTCGCCATCACCCTCTCGCCCATCATGAGCGCCTTCGTCATCCCTGCCGGCGGTCAAGAGAATCGTTTCACCAAGCTCGTCAACCGCATCTTCGACGGTGTCCGCAACCTCTACGCCGCCGCCCTCGACCGCACCCTCAGCCTCACCTGGCTCATCGCCGTGCTCGCCGTCATCGTCACCGTTGCCGCCGCGCCGCTCTACCAGATGTCGCGAAAGGAGCTCGCCCCCACCGAAGACGAGGGCATTGTCTTCACCGTCGTCCAGTCCGCGCCCGACGCCAACCTCGACTACACGCTCAAAGGTTTCGATAAGGTCGGCAAGGCCTTCATGAGCATCGAAGAAACCCGCTTCTTCTTCCAGGTCTCACAGGTCACCAGCGGCTTCGGCGGCATCCAGACCCGCGACTGGGACCAGCGCAAACGCAGCACGCTCGACATCCAAGGCGAGGCATTCGGCAAACTCATGGGCATTGAGGAAGTCCGCGCCTTTCCCACCCGCCCAGCACCACTCCCCGGCGCCGGCCAGTTTGACGTTGAGCTCATCGTCACCAGCACCGACGAAGCCGCCGACATGTCCCCCTATATCGGCCAGCTCATCGGCGCCGCCTTCGGCAGCGGCAAGTTCCTCTACGCCGACTCCGACCTCAAGATCGATCTCCCCCAGGCCCGCATCATCATCGACCGCGACAAAGTCGCCGACCTCGGGCTCGACCTCGCCGCCATCGGTCAAGACCTGGGCGTCCTCCTCGGCGGCGGCTACGTCAACCGCTTCAACTATCAGGGCCGCAGCTACAAAGTCATCCCACAGGTCAGCGATGCCGAACGCAGCACGCCCGAGCAGCTCCTGCAGCTCAAAGTCCGCGCGGGCGACGGCGGCCTCGTGAGCGTCTCCGCCTTCGCCCGCATCGAAACCGAAACCGCCCCGCGAACCCTCAACCGCTTCCAGCAGCGCAACAGCGCCAAGATTTACGGCGGTGCCGCCCCCGGTGTCACCAAGGAAGAAGCCCTCGTCGCCCTTGAGCAGGCGGCCGCCAAGATCCTTCCCCCCGGCTACGCCATCGACTACGCCGGTGAAAGCCGCCAGATGCGTACCGAGGGGTCCTCCCTCGCCGTCGCGCTCGGCTTCGCACTCGTCCTCATCTACCTGGTCCTCGCCGCCCAGTTCAGCAGCTTCCGCGACCCGCTCATCGTGCTCCTTGGTAGCGTCCCGCTCGCCATCTCGGGCGCGCTCATGTTCACCTTCCTCGACTTCACCACCATCAACATCTATTCGCAGGTCGGCCTCATCACCCTCGTCGGCCTCGTCGCCAAGAACGGCATCCTCATTGTCGAGTTCGCCAACCACCTCCAGGAACAGGGGCGCACCAAGGCCGCGGCCGTCCGCGAGGCCGCCCTCACCCGCCTCCGCCCCATCCTCATGACCAGTGCCGCGACGGTGTTCGGCCATTTCCCCCTCGTCCTCGTCACCGGCGCTGGCGCTCAATCGCGTAACAGCATCGGCATCGTGCTTGTCACCGGCATGACCATCAGCACCATCTTTACGCTCTTCGTCGTCCCCAGCATGTATGTCCTCCTCGCCGCGACCCACAAGAAACTCGAGCCTCACCCCGACCGAGACAACTCCCCGGCCCCAGCCGACCAGAACGCTGGCGGCCACAACGGATCGGCGAAGTCCTCCTCCAAGTCCGGCTCGCTCGTCACCGCCTGACCCGCGCACATTCGGGTACCATCGCCGGCGGCAGGGTCGAAGATTCGTGCCCATCCCGCTCGCGCGCCGGCACCCTCACGCAATCCCCGCGTGACGAAGCACGGCGGCGATGTTGAGTAGTCCCTCTCCTCGAATGCCATGGAGTTGACGATGGCCGCGCCCTCACCCTCTGCCCCTCTCGCCAGAAATGCCGCCAAAGCGGTCCCCTCAAATCCCGCAGCCCAGCCGCCGCACCCACTCGCGCGCCACATTGAACACGTCCCCGTCACCATCTTCCCAACGTCAATCGACGCTAGCAACGCCGCTGCTGCCGAGATAGCCGATCTCATCCGCGCCCGCGCGGCTCGGGGCCAGCGCGCTGTCCTCGGCCTCGCCACCGGTTCCACCCCCCAAGGCGTCTACGAAGAGCTGGTCCGCCTCCATCGCGAGGATGGGCTTTCGTTCAAGAACGTTCTCACCTTCAATCTTGATGAATACTGGCCCATGGGCCCCGGTGAACTGCAGTCCTATCGCCGGTTCATGGACGAACACCTCTTCAACCTCATAGACATCCCTCGCGAGCAGACCAACGTCCCCAGCGGCACCATCGATCAATCAGAGATCCCCGGCTTCTGCTCACGCTACGAGAAAGCCATCGCCTCCGCCGGCGGAATCGATATCCAGCTCCTGGGCATCGGCCGCACCGGCCACATCGGCTTCAACGAACCCGGCTCCCCTCGCGACAGTCGCACCCGCCTGATCACGCTCGACAAAGTCACCCGCATGGACGCCGCCAGCGACTTCTTCGGCGAGTGGAACGTCCCCCGCCGCGCCCTCACCATGGGCGTCGGCACCATCCTCGACGCCAAGCGCGTCATCCTTCTTGCGTTCGGCGAGCACAAGGCCGGCATTATCAAGCGCGCCGTCGAGGGTGAAATCTCCCAGTCCGTCAGCGGGTCCTACCTTCAGGCCCACAAGGGCGCCGCGTTCTACCTCGACCCCGCCAGCAGCGCCGAACTCACCCGCGTCAAGACTCCCTGGCTCCTCGGTTCCATAAGTGAGTTCGGCCTGACGTGGAACACCCGCCAGACCCGCCGCGCCGCCATCTGGCTCGCGCGAACGGTCAACAAGCCCATCACCAAACTCACCGAAGAAGATTACAACGAGCACGGCCTGCAGGAACTTCTCTCCACCCGCGAGCACGGCGCATACGAGATAAACATCGAGGTCTTCAAGGCGCTTCAAAGCACCATCACCGGCTGGCCCGGCGGCAAGAAAGGCCGCCCCAAGGCCGACGGATCGGCCGACACGTTCCCCAAGCGTATCGTCGTCTTCTCCCCCCACCCAGATGACGACGTCATCAGCATGGGCGGCACCTTCATCCGTCTCTGCGAGCAGCGCCATGAAGTCCACGTTGCCTACCAAACCAGCGGCAATATCGCCGTCTTCGATGCCGCCGCCGTCCGTCACGCCGACTTCGTCACCGAGTTCTGCCGCGCCTTCGATCTCTTCTCCGCCAAAGAGGTCAAGAAGATCGAAGCCCGCATCGAGTCCTTCGTGAAGCGCAAAGACCCCGGCGAGATCGACGCGCCCGAACTCCAAACGATCAAGGGTCTCATTCGCCGCACCGAGGCCCGCGCTGGCGCCGAGTTCAGCGGCGTCAAACCCCAGAACATCCACTTCCTTGATCTCCCCTTCTACGAAACCGGCCGAGTCAAAAAGAAACCCCTCAGCGAGGCCGACATCAAGATCACCATCGACCTGCTCGAAAAGGTCCGACCCCACCAGATCTACGCCGCCGGCGATCTTTCCGACCCTCACGGCACCCACCGCGTCTGCCTCGCCGCCATTCTCGAAGCCGTTCGCCGCCTTCGCTCCCGCGCGTGGATGAAGCAGTGCGAAGTCTGGCTCTACCGCGGTGCCTGGCAGGAGTGGGGGCCCGAAGAAATCGAAATGGCCGTGCCCCTCGCGCCCGACGAAGTTGCCCGCAAACGCATGGCCATCTTCAAGCACGAAAGCCAGAA
>Ga0105044_10003269_pt1 | contig 22197 bp, 17 predicted proteins | sample MAT01_FD_78092 | JGI IMG/M metagenome (GOLD analysis project Ga0105044, IMG submission 78092) | Freshwater microbial communities from Lake Fryxell liftoff mats and glacier meltwater in Antarctica - MAT-01 | ecosystem: Environmental > Aquatic > Freshwater > Ice > Liftoff microbial mat | place...
CATGGTCGTGCGGGGCAAGAGCGGCACCCTGGGGCAACCCGTCTTCGCCGGAGGCAATAACCGCCTCATCAACCAGGGACTCATCTCCGCCGATGTCGCCGGCGGTACCCTCACTATTCGCCCCTCTCAATTCGAAAACTCAGGCACCCTCCGGGAACTGAACGGCGGCAAAATTATAGTAATCCCCTGAGAGTCGGTTTGAGAATTCCACGTGGCCGGCGGCGATTCGTCCGGTCAAAACCACCTTAGATGGCGGGATTGCGGAGATTTGAGCCTTGCCGATCAGCATCATCTGATCGGCCTTGTAAGGCACACCTTGTAATTTTCGAATCCTGACACGCTTTGGTGGAATTTCTGGGCAACCGAAGTTAAGATCACTGAGAGTCAGCTGGCTCTGGCCTCCACCTACATGAACCTTTCGCCTTCCATTTTCCTACTGGCCGCTTTGGGCATCGCCGCGACCACATTAGCTCAATCATTGTCACCGATCCTTGATCCCGTGTGTGGCCGCCCCAGCCTGACGCTACGGGGAGCTGAATCTTCGGAGGTTTATGACATTAGTGCGACCGATGATCTTGGATCTCCGGGCGTTTGGGAGGCCCTCGTAAGGTTGGCTCCCGGAACTCAAGAACACACCTGGTTTGACCCCGATACGTTGGCCCGTGGCCGCCGATTTTACCGAGTCGAGCGGGCGGAACCCACTCCGGAGGTCCAAGTCGCCAATTTCGGCCTGCTCGACCAACGCGGCGTCCGCAGGGAATTGTTCCGCGAGGGCGATGCTGCCGCGGTGGTACTCGTGTTCACGGACAACGCCCACCTGATGGACACCTGGGCCGCCGTGAAACCGTTGCACGATAAATTCAAATCGCAGGGGGTCCTCTTCTGGTTGGTGAATCCGCGCGATTCACGAGTGGACCTGAACTCCGCCGCAGCTAACCTCGAAATTCCCGTCCTACATGACGAAGCCCAAATCGTCACCCGGACCTACGGCGCCTCGACCTCCCTCGAATCGGTAGCGGTCAGCCAAAGTGACCTAACCGTTTTCTACCGGGGAGCCTTGGCCGATCGCTGTGAACTTCCCGGGGGTTTGCAGGACCAACCGTATCTGGAGCAAGCCCTTAGCCAGTTCTTAACGGCAAAGCCCGTGGTAATCCAAGCCGCGAAATCCCGTGGAACTTCCCTCGCTCTCCCCGCACTCGCGGTCGCAAGTTATTCGCAAGAAATCGCCCCCCTCTTGCAGGCCAAATGCGTTACTTGCCACCGCCCCGGCGACATCGGGTCCTGGGCCATGACAAATCATACTGTCGTCATGAACTTCGCCGATTCCATCCGCCGACAGGTCCTTTCTCGGCAAATGCCGCCCTGGCATGCCGACCCGGCCCACGGACGTTTTGCCAATGATTCCTCGCTAAATCCAGCGGAAACCCAACGTTTGATAGGTTGGCTGGAGGCCGGGGCACCGCGCGGTGAGGGATCCGATCCGCTGGCGCTGAACCCGCCTCCACCCGCACCGGCCTGGCCATTGGGAACTCCTGATCTCGTCCTATCCATCGCAACTCAGTCCCTGCCGGCGTCGGGGGAAATCCCATACCGATACCTCATCGTCAACAGTCCGCTAAAAACCAATGTCTGGCTGAAGGCTGCCACGGTGCGACCGGGCAACCGGGAAGTGGTCCACCACAGCCTGGTGTTCACGGCCCGAACCGTGACGGATTTTCTGCAGGTGCAGGGTGGACTCGGTGGATTTTTCGCGGCGTATGTGCCAGGAACCGATGCCGTCGAATTTCCCTCCGGCACGGGAAAACTCCTCAAGGCTGGCAGTTATCTGGTGTTCCAGATGCATTATACGCCTAACGGAAAAACCACCACCGACAAAACCGAGATCGGTTTGTACTTCGCGTCGGCCCCGCCCGCTCGCGAACTCCTGACCACGGCGGCGTATAATACCAACTTCGAGATCCCCGCCGGCGCTCGGGATCATGAAGTGATTGCCGAAGCCCTCATTGAACGGACTTCACTGCTTTATGAGATGAGTCCGCACATGCACTACCGGGGTGCTCGAATGCGGTTCGAGGCTCTGTTTCCCGATGGCACTCAGGAAACAATCCTCAGCGTGCCTGGTTATGAATTTGCCTGGCAGACCTTGTTTCGCCTGGCAGAGCCCAAACGCTTGCCTGCCGGAACTCGGATCCGCGTCACCGGTGGTTTCGACAACTCTATTTGGAACCCATGGAACCCGAACCCACAGACAAGTGTGAGTTTTGGTGAGCAAACTGACGACGAGATGTTGATTGGCTATTTGAATTTGGCGGTCGAATAGCCGCGCAAATGGGAGACCCCTGTTGGTGAGGATTCGCATCAGTTGCGAAAAGACGGCGTTTGGTTTGCAAGGATCAGCCATGAAACCTACTCATCCCTAACCCCAAATTGAGCTGAGGAGCCTCCGAGTGCCCTAAAAAGTCTACGAATCCCACTCACGATGACGTCGGCGTGGCCAGTTGGGGCGGACTTACATCGTAAGATTCTGATGGCCGAAGAGAAACACCTTCGCAAGGCTTTCGCCCGCGGATGGCCTTTCTCAAATCGTCCACGCCGTTATCGCCAGTCATGAAAATCGTTTCGTCGACCTCCTTCCATGAGCATCCCATTGAGGAACGTGTCCGTCTTTCCTACCAGATTCTCGAACGGTTGCGCCGGCCCAATGGAGGCTACGTAGCGAGTCCCTACTCGGCCGAAGACGGATCGGGCGACGCCTATAATGTCTACTGGATCCGAGACATTATGTTCGCGACCTATGCCAACGAATACCTCGGTTGCTTCGACAAAATGGTCGAGAGCTTCCGGTTGGTTATGGATATCTTCAAACGGTACCACCAGCGCATCATCAGGGCTTCGATCGTGAAACCGCACGTGTTGCACCAGCGGGGTGGTTTCATGCCGGCTCGAGTCCACCCTACAACGCTGGAAACAATTACCGACGACTGGGGTCACCACCAACTCGATGTCTTTGGACTGTTCATGTACAAAATGGGTGACCTCATCAAGAAAGGTTACGGATTTAGATTCAGCACGGAAGATTTCACCCTCATAAGTCACATCAGAAACTATATTTTTAATATGGGGTTCGAGCCTGATTTCGGTGTCTGGGAGGAAGGTCCTGAAGCCCACTCCAGCAGCTTTGGCGCGGTTCTCGGTGGCCTGATGATGTGGTTTGATCAAGGGTTCTACGACTACAAGTACCGCCAGAAAATTGATATTAGCCACCTGGTACCCGTGAGCGAGCGGATGATTGCTGACGGCTTTGCTGCCCTTACGCCGATGCTTCCACGCGAGTCTGCCAGCCGACCCTCCGATCTCGCTCAACTCAGCCTGATCTGGCCTTATAACATCGTTGATTACGAGACCAAGCTAACCTTGTTACGCAACATCGAAAATCATTTACTGGGCGACCGTGGAGTCAGGCGCTATCCGGGCGACGTCTATTGCGGTAAAGGCCTAGTGCCCCATGAAGGACAGACCGCCGAATGGCCGTTGGGTTTGGCGTGGCTCTCGATTTCCTACGCCAAACTGGCGGAACATGGACGAGATCAGCGCCTCGACAAGCAACCGGTATTTCTCGACTGGTCTGAGCGCGCGGAATACTTCCGTAAGGCTGTTGGTTATTTCCAACAATTGGAATCGGTGATGACCCCGGAAGGCTACGTGCCGGAAATGTATGTCGGCGAAGCGGCTGGCCACAACACGCCCTTAGCGTGGGCGCAGAGTTTCCACATCATTTCGGCCCAAATGCTGTTAAATCTGGCTCACAAACACCCCGATCACTTTCGTTTACCTCCTGACATTCGCGGTGGCTTTCCCCTTGGAAATCCGCGCGTGGCAACCTTTTGACATAATCCTTCTGTTTTGTCGCAGACGTTATAACCTCAGGGTCTGCTTTCCCCCCGGTTTCCCCTAGATCCTGTTTCAGGATGGAACTCCACACCTGAGATCGACTGAACGGGAGGGGAAAACCCTCGGACTGTTAGGGCGTTTGGGAGGAATTACCGGGGCGTCCGCCACTTCTGACGGTTCAGCGGAACAGTATCCAAGCCTGCAAATTAGTGGATTTTGGCTGCATCCGGCACCCAAGTAAACGAGCGGCGCTGATTCAGCGAGGATGTTCCACTGCTTCGACAATCATCTTGACGGTCTTCTCGAGTCCACCTTGGTTGGCCGCTACCACCAGAAACCCCTTTCGACCAAGTTCAGCGCGCCGTGCTGGATTAGCGAGAAGTTCGGCCAACTGCTGCTCCAGGTCGGTCGCGTCTCGGACCTGAACCGCTCCGCCTTCAGCCAGAAACTGCGGCACTACCTGCGGAAAATTCTGCATATTCGGTCCAAACATGACCGCTTTACCCAAAGCTGCGGGCTCGATGGGGTTTTGGCCTCCTTCGGCCGTCAGAGATTTGCCAACGAAAACAACGTCGGCGCGTTCATAAAAGAAGCGAAGTTCTCCGGTGGTATTAACGACTAGGCATTCCAAGGAACCGCTAGCTTTCCGAGTAGTTGGTTTAATTTCACTGCGATACGCAAACTTGGTTCCTAGCCGATCCAGTTCGCGCCCGACTTCCCCGCCCCGTTCGTGATGCCGCGGAACCAAGATCAAGAACAGGTTCGGAAATCGCCCGCGCAGATGGGCTACCGCCCGAGCCAGAATGAGCTCCTCTCCGGCGTGGGTGCTACCCCCCACCACCACCAAAGCAGTTTCGGCCACCCCCAATTGCGACAGCAACTCCGGAACATCCAACCGAACCCGCGACGACGCTGCGCCTTCGAATTTGAGACTCCCCACAACCCGGATAGCTTCCGGGCGAGCCCCCAATTGGCACAGACGCTCGGCGTCACTTTCATTCTGAACCCCAATTCCGGCGAACCCCGCAAAGAACTCGCGAAAGAGAAAACTCGCCCGTCGATATCCCCGAAACGAACGGTCGGAAATCCGGGCGTTTACGAGGTAATAGGGAATTCCTCGGCGCTGCAGACCCCAAATCATGTTCGGCCAGATTTCTGCCTCAACGAACACCATGGCCTCCGGATTGACGATCCCCAATGAACGCTGGATATGTTTCCGCCGGTCGATGGGGTAATAGATCTTGGAGACGTCGGACGGCAGGCGTTTTTGTAGTTCCGCCATTCCGGTTGAAGTGGTGGTGGAGACCACAAACTTGTGGTGCGGGAGACTGGAAGCGAGAGATTCAACTAGCCGGGTGCATACGTTGACCTCGCCCACACTGACAGCATGGAGCCAGATGGTGCGCCGATTGGTCAGTGCCTGTTTAAGTTTGCCATCATATTGGCCGAAACGCTGACCAAACCCGGCCACCCAATTACCCCGCCGTTTCAGTTTAAGAAAATAAAAGGGCGCACTTAGTGCAAACCCAATGTTGAACAGCAGGTTGTAGAGGAATCGCATCACCAGTTTGAGCTTGGGAGAGCCTACCCAAGGGCGACCGCCGGCGAAGCAAAAGTTACGCTTGGGTGACGAGAATTCGGCGCGGCGCGGCAGGTTTGAGTCTGAATTAGCTTTCGCGGGATGGTGGAGCCGAGGGGATTCGAACCCCTGACCTTCTCATTGCGAACGAGACGCTCTACCAACTGAGCTACGACCCCATTTCCCGACAAAGCGTGGCGTTAAATCGCAGAGCAGGAAACCAAACGCAAGCCCCCTTTCAGGAGATCACTCGTTCCAATTGCGACTTAGTATGCCGGCTGAGGGGCTCCCAGATCCCGGCCGAGAACCAGGGGAGTCGAGTAATTCGTTGCCGCCCCAAGAAGGCCGCCAGCACCTCGAGATTGGTTGAAGTCGAAGCATCCGGCCGCGGTGGATCCATCAAGATCAGGCGAGCCCGGGCAGATGCGCCACTCGGCAGGGCAGCGAAAACCAAGCGGGCTTGGTTAATAGCACCTAAGCGATTCCGGCAAACGACCAGAGGCATCGCTTTAAGCGACACAATCAGCTCCCGCGCACCAAATCCATCTCCCAATGGACTTAACAGCCCCCCCGCCCCCTCCACCAAAAGCTTCGGCGGAACGGGGGTGATCGAGCGGATGAACTCAATCACCATTTCCAGAGTGACGCGCTGACCCTCGGCCCGAGCAGCTAACAGGGGCGTCACCGGTTGCCGGAAGTGCCAGGGATTGATTTGGTCCAAGGAAACTCGGCCCTGCTGCGCCCGGAAAAGCATTTCGGCGTCCGTCCGGCCACCCGAGCAAAATGGTTTGATGGCCCGAAACGGCTCTGCTTGCTCCATCAAAAGTCGCGCCAACAAAACGGTCAGGACAGTTTTGCCGACATCGGTATCGGTACCAGTGATAAACCAAATTTGTGCCACCATAATTTCGTTTCCAGGGCCGAAATAGCGAGTCGATCCGTCTTTGTCTACAAGTCCGAGGGACTCCCAAAACGCCAAAACCTGGCCGGGTCGGATGGACTTCCAACGTTCATTTCATTTGCAGCCGAGGGATTCCAAAAAATCGATGAGGTATTAATCTGGCGTTTTTTTCTGTCCTACTCACCTACAAAACCGTTGAATGAGCGACCGGATGGAAGGCCCAAGAACCAAAGCCAATTGCAGGAAATTAAGGCGTTGACTTTTGGACCTCCCTCCCTAGTCTCGACAACAACTGGTACTCATTCTCCAAAGGGCTTCCCCATGAACTATTTTGGACGCTTTTCACGTATGCTTTCCGTCGGCGCAATTTTCGCGCTGGCCGTTAACCTTGCCATCGCAGCTCCGCAAGCCGGACGCGCCAAGGTCGTTCAGGTAAGCGGCAACGCTTACCTTGGTTCGGCACCCGCCGCGGTGGGTGACTCGGTGGGGCCGGGCACCATCATCAAAACAGGTCCGGCTTCTGAGATCCTGCTAAACTTGGGTGACAATGGTGGGTACACGCGAGTCCTCGAGGAAACCACCCTCACGATCGACGAACTGACGGTCGATTCCGCCGGACCTGAGAAGATCGTCAACACCCACTTGGGACTGAAGTCCGGCAAGATCGAATCTCAGGTCAATCGCCTTTCTAGTAAGTCCAAGTACATCGTCCAAACTCCAACCAGCACGGCGGCCATTCGCGGCACGGTCTTCACGACCTATGCAAATGGAGCAGTGCTTGTCTGGGATGGTTGCGTCGATGTTGTGGTGAAAGATTCGCAGACGAATCGCGAAGCCAAATACAACGTCTGCGCCGGTCAAATGTTTGATCCGAGCATTCCCGGAGTCGTGCCGATCCCGTCTAACCTCGCTGCTCCCGGCTTCGTCGCCGGCTCCAGTTTTGGCAAGGGGCTTCCGTTTCCGGTCGGACCTCAGGTCTTCGTTTCGCCGATCGAAGGTGGTGTATCCACCCCAGTCGAACCCGATAATGGCGGCGAAGACGGCCAAGAGACTCGTAAGACTCCGGTCTCCAAGTAGTCGCCTAGGGGGAATCCTCAACTGATTCTCTAGATTAGAATTTCAGCCCGGAGCAACACCTGTTGCTCCGGGTTTTTTTATACCTTGATCCCATGCGCCTCCGAACTCGTCGGTACCACCCTTGGCTCGTAGCGCTCGGCGGCATGTGTGCGGCCCTTATCCTTTTGGCCGTTAGCCGGACTCTCGATCAATGGGAACCCACGACCGAGTCCTCCCGCATGCTCCAATCGCTGCGCAGTCATGATCCATTTCAACGGTTGGAATTGGTGACTTACGACTGGCGCGCTCGCCGAGCCGCCGAGAAAAGCGCGGAGTTTTCTCCACAAATCGGATTGGTAGCTTTGGATGACCGCAGTATCGAAGCGCTACTCTACGGGGATTTGCTGGGACAACCCGTCGGCCCTATGTGGCCGAGATACGTTTACGGCCTGGTTTTAGAAGAGCTGCATCAACAAGGCGCAGAAGTAGTGGCCTTCGATATTCTGTTCGGCGAGGAACGCCGAGACCATGGATTTGTTCCCCTCGATGGGTTAACCAATTTCACTTCCGATGAATTTCTGGCGCAACAACTTGTCGCATCTGGCCCTGCGATTCTAGCTTCTTTCACCAATCTCCCCCCTGCTTTTCTCTTTCGTCGCACGGGTGCCCTATTGGGCGAAGCGGGTTCACCCAAGGATATTGATGGTTCAGCGCGTCGCGTGGATGCTTACGTCGACTATCAATTGCTGCATCCCATGATCGAACTGCAGGCCCGCCGCCAAAACCTGCGGGTCATGCGCGTCACGGCAAAAGCGATTGAACTTCGCTCGATCCATTCGGACGAATCAATCACCTGGCCGATAAATGGCGATGGTTCCGTCAAAATCCCCCTGCTTCGGGGTGCCACCCGTGTGGACTCAGCCTTGGTACCACGACGGGTTTGGCATATGGGAATTGTCTTGGCTGCCTATCGCCTCGGGCTCGACCTCGATAATGCCTTGATGAAGCCCGAACTCATTCGTCTGACGAGTACCAACGGGCAAGGTTTTCGGGAGCTTCCCGTGATGGCTGACCATCGATTTCCCGTTAATTGGAGTGTCACGAGTACCAATATTGAACGCTTCCTCACCCAAGGACTAATCGAAGTTTTGGCCGATGGAAAAAAGCGACAGCTCGATCCAGACAACCCGCCTCCCAATCGTTGGTCCAATGCCTTAGTGGTCGTTGGTTCGACTGCCACTGGAAATAATATCGCTGATCGCGGGGCCACCCCGTTGGCTGCCGTGGATTTCCTGCCCAGCACGTATCTAAACGTCGCTGATTCGGTACTGCGTGATCAGTTTGTTCGTCCTACACCGGCCTGGATCAGTTATGGAGTGGTCGCTACCCTTTCACTGCTATCCGCACTTGCCGCATGGCGATTCCGCCCGGTTAGCGCTGGATTGGCCGTTCTCGGACTTGGGCTGGTTTGGATGGCGGTCGCCGATCAAGCGTTTCAACTCTACCGATGGTGGCTGCCCCTTGCCCACCCCCTTTCGGTCGGCTTGACGCTCAATTACGCTGCTATGCTTACGTATCGCAGCCTCTTTGAGCAGTCCGAACGACACCGCGTCCGGGGCATTTTCTCCAAAATTGTTTCCCCGAACGTGGTCCAGGAACTCCTTAAAGCTGACTCTATTGGTCTCGGTGGCGCTCGCCGAAAGCTGACGGTCTTCTTCGCCGATGTTCGAGGTTTCACTGAACTGACCGATCAAGCTCAGGCGGCAGCGGAGGAACATGTTCGTGCAGCCGGGCTTACAGGCCCTGCCGCAGAGGCTTATTTCGAGCTAAAATCCGCCGAAGTGCTGCAAACTGTGAATCTGTATCTGGCGACCATCGCCGACGTGATCAAGCAGCACCGCGGCACTCTGGACAAATACATCGGCGATTGTGTCATGGCTTTCTGGGGCGCTCCCACTCCCAATCCCCGCCACGCCGTTGATGCCGTCTGCGCCGCCGTCGCCGCGCAGCGAGCCCTTTATCAACTCAACGTCGAACGCGAGATCGAGAGCCGCCGGCGGGAAGCAGAAAATGTTCAACGATCTGCCGCCGGACAACCTCTGCTTTCATTGCTACCTCAACTGTCCTTGGGCTCAGGAATAAACACCGGTTACATGACCGTCGGCTTGATGGGCAGCGATAGCCACATCTTGAACTACACGGTGTTTGGGCGTGAGGTAAACCTGGCGTCCCGACTCGAGGGCGTGTCGGGCCGCGGCCGGATCATTATCGGCGAGGCTACTTTTCTCGAACTCCGTGAACAAATGCCCGAGCTGGCGATCCACTGTCAGCTACTCGATCCCGTCAGCGTCAAAGGTTTCCGTCAGCCCGTGCCCATCTATGAAGTTCTCTGGAAAGAACTCCAGATCGCAACTCCCGCACCTTCCACGGCGCCGCCGAGCCCGGCGGGTTGAATCAACGGGTTTAACTATCCCCGTCGAGCATCCGGCCCAATCCACCCAACAAAGACCCCTCCTCACGCCGTCCTCCCGAACGGGAAGCAGCCACAATCCGATCCGCCATTCGACTGAACGGGAGGGACTGCAGCCAGATCCTCCCCGGACCTCGTAACGTCGCAAAGAAGAGACCTTCGCCTCCGAAAAGCGCGGTTTTCACGCCTCCAACGAACTGAATGTCGAAGTCCACGCTGGGCTGGAAGCCCACCACGCACCCCGTATCGACCCGCAGCGTCTCGCCAGGTGCCAAATCTCGAACCAACAGGGTCCCTCCCGCATGTATGAAGGTCCAACCATCACCGGTTAGACGCGTCATGATGAATCCTTCGCCACCAAATAGGCCCGTCCCGATCCGCTTATTGAAGGCAATGCCGATATTCACTCCCTTGGCGGCGCAGAGAAACGAATCCTTCTGGGCAATGAGTTCACCGCCGATTTCCGAGAGGTGAATGGGGACGATTTTCCCAGGATACGGCGCCCCAAAGGCCACTTTCTTCTTACCTTGGCCACGATTCTGGAAAACCGTCATAAAGAGCGATTCCCCGGTAAATATCCGCCGACCCGCCCCTAACAGTGACCCAAGAATACCTCGATTCTGGCCAGAACCATCGCCAAAGATGGTCTCCATTTCGATCCCAGGATCCATATACATCATACCGCCGGCTTCGGCGACAGCGGCTTCAGTCGGATCGAGGATGACCTCAATGAACTGCATATCACTTCCGTGAATCTCAAACTCAACTTCGTGCATTGTGGGCATGATCAATTCCTCGTAAATCGTTCGCTAAATTACCCGGCTTCCTCGGCCAGAGTTTCAACTTTCACGGCGCTTTTCATCGCAGCGGATATCGGTCGCCGCACACCAGAGAATTGCCAAATTGTCTCCCCGAATCCAGCTGCCAATTGGCGGACGACCTGCCCAGCAGCCACAAACCCAAAGACTCCCGTAACAAACGTCGCTGATCCATAGCCTTTCTGACAATTCAGCCGAGGAGACTCGCCGGGTTCGGCCCGGACTTCCGTCGCGACACAAATGCTTCCATCCGCTTGTTGAGCCACCGCCGCCTCCGGCGAATGAACCGCCGGAATACCCCAGGTTTTCTCGCTTTCCGAAAAGCCATGCTCTCGCCGCAACCGCCGGCGGACATCGCTTAACAGGCGGTCGTGGGTCACCTGCGCCAAATCTGAAATGCGGACCTGGGTCGGGTCCATTCGCCCTCCCGCAGCCCCACAGGTGATCATCGGTAGTTCCCGACTTCGACACCCCGCGATCAATCGGCATTTGTTCGCCGAAGCATCAATGGCATCAACGACATAATTCCCACCCGCTTCCTGAAATGTATTGAGCAATCGGTCCGCAGTCGTTTCCGTCAGAAACTCCAGAACCGAAATGATCCGACACTCCGGGTGAATTGCCCGGATCCGGTCCGCCATTACGTCCACCTTGGATTTCCCAATCGTCCCTTCCAGGGCCGGCAACTGCCGGTTCACGTTGCTGACGCATACCTCATCCAGGTCAATCAAGGTCAACGTACCCACGCCAGACCGCGCCAAAGCTTCAGCCGTCCAAGAACCCACCCCACCGATCCCCACCACCAACACATGGGACTTCCGTAAACGCGCCAAACCGGACGACCCAAACAGCCGGCCAATACCCCCAAATCGGAACTCGAAATCACTCACTGAATCGACTGTAGACAGGAATACCGGGTAGAAAAGATCGTTCACCCACCCTTGGGTCAGTCCGCAACTATTCAATTCATTGCCCCAATGCCCGGGTCGCCTCAAGCGCGTTGCGCATTCGAAGGTGGAGCGAAACCTTCTTCCTCTCTAAACTCACCTCGTTGCCCAACCCCGCCCGTAACCGATCCTTGAGCTTTCGCGCACTGCTGACCGGTGTGCTCTTACTCCTTTTAGGCGGAACAGCGACCGTGTTGATCGGCTTAAGCACCTGGTTTGGTTCCCGAAACCTGCGCGAACTCACTCACATCATCGCCGTTCAGACGCTGTCGCAGGTCGATGCCAAGGTTCAGTTGTTGCTGCAACGCGCTGTCGACCAAAACCGCCAGATTGTTCAAGTCCTCGGCCCTCGGGTTCTGTCCCCGACCAACTTCCCTGCAACCGGCATCTTTTTGGCCGAATCGCTCAGAGCTCAAACCTCCGTCGCACGCTTAACCTTCGTTCTAGACCCCTCCGGCGAATTCGTTCAAGCCGAGCGACAAACCAACGGTCAAATCTGGATCCGGGAAGGATACCGGACTGGCGGAGAATCACTGACCGTTCTTTATTGGAACTGGCAAGGCACCAATCGGCTGGTTTCCCACACTACCAATCTTCCTGCCGACACAGTGCTCGCAGAAATTGGCTTCCGGGAGGCACGTTCACGCGGACGTTCGGGATGGACTGCCGCCTATTTGTGGGACGAATCCATGACCGGGGTTCAGTGGGCTATCCGTTACGTTTCCCCAGTTCGGGGAACCGATGGAACTAATCGCGCGTTTATAGCCGCCAGTCTTACCCTGACCGAGCTCAACAGCTATTTGCTAACCTTAGACCATCAAATCCCTGGCTATGTCGCCATCGTGGAAGAACAGGGAACCGGGCGGACCGGGCCAACTGGCGAGCGTTCACCGCGGGTCTTGGGGCATCCCAACTCCAGTTGGGTCGGACGTCTCACCTCAACAAACCTGCCCGGCGATCCGGTTCTTACCTCCTACGTGAATGCCTTGATCGCAGATCCGCAGTTCGGAACCGGCCAACTTCGCCTCGGTGACTACGGCCGCGAGTTCCGAACCAGTTCGACCAACTACTTAGGCTCATTCCGTCGCTTACAACGCCCCGAAGATCCGCGCTGGATTTTGTTAATGATGATGCCGCTCTCTGAGGTCGTCGGTGGCGTTGCCCAGAACCTCCGTTGGGCCGCCGGGGTGGCGGTGGCCTTTCTATTGATCGCCATCGTCACTGCTCTCGGCCTGGCCCGGCGCATCGCGGAACCTATGCGCCAGTTGAGTCGCGACGCCCATGCCCTCAGCCAGTTGGAATTTGACGCACGACCGCGTCCCTTGAGCGCCATTCGCGAGATCCGTCAATTGGAACAAGCCTTGGGCGACGCCCGAACCAACCTTCGCTCGTTCCGAAAATACGTTCCGTCGGATCTGGTGAACAGCCTCGTCACCAGTGGAGCCGAAGCCATATTGGGTGGCCAAAGCGCACGGCTGACCGTCCTTTTCTCCGACGTCGTAGAGTTCACCCGAATCGCCGAAACGGTGTCGGCCCAGAAACTGGTCGAACACCTCGGGAATTACCTCGGTGCCGTCAGCACGATCATCCAAGAAAACCAGGGCACCGTGGACAAATTCATCGGGGACGGCGTGATGGCGTTCTGGGGTGCCCCGCAACCCAACGCCAACCATGCGCTCGACGCCTGCACCGCCGCCTGGCGCTTGCAACAAACGCTCGACGAACTGAACGCCCGCTGGATCGCCGCCGGCGAAGTCGCCTTTCCCACCCGGATTGGCCTCAATACCGGCACCGTCATCGTCGGGAACATCGGCTCCGATTCGCGCATGAACTACACCGCCGTCGGCGATCCAGTAAATGTGGCTTCTCGATTGGAATCTTTAAATCGCGTGTTCGGCACCCGCATTCTCCTCTCCGAAGACACCCGACTCGCCGCGGGGGATACACTCCTCACCCGCCCAGTGGCCCGCATCGCCGTCAAAGGCAGCCAGCGCGGCTTCGTCGTCTACGAATTACTCGGGCTGGAAACGGAACCCGACGCCACCGCCCAACGCCTTGCCGACCTAACGGCTCCTGCATTTTTCGCCTGCGAACAGGGCCGTTGGCGCGAGAGCCTAAATCTCTATCAGAGCCTCCTCCAGGAATTCCCCAATGATCAGGTCGCCCAGACTCAATGTGAATTCATCCGGGAAAACGAAGCCCTTCCCGGACCTGGCGAGACGGAAATCGTCCACCGCATGACGTCGAAATAGGACCGGATTCTCAGATCACACCTCCCTTGGCCCGGCGCGCTTCAGCTGATTCAATCGCAGCCGTGTTGCTCGCCTTCCACAAGCCCTACGGCGTGCTGTCGCAGTTCACCCCCGACGGCTCACCGAACCGGACGTTGGCGGAATTTAGCTTTCCCCCAGGAGTCTACGCGTTGGGCCGGTTGGATGCCGATTCCGAGGGTTTACTCCTCCTCAGTGACGAAGCCGGACTCAATTCCCGCCTGCTTGATCCCGAGCAAGGCCACCTCCGCACCTACTGGGCCCAAGTCGAACGCGTGCCCTCGGATGACGCGCTCCAACGTCTGGCGGCCGGAGTGGTGCTTCAAGGACATCATACCCGTCCCTGCCGGATTGTTCGACTCGGCCCGCAGCCCGCAATTGAGCCCCGGACGCCTCCCATTCGTTTCCGCAAAAATGTTCCAGACTGCTGGATTTCGCTCGAACTGGTGGAAGGTAAGAACCGCCAAGTTCGGCGCATGACGGCTTCCATCGGTCATCCGACGTTACGTCTGCTCCGGGTAAAAATCGGCGAATTTGAACTCGGTTCCTTGCCCGCCGGAGGATGGAAACCTCTGGAGGCACGGCACCGAAAGCAGGTCTTCGCCCGCCCCTGAACCCACGCCCGTAGCGGACGAATTCACGAGTCTCCCGCAAGGGGGCCGTCATCACCCACGGCTCCAAAAACGCGCCGAGTTTGCTCATTCCCGAACTGCCGGAGGCCCCTGGAAACGACGACGCTCGAGCCCGAACCAAACAACTCCCATCAACAAAACCGTCCCACCGAGAATCGGCACGGCTTGCTGGTTCGGAGGTTGGACTCCAACCACCAGAAGAAACAAACAGCCCAGCACTGCCACCAACGCCAGCGGACGATACGCGGCCCCCAATTGCCAGGGACCAAATCGCCGCCACCGCCGGCCGTAGGCAAAAAAACCAGCCGCCACCGGCAAGACATAGGACAGGTAAAGAAAAACCGTCCCAATGGCGGCGATCGTTTCGTAACGCAACAGCACGATCAGCAAGGCCGAGATGACCGCCGAGGTCCAGACGGCCACAGAGGGCGAATGCGTTCGTGGATTGACCGCCTTTAACCAGGACGAACCCGGTAGCCCACCGTCGCGGGCAAAGGCGAAGGTCATGCGTGACGCGGAAGTCAGAGCCGCCAGGCCACAAAGATACTGAGCCAGCACAATGGCTCCAAGCAGTAGCCAGGAAAATCCTGCGGGCAACACGCTCTTCATGATCCAGGGCACCACCGCGGCTCCCTGCTCCACGCCCGCCCGCACGTCGGGCATCGCCAGCAACAATGCCCCAATCATAAACCAGCCCAAGACCGCCGAAACCACCACTGATCGGACAATTCCTCGCGGCACATTCCGGGCCGCTCCGACCGTCTCCTCCGAGGTGTGCGCCGACGCATCGAATCCCGTGATCGTGTAAGCCGGAAACAAAAAACCCAGACAGAACAACCAGGAAAGATTGTCCTGCCGCGGAAATATCGGCGCCGCCGTCGGAAGACCACTGAAATTGGTGAAGGTCCACAACCGCGCCCATTCGAACTGCTTCGTCGCCAGCAACAGCGCAACCGTCAGCGTCGTTGCCACCCCCAGGATTAACCAACCGCTAAAGTCCGTCAGCCGGGTCGTGAGATGAATCCCGTAGTGATTCAGCAGGGCTTGCGAGAGCGTCATACCCACCACGGCCACCGTTTTGACCAGGGCTGGGTTCGCACCCGTGGGTAGACCGAACGTGGCGATGGCAAAATCAAAGGTACCAGCATTGATCGCCGCCAGGACGGTGACGAGACCGGCCAGATTGAACCACGCCGTCGCCCAACCGCAGGCCCGTCCCCCGAGCAGGCTGCCCCAGTGGTACAGCCCGCCCGCTGTCGGAAAGGCCGAGGCGATCTGTCCCATGGTCATCGCCACCGCGAGGGAAAACAGACAAACCAACGGCCAACCCAAACCAATGCTGGCCCCGCCGGCGCTGGCCAGCCCGACATGGAACGAGGTGATCCCGCCCGCGAGAATGCAGATGATGGAAAGCGAGATGGCGAAGTTCGAAAAGCCGCTCATGCGCCGGGACAGCTCCTGCTCGTATCCTAAATGTTTCAGGAGCGCCTCATCGCTGGATGCATCGTTCGAATCGGGGGCCTTCAACCGCCAAAGGCTGCGGAGTCAGATCCATGGGCGCGAGGCAAATGTCGGTTTCCACCGTTCTTACCTGCGGGTGACAGCGGTCATTCTCAACCACGCACGCTCCCTCACCAACATTCTAAATACAGCGCTCGTAAGTCCTCGGCTGTCACTGGGACCGCATTGGTCCGATGACACGGATCTTCCCACGCCTGAGTCACCAGAGCCTCCATTTGTTCCTGCTTTACCCCATGCTCTCGCAACTTGGTATTGAGCCCTAAGCCTGCCAGGAACTGGGCGATAAACTCAATCGTCTGACCATCCGCGTCCCCATTCGAGCCTTTGATGACATCCAGTCCACACGCGATCCCGACTCGCCGATATAAACCGGGTTTCTGTCGCGCGTTGAACTTCATTACCGCCACCAGACACAACGCGTTCGCCAAACCATGGTGCATCCCGCACAGGGTAGAAAGCGGGTGCGCCAGGGAATGGACCGCTCCCAAATCTTTCTGAAACGCCACTGCTCCCATGGCCGCGGCCACGAGCATCTTGCCCCGTGCTTCCAAATCATGACCGTCGCGGAACGCCCGCGGCAGCGCCTCCACCACCAGCCGAACTCCTTCGAGAGCAATCCCATCGCACATCGGATGAAACGCCGGACAGGTGTAGCTCTCGATGCAGTGCGTCAGGGCATCCGCTCCGGTCGCCGCCGTAAGTTTGGGCGGAAGCCCCGTGGTGAGTTCCGGATCCAGAATCACTAGCTTGGCCAGCAATTCGGCATGAAACAGGACCGCCTTTCGTTGAGTCGAATCCAACGTGATCACCGAACTTCGGCCAACTTCGCTCCCGGTTCCGGCCGTGGTGGGAATTGCAATGAACGGCGCCAACCCAGTCCAATCCGCCGGCTGCTCGTAAAACTTCGCCAGCGGGAACTCCAGCCGTTTGGCTAACAATCGGGCCGCCTTACCGGCATCGAGCGGGCTTCCCCCGCCAATCGCAATCACGCCGTCGCAGCCTTTTTCCCGAAATAACGCCGCCGGCCGCCGCACATCGTCTTCGATCGGATTCGGATGAACCTCGGAGAAAACGAACCAATCCCGGTCCCGCCCCGCTTCTCCGAGGACCTGGGTCAGAATCTGAAACGCCTCAGTGCGGGCCACTCCGGCATCGGTGACCACCAGTGGTCGACGGACCCCAAGTTGGGCCAAGGCTTCGGGTAATTCCCGCACTGCGCCAGCTCCGAAACGCGTTCGTGTGGGAAAGGAAAACGTCGTCAAATTCATCAAGCGCGCAGCCTAGGCAGGGAGTTTCAACGGGGCGAGCGACAAGTGACGCCGATACCTGAAACCGGGGTTAACGACACCGGGACGTCTCCTTTTTCAGTCCGAAAGACCGCGCGGTGGGTTAGTGATTTGCCGCGATCGAATTGGAAAAACCCTTGCTACTCTGACGAACGCTTGGCTCTATTTCGGCCCGCTTTCGTGGCTGGGTAGCTCAGTTGGTAGAGCAGCGGACTGAAAATCCGCGTGTCGCCGGTTCAATTCCGGCCCCAGCCACCATTTTCAAACAATTTGAAACCAACGGGTTAAATTCAGGTAGGTAGTCAACTGTCAGTGAAAGTGTCAGTGATTGGAGGCGGAATTTGACCGCTTTTCCATCAATCCTACACCACTCCGGCACTACTCCCTGACTGCTCGTTCCCCTAACGGACGGTGGTCCAGATAGGCTTCGCAGTCAGAAAGACGAAGCCATGAAGCCACGCTACCTCCTCTTCCAGCGCGGAAACGTGTTCTACAGCGAAGACTCGCTCAGCGGCAAACAGGCGAGTTTGCGCACCAAGGACTCCGGCGAAGCTCAGACCCCCATCCGCGCCCGCAAGGAGGCGGTCCGCCAACCGTTCCTCAATCTCCGGATTGCCCAGACGTACCTGGCGGCCTCCGACGAAAAAATCGCCAATCGCACCTGGCAAGACGTCATGACCGCGTTCGTGGTCTGCAAGCCCGAGAAGAACCGTCCTCGGTGCGAACGAGCGATCAAGGAAGCCGCTTTTGACCGCCTGCGAAAAGTCGCCGTCGTGGAAACCCAGGCAGAGCAGTTCCTCCGCGTGCTGGAATTGGGAACGACCTCAACCAACATCTACCTCCGGCGACTCCACAATTACGCGTTGGGAATGAACTGGCTTCCCTGGCCCGTGTTGCCCAAGAAACTCTGGCCGCCGGTTCACTTCCACGAGAAACGCGGAGTCACCCGGGAGGAACACCGGCGGATTCTGGAACGGGAACGGGAAACCGAACGACGGGCGTTCTACGACCTTTGCTGGCACCTCGGTGGCTCTCAAAGCGACGTTGCCCAGCTCAAGGCGGAAGACATTGATTGGGATGGCCGCGCGGTCAGCTTTTTCCGGGCGAAGACCAAGGTCGCCCAGATCGTGCACTTCGGTAACTCCTTGGCCGAAACCCTGCGGAACCTGCCCGCCAACGGAGCGCTCTTTCCCAACCTGTCACTCAACACGGAAAAGCAGCAAGGCAGCTATTTTCAGGCGATCTGTCGTCGACTCAAGATCCGAGGGATCTCCCTCCACTCCTATCGATATGCCTGGGCCGAACGGGCGCGCACCGCCGGCTATCCGGAACGTTTCGCACAGGGGGCGTTGGGTCACAACAGCAAAGCCGTGCACCGGGCGTACGCCAAGAAGGCCCGTGTGGTCCTGCCTTCGCTGGAGGATTTCGAAAAAAGGCACCTGCTGGCGACAGTGCCGCTGCGATCCGCACTGCAACCCAATGCATCATGCGCGGCTTGAGAGGCAACGGCCCACTCAAACCCAGTGTTCATCTGGACAGCTCCTCGCACGCGGTCTGGTGTCACCGAGTGGAACTACCGCCCCGGGGTTTCCGTCGGTATCACGTGGTGGTGCGCGGCGGCGGACAATCTGTCGTCAGCCTAGCCGGACTCGGGGCGTCCCAAACCATCACGCTGCGCCAGGTCGGCGCGGGAGGAACCTTGCCTATTCGGCAAGTGCCTTAAAAAAGGCGTCACTGGGCTCGCTGTAGAACTCGATGTTGATCTTGGTCCAAAGTTCGTCCGGCAGCTCATTCAATTGCCTGCGCGCCGCTATCGGCATCAGCAGCACCGCCGCCTGCTTCTCGATTGCAATCTCCACCAAGGCTACTGCGTTCGGTACCATTTCCAGGGACCCGCCCAAGTTGAGTGAGCCAACTACGATCAGCCCGCCACGGGTGCTCCGCTCCAACAGCGCGCCAGCCAAGGCAATTAGCACCGGCAGCCCTATTCCCCCGCCGCTCTTGTCGTTGTCCATCGCCCGCATCTGAATCGAAAACTCGTGAGTGCGCGGGTCGCGGTCACCTACGAGTTTCTTCGCCAGCGAATACAAGTTTTGCTCACCAACTTTCACACTTTCTTTGAACCCGGGAGGGGCGGGGGTGTTCAAGATGAGGACTCCTGAACCCGGCCCGGAAGCGACTTCGATGCGATACAGCCCAGGCCCCGCTTCGGTCGTCCCCGGCGAAATGGCCCACACCTGCCCAGGTGGCAGCGGGTCACTCGCAATCGCCTCGTCGCTGTGCAGTTCTGGCGTCGAGACGAATTGCTCCACGCCTTCCGTCCCCAGCGTGTAGCTGAAATGCGTGTTGCGGAACTCGCTTTTGAGGCAGCGCTTTTGTTGTTCTTTCACCCTCCGCCGCGCCTCGAGCGCCATGCGAACTATAGCTTCCAGGTCCTGATCCGAGATGGCCATTTCCGGGTCCGGGAAAAGCAGCTTCACCATCCCGCTCACGGTCTTGTTCACCGCCTCGATGTCGCGTCCGCTCAGTGCCCCGCCAAGATGGACGCGCCCCTGCATCGCCGCCACACGACTGCTCGTGCGCATCTTCGTCCAACACTCGCTCAGGAAATCGCTCACCAGTCCGAAATGATTCGTCAGGTGAATGTTGGGATTCAGTTTGGGAAAGTCCCAACCCGGCACGTAAGCGTGCAAGCGGTCATGGAACGCGGTGTCGTCGCGCATTTCCGGCGGTAGCGGGCTCAAAAGGTGTCCGATCTTCTGCTGCTGCAGCACGTCCACGTCGAAGTTGCCCACCATCACGATGCCACCTTCGGCACGGATGCTTTCCTTGCCGCGCGAAAACTCGCCCGACGCCATGTAGCCCTTCAGGATGTTCACGCCGTCCTTCTGATCAAACGACACGCCGGACACTTCATCGAAGCACACGACGTCGTAGTGGCAGACCAGCCCGCGCTGGCCGCTCGCATTGTTCACGAACATCTTTGCCACGGTCGCCTTGCCGCCAGAAATCAGGTGGGAATACGGCGATATTTGCTGAAACAAATGGCTCTTGCCGGTGCCGCGTGGACCCAGTTCCACCATGTTGTAGTTCCGTTCCACGAACGGCATCATGCGCAGGAGCACGACCATCTTAGCCCGCTCGGTAAGTTCAGTCGGCTCAAGCCCGATGGAACGAACGAGAAAGTCGCGCCATTGCTCGGTGGTGAAACTGCGACGTCCCTTCGCCAGCACCTCGAGAGCTTCTGACTTGGAAAGCTGGATCGGGCGGAGTGCCTCGATGGAGAATGGTCGCCCGCCATTCTCCTCCGCGATCACGGCGTCGTAACCGAGCGTCACCTCCGCGTAAAAGCCGTCTGTCAACATCCGCTCGTGTTCCTTCACAAGTCGGTCGCCAATGCGGACATCCTTCAGGGCAAGGCTTGGTAGCTCCGCCACATAGCAGTCGTTCTTCGCATCCAACCGGGCCTTGACGATGTCGATCAGCTTAACCGAACCCGTTTCGCGGGCCTTCGATTTGAACAGCTCTTCCTGACCGGTGCGGACCGTGGGGTTGTTCAGCTGTTGTTCGACGATTTGCAGCCCTTCCCGGATCTCATTCTCGTCCACCGTCGCGCAATACCGGCCCAGGAGAAACTCAACGACATACGTCGGCACGGGGTATTGTCGGCTGTATTTCCGGACCAGGTCCTTGCGCACCAGGTAGCCATCGAAGGCCGATGCCGCCAGCCGGTCCAATTCATCCAGTTGCATGCTCATAGTTTCAGCCTTCTCCAATGGTTGTGGCCTGCTTCGTCAACACGGTTCCGGCGGCGTCCAACAACACGACGATGGCCACCGCGCCGGCTTGGTCTTCGTCGGGAACGATCAGAGACACCTGTCCATTCGCGTCAGGTGCCTTCGGCGCGGACGCCAGGGAGGTGTCGCGGGCATTCGCCTTCGTGCGTATGTCCACAGTCACGCCAGCCATCGGCACTTCCAGCGTCACGCGGCAACGCAGCCGTTGCCATTCCACGGTCTTGATTCGAGCCGTCACCTGCGCGGCGTCCTTCTAAGGCTGGATCGTGAGCATCGGAATCAGGCACTCCTGCATGCTCAGCCCACCGTGCGCGTAACTCATTCCAGCCACGAATGCCGTGATGTCCGGCGCAATCGCCGCTTCCGCCGAGCTGTTCCAAAACCAGCCGACCTTTGGCACGGAGACCTTCGATTGCCCTCGGATCGCTGCACAACGCGCCCAACGGCTCTCGACAAGATAGCCCGGCAAATCCGTTTTTGGCAGTCCCCCCCGGCATTAGGATCCATCCGTGATCCGTCACCACGCGCACCGTCCGCCACCCGGCATCCAGCAATTCCGCGATCCGCTCTAGGATGCCTTCAAGTTCCTCGGTGACCATGCTGGCCAGGCCCAACTGCAAGTCATGGCCGCGCCGGTCGATTTGAGCGCACTCAGACCACGCTTTGCCCTTCGCGTCGCCCGTTTCACCCACACTGAGAAACTGGTAGCCCGTTTCCTCCAGGCCGGTGGTTCGCTCCAAACGCCAGCGAGGGATCTCTGCCGAGGAACATCGGCAAATCATCGCTGCGGAAATCAACGCGGACCGAAGGGATTTTTACGAAATGCTCTGAGAGATCGGCTCCGCTCAGACAGACGCCGCCCTGCTATGCGCTGAAAACGTCAACTGGACGACCCGGACCCTGTCCTGCGGCGCGTTTTTGAATCAATGACCCCAGAGGGCGGTTGATTACGCTACGAGGCAGGCGGTCAATGTTTGGTTGTTGTTGGCTTTTTGCACGCCGGATTTTTGCTTTTGATTTTGCTCCCGG
>Ga0105044_10003270_pt1 | contig 22195 bp, 17 predicted proteins | sample MAT01_FD_78092 | JGI IMG/M metagenome (GOLD analysis project Ga0105044, IMG submission 78092) | Freshwater microbial communities from Lake Fryxell liftoff mats and glacier meltwater in Antarctica - MAT-01 | ecosystem: Environmental > Aquatic > Freshwater > Ice > Liftoff microbial mat | place...
AAAAAGCAGGTCAATCAAGTTAAAAATAACATTTTAACTCATGTTTCCTCATGTCACTCCATGTTTCGCTGCAAGAGTAAAGCCGATCACAGACCTGCGGAATAGAGCACCCCACCGCCACCAAACCGAGGAAAGCGAAGTTGCGCGAGAGCGGCTCAAGCGGCGCGAGTTCGAAGCAAAGAGTTTGCGCGAGAGACCAGATCACCGGTTGCGAAACACGCCACTGGCGACGCACTCCACGACGAGGCTCCGCAGTCCCGCTCCATCTTTCTTCACTTGGGCAAGAATATCGTCGATGATGAATTGATCGACGATCTCCATGTGGCGACCCGTGCCATAGCTGAGAAATTGGGTAATGAGGTGCCGGGCGAACACATCTTGCCGAGTCTTGGCCAGGAGGCTTTTGAAGTCGCCGAAATTCTGGTAGGTCTCTCCGGAAGGAAACTCCCCGCTGGCATCGATTTTGGGAGCGTCTTTGGCATCCTTGGGTTTCGGATAGGTCTCGCGCCAGCGTCCGATGGGGTCGAAATGCTCCAGGCTGAAACCAAGAGGATCGATTTTGCGGTGGCACTCGGCGCAGGTCTTGTCCGTGCTGTGGCGGGCGAGGCGTTCGCGGATGGTAGTGGCTCCGCTGACATCGGAATCGATCGCCGGGACCACGTCGGGCGGAGGCGGAGGCACGACGCCGAGGATGTTCTCCGAGACCCAGACTCCTCGGGTCACCGGGGAAGTTTCGACACCATTGGCGCTTACGGTTAGGACCGCCGCCATCCCAAGGAGTCCGCCGCGGTGCGAATCTCCGGCCACGTTGACTCGCTGGAATCCATCGGCGAGGCGGAGAGTATCTTTGGCCGGGAGTTTGTAGAGGGTGGCGAGTCGCTTGTCCACATAGGCATAATCGCAAGTGAGAAAGTCTCCGATGGGACCGTCCTGTTCGATGAGGTTTTGGAAAAAGAGGAAGGCCTCCTGTTTCATCGACTCCGGCAGGTTCTCGGCGTAAAAGAGGCGGGTGGTTTCCCGCGGTGGAGGCATCTGGCCAATTTCGCGGAGATTGAGCCAACTTTCCAGAAAGCCTCGCACGAAGCCTGCGGAGCGCTCGTCGGAGAGGAGTCGAAGGGCCTGCTTTTTGAGTTCTGCGGGATTGGTCAGTTTGCCCGAGGCCGCAGAGGCGAGGAGGGTCTCATCAGGAGGGGCGGCCCAGAGGGCGTAGGAAAGTCGCGCGGCGAGATCGTAGGCTCCCAGGGTCGGCTTCTTCTCCTCCGTGATTTCGCTGAAGTAGAGGAAGGAGGGTGAGCAGAGAATCATCTTCACGGTATCGAGGGCGGCAATCCGGGGTGTCGCGCTATCACTGATTCGACCCTCGTAGGTCTGGCGGATGCGGGATTGGTCGTCCTTGGTGAGGGGACGGCGAAAGGCTTTCTGCGCGAACGCATCCAGTTGCGCGAGAGCGCGATCCTCCACGAAGCCGTCTTTGCCGAAGACCGCGATCTCCTCACGCCGACCGCCCGGTTCGGGGAGAGGACCGCGCACTTTGATCTCGTCGATGCGGATGTGAGGCAACTTGCCTTTTTGGAGTAGAAGGGTTCGGCTGACTCCGGCCTTGGCGGTCTCGCCGTCGAAATCGTCCTTGTATTTTTCATTCACCTTGAGAACCGAGGCGCGAGACTCATAGGGACCGTTCGGGAAAATGAAGCGGGGGGTCTGGCCGGCTTCCAGCCACACTTGGAAACGCAGCCATTCCTGTTTGTCGTCCGGAACGACTGCAGACGCGAGAAGCGGCTCGATCGCCTGGGGATAGTGGATATGCCCTTTGGTGACGTCACCGGGGATGACCCCGAGCTGGAAGGGCTCGGAGAAGTCGATCCCGAAGATCGCGGGATCGTAGTGGGTGTCGCGATGCATCGCTTGAACGAGCACCTCGATCTTGTAGTAGCCCGAGGCAGGCACTCCTTCCAGAAAGTCCTCGATGTGACCATAGCCGCCTTGACGAGTGTCGGTATTGGGCTGCTCATAAAGGCAGAGAAAGTCGAAGTTGAAGGCCTTCTTGTGCGATCCCTCGAGTTCCTCGTATTGCACGAAGTGGTCCTTGAAGTGCCACGACTGAGGTTCGGTGACCGGCTGTCCCATCCGCAGATCCACCAGGCGATTGGCGGCGTGGAAATATTGATCGAGCAGGAAACCGGAGGTCACGAGCGAATCCCCGATCGTATCGATGTGTCGGCTCACGCGCTCCTTGGGAAAGTCGGCAGTCAGGCCGAGGGTATCGACTCGCCGGTCGAAAAGGCTGACCATGGTGTTTTCGTACTCCCGGTTCGAGAGACGGCGGATCACGGTGCGTGCACCCGAGCTCTCGATCCGGCCGCGGGCGTCGGCCATCCCTTCGCGAAGAAACTGGAGCACGGCGAGCCGTTCTTCATCGCTTGGTTGGTCCGCTTTCTTGGGGGGCATCTCGCGGAGGGTCACCTGATCGACGATCTCCTTCGCCGCGATCAAATCAGCCTCTTTCTTCAAGGGCAGGAAAAATGTCTCGAATTCGCGTTCTCCCTTTTGCACGTCGCGGTCGTGGCACTCGAGGCAATATTTTTCGAGGAAGGCACCGACTTTCTCCGGGGTCGGCGAATCATCGGCGGCAACCAAAGCCACGAAGCAGAATCCCCCACCCATCACGAGGGTGGACATGAAGCTTACTCCCCTGGCAAGACGATGGCCCATGGTTAGCTTGATCCGGTCAGGAGAAGGACCCGGTGCTGGAACCAAACGAATCGGTTTCGACTCCCATGCGCTGAGCGATATCGACGAACAGGTTGCAAAGTGGAACCTTGGGGGACCCTTCGGTGGAAATCTTTTTGAACTCGCCATGAGCGTAACCGCCGCCTGCCAGAATGATCGGCAGGTCGCTGTTTTTGTGGGAATTCGCATCGCCGATTCCGCTGCCGAAGACGACAGAGGTCGAGTCGAGCAGGGAGCGCTCTCCATCTTCAACTTTGGCAAGGCGACTCAGGAATTTCCCGAAATGCTCAATCTGGTATTTCTCCAAAGTGAGGAGGTGCCCGATGGATTCCTCGTCATTGCCGTGGTGAGAGAGTCCATGGTAGGACTTGTCGATTCCAAGGTCCTGCGGCAGAAAATCTCCTCCGATTTCGAGCGTGGCAATGCGAGTGGAGTCTGTCTGGAGCGCGAGGGCAATCAGCTCGTAAAGCAAGGGAAGATCCTGAACCGGGTTCTTGTTCGAGGGTTGCTCAAAGGGGGGATTTGGTTTCGGTTGGCTCGCCCAGCGCTTGCGCAATTCCAGCCGGGTCTCCACGTCGCGGATCGAGGTGAAGTATTCGTCCAGCTTTTCCTTGTCCTCGCGGTTGACCCGACGGGCCAGTTGATGGGCGTCCTCCAGGACGGAATCGAGGATGGAAGCCTGGAGCTTGTTTTCTACGATCCTGCGGGATTGACGCTCGGCCGTGTCGCTGACAAATAATTTTTCGAAAAGCTCCGCCGGACCGGTGACCGGTGGAACGCGGACGCCCGATTTTGTCCAGGCGATCTGGCAACCTCCGTGAATACCGCCTTCGGAGCCGACCGTGAGGGAGGGGAAACGCGTCTCTCCTCCGACTTTCTCGGCGAGGTATTGATCGATGGATACGTTGCCGTCAGCACGATGTTGCGCCTCGGAATTGAGCACGCCGGAGAGGAACGAATGGACCGCGAAATGCCCGCCTTTGATACCGTGGTCGAGGCCGCGATAGACGGTGAGATGCTTGCGATTCTCCAGAAGCGGCTCAAGCAGGGTGGTCTTTTCCCAGCCCCGTCCGCTGGTTTTCGGGAAAAAATGCTTCTGTTGGAAGCCCAGCAAGTTGCCAATCGCAAGGAAACGGCGAGCGCCGACACCAGATCCTCGTGTCGATTGCACGGCGGAGTTGCCTCCGACGGAATTCGCCATCAGCGACGGAAGGCCGGGTAGAGCGATGCTGGCACCAATGGACTGGAGAAGGAAACGACGTCGATCAAGCGGCGATGGCATCCGGGAAGTTCGTTCGGATGGTCCGCTTTGCAATCAGACGCTGAGACGTTATGACGTGCCGCCAAGGGGGCGCGTTGTACGATTCAAAAGCTCGTCAGCGGTTTGATTGTGCGCGGCTGAGGATCGCGGGACGGAGGCACCGGCGGCGGGAGGATGCGATCCGTCAAGGAGGACGAAGCAGCAGCGGCCGGGCGAGGTTGCTCGACCACGGTGGCGGCGGGGAGACGCGAGGAGGTGCGGTTCGTCGGTGTCGGAGCGGAGCCCACTGGAGTCGCTCGGAGAGTGGGACGTCCCTTTTCGTAGGGGGCCTCATGAGATTTGAGGTGCGGATGGTAGGCGAGGGCGTCCTGGTAATTGAGCCACATGGCGTCTTTGGCCGCCCAGAGGCCGAGGACCCCGGAAGCAACCGCCAGACCGTATCCGACGCGATGGCGATTCACGCCGATGACCAAGGCGGTCCCGGCACCGACGATGAGGAGCTTGAACATCCACGAAACTTCGATCCACTCCTTCGTATTCGCCGCGAAGCCGCTGACGCGGGTCGGGGCGCTCACTCGATAGACTTGCTCCAATCGAGGTTGGGCGGCGAGCCGAGCCTCTTTGTAGGGGAGTTGCACGAAAGCTGCCACTCCAAGGGTGACAAGGGCGGCGGTCTGGAGCTTCCCGTTTTTTATGCCCAGTCCGATGGCCAACAAAATGACCCCCGCGAGAAGTCCGTAAAAGACGAGCGGTTCGAGCAAGAGGTAGCGGTATTCGGGATCGCCGAAGGCGGCAAAAAGTTTCTCAATCTGGAGAATGAACTCGCTCATGACGGGATGGGGCTGCGGAGTGGTTCAAAATAGTTCGCCTTGCTCGCTCAGCGGATGGGTCGCCGGAACAGGAACTCCGAGCTTGAGGTAGGCGAGGGGCATGGCGATCCGACCGCGGGGGGTTCGGCTGAGGAAACCTTTGAGGATGAGGTAAGGCTCATACACTTCGTTGATGGTGGCCTCGTCTTCTCCCACGGCGACGGCGACCGAATTGATCCCGACTGGTCCCCCTTGGTATTTATAAACAACGGTTTCGAGGATGCGCTTGTCCATCTCGTCGAGACCGTCCTCGTCGATGTCGAGCATGGCGAGCGCGTCGCGCGAGACCGGGTGGGTGATGATGTTGTCCGCCCGCACCTGGGCATAGTCCCGCACCCAGCGGAGCAGACCATTGGCGATGCGCGGGGTTCCGCGGCTGCGGCGAGCGATTTCGAGGGCACCCTCTTCCTCGATGGCTACTCCGAGCAGGCCGGCGGACCGCTTCAGGATGATAACCAGCTCTTCGGGCGAATAATAATCGAGCCGATTGGTGATGCCGAAGCGCGACAACAGCGGCCGGGTCAGCATTCCGGCCTTGGTGGTGGCCCCGACCAGGGTGAACTTCGGCAGGCTCAGGGAAATGGATCGGGCACTGGGGCCGGAATCGATGATGATGTCCAGTTTGTAGTCCTCCATCGCCGGATAGAGATACTCCTCGATGGCTGGATGGAGGCGGTGGATCTCGTCAATGAAGAGAAAGTCGCCGTGCTGAAGATTGGTCAGCAAACCGGCCAAATCTCCGGCCTTTTCAATTTGTGGACCACTCGTGAGGTGAATCTGGCTTCCGAAAGCCCGGGCCAGGATGTGAGCCAAGGTCGTTTTCCCGAGCCCCGGAGGGCCACAGAGGAGGACGTGATCGAGGGCGTCCTGCCGCTGTTTCGCAGCCTCAATCATGAGCATGAGGCGCTCCTTCACTTTGGTTTGGCCGCAAAAGTCCTCGAAATCGGGCGGACGGAGGCTCCGCTCGAAGTCTGCGATGGGGGATTCCCCCAAGTTGGAAGACTGGTGATCCGTAGCGGGGAAGGGTTCGAGGGGAAAGGGGGAGCAGGCCGCCGAGGGCTCTGGTAAGAAATGTTTGAAATTACAGATATTTAAGTTAGCTTAACTATTATAAAAGTCGAGATGTTTTCCTTGCGTTGTGATCAGCCTGAGATAAAGGATTGGAGGAGGTAAAATATCGCTGTTTATTTGGCATAGAAGTAGCCTTCGTAATTTGAGAAACTGAGGAATTTCCAACTTGACGACGGGCCGCTTGGCCTTATCTAAGTTGGGATTATCCAAAGGGCCTTTGAACCGCTCTTCCTAACACCGCACAGACCTCGGAAATTCTTTCTAATGACTTTTTTACGGCCCCTCTTTTCCGCTACCCCTCCGCGATGGCTTGGCAGATCGCTCGCGGTCGCTGCTTGTTTGGTGGCGAGTGCTGGTTTCGCTCATGCCCAAGATGGCAAAGTGGTGAAGTCCATTGAGGTTCAGTATGTTGGCAACCGCACGGTTTCGCCTGAGCGGATCCTTTCGAACATGTCCACCAAAGTGGGTGACAAGCTCTCGCTTGCTCGGATCGACGAGGATGTGAAAAGCCTCTATGCCAGTGGTGACGTGGAGAACGTCCGGATTCTGGCAGACGAAGCCGCCGGTGGAGTGGCTCTGATCGTGGTGGCGCAAACCCGGGCCGTCTACGGTGGAGTGGAATTTTCGGGCAATACCGTGGTGAGCACCGCGACTTTGGCGAAAAAGGTTGAGTTGAAGGTCAACAAGCCAATCGATGAGGCCGTGCTGCAGACGGCTCGCCAAGAGATCCTCGATATTTATCGGAAGAAAGGGTTTGCTGAGGCGACGGTATCCTACCGGATTGGTGCCCCGACGGCGCAGGGTTACTCGAATGTGATTTTTACGGTCAATGAGGGTGTTCAGGGGTATATCCGCGAGATTCAGTTCGTCGGGAATTCCGCTTTCCCGGCTGCGACCTTGAAGGAGAAGATGGCTCAGAAGGAGAAAAACATCATCGGCCTTCTTGGTAAGGGTGGCTCTGCGGACGCGGAGACCTTGGCGATTGATGTGCGGGCCCTTGAGGATTTCTACCGCGACAGCGGATATCTCAATGCGCGAGTCGTCAATGTTGCCCGGATGCGGGTGGACGCGAACTACGTCGATGTCGTGATCACGGTCGAAGAGGGCCAAACGTATCAGGTTGAGAGCATCGCCGTGAGCGGGGTCGCCGGGATTTCCATGCAGGAGAAGATCCTTCCCTATTTGAAGACCAAGGCGGGTGACAAATTTGCCGGTTCCGATCTTAAGGCTGACATCAAGCTCATTGCTGATCAATACGGATCCAATGGTTACGTGGACACCCGGGTTGAGCCGAAGCTGGAGGATGCAGGAAATGGCGCGGTCCGAGTGGTGCTTGCAGTCACCGAGGGCCAAGCCTACACCATCGGCCAGATTCACATTGAGGGTAACGACAAGACCATGGATCGGGTGATTCGCCGGGAGTTGCCTCTTGAGCCGGGGCAGGTTTTTGATACGACCAAGACGGACGTGACCAAGCGTCGTCTTGAGAACATCGGCTACTTCAGCAGTGTGGAGGTTTCGCCGCAGGAAGGTAGTTACCTCAATGACAAAGATCTTCTGATCCGGGTGACCGAGAAGCCGACCGGATCGGTCAATTTCGGAGCTGGATTCAGCTCGATTGATAGCGTGACCGGGTTCTTCGAAGTGACTCAGACCAACTTTGATATCGGCAACTGGCCTTCCTTGGTGGGTGCCGGGCAGCGCTTCCGTTTCAGTGTCCGCGCTGGTAATGAGACCAAGGATGTTTCGGTCTCTTTCACCGAGCCGTGGCTCTTCGGTCAGCGTCTTGCGCTTACCACCGAGGGTTACTACAAGGATCTACTTTTCCTGAGCGACGAGTATGACCAGACCAATGTGGGTGCGGCCATCTCCTTGCGGAAGTCACTTGGAGAGTTCACTTACGGTGTCATGGAATATCGTGCCGAGCAGATCGAGATCGATGCCGAACCGACGAGTTCCCCCGCTTTCCTGGACGAGGAAGGGAGTTTCGTGAAGAGTTCCTTCGGTATGGATGTGGTCCGCGACACCCGGGATAACCTGTTCCTGCCTCGCGAGGGCAGCAAGCTGTCAGCCGGATTTGAGTTCGCTGGTCTCGGCGGTGACGTGGAAGACACGATGATCAACGTGAGTGGTTCGAAGTATTTCACTCTTCCTGGCGATGTGATCCTGAGCTTCGTCGGTGCCTACCAGCGCTCCTCCGAGGGTGATCACCTCTTCACTCGCCACTTCCTTGGCGGTGCCAACACCCTGCGCGGCTTCGATTACCGTGACGTGGGTCCGCGCGATGCCACCACCGAAGAGGTGCTCGGCGGTAAGCAGGCATGGAACGGAACTGCCGAAGTCACTGTCCCGATCGTGGACAAAATCCGCGCTGCCGCGTTCTACGATGTCGGTGAAGTCAGTGGCGGCCCGGCCGGAAGCGTGGGTGGCGGAATCAATTCCGACTACGGTATCGGACTTCGGATGTTCATTCTCGGAAATGCTCCGGTTCGCCTCGACTACGCCTTCCCTCTGCAGACGGACGGCTTCCAGGAGGAGGACGGCCGCTTCCAGTTCACCCTCGGAGCACAGTTCTGATTGCGGTGATTTGAACCAGACGGTCTAAGGAATCCCCCCTGTCTCCGTAGTGGAAGAGGCGTCTTTCTCGGAGAAAACTCGTCAAAACGCAGCCCCCCGAAATTTGTTTATGAAGTTCTTGCCCAGTTTGTTGATTGCCGCCGGTTTCGGCCTTGTCCTTGGAAGTGTGACCCCCGCTGGCGCCCAGGAGTTGAAACTCGCCGTCGTGGACATGCAGGAGGCGCTCAATCAATATTTCAAGACGGAAATCGAGGTTGAGAAGATCAATGCTCTTGCCGAAGAGAAGCGCAAAAATCTCGATGAGCGCCAAGCAGCCTATCAGCAGATGACCAACCAGCTCACTGAGATGGACACGATCGTGCGAGACACCGCTCGTGACGAGAAAGTCCGCCAGGAGACGATGGAGAAGCTTCAGGCACTCGCCCAAGAGCGGGCCGTGAAAGGCAAGGAAATCACAGACGCCCAGCGCAAAGCATCCGCTGAGGTGCTTGAGGCTCGTTCCGAGATGGAGGGCACCCTCGTCGATGAGATCAAGGCGGCGGTCAAGGCGATCATGGATGCGCAGGGCTTGGACTTGATCTTTGACAAATCTTTCCTTCCGAAAGCCAACAAGGCGATCCTTTTCACTTCGGCGAATGTGAAAGACCTGACTGCAGAGACGGTCGCGGCCCTCAATGCGGGGGCACCGGTCAAGCCGAACTGATCTTCGTCTTCCCGCATTCATTTCATGCGAACGAAAGAAGCGGCGGTTCTCCGCCGCTTTTTTGTGCCCGGTTGATTCAAAATGAACACTACTGTAGCCGAAATCACCGGTCTGGTGGGCGGAACGCTCCTGCAAGGTTCGGAGGCGGCCGTCCTGACGAATTTCGCTTCGTTGGACCAGGCGGATCGGGGCAGTGTGAGTTTTTACGGGAACGAGAAGTATCGGGAACAGCTCCGCGCGACGCAGGCGGGCTTGGTGCTGCTCAGCAAGTCGGACGTGGCCGCACCTGACCACTGCGCTTTGGTGGCCGTAGAGAATCCCGTGGTGGCCTTTGACCTGATCGTGAAACGCTTCGGCCAGTCACTCATTCCACTTACCCCAGGGATCAGCCCTCACGCATTCGTCGGAGAAGGGGCGGCGCTTAATGAGACGACTGTCGAGATCTCGCCCAATGCCACGGTGTGTGCGGGAGCGCAGATCGGCCGGGGCAGCCGAATCGGACCAGGGGCGGTGATCGGCCAGGATGTCCGGGTCGGCGAGGATTGCGAAATCGGACCCAATGTTACCATTCGTGAAGGCTGCCTGATCGGGAACCGGGTGATTCTTCATGCCGGGGTGGTGATCGGGGCCGACGGATTCGGATTCGAGTTCGTTGACGGACGTCACCGTAAGATCGATCAACTCGGGATTGTAAGGATCGAAGATGATGTGGAGGTTGGTGCCTCGACCACGATTGATCGGGCTCGCTTCGGTGAAACGGTGATCGGCGAGGGGACCAAAATTGACAATCAGGTCCAGATCGGGCACAATTGCCGCATCGGAAAACACTGCATCATTGTCGCCCAGACCGGGATCGCAGGCAGTGCACGCATCGGGAACTACGTCACGATAGCCGCTCAGTGCGGGATAGCCGGGCACATCGAGATTGCGGACCGGGTGACTTTGGCGGCGCGATCCGGAGTGGTTTCGAGCATCGCAGAACCGGGGGGAACGTATTTTGGATACCCTGCCAAGCCGATCAAAGAAGTTCTGCGCGACAATATGCGGATCAAGCAGATTGGCGCGCTGCAGAAGCGGGTCAAGGAGTTGGAGCGCGAGCTAAAAGCGGGGAGGGAGTAGCAAAGAATTCTTCCGGTTGACCCGCCCTTCGTCGAGACTGCGGAGGGCAGGCCGCTGAACCGCTCACTCAATAGCTCCGCCGCATATGGCTCGGCAGGATATTGAGCTCTTCACGATACTTGGCGACGGTGCGTCTTGCGATTTTGATACCGGTCTTCTCCAGCTCGGTAACGAGTTTTTGATCGCTGTGGGGATGTTTGGGATCCTCTCCGGCGATGAGCTCGCCAAGGGACTGCTTGACGCTGGTGTTGCTGAAAGTGTCGCCGTCTTCGGTTTCGTAGCCGGTTGTGAAGAAATACTTCATTTCATAGACTCCGTGAGGAGTCTCCATGTATTTGCCCGAGACGGCGCGGCTCACGGTGGTTTCGTGGACGCCGACTTCGTCGGCGATCTGGGCCATGTTCATCGGCTTGAGCTTGGACGGGCCGCTTTCAAGGAACGCCGGCTGACGTCGCACGATTTCGGTGGCGATGGATTGGATGGTCTGCTGGCGCTGGTGGATGCTCTTGATGAGAAACTTCCCGGCCCGGATCTTCTCCCGGATATAAGCTTTCGCTTCGCGGCCTTCGCCATTGGCCATGAGATCCTTATAGGCGTTGCTGATGCGGAGCCGAGGGATCTGCTCGTTGTTCATCGCCACGATCCATTCCCCTCCGATCCACTCCACCGTCACGTCAGGCGTCACGTAGGAATTGGAGTCGCTTCCGAAGCGGCTGCCGGGACGTGGGTCGAGCGAAGCGATCAGCTCGGCCGATCGAGTGATAAGCTCTGGAGTCACACTCAGCTTTTTGGCGATCTGAGGATATCGCTTCCGGGCAAGGTCGTCGAGATGATGATCGACGATGCGATACTCAAGGCTGTGGTGTTTGCCAAGGCGCTCAAGCTGGATCAGGAGACAATCGCGCAAGTCAGTGGCCCCGACGCCGACAGGGTCGAAGGTCTGCACGAGACCGCGGGCGTCTTCGAGGTCCTCGATGGGAATGCCCATGTCCATCGACATTTGCTCGATATCGATCTGGAGGAAGCCCTTTTCATCGATGTTGCCGATGATCAGTTCCGCAAATGCCCGGAGCTTTCGATCTGCATCGGAGACGTGTAGTTGATTCAGCAGATGTTCCTGAAGGGTGATCGGCTCGAAGATGGAATCCATCACGAACTGGTGGCGCTCGTCGGCGTCATCCCGCTTGGGGGCGGCCATGCGGGATTGGGCCATGTAATCGCGCCATTCTTCGTCGAGGGCGGAGAGCTGGGCGAACTCGCGGTCAAAATCGTCTTCATCGCCGAGGCCCGGCGTATCCTCAATGGAGACATCGATGGAGTCTTCCTCAAGCGTGGGATTCCCCACCATCTCTGCCTGGATGAGCTGGCGCAGCTCAAGCGTTGGAGTCTGGAGAAGTTGCAGGCTCTGCTGCATCTGGGGCGCGATCGTCTGCTGCTGTTGCAGGGACTGGAACTGATCGAAGCGCGGGCCGGACATGGGGTGGTCGCGGTGATGAACACTACCGCTGCGTAACGATAGCACATTCCGCACCAATCAAACTAAATTTCATGAATTTGATGAAATTGCCTAAATTCGTTAGGAAATCCGAAAGGAAAATTAAAATTAATAATTAGGAAGCTTGAATTTTATGAATTTTATAATAAATTTAGGATCAGGAATTCTTCTTCCCGCTCTGTGATGATTCGTCCTTTTGTGCTCCTATTTTCCGCGATCCTTGGGCTTTCCTTCAGCCAGGGGCAGGAGCAGCGTTTGCGAAAGCTTCCGACCGGAACTCACCCGACTGATTACTGGGCGGAGCTTTCCCCGGTCCAAGCGAGCTCGATGACAACAAAGGCTGCTCCGGTGGAAGAGCGAGTCTCGCCGACCCGCACCCCGGTCTGGCAATCCGTCTACACACTTGGACCAGGCGACACCCTGACGCTCTCTGTTTATGATCGCCCCGACCTGACTCGCGAGAACCTCCGGATCGCGCCCGATGGTACGCTCAGTTATCTCCAGGCGGTTGCGGTGAAAGCGAATGGGTTAACGCTCGACCAGCTCCGCGTCCGGTTGGAGACGGCGCTCGGGCAGTATCAGAAAAATGTGAAGCTCATCATCACTCCGGTGGGGATCAACAGCAAAAATTTCGCGATTATCGGGCGGGTCCGCAAGCCGGGGAGCTACACCCTGGATCGACCGACTTCGATTCTGGAAGGAATCGCCATGGCGCAGGGCATCCAGATCGGCTCGGTGGGAGGCTCTGCCTTTGAGTTGGCGGATTTGGAGCGTTCCTTTGTTGCCCGCAAAGGACGCAAGCTGTCGATCGATCTGGCGAAGCTCTACTATGAAGGTGATTTCAGCCAGAACGCCTTTTTGGAGCCGAGTGACTATATCTACGTGGCTTCGAATCTGGACAACGAGGTCTATGTGCTGGGCTCGGTGGCGACTCCGGGGAGGCGAAAGATGCTGACCAAGCTGACCATCACCAAGGCGATCGCCGAGGCGGGTGGATTCACGGACGACGCGTATCGGATCCATGTGCTGCTCGTCCGCGGCAGCATTCACTCGCCCGAAACCCGGGTCGTAAACGTCAAGGCCATCCTCACGGGGAAAGAGCCGGACGTCGAGTTGTGCAGCCGGGATATCATCTTCGTCGATAAGCGGCCCTTCGAATTGGTCGAACGGGTTCTCGACACCGCCATCTTCACCTTCATGCAAACGGTCACGACCGAGGCGCTCAATATCAATTACACCCCGCTCCTGCTCGGCAACTGAGGTGGCGCTCCGTTTTACGCTGATTTCGCATCGGCATTACTCCCATGAAGCTTTCTTCTATTAGCCGAATCGCTCTCCTGCTTCTCCCGCTGGGAATGAGCACATCCTGCGTGCACCTGATGCCGACGCAACGGGAGTTCAAGACCTCCGCGACGTTTGCGGATGACGCGACGCTGAGTGCCGGTGAGCTCCATGCCACTCCGGTGGAGCCGGATTTCACCGAGTTGAAGGTGGATCGAAGCCTCAGTCCGGCGCTTTTGCAGCCACTTGGTGGTCCCTACCGGGTGGGACCGGGCGATACGCTCGACATCGAAGTCGCGGAGCTGGCGGCCACCCGGGCGACGACCCGGGTCATGCCTGACGGGATGCTCTACTACAACGTGGCCAAAGGGATCAACGTGAAGGACAAGTCGGTCCAGGAGATTTCCACCCAGCTTTCGGCGCTGCTGGCGGACGACTATGTGAGTCCGGTTGTCTCCGTCAACATCGCCAATGCTGACAGCCAACGCTTCTGGATGTTGGGGCAGGTGGAGAATCCGGGGACGTATCCGCTGACCAAGCCGACCACCGTGATCGATGCGATCTCCCTGGGCGGAGGTTTGCTCTCGAACCGAGAAGGAATCGAGGTCACGAATCCTGAAGCGGCAGATTTGGAGAAGGCGATCCTGATCCGCGACGGCAAACTGATTCCGGTCGATTTCGCCCGACTGATTACCCAAGGCGATATGACTCAGAACGTCTATGTGCACCCTGGTGATTACATATTTGTCCCGTCGCTGACGGTGCGATCGCTTTACGTCCTGGGTGCGGTCAACCGTCCGGGACCGGTCTATTACGAGCCGGGAACCTCGGTGCTGGCAGCGGTGGCGGCGGCCGGAGGCCCCAAGACCGGGGCGATCGTGACCAAAGCGCTCATCGTGCGCGGGGGCACGCGCCACCCGAAGGTCGCGGTGGTAAACATCAAGGGCATCATGACCGGTCGGGAGCCGGACTTGATCCTGGAAGGCGGCGACATCGTCTGGGTGCCGCAGAGTCCCTGGACCAAGCTGGAAGACTACGCCGAGGGCGTTTTGTTGACGGCGGCCCAAGCCATCGCAGTGCAGGAAGGGCTCGGCCTGCTCGGGACCGTCGGTGGAACTGGCGTGACGATCAGCGCGCAGCAGTGAGGAAATCCACCCGACGCTTGCATCCCGGCATTTCCGCGCTACGTCCTTCCCATGGCTAAAACCGGATACGACTACGCACCCTCGTCAAAAACGCTTCCGCCGGTGGTGGGGTCGGGAGAATTCAACTTCTCTGTGACAGGGCTGGATCACGGTCACATTTTTGGACAAACCAATGGCCTCATTGATGCCGGAGGAACCTTGCGTTATGTCTACGATGCCGACCCGCGCAAACTGGAGGATTTTCTCACTCGTCATCCCCAGGCGATGCGGGCCGAGTCGATCGAACAGATTCTCGAAGATGAAGCCACTATCTGCGTCGCGTCTGCCAGCGTGCCGTGCGACCGCGGTCCCCTGGGCGTCCGGGTCATGCGGGCGGGCAAGCACTACTTCACCGACAAGTCGCCCTTCACCACGCTGGAGCAACTGGCCGAGGCCAAAGCGGCGGTGGCGGAGACGGGAAAACGATTTATGGTCTATTTCAGCGAGCGGCTTCACAATGAGTCGTCGATGCGGGCGACTGAGTTGATTCGTGAGGGGGCGATCGGCAAGGTGCTGCAAGTCATCAATCTGGCACCGCACCGCATGTCAAAGGCGGCCCGTCCGGCGTGGTTTTTTGAGAAGCCCAAATACGGAGGCATCCTCACGGACATCGGCTCGCATCAGTTCGAGCAGTTTCTCGCCTTCACCGGCGCAGGCGATGGGACGATCAACTTCGCCCGGGTTGCCAACTTCACCGCGCCCGAGCATCCTGGGCTTGAGGATTTCGGCGAGGCCTCCCTGACGATGGATACGGGAGCATCATGTTATTGCCGGATCGACTGGCTCACTCCCGATGGGCTGAGAGTGTGGGGCGATGGACGGGCCTTCGTCGTTGGAACCGAGGGGACCATCGAGATCCGCAAATACATCGCGCTCGCCCGGCAGGAACCGGGCAATAAACTGTTTCTCGTGAATGGAACGGATGAGCAGGAGATCGATTGCGATGGCAGCACCGGGTTCCCGTTCTTCGGCGACATGATCCTCGACCTCCTTCACGACACCGAGCACGCCATGACGCAGGAGCATATCTTCAAAGCGGCTGAGCTGTCGATGCTGGCGCAGAAGATGGCGGATGAGGCAAAAGGATGAGGCAAAAGGATGAGGCAAAAGGATGAGGCAAAAGGATGAGCGGGCAAAAGAGTGAAGCTGGTCCTGCGGACCCGTTTGCTCCAAGGAAGTGACGACCGGTCAAGGCTGCGAGTGTCTACCCTGTTGAGTCTGTGACCTAACCCTGTTCTGCCACAGAATCATGAATTCATAAGCTGTGCGCTGCATTTTCAAGTGTCCTGAAGCCAGCTTCAACACGCTCGCCCATCTTTACCAGGAGCGTATTACGGTCTGGAAGGCGGAGGATGCTGACGAAGCGATAGACAAAGCAATCGAAGCAGCAGAAGCCTACGCAGATGAGAACGATTTTACCTACACGGGGCTTGCGCAGTCCTTTGGGATGTTCACGGTAATCGATGTGAGCGGCATCGAAGTATTTTCCCTCCTGCGAGAGAGCAACTTGGAATTTGAGCTATATCTGGAAACCTTTTTCAGCAACGGTGATGAACGACAGAAAACCGACAAAGACGAATCAACCGAAGCGCCGGTTCAAGACTGAAGTGCTACGTCGGACAATGCCGCCAGCTCGCTTCGCTCTGGACGCTCCCCTACCGCCGTGCCACAGTTCAATCGTTTTACTCCGCGACCTGAGTGACTTCGCGCTGCTCCATCTTTTTCCGCAGCGCTCCGAATCCGTTAGGTGCGTTCGTTAGGTTCGTTCGTTAGTCCTCTCGGCGATCTCACGAACCGCTATTGCTGTTCTTCGAGAGTCGCTTGCGTTCGTTGCTGTCGAGGATGCGCTTGCGCAATCGGATGTTCTTCGGCGTGGCTTCGACGAGTTCGTCGGGAGCGATGTATTCGATGGCGCGCTCAAGGGAAAAACGCAGCGGCGGAGTCAGGGCCACGGTTTTATCACTTCCGGAAGCACGGTGGTTCGTGACGTGTTTGGCCTTGGTTGGATTGACGGGAAGATCGTCGGTGCGGGGATTCTCCCCGACGATCATGCCTTCGTAAACCTCATCACCGGGGGCGACGAAGAGTTTGCCGCGCGTCTCGATGTTGCCGAGGGAGTAGGTCATGGCCTCGCCTTTCTCCATGGAAACGAGGGTTCCGGTGTGGCGGGTCCGGATGTCGCCGCTATCGACGCGATATTCTTTGAAGAGGTGGGACATGATGCCCTCGCCGCTGGTCAAGTTGAGCAGCTCAAACTCGAAGCCGATCAATCCCCGGGTGGGAATGGTGGCCTCGATGCTGGTGCGACCGTTGCGGGTGCTCATCACTTCGACGACGCCTTTGCGGTTGGCGATGGACTGCATACAGCCACCGACTCCTTCGTCTGGGACTTCGAGGTAGAGGGTCTCGAAAGGCTCGTGCATCTTGCCATCGATTTCGCGTTTGATCACGGTGGGACGAGATACGAGGACTTCGAAGCCTTCGCGTCGCATTTCCTCAACAACCACGGCGACCTGCATGGCTCCCCGGGCGCTGACTTTGAATTCTCCGGCGCTGTCGGTGTCTTCGACTTTGATGGAAACGTTGGTGCGCCCTTCGCGATGGAGGCGGTCGCGGATTTCACGGGAGGTGACCCGGGTGCCTTCCTTCCCGGCGAGTGGGCCGTCGTTCACCGCGAAAGACATCATGACGGTGGGAGGATCGATTTCGAGGAAGGGGAGGGCTTCCTCCTCGGCGGTAGCGGCGATGGTCTCGCCGATATCGACGTCTTCAAATCCTGAGAGACCGACGATGTTCCCGGCGACGGCTCCCTCGACTTCAGCGGTGGCGAGGGCGCTATACTCAAGCACTTTGGTGATTTTGGCTCGCTGGGGCTTGGCATTTTGGGCGAGACGCCACACGGTATCGCCGACGCTGACGGTGCCGGACAGGATTTTTCCGATGGCGATCCGGCCCACGTAGTCGGACCAGTCGATGTTGGAAACGAGCATTTTGAAACCACCGTCGGGATCGACTTTGGGAGCGGGAATCTCCGACATGATGGTCTCGAAGAGCACGTTCATGTCTTCGCTGGTTTCGTCGGGATGGGTGACGGCGAATCCATTTTTGGCGCTGCCGTAAAGGAAGGGGGCGCTGAATTGCTTCTCGTTGGCATCGAGGTCGAGGAAGAGCTCGAGCACTTTGTCATGCATGAGGAGCGGTTCGGCGTTGGGGCGGTCGATCTTGTTGACGAACACGATCGGGGTCAGTCCGGCGGCGAGGGCTTTTTTCAGCACGAAGCGCGTCTGGGCCTGCGGACCTTCATAGGCATCTACCACGAGCATGACGCCATCGACCATGCGCATGACTCGCTCCACTTCCCCACCGAAGTCGGCGTGCCCGGGGGTATCGACGATATTGATGATGTTGTCACCCCAGTGGACCGAAGTGTTCTTCGCCTTGATGGTGATGCCTCGTTCACGCTCCTGATCCATCGAGTCCATGGCTCGCTCGTTGACGATCTGGTTATCGCGGAAGGAACCCGCTTGTTTCAGCATTTGATCCACGAGCGTAGTTTTGCCGTGATCAACGTGGGCGATGATGGCAATATTGCGGATGCGATCCGATGTGATAGGGCTGTCTAACATGAGGGCCGGAATGACCGCTCGAAACGCCAGAATGCAAGCAAGGAAACCGTAATCAGATCCCGTGGCCAAAACCCTCCCATTTGAGACCTCGCTCGCGGAAGCCTCCGCAGCCCTGCTACCGCGGGATCAGGCCTATCTGATCGGCGTCTCCGGCGGGCGGGATTCGATGGCTTTGCTCCATGGGTTGGTAGCGCTGGGTTATGGAAAGTCAGCTCCTTTGATTGTGGTTCACGTCAATCATGGTTTGCGGGCGGCGGAGTCAGATGGAGATGAGATCTTCGTCCGGACGGCTGCGGAGGAGCTCGGTTTGACCTGTGAGAGCTCCCGGTCCGATGTCCGGCAACGAGCGGTGACGCAATCGATCTCGCTGGAAACCGCTGCTCGCGAAGCCCGCTATGAGGCATTTGCGGAGTGGGCGCGGCAGCACGCCTGTCCCCGAGTGGTCCTCGCCCACCATGCGGACGATCAGGTGGAAACGGTGCTCATGAACCTGTTTCGCGGAGCGGGCTGGCGAGGGCTTGGGGGGATGATTCCCTCAAATACCCGAGACATCGGAGGGACGAAGCTAAACTTGTTGCGCCCTCTACTCGGGATCTTTCGCGAGAGTATCGATGACTATGTACGACGCCGTTTGATCGCGTTTCGCGAGGATGCGAGCAATGCTATTCTCGATGCCCTCCGCAACCGGGTCCGGCATCAGCTCATGCCGATTTTGACGGACGTTTTCCAGCGCGATGTGCGCGACGCGGTGCTTCACAACGCTGAAATCGCCCAAAAAACCGAGGCTTGGATCGCCGATCACTCAGGAGATTTGCCCCGCCTTGGCTCCGGACTCGCTGTCGCTCCGCTCCGGCTCCTGCCGACGGCCCGGCGCGAGCATCTCCTCCTTGAGTGGCTCCGCGAGAGCGCTGTGCCCGACTGTGGTCGCCGCGAGGTCGCCGGACTCGATGCCGTGGTCTGTTCCCAAGCCCGGCCTGCCACCTTCAACTTGCCGGGAGGATTTCGCGCTCGCCGTCGGGCGGGACAGCTTTGGCTCGAGGGACCGATCAGGCCCGATTCGCCATGATGCCGAATTCCTCGGCGAGCACTTCGCTGAGCCGCTCCATCGGAAGTCCCATCACATTCGTGAAGCTTCCTCGCATTTCGGCGATGATCTTTTCTCCATGGTCCTGTGCCGCATAGGCTCCCGCCTTGTCGAGTGGATCGATCAGCAGATGGTAGGCCTTTTGTTCCTCGGCGCGGAGCGGCAGAAAGGTTACCTCCGTCGTGATCGTAAATTCAGAGACCTTCCCGAGTCCCAGCACGGTCACCGCCGTGAAGACCTGATGCGTTCGACCGACCAGTGCCCCCAGCATCTCAGCGGCCTCGGTCATGTCGCGTGGTTTGGTCAGCACCCGATCTCCCAAGAGCACCAGCGTATCCGCCGCCACCAGGATCACCCCGTCCGAGGGAGCAAGCACATTCTTTTCATAAAAGGTCTGACCCTTTATGCGTGGCTGACCATTTATGTGTGGCTGCGAAGATAGAGCCGCCACGGCGTCGGCTTTGAGACGGGCGTTGCAGGCGGTCAGTTCGCGGATGGGTAGGGTCGGGTCGTCGATTTCGATCACTTCGGGAACGAAAACCTGAAACTCATAGCCCCACTCACGCAGAAGTTGGGAGCGTCGGGGGGAACCGGATGCGAGGATAAGTGGGCTGAAGCTCATCGGAATTCCCCTGCGAAGAAGGGATTGTAGCGTTTTTCCTCGCCCACGCTGGTGAGTGGACCGTGACCGGGAGCGAGGATGGTGGCATCGGGAAGGGTGAAGATCTTTTCCCGATTGTTCTTCCAAGCCTCGGCGAAGGAGACGATCCCGCCACCCATGGATCCGGCGAAAAGGGCGTCTCCCACCACGGCGAGGGGTTGAGCGAGGCCGTCGATGACGTAGGTCGTTCCCCCGATCGAGTGGCCGCGACAGGTGCGGGTCTCGATCCGCAGCGAGCCGATTTCAAACACGTCACCCTCCCGGAAGGTCGCTGCACCCGGCCAGGACTCCACCTCATTGACCCGGACCATCGCGTCGGGAAAGGCTCCCTTCAGGCGGTCGAGATCCGCGACGTGGTCGTTGTGGGTGTGGGTCAGAAAGATCGACTCAATCGCGACGCCGCGTTCCCTGACGGCCGCCACCAGGGGGCTGCTGTCAGTTCCGGTGTCGAAGAGAGCGCCCACCTTCGCCGACGGGTCATAGACCAGGAAGGCATTGACTCGCAGATCCCGGTAGCGAGTGTCCACGCCGAAGAGGCCTTCCAATTCATGCCGGCGCGGCGACCAGCTCCGGCTAGCGGATAGGGTCAGGGCCGAGGGATCGAGCTGCAGTTCTTTGGCGATCTTCGGGACGGCTCCCTCGTCGCAAAATTCCCCACGGAGCAAGCGGGCCAGCACATCGCGCGGCACCCCGGATCGCTCATGCAATTCCGATTCAGAGATGTGATGCCCCCGCATCGCTTTGGCGATGATGTCTTCAAAAAGGTCTTCGAGTGGGATGGGTTTGGTCATGCCGTAGATGGCGGGAAAGCCTGCCGAAGTGGAATTTTCGGATGATTTTGCTTGTCGAGGATTTTCAAAAATGGCAGGATCCGGGCGAGGTCGGTGTATTTACTTCGCCAATCTCAGCACTACATACGCCCTCCCTTCGGTCGATCGATTGGAGGGGGGCAATCATACCCCAATACAACGAAAGGAAAACCCAATGAAACCTACTGCCTCCAAAATCGGGGCCTTCACCCTGATCGAGCTGCTGGTCGTGATCGCGATCATCGGCATTCTCGCAAGTTCCGCGATGCCCGCCTACAACGGTATCCAGGAGCGCGCCAAACGCACCAAAGACATAAACAATATCAAGCAGATCCTCCTCGGTTGCCGAAGCTTCTCGGCTGACTGGGATGGTTTGTTCCCTTCCTTCGACCCCGATGCCGACACTAGCGGCGGCGGTGAAGAATCGGGATTCTCGACTTCGACGGAAGCGTTCAATGCGCTCATCCCCGACTACATCGACACTGAAATCATCTTCTGGATGGCCACTAAAGACCCCGACCGGGTTCGCCCTCCCCGTGAAGACGGAACTTTGGAGAACACCGAGAACGTCTATGCATACTGCAGCGGACAAAGCGACACCAGCTTCAGCCGTTCCCCGCTCGTGGCTGACGGTCTGATGGAAGGTCCGGGGGCCTACGGCGAATACCACCCGTGGCTAAGGTCGAAAAAAGCTGTCGTCGGTTACTGCGGTGGCCACGTCGCCGAAGAGCCTCTCACCTCGGCAGCACCCGGCGCGACCGTGAAGACCAAAGACGGTCTGATCGACAATATCTTCGAAGAGCGCCAAGTCGATGAAGAAGGCGGCAGCTCCGGTGGCCTCCTTGATACGAAGCAGGACAACGTGCTGCTTCCGTAAGCATTGCGCTCACTTTGCGGCGAAGAACCCCCAAACATTGCCCGGTCAAAGTTCTCTTTGATCGGGCATTTTTTTTGAACCGGATCGAAGCATTGGGGTAAATCGGTGACCAATCATTTTCCGAGCACGACCCGCGCTCCGATGAAGGCTCCGGTGCCGGCCGCTTGGAAACCGCGGGTGCTTTCGTAGGTTTCGTCGAAGACATTCTCGACCCGGCCATAGAGTTCGAGGTTCTCATTCACCTCGAGACTCCCGAAAACGCGGGCGACGCTATAGTCCGGCAAAACCAATCCGGGTGCGTCGGGGCGATGGTAACCTCCGTTCATCTCGGCGCCCAGTTTCCAAGCATCACCGCTGAGTATGAGGCCCGCACCAAGCGAGTGCTCGGGACGGCGGATGAGGCGGTCTCCGGGACTACCCCCGAAGCTGCCGAAGTATTGACCGCTGACGACGAAGGCGTCGAGCCAGGTGTAGTTCGCATAGAAATCGACCCCGACCTGCGGTGATACTCTCAACTCAACTTCGATGCCCTCGGTTTCCGTATCGACGATGGCGGGGTCGACGAAGGTGAAAGGATCGACGTCGATAAGATTGTCGATATCGGCCTGGAAGTAGGTCACCGCAGCCGAACTGCGTTCATTGAGGATCGTCTGCCGCATTCCGACTTCGCGGGTAAAGCTCTCCTCCGGACTGAGCGAGCCGGGGTCCAGCGCGGGATCGAGAAAGATGAAGTCCTGTCCGGAAGCCACTTTGTAGCCTGTCCCTACTTTGGCGAATACGGTCGTGTTGGTCTCAGTGAAATCCCTGCTGAGTTGGGCGGAATAGGTCGGCTGGCTGGCGAAGGAATC
>Ga0105044_10003271_pt1 | contig 22192 bp, 20 predicted proteins | sample MAT01_FD_78092 | JGI IMG/M metagenome (GOLD analysis project Ga0105044, IMG submission 78092) | Freshwater microbial communities from Lake Fryxell liftoff mats and glacier meltwater in Antarctica - MAT-01 | ecosystem: Environmental > Aquatic > Freshwater > Ice > Liftoff microbial mat | place...
TGATCGATCTCGCCCGGCTGCTGGCCGATGCGCGGGCGCTTGCCCGCGGTCACGACACGGAAGGCACTGTTACTTACGAGTATCTGCTGCTGGAACTGATCGAACAGGACGAAGGCTTGCGCGATTCGCTGACCGCCGGCGGCCTGGACTTTGGGGCACTGCGGAACGCTGTTGCCAGTGAGGAACCATTGATCGCGGCCCAGGCAACGGAACTGGAATTGGCCGACACGTCGGACCGATTTCAGATAGCCAGGGTCCTCGATGTGAACCTGAATCGTGCCCGCGAATCGCTGCGGACGTTGGACGACTTCGCCCGCTTCATCCGCGACGATGCCCACCTGACCACGCTGGTGAAGCATCTGCGGCATGAACTGGTGGAACTTGCCGAATTGCTGCCCGCTTCGCTGCTGTTGCACGCGAGGGACACCATCCATGATGTCGGAACCGCGATCAGCACCATTGGGGAGATGTCGCGCACGTCGCCGTCGCAGGTGGCTCTGGTCAATGTGAAGCGGTTGCAGGAATCGTTGCGCAGCCTCGAAGAGTACGGCAAGGTGATCGACAGCGTGTTCGCGGCAGGAGTTGAACAGTTACGCTATCGCGCGTATACGCTGGAGAAGGCAATCGCCGTGACGCCGCAGGCCGACCTTGAATCCGCGAGGCTCTACGTTCTGCTGACCTCAGCCTCGTGCGTCGCCAGCCTGGAATGGACGATCGCGGAGGCGGCCGCGGGAGGGGCATCGATCTTTCAACTTCGTGAGAAGGGGCTGGATGATCGCGAACTGTTAAAGCGTGCCCGCGATGTGCGGCGCTGGACGCGCGATGCGGGAGCGCTGTTCATCTTGAACGATCGGCCGGATATCGCCCGTCTGGCCGAAGCAGATGGAGTGCACCTGGGACAGGACGACCTGACGCTGAATGAAGCGAGGCAAATTCTGGGTGCGGAAGGCCTGATCGGCATCAGCACACACACAATCCTGCAGGTGAAACAGGCGCTGGACGACGGGGCCGACTATATCGGCATCGGCCCGACGTTCACCTCGACAACGAAGCAGTTCACGGAACTGGCGGGGTTGGCTTTCATCAGGGAGGCGGTGGCGCTGACACGCGTGCCGGCATTTGCCATCGGCGGCATCAATCGCACGAATGCGGCACAAGTGGCCGCGGCCGGCGCGAAGCGAGTGGCGGTCAGTGCCGCGATCACGCAGGCGGACGACCCGCGCGCCGCGGCAGCGGAACTTTGTGCCCTGCTGCATGAGTGAGGCAAGTCACTTGCCGCGTTTCGCGAAGAACGCGGCAATCAGCGATCGGCATTCGGGTGTCGCGGTCAACTGCATGAAGGCCTGATGCTCCACTGCCAGTGCCTCGTCCAACGGCAGCCGGCAGCCGCCGTCGATCACATCAATGGCTGCCAGCGCGGCCAGTCGCTTTGCACCTTCGGGCACCCCGTCACGGCGCGCCTGCAGCGCTTCGGCACTGAGCGACATCGCGTTCATCATGCCGGAATCGGCAAGGCCGTCGGCCATCCCGGCCAGAGTGGCCGGGTGCTCGGCAATGGGGACCGGCAGGCTGTGCCGGGTCCGGTTCGACATATAAGTGCCATACACTGCGATCAAATGTCTGACCGTCTCGGTATGCAGCATTTCAGAAGGAACGATCGCATTGACCAACCCGCGTTCGAGGGCGCGATCGGCATCGAGCGGTTCGCCGTCGACAATCAGGTCGAACGTCGTGGCGGGTCCGATCAAGCGCGGCGTTCGCTGGGTGCCGCCCCAACCGGGGATCAGGCCAAGCGACACTTCCGGCAGTCCCAACGAGACGCGTGGATGGGTTCCCGCCAAGCGAAGGTCACATGCCAACGCCATTTCCAGCCCGCCGCCGAGCGCTGCACCGTCAATGCATGCGGCCGTGGGAAACGGCATGGTGGCGAGCATCGCCAGTACACGATGACCGGCATTCATGAACTCGCGCGTCGGCAGATGTTCGGCCGAGGGAACCTCGGCCAGTTCGCGAATATCAGCCCCGGCAATGAAGATACCCGGTTTGCTGCTGACGATCATCAGCCCGCTCAACCCTGTTTTCGCACGAAGCAACGTCAGCGCTTCCTCGAGTTCCGCCCACAGCGAGCGTGAAAGCACGTTCACTTTGCCCTGCGGCTGATCGATCGAGAGCGTAGCAATTCCCGCGTCTTCGCTGAGCGTTACTGCCGACATGAAACACCCCCCCCCTGCTGTAGCGTGCGGAAACCGGGCGATCTTCAAAGGAAATCTATTGTGTCACGTATCGAGTGCCTGTAGACTCCAAATTAATGAGCGTTTCTCACTTTCTGCAGCGCTCAACTCCGGCTGAATCTCGGACTCGCAATCCTTGTTGATCCTCTCAGTTGGATTCTCCGAGTTTGGCCGGCATGATCACCTGTTCGTGAGGAGTACAGTGCCATGCGCTTTTCCCGGCGTGCCTTTACCCTGATTGAGCTGCTGGTCGTCATCGCGATCATTGCGATCCTGATCGGTCTGTTGCTGCCTGCCGTGCAGAAGGTACGGGAAGCGGCGGTGCGCACTCAGTGTGCGAATCACCTTAAGCAGTTTGGCGTGGCGATCCACAATTACCATGATCAGCGTGGCACCCTGCCCCCGGCACGGCTCGACTACGATGGCGGTGTCACCTGGTGTGTACTGATCCTTCCCTACATGGAACAAGGTAACTTCTACGACCAGTGGGACATCAGCAAGCGATATTACGTCCACGATGAAGCCATCCGAAAGACCAACATCGCGGCCTTCTACTGCCCGGCCCGCCGCGTATCGAACTCCGCGGCGAACGTGAGCAAGGCCCCCGGCAGCGACAAACCGGACGGCACTTGGATCGCTCAGATCAGCTATCCGGGCGGCCTGGGTGATTATGCCTGTTCCGTTGGCAGTGATGAAACCCAGTACAACACGCGTCTGGCCAATGGTGCGATGATCCTTGCCAAGTACAAGAACGTCGGCAACGATATTCAATCGTTTGAATCACTGACAAAGTTCCAGAGCATTCGGGATGGCTTGAGTCAGACGATCATGATCGGCGAGAAGCATGTCCGTAAGGGAAAGTTCGGCGAGACGAGTACCGGCGACGGTTCGATCTGGAACGGTGACCCGGCGAACCAGAATGCCGCCCGCATCGCCAGCGACGGCCACACAATCGCACGGACGCCGGATGACGGGTACAACATCCAGTTTGGCAGCTACCACGCGAACGGGCTGTGCCAGTTCCTGTTTGCCGATGGCAGCGTCAAAGGGTTGCAGCCTTCACTCGGCGGCACCATACTGGGCCTGCTTTCTGATCGCGATGACGGCGAATCCATCCCCGATTTCTGATCACCCGAGGCCGGCATGCGCCGATCCGCATTCTACATCGCCCTGCCGCTCGCCACCCTGTTTGGCTGCGGCGGTCCGCGCTACTACCCGATCGAGGGGCAAGTTGTGTGGGCCGAGACGGGAACTGCCGCCATTGAATTGAAGGGCGGTTTCGTCGAATTTGAGTCAGCCGACCATCTGCTGAGCGGTCGCGGCGAGATCGGCCCTGACGGCCGATTTCAGATCATGACTGTCAAACCGAACGATGGACTGCCGCCGGGCGAGTACGGCGTGGTCGTTATTCAACCGCCATCGCAGTTCGAGAAGCCGGAACGGCTCATTGATGTGAAGTATGAACGGTTTGCCCACTCGGGACTGAAGGCCCAGGTGCAAGCCCGGTCGAAGAACTCAGTCAGCATCACCGTCGAACGTCCAAAGCCCAAGTCGTGAACCTCAGTAATCCTTGCGGTCCAGGTTGTCGAGCGCTTCCTTGAACGCCCTTGCGGAAGCGAACCGCGCCTTCGGGTCGCGTTCGATCGCCTTCAGCAGCACCGCCGAAATCTCTTCGTCAAGTTCCTGATTCAGTTCTTTCGGGTTGCGCGGCGGCGTATTCAGATGCCGGCGCAGCGTCTCCTCGGAAGACAGGGAACGCTCCCACGGCAAATGGCCAGTCAGCACCTCGAAAGCCGTCACACCCAGCGCGAAGATGTCGACACGATGGTCGGTCGTCATGCGCTTGATGATCTCCGGAGCCAGGTAGTCAGCCGTGCCGGTGCGGTTGCCCGGCCTGCAGTAGTCGGGCGTGTATGGAACGGTCAGGCCGAAATCGATCAGCTTCACCACCCCTTCCTTGGTGACCATGATATTGCGGGGGCACAGGTCACGGTGCAGGTACTTCTGCCCGTGCAGGTACATGATCGCTTCAGCCAACTGCATCAGGTAGTCGACGCGATTGCCCTTCAGTTGGGCATTGTGCGTCTCGATCAGGTAGTTCAGGCCCAGACCTTCGATCCATTCCATTACAAGGAACGGCTCGCCTTTGAGGGTCACGCCATGCTCGTAGGTCGTCAGCACGTGGGGATGCTTCAAGCCGATGGAAATGTCGCCCTCGCCGGGCTTAGACAGACCCTGAACTTTAAAGCGATCTTCGAACTTCTGTGTCTTTTCCTTATCGAGCAGCTTCAGGCAGACGGTACGGCCGAGTTTGCTGTCATAGGCCTGATAGACCTTGGACATGCTCCCCTGGCCGGTCCGGCCCCGAAGTTCAAATCGCTTCGAGATGTCGACGCGGTTGGCCGACCCCTTGCGGGCCTTGCCAGCGGATGCGGGCTTCTTCCTGCCGTCCCCGCCGAATAGCTTCTTGATCCCGTCGAAAAGGCCCACGTCAGTCTCCATGTCGTCGTGGGCGACGACATCGTGCAATTGAATCAGCGTCCGCAGTAATCGATGATCTGTGCAACTTCCGTGCGCAAGTTCTTACGTTCGACAATGCGATCGACAAAGCCGTGTTCCAACAGGAACTCGCTGGTCTGGAATCCTTCGGGAAGTTCGATGCGGACTGTATTCCAGATAGTGCGTGCCCCGGCGAAGCCGATCATGGCCGCAGGCTCAGCGAGGGTGAAGTCGCCCTGCAAGGCCCAGCTGGCAGCGACGCCGCCCATCGTCGGGTGTGTCAGGATCGAGACATACAGGCCGCGCTGCTGGTCATACCGGGCCAACGCGCAGGAAACCTTCGCCATCTGCATCAGGGAGAGAATACCCTCCTGCATGCGGGCCCCGCCGCCCGAACCGCTGACGATGATGAGGGGCAGCGATGTCCGCGTGGCTTCTTCGATCGCGCGCGTCAACTTCTCGCCGACCACCGAGCCCATGCTGCCGGCCATGAACTGAAAGTCGGTGATGCCCAGCACAACCGGTCGACCGCGGATGAACCCCCGGCCAACCACCGCAGCATCCGGCAAGCCGGTCTTGGCTTGTTCGTCTTCGATGCGCTTTGAATATGGCAACCGGTCCTTGAACCCCAACGGATCGCATGGACGGATGTCGGTGAACCATTCCTCAAAGCTGTCCGCATCCAGCAATTGGTTGATGCGTTCCCGGGCCGAGACATAGAAATGGTGGCTGCACTCGGGACAGACGTTGAGCCGTGACTCCGCTTCCTTACGGAAGATCGTCGCCTTACACTTTGGGCAATGGATCCACAACCCTTCAGGAATGCCCTTCTTCGGCTTCATCTTCGGCCGGGTGCTCATCAACGTTGGTCCTTTGTCCTTTGTCATTAGTCATTAGTCATTAGTCATTAGTCATTAGTCATCACGAACCGTCAACGACCAATGACTAATGACTAATGACTAATGACTAATCAATCAATCTGCCTCAACGACTGAAAGTCCTTGCCTTCCACATAGGCGAGGAACGCACCGCCGCCAGTCGAAACGTGGGTGATAGCCTGGTCGTGGCCGAACTTCTCGACCGCTTCGGCCGTCTCGCCGCCGCCGACGACGGTCACCGCGCTGCTTGATGCCATGGCCGCGGCGATGGCCTTCGTGCCTTCGGCAAACGCGGGCTGTTCGAACCAGCCGACCGGGCCGTTCCAGATCACCGTGCCGGCGGCGGCAATCTTTGCCGCGTACAGCGTTCGCGTCTTCGGGCCGATATCAACGCCTTCGTAACCGGCCGGGATCGGCCCCTCGGCCACAACGGTCACGGCCAGATCGTCGCATTTTGCACAGAGGGAGTCAACGGGGAGCGTGATCTTGCTGCCCACGAACTTCAGCAGGGGCTTTGCCGCCTCAACCTCTTCATCCGGCACTCGAGTGCTGCCGACATCCACGCCTTGGGCCTTCAGGAATGTGTAGGTCATCTTGCCGCCGATGAGCAGGTGATCGACCTTCTCGAGCAGCTTGTTGATGAAGGCGATCTTGTCCGACACCTTGGCACCGCCCATGATGCTCAGCAGCGGGCGTTTGGGCGACAACATCAGGCTATCGATGACCTTCAGCTCCTTCTCGACCAGGAACCCCAGCACGCGCGGCTTGCCGGCCATCGCGGCCGGGACGGCGACCATTGAGGCATCCTTGTCGTTCTGGCAGGTACCAAACGCGTCGTTGACGTAGACGTCGCCCAGCGCGGCGATCGCCTTCGCGAACTCCGCGTCGTTCTTCTGCTCACGCGGATCGAATCGCAGGTTTTCGAGCATCAGCACTTCGCCCGGCTTCAACGCGGCGGCCGCGGCGGCCACCTCGGGCCCGACGACCGCGTCCGCTGCCTTCTTGACAGGCCGGCCGAGCAGTTCGCTGAAGCGCTCAGCCACCTTGTCCATCTTCAACAGCGCGTCCTTGGCCGGGTCGCCGCTGGGCCGGCCGAGATGGCTCATGGCAATAACCGACGCCCCGGCATCGAGCAGGTGATTGATCGTCGGCAGCGCCCCTCGTATCCGGCGATCGTTGGCGATTGCTCCGGTCTTCTTGTCGAGCGGCAGATTGAAGTCCACCCGAATCAGGACACGCTTGCCCTTGAGGTCAGCGGGGGTGAGATGGGTGATGGATTTTTTTGGCATTGACGAAAATTCTCGGCATACTCAGGAACGGAAGAGGAACAGATTTCTCGGGATGGATCAGTCGAGTTCAGGTGCCCTGACAATGTTTCCGGCAGCCAGTCGGGCCAAGTCCTTGGCAACTGCCTTCCAGTAGTTTCGGTTTGCAACAAAAGCCGTCACGTTCAGTTCGGGAATTACCGCGTGTCCCGCAATGCCCTCAATCGGGGAAGGCACAACGGACATCCCCAGCAAGTTCAAATCGGCAACTTTCAGCAGAACGATTCCGTAGAGAGGCCGCTTCTCGATCGCCAGCACTCGCAGCACATCTTCGGGTTGCAGAACACACGCGAGGCGAAAAACGGAAACTCCATCTCGCTCATTGGACCTGGGCACAAACGTCCGCGGCAAGACTGGTGGGCTCTGCTCCGCGTCGAAGAATTTCGTCCAGACAAGTCGAATCACGAACTCGTCGCCGGTGATCGGTTCGTTCTTGTCCTTCATCGTACTGCACTAATTGCAGCCAAGCTGTCAGCGGTCCCGTGGATTGTGAAACTCTCACCCGTCTTCCCCGGTTCATGCACAAATACTTCCGCGAGGTTCGGTTGCAGCACTTCGACCTCGAGAGAAGCCCCGCTGGGCCAATCCCATTGCAGAAGGACTGATTCATTCAAAGTGGCGATTGTCCAATCGGGCGCCCGCGCGCCCAACTGTCTGAGCATGATCGCCAGAATCATCGCGCTGTCAACGAGACCATCAGGGGGTGCCAGGGAACCCTGCCCATCGAAGTCGTATTCCAGCAACCGAATCTCAAGTAGTTTGTCGATCGTCGTTTTCCACTTCACCACATCGTTGGCGAGCGTGGTGCCTCCCGCTTCTGATGCGGCCTGATTAGCATCAGCAGGCCGCGGCAAGCGGGCGACGATCTCCGGTTCCAGCGTGTTCCACATATTCGGCCTCTTCGGGAGACACCCGTGTCATCCGCCTGTTATCAACTTCAGCGTTGCTGACGCAGCACGTCAGCGATGCTTGCTCCCGTAATTGCCGCTTCCGCGAGCTAATAGCCCCTGCGCTGATTCGGGTCGAGTTATTCTTCTACTGTATCCATCTAACTGAAGTCTGTCGGCAGGCGTTCCAGCGAGTTGAACGCCAGGACGGCAAGTCGCTTCTGCATATCGGTCCATTTGCCGGTTTCGTCCATCTGGATGGAAATCGATAGCTCGGGAATCACCGCATGTCCGCTGACACGCTGAATCGGATCGGGCTTCACTGACAAACCGAGGGCGAGCAGATCCGCGACCTTTAATCGTGCGATTGCGTAGAGACTTCGTTTTTCTGGCGAAATCACTTCGAGTACTTGATCCGGCGAATCCAGGCAGGCCTCTCGAAAAACGGAGATGCCTTCGATCTCATTCTTCTTCGGCTTGAATGCTGCGGGAGCAATCCTCGCCAGTCCTTTGTCGTCATACACCAAGAACGACCACCAGATGAGTCGCAGTACACATTCGTCATCTTCAACTGGCTCGTCCTGCTTCTTCATGTCATGCCCCGACTGCTTGTCGAGGCACTAAGCGGTCGTCAATTCCGCGAATCATCCAATGAGTTGGATCGCCATCGTCCGCCGAGCGGCAAACGTGTGCGATGTAGGGGTCGCTAACCTCAATCTCAAAGAGACTGCGATTCGATCCCCACCAATCGAAGACGACCCCCTCGGCCGGCGTTTGAACGGTGAGATCGGGAGCTCGCAATCCGCCCTGCCGTAACAGGGCGGCGAGAATAATGGCGCTTTCCACGAGCCGCTGACCGGGAGCTGGAGTGCCTTGGCCATCCCAATCATCTTCAAGAGATCGAATGGCAAGCAGGCGATCAATGCACTTCATCCATGCTTCGCTTTGCGAAGATCCGGATGCGCCATCGTTCGCGAGTGCCGCCTCAGGAGCTTGCACAAAGATTGCCGGATCGATTGCTGTCCACATAGTCCCCTCCCGCGACTCCGTGAACGGCTCTCACCCCTTGCTGATCATCAACTTCAGCAGATCGATGCAGCGGTTCGAGTAGCCCCATTCGTTATCGTACCAGCTGACGAGCTTGAAGAACTTCTTGCTGACCTCGGGGTTCTTCAGCGTCGAGTCGCCGTCGAAGATGCTCGACGCGGGGTCGTGGATGAAGTCGGTGGAAACGACTTCGTCTTCGGTGTAGTTCAAAATCCCCTTCAGGTAGGTCTCGCTCGCCTTCTTCATGGCGGCGCAGATCTCCTTCAGGTTGGTTTCCTTCACGGTTCGCACGTTCAGATCGACGACCGAAACAGTCGCAGTCGGCACACGGAACGACATGCCGGTCAGCTTGCCCTGCACTTCCGGGCAGACCAGACCGACCGCTTTCGCGGCCCCGGTGCCCGAGGGGATGATGTTGATGGCCGCGGCTCGGCCGCCCTTCCAGTCTTTCTTTGACGGGCCGTCGTTGGTCTTCTGCGTCGCGGTGTAGCTGTGCACCGTCGTCATCAGGCCTTCTTCGATGCCGAAGCCTTCCTTCAACAGCACGTGCACCAGCGGGGCCAGGCAGTTGGTCGTGCAGCTGGCGTTCGAGACGATGTTGTGCTTGGCGGCATCGTACTTGTCGTGGTTCACGCCCATCACGATGGTGATGTCTTCGCCCTTGGCCGGGGCGGAGATGATGACCTTCTTCGCCCCGGCGGTGATATGGCCCTTGGCCTTCTCCGCTTCGGTGTACAGGCCGGTCGATTCGATGACGTAGTCGACGCCGAGCGCCTTCCACGGCAGCGCTGTCGGGCCTTCGCGCACGGCCAGGCACTTGATCGCATGGCCGTTGACGACCAGCACATCGTCTTCCGCTGCCCTGGACGACGACTTTTCGCTGGTCACGGTGCCGGCGAACTTGCCTTGCGTCGAGTCGTACTTGACGAGGTAGGCAAGGTTGTCCGCGGGTACGAGATCGTTGACGGCCACGACCTGCACTTCCTTGCCGAGCAGGCCCTGTTCCACAAGGGCGCGAAACACCAGGCGCCCGATGCGACCGAACCCGTTGATTCCGACTTTGACCATGAGTGACCCGCTCCTCAACAAGCGATCAGCGGACAGCATTCAGCGTTCAGCCGAAGCGGGCCGGCCGGTCGCCAGATAGCCAATGTGTGTTACCGTTTCTACGTTGTGAATGTATGTTCGCGGCCGTTTCCGTCGAGAGGCGGCTACTCCCTTGATCACCTCGGCCCACCAGCCGAATGCTGATCGCTGAACGCTGAGAGCTTACCCATGAAGACTGTGAAAGTGGCAGTAACCGGCGCGGCCGGGCAGGTTTCCTACGGCATGCTGGCGCGACTGGCGTCGGGCGAAGTGTTCGGGGCCGACACGCGCGTGATCCTGCAATTGCTCGAGATTCCGCGCTCGGTGAACCCCAAGGCGATGGACGCTTTGGAAGGCGTGGCCATGGAACTCGAAGACTGCGCGTTTCCGACGCTGCAGAGCATCGTTGTCACCGATGACCCGAACGTCGCCTTTGATGGTGTGAACTGGGCCCTGCTGGTCGGCTCGTTCCCGCGCGGGCCAGGGATGGAACGCAAGGAACTGCTCGACCGCAACGGCAAGATCTTCGTCGGGCAGGGGATGGCGCTGGCCGCCAAGGCCGCCAACGACGTGCGGATCCTCGTCGTCGGCAACCCGTGCAACACGAACTGCCTTGTCGCCTACCGCAACGGGCAGGAGATTCCCGCCGAGCGCTGGAGCGCGATGACGCGGCTCGACCACAATCGTGGTGTGGCGGCACTCGCGAAGAAGGCGGGCGTGCCGAACGAAGCGGTCACCTGTATGACCATCTGGGGCAATCACTCGAACACGCAGTACCCCGACTTCACCAACGCGAAGATCAACGGCAAGCTGGCCACCGAAGTGATCACCGATCGCACCTGGCTGGAAGGCACGTTCGTTCCGCAGTGCCAGGAACGCGGCAAGGCGATCATCAACAAGCGCGGCCTGAGTTCCGCTTTCTCGGCCGCCAACGGGGCGCTCGACCACGTCAAGAGCCTGCTGAAGCCAACCGCCGCGGGCGATTGGGCCAGCGCCGCCGTTGTCTCTAATGGCGAATACAACGTGCCCAAGGGCCTGGTGTTCGGCTATCCCTGCACCAGCGACGGAAACGGGAACTGGAAGATCGTCGACGGCGTCAAACTGGATGCGTACGGCCAGGCGAAGTTCCAGAAGACGCTGCAGGAACTGCTCGAAGAGCAGGACGCGGTGAAGGACTTGCTGCCGGGGTGAAGTAAATCAGAGCCCGAGCGCCAGCGAGGAAACTCGATTCCTCGCTGGCGCTCGGGCTCTGTCTATCTCACTGTCACAAATTCACTCGAATTGAACAGCGCCCAGCAGACTGCTTGCAGGCCGTGCTTCACGGCGACGCTGCGAGCAGCGGCGGCTTCTTCGTTGGTGGGTTCACGGCCCAGGGCGTAGCGATAGCCCAGTGTGATCTGCTTTTCCAAGTCTTCGCCCGCTTCACGCTTCAGGCGTTCGGCGAGGGCGTTGGCCTGCCGCTGCACGAAGCTGTTGTTCATCATCGCCAGGGCCTGCAGCGGCGTAGTGGTCACAGCACGGCGGGGTGTCTTGACCGATGAGTCGGGGCAATCGAGCGCGTCGAGCAGCGGATCCCTTGCGGAGTTGATCACCATGCGATACACCGAACGGCGGTTGAGTTCCGGCGTATCGGCATCGATCAACCGGTAGAACGTCGAGTTGAATACTTCGATCTTGAACGGCCGATAGCTGGGCCCGCCCATCTGCGGGTTCAGTTGTCCGCTGATGGCCAGCATGCTGTCGCGCACGGCTTCCGCTTCCAGCCGTCGGGCGGGGTAATAGCTGAGCATGCGGTTGTCGGCATCCAGTTGGCGAGCGCGATCGCTCGGTGTCGATGTCTGCCGATAGGCGTTCGCTAACATGATCTGCCGATGCAGCGGTTTGAGCCGGCCGCCGTTGTCTCGAACTGTTATCGCCAGGAAGTCGAGCAGTTCGGGATGGCTGGGCCTGTCGCCGTTGAAGCCGAAATCGTTGGGCGTGCGCACAATCCCGTCGCCGAAGTGGTGTTGCCAGAGCCGGTTGGCCAGAATGCGCCAGGTCAGCGGGTTATCCTGATGTGCGATCCATTTCGCAAGTTGCAGCCGGCGTTCGCTTTCAGCGACATCGGGCTCCATGTCGAACGGCTTCGGGCCCTTGATTGACGCCGGCGAACCGGCCGACAGGCGTTCGGCAGGCGCATCAGGATCACCTCGCTTCAGCAGGTGCGTCGGCCCCGGCTGCTTCGCGATTGCGGCATAAAACTTCGTGGGTGGCGGCAGGGCAGGGCGGTTGCCGCGGAGCGCGGTCAATTCTGCTTCAAGGCGATCGAGTTGTTTACGTTCCTCGGTCGTCAGCGCCTTCAACAACTCCTGATGCGATACTTTGCCGGGCCCGGCCTTGAACGATAACTGGATTTCCCCGGCCGACAAGGCGCGATCGTAGATGCGTGCTTCTTCGATGCTGCCGTTGAAGTGCGCGTTGCCGCCGCCGGTGTGCCGTTTGCCGATCAGCACGCGGGCGCTGCCCTTCTTAAACGCGGTCGGCTTGACGTCGTAGCCCTTGCCGTACGGTTTGCCGTTGCGGTAGAATTCGATCCGTCCGTCAGCCATCGTTGCCACGGCGACGTGCACACGCTCGGTAGCTTCGGCCTTCTCCGGTGTGCCCTTGAAGTCCTGCGTGCGCATAAGTTGATTGCTGCCGAGCATCCAGTGCCGGGGTTGCGATTCGCCGAACACGATGGCATCGAACGTCTGCCCGTTTGTGGTCTCGATGCTGATGATGCCGCCGCCTCGCTGATCGAGATTCGCCGGCGACACCCAGGCTTCCAACGTCTTTTCGTGCAGGTCGCGGTCGATCGGTTCGGTCTGTAAGTATGCCCCGGTCCCATCGAGAATCAGCCGGCCGTCGACAATCTTCGCGTCTCCCTGCAGCGTGCCATGCATGGCCCCTACCTGGTCGCGCGCAGCGTCGACGAATCGCCATTGGGCATACGGGCGGACCGTCTCGGGAGCGGCCTGCCCGATACGCGCGCGGCCTGCCTTTTCCATCTCGGCAATGCGGGCCAGCAACTGGTCGACCCGGGCCTGGTACGCTTTCAGTTCGACAGACGTCGCCAACAAGTCAGCCGGGAGCGGCAGCGGGCGGTCGCCATGCGCGACCCCTTCGAAAATCGCCTTCATCCGGTAGTAGTCAACCGCGGTGAGCGGATCGAATTTGTGGTCGTGGCAGCGGGCGCAGTTCACGGTCAGACCCAGGAACGTCTGTCCCACTGTGCCGAGGATCTCCTCCAGCTCATCCTCGCGGGCGCGCGATCGCACCGATGGACTGGCGGCGGTTTGGCCCACCTGATCCCACGGCCCGGCCACAAGGAAACCGGTGGCGATCACCCCTTCCCGGCTTGGCGTCGGCAACACGTCGCCGGCAATCTGTTCGCGGATGAAGTCGGCATACGGCTTGTCGTCGTTGAACGCCTTGATGACGTAGTCTCGGTAGTGCCAGGCATGGTCGCGTGGCTGGTCACGCTCGAAGCCGTGGCTTTCCCCGAAGCGCACCGCGTCGAGCCAATGCCGGCCCCAGCGTTCACCGTATCGCGGCGATGCCAGCAACCGGTCGATCAGTTCGCGGTAAGCTTTCTCCGCATCGGTGCGGGATTCCACCAGAAACGCGTCGATTTCAGCGGGAGTCGGCGGCAGACCAGTCAGGTCGAACGTCGCCCGGCGGATCAGCGTGCGCGCGTCCGCAGCCGCGGCCGGCTTCAACACCCTGGCATCGAGCCCCGTGCGAATGAATCGATCGATCGAATCGTTGGTTGCCGGCGCGCGCAGCGGCTGCAGCGACCACCAGTCGGGCCCCGCGCGTTTCGGTTCCACGGCACACGACATGCAGGCAGTCACAAGCAGCGCAATAGCGGAAGAGGCAAACTTCATCCCTTGATGATGGAGCAGGATGAATGTTGAATCAAGGCAATTTTGCTCGCGCAAGTCGGCATCGGGCACGCGTCAACTTGATGAATTACCAACAAAATGCCGCGCTGTGTGTCAGAATAGTATCAACCGCCGGTATACACGATTGAAGCCCCCGCACCCTCTGAGGAGACTTGCCATGAGAAAGTTCTGCTTCGCCCTGATCATCGGGTTGGGTATGCTCGCGGCCTCGGCTTCGGTCCAGGCGGCACCGCCGGGATTCTACCAGGGCGGGACTGTGGTTAGCCCGTTCGGGCCGACTGTCTCCGGGTTTAACTCGTTCCAGTCACCCTACGGGTACCGCACCTTCAACAACTACAGCTACTCACAGACACCCTGGGGCTGGAGCGGATATCAGTCGCAGGGCACCTACGTGCGGCCTTACTCCGTCGGCCCCGTGCATTCGGTCTATTGGGATCCGTTCGCCAACACTTACCGCTACGGCACAGGGCGTTTGAATACGCCGAGCTTTTACTCGTACCAGCGGTTCGGGTGGTAAGCGAGAGCCGAGAAGGCCTTTAACCGCGAAATGCACGAAACACACGAAAGACGACAGAGAGTGGACTTCTTTCGTGTGTTTCGTGGTTGATGTATTTGATCAAGCTCGTGCGCGAACCATGAATTGATGATCGTGCCGATTACGATCGTCCGCCTTGCAGTTCTCCACTTCGCCGATGGTTGTCGTGAACCGCTCCAGCATTCCATTCGGCAAATACACGTCGCCCGTGAATTCTCCTTCGACGATGGTCTGATACAGCCGCTGCACATGCGGGAGCATCGCGGAGTAAACCTCGGCCCCGCCGATGACGAACATCTCGTCCACTCCCAGCCGTTTCGCGGCGTCGCCAGCCATTGCCAGCGCCCGCTCTACGGAATCAACGACTTCAACACCTTCATGCGTCCAGCCGGATTGCCGGGTCAGCACGATGTTCACCCGGTCCGGTAGCGCTCGACCGATCGATTCCAGCGTCTTACGGCCCATGACGATCGGCCTGCCGGTCGTCAGTTTGCGAAAGCGTTTCAAATCGGCGGGAAGGTGCCATGGCATCGCGCTGCCATTGCCGATCAGACCGTTGCAGTCCATGGCAACAATCATCGAGACGCGCATCAGATGGCCACCTCGCCGCGCAGCGGCGGGTGAGGCTGGTAGCCGACAAGCCGGGCCTGTTCGGCGCGGATGCCATCCATGGAGTCGATGGCCGGGTCGAGTTCAAGTGTCGGCAGCGGGCGAGGTTCCCGGCGGAGTTGTTCATCGACCTGTTCGAAATGATTGTCGTAGATGTGGGCGTCGCCGAAGGTGTGGATGTAGTCGCCCACCTGCAGGCCGGTCACCTTCGCCAGCAAGTGCGTCAGCAATGCGTAGGAGGCGATGTTGAACGGCACACCCAGGAACAGGTCGGCCGAACGCTGATACATCTGACACGACAACTTGCCGTCAGTCACGTTGAACTGGGCGAACGTATGACAGCCGGTCGGCACTTTGGGGTCGGGCATGTCGCCTGGGTTCCAGGCCGAGAGAAGCAGCCTTCGCGATTCGGAGGCATTCGGGTCGGCGATCACCTTGCGGATACCGGCAATCAGGTTCGCGATCTGGTCGACGCTGCCGCCATCGGCCTTCTGCCAGCGCCGCCATTGCTTGCCGTACACGGGGCCGAGTTCGCCCGAGGTGTCGGCCCATTCATCCCAGATGGAACACTTGTTCGCACGCAGGTACGCGGTGTTGGTGGAACCGCTGAGGAACCAGATCAGTTCATGCACAATGGCCGACCACGGCAACCGCTTGGTCGTCACCATCGGGAAGCCGTCGCGCAGTTGATGGCGGAACTGCCAGCCGAAGATGCTCAGCACTTCGGGTCGACGACCATCGGCCAGGCGGGCGCGCTGGGCCTTGCGCGTGCCGTGCTGCCGTACATGGGCAAGTAGTTCGAGGTATTGCCGCACGAAAGGACTCTCCGCGGCGTCACTTACCGACTTTGATGTCCGGCTTCGCGCGTTTCAGCACGCCAACGCCTGATTCGGTCACCTTAGTTTCAAACACCATCAGCGTCGCCAGCTTCGGCAGCTTTGACAGGGTTTCCATTCCGGCATCGGTCACCTTCGTATTGCTCAGCGTCAGGTCGGTCAGATTTTTGAGACCGGAGAGATGCTTCAACCCCGTATCGGTTACATTGGCACCGTCCAACTGGAGCTTGCGCAGTTCGGTCATGTTGGCAATGCTCTTCAAGCCTTCGTCGGTGATGCCGGAAGGCGAATAGACCGACTTGCCGTTTTTGTCCGTGACAGACACACCGCCGACGTTCAGTTCGCGGACACTGGTCAGAACGCCAAGTGTCTTCAGGTCGGCGTCGGTTACTTTCTTGCGGCCCAGCTCCACCGCCAGGATCTTTTCAGTCTTCTTATCCGTCCTTGATTTCCCTTTGAGCTTTTCGATCAGTTTGGCGGCATCGGCCGGTGTCGGGTCGGCCGCGAAGGACAGGCTGGACAGCATGGCCAGCACAAAACAGGCACCAATGATTCGTTGCACGGGGAAACCTCCGCAGAGAGTGGCAGATTGATAGTTTCATCTTACCAACAATTTTGCGTTCGACCGCTTGACATGCGATTGAAAGCGGGTACGATTAAAAGAGCTTGTTGAGATAATGTCTCAACAAGTCCCGCCAACCCGGAAACACTGGTTTTTCACCGAACCGGCCATGAACAACGGCTCCTGTAACTCTGATCGCTGTTCCGACTGCATCAGTCACTACGTCTGCACCTGCATGAAGGTAACGGAAGAAGATCTGGTGGCGATGATCGTCAGCCACGGCATCGCCGACCTGCGGGAACTCCGGTTCCAGACCGGTGCGGGCGACGGCTGCATGGCCTGCCGACGGCGTCTGCAGGGCTACCTTGACACCCACGCCTGCGCCACCTCCGCCCGCGAACGTGTCACCGCCGTTGCGCTCGAACTTGTCGGTTGATTACCGCGCAAGTCGATCTTTTCTTTCGCGTTCCGTTCGGAATGCTCTTTTGCACGTTTTCCTGCCGCTGCGCCCGTGACTACACTGGTCACGCACGGTACTGCCGTGATACCCCGGGCAAGATGGACCTTCCATGGCCGCACGCATTGAAGATTACGCGATGATCGGCGATTGTCACACGGCGGCGCTTGTCAGCCGCGATGGCTCGATCGACTGGCTTTGCCTGCCGCGCTTCGATTCGGCGGCGTGCTTCGCCGCGCTTCTCGGCACGCCCGAGCACGGCCGCTGGCTTCTGGCTCCTGCGGGCGGCGCTCGCAGCATCCGCCGCCGCTACCGCGACGGCACACTGATCCTTGAAACCGATTACGAGACCGACACGGGCATGGTGACCGTCACCGACTGCATGCCCGTGCGCGGGCAGGCCCCGGACCTGATCCGTACCGTCGAAGGCAAACGCGGTACGGTGGCGATGCGGATGGAACTGATCATCCGCCTCGACTATGGTTCTACCGTGCCCTGGGTGCAGCGCATTGATGGCGGCATCTCTGCCATCGCCGGTCCCGACCGCCTGGTGCTGATTACTCCGGTACCGCTGCACGGTGAAGGTCTGACCACTGTAGCGGAGTTCACTGTCACGGCCGGGCATCGCGAGTCGTTCACGCTGCTCTGGCATCCATCCCACGAGGAACTGCCCGCGCCGATTGACCCCTATTGGGCCGTACTCGGTACCGAGCGCTGGTGGCGGGACTGGTCGGACCGCTGCACGTACCGTGGCGAGTATCGCGAAGCGGTGAAACGCTCGCTGATCACGCTGAAGGCGTTGACTTACGCGCCGACCGGCGGCATCGTCGCCGCGCCGACGACATCGCTGCCCGAACAGATCGGCGGCGTACGCAACTGGGATTACCGCTTCTGCTGGCTGCGCGACGCGACCTTCACGCTGTTCAGCCTGATGAAAACCGGCTACCTCGACGAAGCCCGCGCCTGGCGCGCCTGGTTGATGCGGGCGATCGCCGGGCAACCCTCGAGCACGCATATCCTTTACGGCATTGCCGGGGAACGGCGACTGCCCGAATCCACGCTCGACTGGCTGCCCGGCTATGAGAATTCCGCACCCGTGCGCATCGGCAATGCTGCGTCGACGCAGTTCCAACTCGATGTTTACGGTGAAGTGATCGATGCTCTGTACCACGCTCGCGTACTGGGTCTCGAAGCGTTGCCGGACGCGTGGAACAACGCGCGGGCGCTGCTCGAGTTCGTGGAAACCGCCTGGATGAAGCCCGATGAAGGAATCTGGGAAGTTCGCGGCCCGCGCCGGCATTTCACCCATTCCAAAGTGATGGCCTGGGTCGCATTCGATCGCGGCGTCAAGGCGATGGAACGGTTCGGCCTTGATGGCCCCGTCGAACGCTGGCGGCAGGCTCGCGATCAGATTCATGCCCAGGTCTGCGCCGAGGGGTTCAACGCTCAGCTCGGCTCGTTCACGCAATCGTATGGATCAACCGAACTGGACGCGAGTTTGCTGATGATTCCGCTGGTGGGCTTCCTGCCGGCGAAAGACCCGCGTGTGAAGGGCACCGTGGCTGCGATCGAGAAGGACCTGATGACCGATGGCTTTGTCGCCCGCTACCTGTCGCATGAAGCGGTCGACGGCCTGCCTGCCGGCGAAGGGGCGTTCCTGCCATGCACTTTCTGGATGGCCGACAACCTGCACCTGATGGGCCGTGAAGCCGAAGCAAGAAAGATCTTCGAACGCCTTCTGGGTCTGTGCAACGACGTGGGCCTGATCTCGGAAGAATACGACGTCCACGCCGGCCGCCTGGTGGGCAACTTCCCGCAGGCATTCACACACGTTGGCCTCGTGAACACGGCACTGAATCTGTCGCCGTCCCCGGGGCCCGCGGATACGCGGCCGAAGAGTTGATGCATCTTCGCTGTGACCTGAAAGAACCCGAAGAGGGAATGCGTTGAAGGGGCCAGAGGAAGGAATTCGCCGAGAGTCCATGGCGTTGTGATTCATCACTGTTCAATTGAATCGGGGACTTGCCACCTTCCGGCTAACGGATCTAATGCTCGAGAATAATCCGATATGTCGGCTTCCTTCCCGTCACCACCTCCGCGCGGGAGCTTGATCCCGGCAGGATCGGGAACGGGGAATCGGTGACCCGGCATATGGCGTGAAATCGCCGCGATTGGTTTGGTCCTTCGACACCCACTTTCTCCAGATGCTCGATCACTCCATGTGCGATGCCGTGGGTGCGATGCGGGTACATCGTGCAGTACAAGCGAACTTCCTGGCCGACCGCGATGGCACCAAAATGCTTCTCTTCAAGTTCCAGTCGGATCAGCGGAGCGGCATCGGCAACAGTGACTTCCGCGAGCCCTGTGGCCGGGACGTTCGCTTCCATCGATACACCGAACAACAGGGCCAGGAGCGCCGTGAGGATGACCAGCAGGCTGATGCCGAACATGTGCAGATGCCTTGGCGTTCGGGGCCTGGTCATGCGATCCTCCGGGGCGGCTGCTGACATTGCGGGCAAGATTGGCAGAGGTACTGTAGAGTAATGCGTGCCATGCTCACAGACAGTTTATTTGAACTCGACCCGGCCGCGACCGGCAGCGGTTTGCCTGGCACGTTGTATGCGGAGATCGTCTTCGATCGGCCGCTCGACCAGGCGTACAGCTATCGCGTGCCCGACGATCAGCGGGAGCGCATCGCCATCGGCAAGCGCGTCGAAGCCCCCTTCGGCCGCGGGGACAGCGGCACCGTCGGCTACTGCGTCCGCCTGACGGACGAGAAGCCGACGCGCACGGTGAAGTCGATCGCGCGCATCCTCGACGACGAAGTGCTGCTGACCGATCCGATCCTGCGGCTGACTCGCTGGATGGCCGACTACTATTTGTGCGGTTGGGGCCAGGTGCTGCAGGCGGTGCTGCCGGCCGGCGTCCGCGACAAGGCCGGTACGCGCGAAGTGGTCTTCGTCGAAGCGGTGCCCGAAAGCGAACTGCCTGAAACACGCTGGGAACTGACGACCAAGCAGTCGGCCGCGCTCGACAAGCTGCGACGCGAAGGCGAGCCGATGGAACAGCGCCGGCTGGCGAAGCTGGCCCAGGTTTCAACCGGCGTGATCGCCGCCCTGATCGACAAGGGCTACATCCGCAAGTTTCATGAGCGCGTCGAACGGCTGGAGATTCCGGACGATTCGCCGCTGCCGCTTCAACAACGGCTGGAACTGAATGCCGAGCAGGCGACGGTCTTCAAACCCGTTGACTTGGCCGTTCGCGAGGGGACCTACAAATCATTCCTGCTGCGCGGCGTGACCGGCTCGGGGAAGACCGAAGTCTACCTGCGCGCCATTGAAGAGACGATCAAGCTCGGCCGGGAAGCGATCGTGCTGGTCCCCGAGATTTCGCTGACGCCGCAGACGATCGAGCGGTTCCGCGGCCGCTGCGGCAACGTGGCTGTGCTCCATAGCCATATGACCGACAGCGAACGCGGTGCCCACTGGCGGCGCGTGGCGGCCGGTCAGGTGGACGTCGTGGTCGGGGCGCGCAGCGCGATCTTCGCTCCGACACGCAAGCTCGGCCTGATCGTCATCGACGAAGAACACGAAAGCAGCTTCAAACAGGAATCGACCCCGCGCTATCATGCCCGGGATGTCGCCGTCATGCGTGCGAAGATCGAGAACATCCCGATCCTGATGGGCTCAGCCACGCCGTCACTGGAAAGCTGGCACAACGCCCACAAGGGCAACTACACGCTTCTGAGTCTGCCGAACCGCGTGATGGAACGCCCGCTGCCCCTCGTGCGGACCATCGATCTGCGGCATGAGCCGAAGCGCGGCGGCATCTACCATGCGATCAGCCCGACGCTGGAAGATGCGATGCAGCGCGTGCTCGGCAAAGGCGAGCAGGTGATGCTGCTGCTGAATCGCCGGGGGTTCTCGACGCATGTGCACTGCGCGGGTTGCGGCTACGTGGCCACCTGCAAGCACTGCGACCTGGCGATGACGTTTCATCGGGCGCGCAACTCGCTGCTGTGTCACTACTGCGGGTTCGAGCAGGAACCCTACGAGAAGTGCCCTGTCTGCACTCAACCGGCGGTGCGTTATCAGGGCCTGGGAACCGAGAAGCTGCAGGCGGAACTGCTGCAGAAATTCCCCGGCAAAGTAGTGCAGCGGATGGACAGCGACACGATGACCCGGCCAGGGTCGCATCAGAAGGTGCTCGACGCGTTCCGCGAAGGCTCGGTGCAGATTCTGCTCGGTACGCAGATGATCGCCAAGGGCCTGGACTTCCCGAATGTAACGCTCGTCGGAGTCATCAATGCGGACGTGGGACTGCATTTGCCCGACTTCCGAGCCACGGAACGCAGCTTCCAGCTGCTGGCGCAGGTCGCGGGTCGGACCGGTCGGGGGCCGCGCGGCGGACAGGTGATGATTCAGTCGTACACGCCGGAGCATCCGTGCATACTCCTCGCGACGAAGCACGATTACCTGAGCTTTGCCCGCACGGAGATGGAGGCACGCAAGGCACATCGCTACCCGCCGTTCCAGCGTCTCGCACGCGTGATCATCCGTAGTTTGAGGGAAGAGGCGGTCAGCGCGTTCGCCGACCAGATGGCGGAAGCGTTCACGAAATCGACGACGCGCCCGGAGCGGATGCCGCCGCGGGGAGCGGGCGTACGAGTTCTTGGCCCGGCGGAGTGCCCCGTCTATCGGCTCAACGACTACTATCGGTTCCATTTCCAGTTGCAGTCGGCCAGCCCGGCCCTGCTTCACGAGGTGCTGCGCGAAGTGATGGCCACCGTAAAGCCGCCGCACGCGGTGGAATACCAGGTCGATATCGACCCGTACAACCTGATGTGAGGTTAAGGCCCGGGCAGAATCAAACGCTTTGGCTACAGTGTCTCCAACGAGCCGCGACCGCAAGGGACGGGGCAACCGCTCCTTGGCGAACCTTTCAACGCAAAGAAGCAGATTGACCACGAAAGACTCGAACCACACGAAATGAAGGCAAAAATTCGTGTAACGCTGTCATCATCGTGGATGATCCATTCTTTCCTTTCGTGTCTTTTGAGCTTTTCGTGGTGGTCTTGAAAGGCCCTGTTGCAACCGTGGTCCTGACGACTTTATTTCTGCCCGCGCCCTTAGCAGCGAACCATGGTGTTTCCGAAGGGGAGCGCTGCGTCAAGTCCGCTCACCTTCGGAAACACCATGGTTCGCTGCTAAACAAAGCGATTTTCCAATCACTTCCTATGGACACCACTTGTGGCGATGTGTAAGGATGTTATCATTCAAGCGCGTTCTCCCGCCGGCGCGAGTCGCCTGGCCTGGAA
>Ga0105044_10003273_pt1 | contig 22188 bp, 14 predicted proteins | sample MAT01_FD_78092 | JGI IMG/M metagenome (GOLD analysis project Ga0105044, IMG submission 78092) | Freshwater microbial communities from Lake Fryxell liftoff mats and glacier meltwater in Antarctica - MAT-01 | ecosystem: Environmental > Aquatic > Freshwater > Ice > Liftoff microbial mat | place...
GCTGCCGAAATCCGCCAAGATGATGCATCATCTGGCCCTCGTTCGCAGCCTATGCACTCAGGATAATTCTCACTCGGCCGGCGTCGAACGTATTCAACGGGGCGACCCGAAGAATCGTGGCGTGACTTACCCATTCTTCGGCGGCGCTGTCTCCAAGCTCCTCGGCAACGGCGATAGTGGGTTGCCTCCCTACATCTGGATCAAGCCCATGAATGGTGGCTTTATCCCGAAGGACGGCGGCTTCCTTGGTCCGAAGTTTGGTGCTCTCGCGCTAGGCGATGGCAAACCGCCTGAGAATCTGCTCCGTCCGGCCACCATGAGCGTTGAGGAAGATCTCGATCGCAACGAACTTCGCAATCTCGTGGACAAGAAATATGCGGATCGCCGCCGCAAGGAAAACATCGAAGCCACCAAGTATGTTTTCGACATGGCCGCCCAACTTCAGAAACGCCGGGATTTGTTCGAAGCCCCTTTCGCCGCGAAGGATCAGGAACGATATGGCACCCACGATCTGGGCCGGCACATGCTGCTCGCTCGACGAATGCTTGAAGCCGGTGTGACCTTCGTGAAGGTGAACTCTTACGGCTGGGACACTCATGGCGACAACTTTAATGGACAAGGCAGCTTGGTGCCGCAATTCGATCAACCATTTGCCGCGATGATCGAGGATATGCACGAACGCGGCATGTTGGACAATGTTCTCGTCATCGCCATGTCCGAATTTGGTCGCACCCCAAGAATCAACGGACACATAGGACGCGATCACTGGCCTGAAGCCTGGTCGCTGGTCACGGCCGGAACCGGCATTCAAAAGGGGGTCGTGGTAGGCAAGACCAACGACAAAGGAACCTTCGTCGCCAGCGAAGAGCACGACATTGGCCACATGTTTCATACGTGGTTCAAGGCATTAGGCATCGATGCCAAGGCAACCGAGTACGACAACGAAGGCCAACCTCTGCCGATTGCTCATGAAGGGTTCAAAGCCGTGAAAGAGTTGCTGGTGTAGGACAGGCCTCCCGGCCTGTCCTAGATTCAACAGGCCGGGAGGCCTGTCCTACGAGAATGCTCCCATGCCGACCGATCCCAAAACTCTGCTCGCAAAATACCAGCCCAAGGCTGTCAAGCCTTTTAACCTGGACCAGCAACTGTGCGCCTTGCGTTACAGCCCCGATGGCAAGACGCTCGCTGCCGGTTCATTCGAGGCCAGCGTCCGCCGTTGGGACGCCTCAGCCAATCCCTTCGCGGAACAATCGGCACTGAAGGGGCACAACGGTTGGGTCCAGCGCATCGCCTTCCATCCCGACGGAAAACGGCTGATCTCGGCTGATTCGTGGGGACAAGTCACATGTTGGCCGTTCAACGAGAAGGACGCTAAACCGACATGGTCCGTGGCCGACGCTCACGATGGTTGGGTCTACTCACTCGCCATCAGCAAGGACGGAAAACTGATTGCCAGCGGCGGCCGTGACAAGACGATTCGACTCACAAATCCGGATGATGGCAAGAAACTCAACGTCCTCAATGTTGGCGAGCATGTGTTGGCACTCGCCTTTCATCCTGATGGTAAGTCGCTTGTCTCGGGCGATCTGAAAGGGACCATCAAGCATTGGGATCTGGCAACGGGCAAGGTCGTTCGGGAATTGGACGCCAAGGTTATGTTCCTTCGCGATCGAATCCAGGACGTGGGCGGCGTGCGCTCCCTCGAGTTTTCTCCCGATGGAGCAACACTGTTCGCTGGTGGCAGTCTTCCAAAGAGTGGTGGCTTCGTCCAGGGAATCTCGCTGATCCTCTCATTCGATTGGGCATCGGGTAAAGGAACTCCACTCTACAAGGGAGCCACGGACAACGAAGGCTACGTCTACGACATGGCCTGGCATCCTGGCGGATTCCTGATCGCAATCACCAGCGGCCAGCCGGGACAAGGGAAGTTGTTTTTCCAACAACCTGGCGATGCCTTGCCCTTTTACACCGTCGCGATTCCTAATCCACATTCGCTGGCGGTGCATCCCGAAGGCAAGCGACTCGTCGTTGCTGCTACCAACGCGAACAGTTCGGGAAATGGGCGGGCGGTTGGAAAAAATAAAGAGTATCCAGGCAATTTTTCGCCGTTGCATGTGTTCGATTTGCCAGTCTGATTGCTTTTCGCGGGAGAGTGTGCATTGCCAAGTAAAAGCCCGACACGCCGAGATTTCGTGGCAGGAGTGTTAGGCAGCATGAGTGCGCTGGCCGGCTGTAGTGAAAAGGGCCCCAACAAGAATGATCCACCAATGAGCGTCGAGCCTGGTCAGCGGATTTCCTACGGAGCAGGGCCACATCAATTCGGAGAATTGCGGCTTCCGAAAGTAGTCGGTCCGCATCCGGTGCTCGTCGTGATTCACGGCGGCTTCTGGCGATCTGGCTTCGACCTGAAACATCTCGATCCGTTTTGCTCGGCATTAACAGCGTCAGGTTGGGCGACGTGGAGCATCGAGTATCGCCGCATCGGCAACGAAGGTGGCGGTTGGCCTGGCACTTTTCTCGATGTTGCGGCAGCCGTCGATAAACTTCGTGATCTTGCCGGTCCACATTCACTCGAACTGAGCAAGGTCGTTTTGATTGGCCACTCGGCAGGCGGCCATTTGGCTCTTTGGGCTGCCGGGCGAAAGCGAATTCCAGCCGAGAGTGCCGTGTTCGGCAAGTCGCCGATGCCGTTAAAGGCCGTGGTCAGCCTTGCCGGCGTGTGCGACCTGCGCCGAGCCTGGCAAGAAAACGTGGGCGGCGGTGTCGTTGGCGAATTGCTCGGAGGATCACCCGAACAGTTTCCCGAACGCTATACCGCAGCCTCGCCTTTCGACCTTCTTCCTTTGGGGCTTCCTCAAATCCTCGTTCACGGAAAAGATGACGTGGGCGTGCCGGTCGCGATGAGCCAAGGGTATCATCGCCGCGCGATCGAGCTGGCCGATCCGGCCCGGCTCGTCGAACTATCCGATACGGGGCATTTCGAGTTGATCAATCCGCGATCCAAGCAGTGGCCGCAGATCGTCGAAATCGTAACCGCACTTCGATGAAAGCCAAAGCCTGAAGCTTTCGTCCCAGTAATATCTCTTGCCGCCGCTTGGGCTTACGGATCATGAACCAAGCCTGTACATTTTTTCCAGATTTACCAAGAAAATAGTGAACAATTTTACATTTCAAAGCGTCTAATCTATGGGAAGGGGGCTTGGATCGACTAATCGTCACTTTTGGAGCCTTCCCCCATGCTTTTCCGCGGTTTCAGGAGCTTTGCTCTACTGCCCGCACGCGAACCCCTTAAATTAACCGGGCCATTTCCTTCTCGCCCGGATGCGAGGTTGCCATGTTTCGAACATTTGCCGCCACTCTGATCCTTAGCCTGCCGCTGGCCGCCCTCGCGGCCGATTCGCCGTTTCCGATGGGCATGAACATTGCCGGCGTCGCGGATTGGTCGAGCGAAGTCGTCTTTGTCGATGTCTTCAAGGGATCGCGGCCCTGGACTAGCCACAAGGATGGACTGCCTTACGGCAAGGGAGGTCCGCTGGCGATGAACGAACGCGGTGCCATCACCAAACTCGAAGAGAAGCAATTCGCCGAGGCGCTGATTTTCGTGGATATCGGCAACCATTATCCCGGAGGCAAGTACACGTGCTACTTCGATGGCAAAGGTGAACTTGAGTTCGCCACCGCGGGCTACGGGAAACTGATTGCCCCCAACACCTACGCGGTCAATGTCGATACCAAACAGGGGCACATTTCGGTACGCGTCCGCAAGACCGACGCGACCGACCCCGTGAGGAACATTCGACTGGTACAGACGGAGCATGAAAAGACCTATGAAACGGCCCCCTTCAACCCGGATTTGCTGAAACGATACCAGGGTTTCAACGTGATTCGCTTCATGGACTGGCAAAGGACGAATAACTCGAAGCTGGAGAAGTGGGAAGACCGCCCACGGGTGGACGACCCGACCCAGGCGAGCAACAAGGGCGTGGCACTGGAATATTGCATTCAACTTGCCAATACTCTCGATGCCGACGCCTGGCTCTGCCTGCCACATCTGGCGGACGACGACCATATCCGCAGCTTCGCCAAGCTGGTGAAGGAAAAACTCAATTCCAAGCACAAAGCGTACATCGAGTACAGCAATGAAACCTGGAACACTATTTTCGCTCAGTCGAAATACTGCAAGGAAAAAGGCCTGGCACTTGGTTTGAGCAAGAATGGCTACGAGGCCCAGTTGCGATATTCCGCTCAACGGTCAATCGAGATCTTCAAGATCTTCGAGGAGGTGTTTGAGGGCAAGGATCGCCTGGTTCGCGTGCTTGCTGCTCACGGTGCTCACGTTTGGACGGGGACCACGGCGATGGACTGGAATGATGCGTACAAGGGGGCCGACGCGATTGCCATCGCCCCTTACTTTGGTGGTATGTACGGCGACGTGAGAACCGTCAACACAGTCTCCGAAATGAGCGTGGACGAACTGCTCGATGGCTGCAAGGAGTTGATTGCCAAGAACAAAATCAGAAACGCGGAGTATGCAGCCGAAGCCAAGAAACGTGGTTTGAAGTTGATGTGCTACGAAAGCGGCCAACACCTCACCGGCGTCGGTGGTGCTGAGAACAACGAGAAACTTACGAAGCTCTTCCATGTAGCCAACCGTCATCCGCGCATGAAAGACTTGTACCTCGAAGATCTCAAGAATTGGTCCGAGATCGGCGGCAACACGAATTGCGTCTTCTCGTCCATGGGCAAGTACACCAAGTGGGGAAGCTGGGGCGTGCTGGAATGGCACGATCAAGATGAGAAGGATGCCCCAAAGATGATGGCAATTCGAGAGTGGATGAAGAGGTGATTGGCAGAAGATCATCCACAGATTTCGCAGATGATACAGATAGGGATCAATCACATGATCGATCTGTGAAATCTGCGCAATCTGTGGATAAAATCGCTGTATTCGTGCAACTCAACATGTTATCCTCTGCGAAAAGCACCCTCTGAGGAAGCACTATGCGAACAACCCTGATCACAATCATTCTCGCTCTCCCCGCCTTCTCGGCAGAGCCTTCACCCGTCGCGGACTTCCTGAAGCGGCCGATCCTGCCCGCTGATGATGTCATGCTGGAAGTGCGCGATTACGTCCGCGGCAAGGTTCCGCGACTGCATACTCCGGGGAGCGAGAAGAGCAGCGTCAAGACGGCGGCCGACTGGGAAAAGGAATCCGAGCGCATTCGCCAGGATGTTCTCAAGAACGTGGTCTTTCGCGGCGAGGCGGCCAAGTGGCGGGACGCGAAGACGAAAGTCGAATGGCTCGACACGCTTCCAGGCGAAGGCTATCGCATCAAGAAACTTCGATACGAAATCCTGCCCAACTTCTGGATCCCCGCCCTCCTCTACGAGCCCGAAAAGCTGGCTGACAAAGTGCCCGTTAGCCTGGCCGTGAATGGTCACGACGCGAATGGCAAGGCTGCCGAGTACAAGCAGACTCGCTGCATCAACATGGCCAAGCGCGGCATGATCGTGCTGAATGTCGAGTGGCTCGGCATGGGGCAGTTGCGGTCGCCGGGCAATCGGCACAGTGTCATGAACCAACTCGACCTGTGCGGTTCCAGCGGTCTGGCCCCGTTCTACCTGAGCATGTCGCGTGGGCTCGACATCCTGCTCGCTCACGAGAAGGCTGACCCCAAGCGCGTGGCCGTCAGCGGTCTTTCCGGAGGTGGCTGGCAGACGATCACGATCAGCAGCCTGGATACACGCGTGACACTTAGCAATCCCGTCGCGGGGTATTCCAGCTTTCTCACTCGCATCGATCATTTCAAAGACCTGGGCGATTCCGAACAGACGCCCAACGATCTGGCGATGTATGCCGACTACACGCACCTGACGGCCATGATGGCACCGCGTGCGACCCTGCTCTCTTACAACGCGAAGGACAACTGTTGTTTTGAAGCGACCTACGCGCTCGAACCATTGCGAGCAGGTGCCGCCCCGTTCTTCAAGCTCTTCGATCGCGAGAAATTCTTGCGAACACACGTCAGCGATTGGCCGGGCGACCACAACTTCGGAATCGATAATCGCCAGGCTTTGTACAAGATGATCGGCGACACGTTCTATCCGGGCAACACAACTTACAACCCGATCGAGATGGCCTGCATTCAGGAGATTCGCAAAAAGGAAGACCTCGACGTGCCATTGCCCGACGGTTCGCTTGATATGAATTCGCTGGCGAAATCGCTGTTGAAGGATCTGCCTCGCATGGCGGGCAAGCCAGGCGATCGAGAGCAAGCCAAGAACTGGCAGGCTAGTCAACGCAAGCTTCTCGCGGAAGTGCTGCGGATTTCGCCAGGAATGAAAGTCAACGCAAATGCCTCGCCACGCAACGAGGCCAAATCGGAAGAGAAGAGCGGTGTGAAGGCCACCTTCCGCGTCTTGCAACTTGGCGAAAAATGGAGCTTGCCGGTCGTTGAGATTTCAAAAAGCGAACCGAAAGGCACGACAATCCTGATCGCGGACACGGGCCGGGCGAGCCTGGATGCCGAAGTCGAGAAAGTCATCGCGCGTGGTGAACGAGCCCTTGTCGTCGACCTCTATTACTTCGGCGAGTGCCATCCGAAATCGCACGATTATCTGTGGTCGCTCATGCTGGCGACCGTGGGCGATCGGGCGCTCGGGCTGCAAGCAAACCAACTCCTGAGCTTGGCCCGATGGGCCACTCGTGATGGTGCAGCACCGGTTAACATCGTGGCAGTCGGTCCACGATGCAGCGTGATCGCACTTGCGGCAGGCGCGTTAGAAGAGAAGGCGATTCGCCAGGTCGAAGTCTCGTCACCGCTTGGCAGCCTGAAGGAACTGATCGAGACGAATCGCGGCTTCGAAACGTCACCGGAATTGTTCTGCTTCGGATTACTCGCCTCGTTCGATGTGAAGGATCTCGCTACGCTTGTTGCACCGCGACCTTTTGTCGTTCGCGATCCATCGGAACGGGCGAAGGCTGAATTCAGCGGTCTGAGCAATTGGTATGAGACGCTAGGTGTGAAGCACGATCCGCTGAAATAGTGTCCGCTCTTAACGGGGAACGCCATTTGGAGATTGGCGTTCCCCGTTAAGGCAGTCCCACTCTGCCAACCGACATCTCGTGTTGGAAGCCGTACTCGCCAGCAGCTATGAGAGCGTTCCGGTACATTCAATCCGCCTTGGGCGGCTACATCAACCTTCTTTCACGCGTAGTTGTCTCACTTTCATCTCACCGAATTCCGCACGGATGCCGAAAGTGCTGGCCTTTGCCTTCGCGGGCAGCGTCTTAAGCGATTTGTCGTTCAGCTTGAATTCCGCTTTGTCCCCTTTCAGGATGATCTCCAGGCTGTTCCATTCGCCGACCTTCCAATCCTTTACGTTGGCGGCCGAGAGGTCGAACTTGATGCCGCGAAGAAAAAGATCGTTGTTGCACTTGGCATCGGGCAGGAAGTCGAACTTGATGGTGACGTCCTTGTCAAACTCCCTGGTCGTGAAGATTTTGACGTCACCTTTCACCTTGGGATCAATGTGCAACTCGCCGTCTTTCACGGTGAACCGGCTCGAAAAAGCCTCCGACTTTCCATCGAGCGAATCACCTTTCTCGGTTTTCCACCCCGTCAAGTCCTTGCCGATAAGTAGCGCGAAGCCGTCTTCAAGTTTGAAGTCATCTGCCCGCACGCATGGTGCGAGGGCGAGTGCCACAACGGTCGCGGAGAGAATCGAACGCATGAAGTTCTCCTGGCGGGGTTATCGAGGGAGGTCTCAATTCGAACGCTTTCGCTTTTCCTTTGCCTGATCTCGGAACACTCCGCTCATCAGGTTATCAACGGGAGCATATTGATCGGTTAACACAATTCGCGGCCTCAATTTCAGAAATTGCTCCAATCGATCCTGGTCCAACTTATGGCTGAACGGTTCCTTTGCTACTTCCTGCAGGAGATATGCCTCTTTCGCGACCGCACGAATATTCGCTAGGTCGATTGGATGATCAGCCCCATAAATGACGTACACATGCCGGCCTTCGGTATCCTTGAAGGCATCGGGTTCCAAGATTTCCACATAGTTGAACGATTCACGCATGGTGTAGATCGCCGCTCGCCAGAGAGCCCCCTTCTCGATCGAGTCGATCAGCGTCAGCAAGTAGGCCCCGCCTGGGGCGAGCGTCTCTTTCACGGCCTCGTTGTATTCCTTCGTCATCAGATGATAGGGGACGGAAAGATCGTTGACCGCGTCCTGCATGACATACTGGTAGTGGCCCTTGTGGGCCCTTTCGCGGATGAATTGCCGGCCATCCATATGGAACGATTTCACTCGCGTGTTCCGCGAAAAACCGAGTTTGCGATGCGCGATTTCCGTCACGCCCGGGTCGATCTCGACAACATCAACACCCACATCGGGCATCATGAATTCCACCCAGCGAGGGAACGTGTAGCCGCCCCCGCCGATCACGAGAATATCGGTCTGTCCTTTACTACGAGCGTGACGAACAAGTTCGCCCTGAATTTCTTCGTGAGGGTAGCCGAGCCAGGTTGGATCATCGGGCCTCACGTAGGAGTGAACAAGATGGTCCAGTGCAAGCGTCTTGGTTTGCTCTCCGAAATCCCCATCTCGATCGTCGCCGACCTTGATCGCGTAATATTTCGTTTCCAGATCGTAGCCGGAAGTTCCGTAGCCGATCACGAACAACCCCACCGCACCCATGAAGAACACGATGCTGCCCACGAACAACATGGGCGTATTCTCCCAGAGCCGACCGATGACGAATGCCAGGACGAGCAACGAAAGCGAGATCAAAAAGACCACGCGGGCCATGCCGAGCGTGTCGATGAGCAGATAGCCAGCGAAGAACGTGCCTACGATCGCCCCGGCCGTGGACCAGGCGTAAATCGTGCCTGCCGTGCGGCCGGCCCGTGCCGTATCAGGGATGCTTAGCCGAATGACTTGCGGGGAAATTGTGCCGAGACAGAGCATGGGCAGGAAGAAGAGAATGAACGTCCAGCTCATCACGTTCCAGACAATGTCCTGACCCGTGAGTTTTTCGTATACGCCGACGCGTGGGTTCTGAAAGAACAAATTCATGAGGACTACCAGGCCGGTAAAAAGTGCGCCACAGAAGAGGCACACGGAAAGCGGCCCGCTCGGTTTGGGAATGTTTTTCGCTTCTCCAGGTTGATCGTAAGCGAGCCCGAGCGAGATCGCCCCACCCAGGGCCGCACCAAATAGGTGAATAACCAGGGAGCCAAGATCGAACGCCAAGGATTTGTTGATGCTGTCGAATCGTTCCGAGAAGCTCTCAATCCCGATCGCGCTTCCAAGAGAGCGTGCAACGGGATGCGCGACCGCGAATCCCACGACTGCCCCGATTAAAAAGAGATTCACGGCATGTCCGCGATTTGTTTTGGCGGTACGAATTCTCCAGATGGCCAGGGCCAAGAATGAAAGCGCGCCGATGGTGCGTGCCATCCACCATCCGACGGACGATTCGCTCGGCCAGTTGTCGAGGCGAAAAGTGCGGACGAATGCCGGCCCCCCCGCGAAACCGAGGATCGTACAGTTCAGTAAGGTGAAACGCTTCAAGGCTTCGTATCGGCCGCGATCGGCGAGCACCCCACCCAGGTAGTTTCCACAAGCCGTGCCCGCGAGCATGACGCCGATGATCCCAGTCCATGTAAAAATCGACACGCCCAGGACTGGTGCCAGGATTCGCGAAGCCGTCAGTTCGAGTGACATGCCGCAAAAGCTCGCGATAAACACCACCGCGAACGCTTTGCGAATGTCCTTGCGAAAACCGAGCGGATCGTCCTTCATCGCGATGTTCGACTGAGCGATTGCGCTGGTCGGGGACAGGCTAATGTTCAACAGAAACATCGGTACGGACAACACGGCCAGTCCGATGGCCACGCCGATCGAAATCGTGTTGAGCGTATAGTCGGCCATCAACCAAAAGCCAGTCGCATAGTTGCCGAGCAAGCAACCGAGCGTACTCAAGGCGAACACGATGCCCGAGATTCGCCCCGCCTTCGAGACGTCCGAGAGCATCAGCTTGATGGTCAACGGCGTCATCAAACTCAGAACGAACGCTGGGGGTAGGCAAAACAACGCGGCCAACACCGGGATTCGCAGACCAAGGGGAAGTATGCGATCGAAACCGGTGTTCTGACAAAGTGTCCAGCCCAGGATGAGCGAGAGTGAACTGATCGCCCCAAGAACGAGCAGTTTGCCGAGAGTTCGCGTGGAAGGCGAGCGATCTGCCAGCTTGCCGCCGAAGTGATTGCCGAGCGCGATGCCCGTGAGAAAAGCGCCGATCACGCAGGTCCAGGTCTCGACCGACGAGCCGATAAACGGCGCCAGATATCGACCCGCGAGCAGTTGCAGAACCAGCAGGCCGGAATTCGCCAGAAAAACGACGGCCCCGAGTCCGACGAGCAAGCCTGGATGAATCGATCGTGAAACGGCGAGGTTCATACCAGATTCCATGTGACAGCAGATAGCTTTGTCTTATCTTGCATGATTCGAGACGGCAGTATCGGTAAGCCTTTATTCCGAAGAGTTCACGCAAAGCCGCCAAGACGCAAAGCAAACGAAAAAGCCAAACATGAAAAGAGTTGTGTGGAGGACTGTAAGAATGTGCCTCTTCTTCTCTTCTTTTGCGTCTTTGCGGCTTTGCGTGAACCCTCTTTTTGTGCTCGCAATGCGTAGAATACACGTTATTCACCGTTGAGGAACGTCATGGCATCGTCGAGATTCGTGATCGGTATCGATCTGGGGACAACAAATTGCGCCTTGGCTTATGTTGACACCGGTAAGGGAGATTCGCCAAAGTGCGAAGCCCTGCCGATTCCGCAGGTCGTGAATCCCGGCGTGGTCGAAGAGCGCTCGTTGCTCGCGTCGTTCATGTATCTGCCCGGCCCAAACGAGCAGCCCGCGGGTAGCTTAAAGCTCCCCTGGGATGCCAATCGCGATTATTGTGCCGGGGAATTTGCACGCAATTTCGGCTCGCAAGTTCCGACTCGGCTGGTGTCGAGCGCGAAATCGTGGCTGTGTCATCCAGGCGTCGATCGTCGCGCGGCCATCTTGCCGTGGAAGGCCCCCGAGGATGGCCGCAAGATCTCGCCCCTCGATGCCTGCATGCGTTATCTGAAGCACATGGCCGAGGCGTGGAATGCCCGCATGGCAAAGGATGTTGCTGCTCATCGAATGGAGTTGCAGGACATCATTCTCACCGTACCCGCGTCGTTCGATGCGGTCGCACGTGAGTTGACCGTGGATGCGGCACGGGCTGCGGGCTTCGAGAATCTCACCTTGCTCGAAGAGCCGCAAGCGGCCTTCTATGCCTGGCTCGATGTGTGCGGTGAATCGTGGCGCGATCAAGTGCGAATCGGCGATTTGATCCTCGTCGCAGACCTCGGAGGTGGCACGACCGACTTCACGTTAATCGAAGTCGGCGAAGAAGGGGGCAATCTATCTCTCACCCGGCTGGCTGTGGGCGATCACCTGTTGCTCGGCGGCGACAACATGGATCTTGCCCTCGCCCACACGGCCGGGCAAGCGTTTGCGGCCAAGGGGGCCAAGCTCGATGCCGCGCAGATGTTGCAACTCGCACACAGTGCTCGCAACGCGAAGGAAGCAATTCTCGGCAACCCAAAGGTCGGCGCTGCACCCGTGACTGTTCTTGGCCGAGGTAGCAAGGTCATCGCAGGCACGCTCAAAGGCGAACTGACGCGAGCCGATGTTGAACGCGTGATTCTCGACGGCTTCTTCCCGGAATGCGGCCGCGATGCCGAGCCGGTTCGTCAACGAACTACGGGCTTGCAAGAACTGGGCCTGCCCTATGCGGCTGATGCGGCTGTGACCAAGCACCTCGCCGCATTCGTCACCCGACAGGCCGAGCATCTGGCGAATCGCGAACCGCCGAAGGGACGCAAGAAAAAAACACAGACTGGCTTGCCGACGGCGATCCTCTTCAACGGCGGTGTGTTCAAGGCCACTCCGCTTCGCGAGCGCATGACCAGCGTGCTCAGCAAATGGGCCAAGGAAGCGAAGGGGGAAGCGGTTCGCGTGCTCGAAGGAACCGACCTCGATTTGTCGGTCGCACGGGGAGCGGCATATTACGGCCTCGTTCGTCGCGGCAAGGGTGTGCGGATCCGCGGCGGAACTGCACGGGCCTATTACATCGGCGTCGAAACCGCGATTCCGGCAGTGCCGGGAATGCCCCGGCCGATGAAGGCGCTCTGTGTCGCCCCGTTCGGCATGGAGGAAGGAACCGAAGCCGACATTCTCGGGCAAGAGTTCGGGCTCGTTACAGGCGAACAGGTTGTATTTCGTTTCCTCGGCTCATCGCTTCGTCGCGAAGATGCATCAGGCACCGTGGTCGAGGAATGGGACCAGGACATTGAGGAATTGAGCCCGGTGTCCGCGACACTGGAAGGCCAACCGGGCCGCGTGGTGCCGGTGCATCTGCACACCAAGGTGACAGAAGTCGGCCAACTCGAAGTCTGGTGCCAGAGCCGCGACGGCAAAGAACGCTGGAAGTTGGAATACAGTGTAAGGGAGAAGGGGGAGGAGTAATAGGCGAGCGGAGCGGCGTAAGCCGCCCGATGAAGAGCTGCAAAATCTTCATCGGGCGGCTTACGCCGCTCCGCTCGCCTTTCATTGAAAGACGCCATGCCACCCACAACGCTTATCGACCGCGTGCGCTCCCTCGTCAATCGCTCGCGTTTGCTCGAAACGGCAACTCGGCTCGTCTCGATTCCATCGCCGACGGGAGATGCTGGCAACGTTCTCGATGAACTCGATAGAATGCTGAAGGCCGAGGGATTCTCGACGCAACGCGAGGCCGCGACTCACCCGAAGGCTCCCGCCGTGCTCACGCGGCTCGAATCGGGTCGACCGGGAAAGTGTCTGCAATTTAATGGCCACCTGGATGTCGTGCATCTGCCGTTCGTCCCTCCAACCGTTGAGGGCAATCTGCTGAAAGGCAGCGGGGCTTGCGACATGAAGGGTGGAACCGCGGCCGCGATTGAGGCGATGCGGGTACTACGTGATGGCAATCTTTTGAATCGCGGCAGCATTCTGTTCGTCGCGCACGATTTGCACGAAGCGCCGTGGGGACTCGGCCATCAGTTGGATGATCTCATCCGTCGAGGCATTCACGGCGACGCCGTGTTGATTCCCGAACCGCTCAATCAGAACCTGCCGGTGCTCGGTCGCGGTTGTGCGACCTGGAAGGTATTCTTAAAGAGGAGCGGCCCGCCAGTTCATGAAGTGATGCGGCCCGCTGACGAGCCCAGCGTGATCGCGGCCGGGGCGGATCTGGCGACACGCATCGGCAAGTTGAACGCGACTCTTTCACAGTGTGACGATACGCTGGCAGGTAAGCCGAGCGCCTTTATCGGGCAAGTTCATTCGGGGGAGATCTACAATCAGTATCCGCAAGAGTGTATGCTGGAAGGCACCAGGCGCTGGCTGCCGGGAACAGATTCCACGGAGGTCGAACGCGAGTTTCGCTCGCTGATTGCGGATGTCGAACGAGAACACCGCGTCCAGGCTGCCATCGAATGGCGGTTCATTCGCGGTGCGTTTAGCTTGAACACCGACGTTCCGTTCGTGGCCGCGTTTCAGGAATCCTACTCGGCAGTATCGGGATCGCCCTTGCCGACAGGACCGAAGTTGTTTGTGGACGACGGCAATAGTTTTAGCTCGACCGCGAATATCCCGGCTATCACGCACGGCCCGCGTGCCGGCGGGCAGCACACGGTCAACGAGTGGGTTGACATCGACGATTTGGTTCGAGTTGTGGTGGTGTATGCTTTAACGGCGATTGCCTTCCTCGACGACTGAGGCGGCCATGCGACATTTTTTTCTACCGGCCCTCCTCCTCTGCTTTGCGAACTCGGTTCGCGCGGATGCGGCACCCACGCCCGAGCAGCTTCAGGAATGGGCGCGCGATCTCGATAACACCAACTTCCGACAACGCGAGGCAGCCGCACGCAGCTTGAAACAGGCCGGGACTGATGCAGTCGTCGTTCTTTCCAAGACCGCGAAGGCTGGCAGCACGGAGGCATCAGATCGGGCGTTACGACTTCTCGGCGAGATGGCCGAAGGAGCGGACGCCAAGGTCGAAGCCGCGGCCCGGCGACAGCTTCGCCGGCTGGCCGATGGCGAATCAACCGTTGCGAACGAGGCCAAGGTCATTCTCAATCGCAAACGCAATCGACTTCTCGCGTTCCTTGCACTTTCGGGAGCGAACTATCGGGAGGATAATCGAGGCGTGTTGTCGATCGATCTGGACGACGTCGCCGATTTCGAAACCGTGCTACCCATCCTGAAGAACTTCCCCGAAATCGAAATTCTCTCGATCTCGAATAAACGATTCACAGATGCGGGAGCGGCGCACCTGGCCGAGTTGCCGAACTTGCAAGATCTGAATCTCTATCGTTCCAATATCGGCGACGAAGGATTGAAACATCTCACGGGCCTCAAGAACCTACGGCGAATTCCGATGGGTGAAACGCGGGTGACGGACAAGGGGTTGAAGATCATTGCGGGAATGACGCAACTCGAATACGTCGGCGTGCGGGGCAACAACGTGACCGATGCGGGGCTTGCCCATCTGAAGGACCTTACGAGCCTGAGGGGGCTCTACCTTGGCCAAACCAAGATTACGGACGACGGACTCAAACACCTTGCACCGCTCACGCGGCTCCGCGATCTGTATCTGCATACCACGGACATCACGGATGCAGGCCTCGAACATTTGACGGGTTTGAAAGACCTTCGGGATCTCTATCTCGCCAAGACCAAGACAACGGAAGGCGGGCATGCCAAGCTAAAGGAATCCCTCCCCGACGTTGACATTGATGTCATGTTTTCACGCTAATCCACTCCTCGACGGCAGCCACCATGTTGAAACTGCTTGAAGACGCTCAGACGACCGAAGAGCAATACTTGCGGCACATTTTCGTTCGCGACCAGATGGCCGAGTGGTCCAAGAATCCCCTCATCATGGCGAGGGCAGACGGAGTTTACTACTGGGACGTTCACGGCAAACGCTATCTCGACGCTCTTTCGGGAATTTACACAACCTCGGTCGGCCACAACAATCGCCGTGTGATCGAGGCAATTAAGAAGCAGATCGATACCTTGCATTTTTCCCCGCCGATGCACGGGACCAATCCCGTGGCCGTCCAATTGGCCAATATGATCGCGGAATTGGCACCCGGCGATCTGAACACCGTCAAGTTCGAATGTTCGGGATCAGAAGTGAATGAGGCCGCGATCAAGCTGGCTCGTCAGTATCACCGCCTGACGGGGAATCCCGGCAAATATAAGGTGATCAGCCGCTATTCATCCTGGCACGGCTCGACGCTCGGGGCACTTTCTGCCTCAGGACTGAAGAGCCGCAAGACGGTCAACGAGCCGATGGCACCCGGTTTCTTGCACATCTTCCCGCCGACCTGTTACCGCTGTCCGTTCGGCAAGACGTATCCATCATGTGAGATCACTTGTGCAACGCTCGTGAACGATGTGATCGAGATGGAAGATCCGGCCACGGTCGCGGCCGTGATGGTTGAGCCGATCGGCCACACGGGCGGCATCATCGATCCGCCGCCGGAGTATTTGAAGATCCTTCGTGAAGTCTGCACCCGGCACAACGTGATGTTGATCTTCGACGAGATCATCACCGGAATGGGACGCACGGGCCATTTGTTTGCGGCCGAGACATTCGATGTTCTGCCCGACGTGATTTGCACGGCGAAGGGGCTTAGCGGAGGTTTTTCTCCCCTCTCCGCGATGATTTGCCGCAAGCCGATTGCCGATGCGTTCTGGGGCCCGGTTGCGACCAACCCAGGCTTTGTGGAAGGCCACACCTTCGAGGGCAATCCTGTTTCTTGTGCGGCCGGCATCGCGGTGCTGCGTGAGATTCTTGAGAACGATCTGTGCGGCAACGCTCGACGACAGGGTGCGCGATTGCGAGCCGGCTTCGAGAAATTGGCTGCAAAGTACGGCATCATTGGCGACATTCGCGGCAAAGGCCTGTTGCAGGGAATTGAGTTCGTGAAGGATGTGAAGACCAAGGAACGATTCCCAGCAACTCCAGGGTTCGGCCTGCAAGTCGGCCGACGGGCCCTGGCGAGCGGATTACTTTGCCGCTTCGATCCACACTGGATTGCATTCGGTCCGGCACTGAATGTGACGAGCGAACAACTTGACGAGATGCTCGGGTTGCTTGATCGCTGCATCGACGAGGTGTTGAATGAGACGGTTTGATGACACCGAAACTGCCGGTTCGAAGGATCGTCACTTCTTCTCGACGTTCATCTCGAAATCACCCGAAGTGCCGCGATTGTCGAACCAGGTGCCGACGTAGCGCCCATCGTCCATCTGCTTGCCGGTGTAGTAACAAACCAATCCCTTCGGCCCATCCTGACGAAGCGAAAGAATCGCGGGCTTGCCCGGCACGGCTTCGCCTGCCATGCGGTGATCATTCGGATCGCCCGGCTTCGACCCCGCGAGCCCGCCGCTCACCCGATCGTTCCGAAGCGTAAACTCCCATCGCACCGCATCGGCCAGCTTGCCGGTGACTACGCCGTCGAGCTTGCTGTCGTAGCGCATCGACCAGATCGCATGAAGAGGGAGAAGTGGCTTGGGGGCTTCGTCGGCGACGAGGGTGCTCGGGAAGGAACCGAATAACAATAGCCCCGACGAAAATAAGTATAGAACGTGCGAGTGGGTCACCATCGAATCCCTCGTGTGGAGGCCAAGCGGCCAATATTGAGATGGCCGGTGAGATATGGTTTATTTTTTACCGCCAATCGCGAACAGCCGATTATGCGCCAAGACGTAGAGAGTGCCATTGGCGAAAACAGGAGGTGCAAGCATGATCGAATCGCATTCATGTTTGGCAACCACTTTCGGAACTTTGGACAACTCCAGGATCGTGACAATGCCTCCTTCATTGGCGACGTAGACTTTCCCATCTGCAACCAGGGGATCACCCAACTGGGCTGACCGCGTGTCGTGAGTCCAGTACCGCTTGCCGGTCTTCGCGTCAAGGCAGTGAACGGAGCCCGCTCGATCTAGTGCGATGACAAGTCCTGAATAAACGGCAACACTCGATGTAGTCTGAAACATAACCTCGGTTGGGTTGTCGCCGACCTTGGTGTAATCCCAGACGAGGCCGGAGTTCGGATTCGGTTTGCCCTTGCCTTTTCCGTCTTCCAGCTCGGAGCTGATGTCACCCACCTTGGTTGGATCAACACAGAACAGCCGCCCCGGAAGTAGCGAGAACTCGGCTTCGCGGCCGGCCCCGAAGTAGACATACTTCTCCGCATAGACCGGAGTCGCGACAACGACATGCCTTGCCGTTCCTTGGTTATCGAGCCAATCCCATTTTGCTTCCTTGCGGTTCGAGTCGAATTTCCAAACTAGCTTGCCGGTCAATGCTTCAAACGAACGCACCCAGCCGTCCGCCTGAGGATGAATCACCTGAACTTTGCCGGCGATATCGACGATCAGCGGGCTGGCGTGATTTCCACCGTAGCCCTCTTTTCCGGGCGAGTTGTCCTTCCAGACTACTTTCCCAGTCCGCTTGTTAAGACAGACCAGGCTCGGTGCCTCCAGCGCGCGCACCTTGACCGCCCCCGGATGGTCCGCGTCGACGCCGTTCCCGGTCGGTACGAATAGCAAATCCTTGTAGATCGCAGGAGAGCCCACACTGTTGTGGCCTGGGTCATCGGTGAGTTCGGAAATACTCCCTGCTCCTTGATCAGGTCATACTTCCAGAGTTCTTTGGCCGGGCCTTTGCCGAGACGGAGTGGCTCGGTGTCGAGGCAAACGACCTCGCGGCGATTGGTGATATACCAGAGCCGGTCTTTCTCAGTCACCGGAGAGCCACTCAGGCCACTCCCCGGCCAGTCAGCGATCATGCCCAGATCCAAGCGAGGTGAGGCATGTTGGTAGAGAAACTTGCCATCCGACTCGCGAAAGCAGGCGAGCACACCGCGATCACCCTTGACGGCTGGGTCCAGCGGCGCATCGTTACTCGTGCCAATCCAAACGAGACCGTCGGCAACGATCGGACCACCGTAAGCACGCCCTCCAAAGGTAGCAATCCAGCGGATGTTCCTCGCCTCGTGCTCGTCAGTTTTTACCTGCCAGTCGGATGGGGCTCCGCGCTCCAGACTGACAGGATTGCGCGTGTTATCTCGCCCTCCCATCGGCCAATCGGCGGCGAGAACACTGCACTGAGTTAATAGGATTGCTGTGATGAACGTGCGGATCATGTGTGTACTAAATGAGTTCAGCGTTGCGAGGAGGCGATGCTGACCTAAGGTTGCTACCGCTGAAAGATCGGCAAGTAATCTGCCGGAACGGACAAGGCCAAAACGGCAATGGAGGTTTGATAAACCGGCCCCGCCGATTGGGCTTCCATCGTGCGGCTCCAGCTACCGTCGGATTGCTGAGTGGCAAGGAATTTTTTCTTGATCATCGCGTAGTAATCTTCCCAGTCCTTGCCGCCGATTTGGTACATGGCGTGGCAGGCGTAGTAGTGGCCGTAGAAGAAATGCTCGCGGGGGAACTCCATGTTCTTCTTCATGTACTCGATCGACTTGTCGATGTTCTTGTCGTATTCACCCACAAGCTTCAACACGCAGATGCCGGCCGCGGTACGAGCGAATCCGGGTGCACGGTTAAAAGGCTGATAGGTGTAGCCTCCGGAGTTCGCGTCGTAGCAACTGTTGATGTATTCGAGAGCCTTCTTCATGGTCTTGTCCGGAAGGTGCAAGCCCGAGTCCTTCGCACCGCGGAGGGCCATCACTTGCATGATGGTCACGGAAATATCCGAACCGGTTGGCTGGGGTTCATAGCGCCAGCCGCCGTCGGCACTTTGGCATTTTACGATCAGATCGACGGCTTTCTTGAGGGTCTTCTTCACGTCCTCGTCGCCGGTCATGCCGAATAGCTGCGTCAGACACAACGTGGCCATGCCGTGGCAATACATGTTGCCCATGCGCGTGCCAATGAGGTAGCCATCGCCTTCACGGGCGCTGGCCAAGAGAAACCGCGTTCCCTTGGCGACCTCGGGGCCATATTTCCCTTGATTGGGAACATGGCCCTGAGACATAAATGCCATTAGAGCGAAGCCGGTGATGGCGGTGTTGTTCGGGTAACGTGAATCGCCCCAGGAGCCATCCGAGTTCTGCTTGGAGGCGAGCCATTCCAGCGACTTTGCAGTCGCCTTTTTGACTTCGTCGTCCATCTGGCCTTTCTTTTTGTCGGCCGAGAATGCGGGAACTGCGAAAGCTAGGAGAAGTGTGATCGATGAGAGTAAACGCATGGTCGGCTCCTGATGAGTCCCCAGTACACAGTACTCAGTCTTGATAAGCGGAGTGCCGCGAATCAGTACTGGGTACTATGTACTAGGGACAAGTATTTGCCTACTTCTTCTCGATCGAAGGCAACGTCGCCGGTTTGCCACCGGCGACGTTCATGAAGTACTGCCGAATCATGGCCCCGTATTCTGGCGGCAGAGTGCCGCTGAGGGCCTGCTGAATCATCTCGCGTTGACGAGCGGGAAGGTTGATGAAGGCCCCGTCGCCCTTCACGTCGTTTAGCTTGGAAGCGGAGTTCTTGAGAGAACCGTCGGGGTTACGCTCCCCCTTGCCCTGGCCTTCGTTCTTTTCCGGCCCCATGCCGGGCTGCATGCCCATGCCAGGCTGCATACCCATTCCCGGTTGCATCCCCATCCCCATTCCCATGCCAGGCTGCATTCCCGGTTGCATCCCCATTCCCATGCCGGGCTGCATTCCCATACCCATGCCAGGTTCCATTCCCATGCCCATGCCGGCTTGAGCCTGAGCTTGAGCTTCTTTCAAAGTTTCAAGGGCCTGCTCCAACGCTTTCTGAGCCTGGGCTTGAGCGGGTTGTGCCTGACCGGGTATACCTTGCTGCAACGCTTGTTGTGCCTGACTTAACTTCTGGGCAGCTTGATCGAGTTGTGGCTTCACCGCCATCGGTGCTTGGGCCTGGGCTTGCTGCAACGCGGCCTGGGCGGCAGCATTGGCCTCGGCAGCTTGCTGTAATGCCTCGGTCGCCTTCTTGATCTGGTCCTGAGCCTTGGCAAGTTCGCCCGGCGTCTTGGCAGCAGCGGGGTTCGGTTGGCCCATACCCATTCCGGGTTCCATACCCATCGGCTTGTCGCTACCCATGGGCTTATCGCCAGCCTTGGGTTCATCGCCCGCCATCGGCTTGTCGCCGCTCATGGGCTTATCGCCGGTCTCAGGCTTATCTCCCGGCATTGGCTTGTCGCCGCTCATGGGCTTATCGCCAGCCGGCATCGGTTTATCGCCTGGCATTGGCTTATCGCCTGGCATTGGCTTATCGCCTGGCATTGGCTTGTCGGCCGCTGGCATGGGCTTGTCACCGGCCATCGGTTTATCACCTGCCATTGGCTTCTCACCGGCTTCAGGCTTGTCGCCGGGCATCGGCTTGAGTGCATCCAGGGCCTTCTGCTGAGCTTCGATGGCCATTGGGATATCGCCCATCTTGAGGGCCTCGGCTGCTTCGGCTGCGGCTTTCTTGGCTTCGTCCTTGTTCAATTCGCCGGCCTTCTCGGCTACCTTTTCTTGAAGCTTCTGCAAATCGGCAGCGGGGTTCATCATCGGCTCGCCCGACATGGGCTTCTCGCCAAGCTGGTCTTGAGCCTTCTTGGTTTCGTCCTGAGCTTTCTCGGCTTGCTCAATCGCTTTCGCAATCTGATCGGCTGCGTTCATCGGCGATAACTTTGGCTCCAATTTGGCCTGGTCGTTGGCTTCCTGGGCCTTCTTTTCGGTCAGAGCTTTCGCCACTTCTTTTGCTGCATCTTTCAGATCTTCGGCAGCCTTTTTGCCTTCTTTTGCGGCCGGGTCGAGCTTCATGTCATCCAGATTCTTCTCGGTCTTTTCCTGCTTCGCGTTCGCGTCGGCGATCTTCTCCGCGGCCTTGGGAGCAGCCTCCTTCACCTGATCGGCAACGTCTTTCGCCTCAGGCTTCAATGGCTTCTGATCGCGGGCCAGATCGTCTGATTCTTTCTTTGCGTCGGCCTTGCCGGCCTCGGCTGCCTTGTCCGCTTCCTTGGCCTTATCCGCGACGTTGTCCTGCTTCTTGGCCAACTCTTCCAGCTTCTTCGCGGCATCTTCCAGCTTGGCAATATCGTCGCGGCGTTTCTCGATGTCTTTGGCCTGTTCTTCAAGGGCCTTCTTCGCGTCGGCCAGGTCTTTCAGTGCCTGGTCCTGATTCTTGACGGCATCCAGCCCCTTCTTCTCGTCCAGAGACTTAGCGGCCTTCTCCATGGCCTTCTCGGCCTTGGCCAGGGCGTCTTTCACCTGCGGTTTTTCCGGCAAGGGCTGCTTCTTCAGTTCATCCGTCTTCTTGGCGATGTCCTTCTGTTCTTTCGCAAGAGCTGGCATTTTTTCGGTCTGCGTCCCCTTCGTGGCTTCGGTCTTTTCGCGATTCTTGGTCTCGTCCTTGATGATCTGATCGACCTTAGCGATGGCGTCCTTGACGGCTTCGAGCGGGTCCGTCTTCTTCTTCTCTTCCTTGGCGATCAGGTCGTCCAGTTTATCGCGAGCATCTTTCAGATTCTCGGCGGCCTTCTCCTGGGGTTGCGCGGCCTTTTCGTTGCTGGGAGTGGCCGCGTTGAGTTCCTTTTGGGCCGCCTTCATTTCTTCTTCCGCGGCCTTGGCCTTCTCGGCAGGTTCCTTGGCCAAGTCCTTGATCAGCTCACGAGCTTGCTTCGTGTCAAACTCGTTGCGGGCTTGTTTCTGGGCCATATCGCGGGCATGGCGGACTTGGTCGGGGGGGGCCGTTCGTGCGGTTCGAGGCGGCGGAGCGGCCGTTTCTTCCTTGATCTTCTCTTGAGCCACGATAGCCTTCTCGATCTTGGCGCGGGCCTCCTTCAGCGTCTCCAAGCGATCGCGAGGAGAGCGAAGCAACTGGGCCAACTCGAACAAGCTTTCCGATGCTTTCTGCTGATTCGGTGCGGCCGAATTCGGATCGTTTTGGGTCAGCAAGCGATGGGCAAGTGTCTGAACGTCGAGAATTTTGCGCCCCTTTTCAGGTGCCTTGCTCGCGGCCAGGCGATCTTTCTGCTCGGCAGTCAGGAACGGCGGCAGCTTTTCGAGTTGCTTGAACAGGGCTTCC